>Ga0315295_10000241_pt1 | contig 46601 bp, 40 predicted proteins | sample YL17G14_0_MG_FD_204453 | JGI IMG/M metagenome (GOLD analysis project Ga0315295, IMG submission 204453) | Sediment microbial communities from Yellowstone Lake, YNP, Wyoming, USA - YL17G14_0 | ecosystem: Environmental > Aquatic > Freshwater > Lake > Sediment | place: USA: Wyoming | collected...
AGGCTGCAGGAGTGAATGTCAGAAGAGCTGAAACGAACGACTCCTGCCTGTCATTCTGAGCGGAGCGAAGAATGACAAACCAGGTTCAGCCCTTCAGTCCTTCAGCTTTTCAGCCCTTCTCGTGAAGCTGCCCGACCATATCGCGCTGCCCGCCGGCCGGCGTCCGGCCCGTGCCCCTGACCGCACTCCCATCTACGCCGTGGTGGGCAACCCCAACTGCGGCAAGACCACGCTCTTCAACGCCCTCACCGGCCTGCGCCAGAAGGTCGGCAACTATCCCGGGGTCACGGTCGAAAAGAAAATCGGCATCACCTGGTCGCAGCACGGGCGCCCCATCCAGCTCATCGACCTGCCCGGCGCCTACTCGCTCGCCGCCCGCTCTCCCGACGAGGCCGTCCTGCGCGACGTGCTCCTGGGTCGTCGCGACGACACGCCCCAACCCGACCGCATCATTTGCGTGGTCGATGCTTCCAACCTCGAGCGCAACCTCTACCTCGTCCACCAGATCCTCGATCTCGGCCGGCCTGTCATCATCGCCCTGAACATGATGGATATGGCGGTCGCCGCCGGCATGAAGGTCGACGCTCCCGCCCTCGAGCGTTCGCTGGGTGTCCCCGTTATTCCCTGCGAAGCCGTCCGCGGCCGGGGTCTGGTCGAACTGAAGCTCGCCATGAGCCGCATTGAGCTGGCGCTGGCGCGCCACCGCTGGGATGTGCCGGCGGCCGTCGCGCCCGCCGTGGCCGAACTGCAGGCCTCGCTCACGGGTAACGACCAGCGCCCGCCCCTGGTTGCGCGCGCCGAGGCGCTGCTGCTGCTCACCGACTTTGACACCATCCGCGTCGCCGGCTCGCGGCCGCTCAGTGCGCGCACCCACGAGATCCTCGACCAATGCCGGCGGCGCTGGTCCGCGGAAAAAATCGACTGGTCCGGCGAGCTCATCCGCAGCCGTTACGCTGCCATCGGCGCCCTCTGCGCGGGCGTGATCCGGCGTGGCCGGGACCAGGGCCCGTCCACCTCGGATCGCATTGACGCCGTGCTCTGCCACTCCGTCTGGGGCTGGGTGGTCTTTGTCGTCATCATGGGGCTGCTGTTCTTCTCCATCTTCTCCCTCGCCGAGCCTCCGATGAACTGGATTGACGACCAGGTCGCCGCGTTCGGCGCCTGGGTGAAGGGGAGCATGGCCCCGGGCGACCTGCGCGACCTGCTCACGGACGGCGTCATCGGCGGGGTGGGGGGCATTGTTATTTTTCTCCCGCAGATCCTCATCCTCTTTTTCTTCGTCGGCCTGCTGGAAAGCACGGGCTACATGGCGCGCGCCGCCTTCATCATGGACCGGCCGATGAGCAAGGTGGGGCTCAACGGCCGCTCGTTCATCCCGCTGCTCGGCTCCTATGCCTGCGCCATTCCCGGCATCATGGCCACCCGCACCATCGAGAACGCCAAGGACCGCCTCGTCACCATCCTCGTCGCCCCGCTGATGAGCTGCTCGGCCCGCCTGCCGGTTTACCTGCTCATGATCGCCACGCTGCTGCCCAGCGCGACCGTGCCCACCACGACCAAGGTCGGCATCATGTTCCTGATGTATGCGCTCGGCACGCTCGGGGCGTTCGGCTTCGCTTGGCTCTTCAAGCGCACGCTGTTCCGGAGCGCCCCGCCGCACATGATCATGGAGCTGCCGCCCTACCAGCCGCCGCGCTTCAAGGACATCACCCGCCACATGATCGAGCGCGGCTGGCTCTTCCTCAAGAACGCCGGCACCATCATCCTCGCCATCTCCATCGTGCTCTGGTTCCTCACGGCCTACCCGAAGCACCCTGATCCCGCGGCCACCGCCACCGCGCAGATCGCCCACAGCTTCGCCGGCCGCACCGGCCACCTCCTCGAGCCCGTCATCAAGCCCCTCGGCTTCGACTGGCGGATCGGCATCGGCCTGGTCACCTCCTTCGCCGCTCGCGAGGTCTTCGTCAGCTCCATGGGCGTAATCTTCGGCGTCGAGGGGACCGACGACGACACCACGCCGCTGCGCGACGCCCTCCGGGCCGCGCACTGGCCGGGCGGGACGGCCCTGTTCACCCCGCTCGTTTGCTTCACGCTGATGGTGTTCTATGTCTTCGCCATGCAATGCATGAGCACGGTCGCCGTCGTGAAGCGCGAAACCAACTCCTGGCGCTGGCCGCTGTTCCAGATCTTCTACATGACCGGCACCGCGTGGCTTGTGTGCTTCGTCATCTACCAGGCCGGCCGTGCCATGGGCTACTGAATCGTGTCCTCCTCCCTCCAGACCATCATTGCCCTCGCCCTCGTCGCCCTCGCCGCGACCCTGCTCGTGCGCTCGTGGATCAAAAAGAGCCGGCAGCCCGGCTGCGGCAGCGAGGGCTGCGGCGCCGTCAGCCCCGAGGTGAAGAAGCTGCAGGCCCGGCTGAAAGGGTAGGTGGAGATACGCGACGGATTTATCCCGTTCATCGCCTTTTTCTGCTGGCCCACGGGCTGGTGCCCGCACGCTCCCGATCCTACGCTGTCGTTGTTCACCCTTAGCCCTTGGTCGGGCACCCGCCCGGCCTTCACAACTCGACCCAAGAAACATCAATGAAAGCCCGCCTTCGCCCTCTCTTTAGCGGCACTGCCGTCGTGGCCCTGCTCCAGTTTGCCTCCCCCCTTGCGGCACAAAGCAATCCACCATCGCCAAAGGAAGAAATCATCGTCCTGTCGCCATTTACCGTCTCCGTGAGTCGCGATGACGACAAGTATTTGCCGGTTGAAGCGCTCTCGGGCGGGCGGGCACGCGTGAACATTTTTTGATTCCCCGCAAAACATTTCCGTTATCCCCGTTGAAGTGCTGAACGATATCGGCGCCAGCCGCGTGCTCGATGCCGCAAAATACGTCGCCGGTGTCTCCGAAAGCATCATCCCCAACGGTCTCGATTTTATCACTTTCCGCGGGTTTTTGACCCGGGGTCAGATCATAGATGGTTTTTCTACCGGCGGCGACGCGCAGATCAACCTTGATCCAGTTCAGATCGAACGCCTCGAAATCGTCAAGGGCCCCAACGCCATCCTCGTCCCGCTCGGTTCGCCCGCCGGCGCCATCAATATCACCAGCAAGAAGCCTCTTTATCGAAATCAAGGCCATGTTTCGCTCGAGATCGGGCAGTATGATTCCAATCGCACCGAAATCGATGTGAACCGTGTTCTCGTCACCGGAAAAAAGAGCGTCGCCTTCCGCCTGCTCGCGGCGGCCCAAGACACCAACGACTACGCCAAAGATACCTGGAAACGCAACTGGACCGTTGTCCCGATGCTCAGCTGTCAGCTCTCTCCTTCAACCCAGGTCTATGTGCAGGCTAATTTCTCCAACTCTAAAATCCAAAACTACAACGGTCTGCCGCTCGATCCTTCCAGCAGCACCACGACCGAAGCGCGCCTTATCGCGGGGGTGTCTCGCGACACCAATATCTACGATCTGCCCGATCATAATCGCCGGCAGCAGATCACGGATTTCCGTGGCGGCTTGACTTCCCGCGTGAACGACGAGCTCTCGATTCGCCTCGCTGCCCGCCACATCACGTTCGACAACGGCAACCAAGACCTCGGCCCCGGTGGCCCAACCGGCGGCGCGATCGACCCGCGCACCGGGCTTTATACCCCCGGTCTTGTTTACGGCTCCGCGCCTGATTTCGTGTCCTCCCCCACCGCCCAACCCCGCAGCATGCCACGCGGCGGGCGGCAGAATCCGTTTCAAACCACTTTCTGGAACATTCAAAACGACTATGCCTATGAGCTGAAAACGCCCAATCTCGCCTCGACGACACTCGCCGGCGTCGCGCTTAATCACTTCGACAACTCCTCCACCAGTATCACCGTCACCGGCGGCAACGTGGATTTTGACAATGTGGCGGCCTATCCGCGCACGGTCACGATCGGTGCCGTCTCCAATAACCAGTATACCAAACGCGACGATCGCCAGATCTTCCTCTCCGAAGCGTTGCAGTTGTTTGGTGACCGCCTGATTCTCAACGCCAGCAATACCTGGAGTTCTTACGACTATTCCGTCCTCAATCGCCTGACTGGGGTCAAGCAGACCTATGAGCCGTCCACCAGCCAGCTGGCCTATGGCCTCGTCGTGAAGCCGCTACCCACCATCGCGCTTTTCTACGGTTTTTCAGAGCAAAAGACCCCACAAAATCCCTTCTCGATCGCCGTCGGCCAAAAGCCGATCCAGACCGGCAAACAGTGGGAATCCGGCGTGCGTTTCAAGCTCCTGAACAAGAAACTCCTCGCGAGCGCCTCCTATTTCGAGATCAAGCAGGACAATTTTGCGGTCACCAACCCTGGCAACATCGCCGTGCCTCCCCCCGTGCCGTTGCTGCCACCCCTTATTGCCGATCTGACCTCGAAGGGTTGGGAGGTCGAGTTTACCGGCTACCTTACTCCCCAACTCACGGTGATAGGCAACTACACTCACTATCGCATGCGGGACGCGTTCGGAGTTCGCCAGCGCGCGGTGCCAGACGAATCGTCCGGTTTATGGGTGCGCTACGAATTCTCGACGTCGGAGTCACTCAAGGGTTTTTGGGCCGCGCTGGGCGTCCATTACCTCGGCAAACGGCCAGGCGATCAAGCTTCCGGCCTGGCGGCGGGCAGCACGCCGACAAATCCGATCCCCAACCAGCCGACCTTCTTCCTGTCGGCCCGGACACTGGTGGATGCCTCTTTCGGCTACAAATTCTCCCGCCAGTGGAATGCCCAGTTGAACATCGGCAACCTGCTTGACGAAGAATACCTCGCCGCCAGCACCACTCGCTTCTCCGTCTTCCCCGGCACTCCGATCAACGCACGGTTGCGGGTGATCTGGAACTTTTAGTAGCCTCCGCCATGCGTTCCTTGCTCTGGGGCCTGGCGCTCGCCCTCGGATTGGCCACGGCCGGCCTGGGCGCAGACGTGGCCGAAATCCGCCGGCGACTATACGATCCGACGGACCCCTGCGTCTTGGTGGCCGCTCACCGCGGAGACTGGCGCAATGCCCCGGAGAATTCCCTCAGCGCCATCCGCCGCGCGGTCGAGCTGGGCGTCGATATCGTCGAGGTCGATGTCCGCCGCACCCGCGACGGCCGTTTCGTTATCATTCACGACACCACGCTTGATCGCACCACGACCGGTCGGGGGCTGGTCGCCGATTTCACGCTTGCACAGCTACAAGGCCTCCGGCTGCTCGCCGCGACCGGTCATCCTACCGAGGAGAAAATTCCCACCCTGGAACAGGCGTTGGATGCCGTTCGCGGGAAGGCGATCCTGAATCTTGACAAAGCCTACGATTTCCCCGGCGAAATCTTCGCCGTCGTCGAGGCCTGCAACTCCGTCGATTTCGCCCTGTTTTCAATCGATAAGCCGCTCGACGATATCGCCCCGCACCATCCGGACCTTCTGAAAAAAGCCATGCTGATGATCGTCGTCCCGCTCTGGCGGCCGGACGCGGGCAAGTTCATCGACGACTACCTGACCCGGGCCAAACCGGTCGTCGTGCAGGTCGTCTTTGATCCCGCGCACGTCTCGGCCTTGAGCAACGCGCAGCAGGTGCGGACCGGCGGGGCCCGCCTGTGGATCAACACCATCTGGCCCGAGCTATGCGGCGGTTACGACGACGAACGTGCGGTGGATGATCCCGAAAAAACCTACGGCTGGCTGCTCGCGCAGGGTGCGACCATTCTGCAGACTGATCGTCCGGCATATTTGCTTAACTATCTGCGCTCCCGGGGTCGCCATCCGTGAAGCTTTCATTCGCGGGCCCTGTGCCGGCAGCCATCGGACCGCGCACGGTTTTCGTCGCGGCCACCGTCGCCTACTCTCTTTACTACGTTTGTCGGCTCAGCCTTCCGGTCGTGAAGTCGCGGCTGGTCGATGAAGGGGTTCTCACGCCCGTGCAGTTGGGCTGGGTCGGGTCGGCGCTGTTCTTCGCCTACGCCGTGGGAAAACTCGTGAATGGTTTTCTGGCCGATCGGGTTGACCTGCGCCGCTTCGCCAGCCTGGGGTTGGCCGGCACGGCGTTCGTCAATCTCGCGCTCGGTTTTGCCGGCGGCTTCTGGTTCTTCTTCGCGCTGTGGCTGGCCAACGGCTGGTTTCAGTCGATGGGGGCGCCGTCATTCGTGGTGGCACTCACGCGCTGGTTCGCACCCAAGGAGCGTGGCACCTATTATGGCATATGGAGCACCAGCCACAATCTAGGCGAGGCGCTCTCGTTTGTGCTCACTTCCGCAGTGGTCGCGCATGCGGGTTGGCGCGCGGGCTTTGGGGTGGCGGCCCTGGCCGGCTTGGTGGGCGTTGCGCTGCTGTGGACCTGTTTTGGCGACCGGCCGGCGGCTCACGACGCGCTCCGCCTCAGCCAGGCAGAACGTCGCGCCGCAATCGGGGCGGAGCAATGGCGCCTGTTGAAACGGCCGGCCGTGTGGTCGATCGCCGCCGCGAGCGCTTCGATGTATGTCGCGCGTTACGCCATGAACAGTTGGGGTATTTTTTACCTCGAAAAAGGACGGGGCTATTCACCGATGGAAGCGAGTTCCCTCCTCTCGCTGTCCGCCGTCGCTGGCATCGTCGGCACGGTGCTCTCCGGCTGGCTTTCCGATCGCTGGTGCGAGGGCAATCGCTTTAAGCCCGCGATCCTCTGTGGTGCGCTCAATACCGCCGCGCTGCTCGCGTTGCTCTGTGCGCCGGATCGTATCTTCTGGCTCGATGCGACCAGCCTGGTAGTCTTCGGCGTCTCGGTGGGCGCGCTGATCTGCTATCTCGGCGGGCTGATGGTCGTGGACCTCGTGCCGCCTGCCGCCGCCGGCGCTGCGCTCGGTGTGGTCGGGATCGCGAGCTATGTCGGCGCCGGCCTGCAGGACGTGATCAGCGGGCATCTGATTGCCGCCGGCCAGCGGATCATCGCCGGCCGGACTTCATACGATTTCCGCTGGGCCGGAGGCTTCTGGATCGCGGCGGCGGCGCTATCCACCTTTACAACGTTCCTGACTTGGCGGATCTCCCGCCGCCTTTCGTGATGAGCCCGGCGCAACAGCATGGCCTGCTCCCTTGCTCGGTTCACTGTCGGACCCCCGGCACGATACCCCGTTCGTCGCGCAGCCCGTGTGCCGGCAACGCCGCACCACCCGGTGCTGCCGCCGGCGGAATCCTTCCCCCTTCCCGGGCCGGAGAAAAGGTCGCCGCCCCGGCTGTTTTCGTGGTAGCCAACCAACCGTGACGGACGGTCTGTGCTTGCTCCCGCAACCATGAAAAACCAAGTCCATCTCATCACCTACACCGACCGTCTCGGCGGCGGAAATTTGCGTGACCTGCGGCAGCTGCTGGCCGGGCCGCTGGCCGGCCTGTTCGGCGGCGTTCACTTGCTGCCTTTCTATCACGCCATCGACGGCGTTGACGCCGGCTTCGACCCCATCGACCACACCCTCGTCGATCCTCGCCTCGGCACCTGGGACGACGTGCAGGCGCTCAGTCGCGACGTGCCCGTGATGGCCGACCTGATCGTCAACCACATGTCAGCCGAATCGCCTCAGTTCCGGGATTTTTCCGCTCGCGGCGCCGCCTCGCCTTACGCCGGACTTTTTCTAACCTTCGAGCGCGTTTTTCCCCACGGCGCGAACGAGACCGATCTCCGCCGCCTCTACCGCCCCCGGCCCGGCCTGCCGTTCACGGAGGTCACGTTCGCAAACGGCGAGCGCCGGACGCTCTGGACGACGTTCACCCCGAAACAGATCGACCTCGCCGTCCTCCACCCATTGGGCCGCGCCTATCTCCGCTCGATCCTCGAAACCTTCCAGCGCGCCGGCATTACCATGATCCGACTCGACGCCGCCGGCTACGCCATCAAGCAGCCGGGCACGAGCTGCTTCATGATCCCCGGGACTTACGCCTTCATCGGCGAGCTCGCGACCGAGGCGCGCGGCCTCGGCATCGAGGTGCTGGTCGAGACCCATAGCTATTATCAGGAACAGATCGCCATCGCCCGGCGCGTCGACCGCGTCTACGATTTTGCCCTGCCGCCGCTCATCCTGCATGCGCTTTTCAAGGGGGAAGCCCGCTACCTGAAACACTGGCTCGCCATCAGTCCGCGGAATTGCATCACCGTCCTCGATACCCACGACGGCATCGGCATCGTTGATGTCGGCGCCGACCCCGCGGATCGCGCCGGCCGCCCGGGTCTCATTCCGCCTGCGGAACTCGACGCCCTGGTTGAGACCATCCACGCCAACAGCAACGGCCAGAGCCGCCAGGCTACCGGCACCGCCGCCCAGAACCTGGATCTCTATCAGGTCAATTGCACCTACTACGACGCGCTCGGTCGCAATGATCGCGACTACCTCAGCGCCCGCGCGCTCCAGTTCTTCGCCCCCGGGGTGCCACAGGTTTATTACACCGGCCTCTTGGCCGGCCAGAACGACATGGCGCTCCTCGCACACACGAAGAATGGCCGCGATATCAACCGTCATCACTACACCTCGACCGAGATCCCCCGGGCGCTGGCCCAGCCCGTGGTGCAGGCGCTGCTCAGGCTCATCCGCTTTCGCAACACACACCCGGCTTTCGGCGGTGAATTTGCGCTCGGCTCCTGTTCCGACCACGAACTGCGGCTTGTCTGGCTCAATGGCGCACACAGGGCCGCTCTCGAGGTCAACCTGACTTCGCGCACAGCCGTCATCTTCCACACGACCGCCTCCGGCCAGGAACAACGCCTCGAGGTGACCCTCGCCGCCTAAAGTGTCACAGAATCATTGCGCCGCAATGCCCCGTGTCCTCTGTTTCGGCGAAGTCCTCTGGGATCTGTTGCCGCGTGGTCGTTTCCTCGGCGGTGCACCGCTCAACGTCGCCTACCATCTCGCGCGACTCGACTGCGCGCCCACGCTCGTTTCCGCCGTCGGCCGCGATGAACTTGGCCGTGAAGCCCAGGCCGCCATGACGTCCGCCGGCATTGATACTGCGGCCGTCGTGCCACACCCCACGCTCTCCACCGGCACGGCTGAGGTCCGGCTCGATGCCGGCGGTCACGCCAGCTTCACCCTCCCGCAACCGGTCGCATGGGACGAGATCGCCGTCGAGGTCGCGCTCGGACAACCTGCGCCGGCGGCCATCGTTTTTGGCACGCTGGCCCTTCGCAGCCCGGCCAATCGCATCAGTCTCATCCGGTTGCTCAACGCCTTTCCTCAGGCGCAGGTCGTGTGCGACCTTAACCTGCGTCCTCCGTTTGTCGATCTCGTGCCGCTCGCCTCGCTGCTGGGCCGCATCACCCTGCTCAAGCTGAACGCTGACGAAGCCCGCCGGCTTTATGGACGTTCCCCGGACGCGGCCGACTGGCAGGATATTTCCGCTGTTCTGAGCGCACGTTTTCCTGGCGCCGTGGTGTGCATCACCCTCGGCGATGACGGAGCCTGTCTGCGTGACGGCGCGATCTGGCTGCAGGTCGCCGCGCCGCCGGTCACCGTGCGCGACACGGTGGGTGCGGGCGACGCCTTCACCGCCGCCCTCGTGGCCGGCTGGTTGCGCGCCACCGGAGCCCAACCGGACTGGCCGCGCATTCTGCGCGCGGCGTGCGCCCTCGGCGGCTTAGTCGCCAGCCAAGACGGCGCCCAGCCGGCCTACGGGGATTTTCGCGTGGAGTGGTGACAGCTCATGGCGCCAGTTTCACCTTGGCCCTGGCCATCACTTCGGGCCGCAGGCCGAAATCGTGTTCCTCATGGTCAAAGAACACCACCTTGGGCTCGCGCTCGATCGCAGAAGCCACGTGGTGCAGCTCCGCCCGGTATTGGACCGGGGAGCGGCCGGTGGCCTTGCGGAAGACCCGGGTAAAGTAATTCGGGTCGTTGAACCCGCAGGCCGTCGCGATCTCCTTCATGCTGTGCGTCGTATGCCGGATGGCGTCGATGGCGTCCGCCAGCCGGATGCGAGTCATGTATTCAATGATGCGTTCGCCCGTCTCGCGATGGAAGAGCTTGGACAGGTGGCTGGGCGAACAGCGCAGCTCAGCGGCGAGCGATTCGACCCCGAGATCCGCGTCGTGGAGGTTGTTCCGGATGAGCCACTGGCAGCGGAAGACCTTCTCCGATTCCGAATAGCGCGCCGCATCCTGTTCCTCCGCCAGCGCCAGCAGCAGCGACAGTTCGGCGAGCAACAGGCCCTTGATCGCCGTGGCGCAGGCGGAACGGTCACGGAAACGCAGTTCGCCGGCGCGGTTGAGGTATTCCACCAGTTCCTGATAGAGATCGGTTGTGAAGAAATGGATGTCGTCCACGATCGGGTGACCCGGCGGCGACTCATGCGCGACATGCATGGCGACGGTGTCGTTGTAGTAGCAGACGACGACATTTTCAAACGGCTTGCTGCCTGCGCGGGCAATCTCGCCGTGGGGAACGCCCTTCGGCATCACGCAGATCTCGCCCGGACCGAGGACAAACCGCTGGTCGGGGAAGAAAAACTCCGTCTCGCCGCCGAGCTGGATGAACAGTTCGGGTTTGAAGTGATACTGCATCCGTGGGTGCCGTTCAAAAAGATGGCGGGTTTCCGGGATGCGGATGTGAGCCCGGCCCGATTCGAGCAGCGCGACCTGCCGGCGGAATGTCTCGATGAAAAGACGCCGGGCATCGATCTTAGCCCCGAGGCGGGCGGGCAGAAACGATATCATGGGGTGGGGTGTGCCCAACCTAGCATGCTTTCCCGCGGGCGCACCCACAAAATATCCCTATGCTGGTATTCGCCGAATTTTCCGGGTGGGCAGGCTTCCGGTTTCTACCCACGCTAGCGACTATCGCCTCCCGCCGTCCCCGTGTCTGATCCATGAAACCCCGCCTCTCTTTCTGGCAGATCCTGAACATGAACTTCGGGTTCTTCGGCATCCAGTATTCGTTCGGACTCCAGCAGAGCAACATGAGCCCGCTCTACAAATACCTCGGGGCTGACGAGGGCTCGCTGCCTTATCTTTGGCTCGCCGGGCCCATGACCGGTCTCCTCGTGCAACCGATCATCGGGGCGATGAGCGACCGGACCCTGAGCCGCTGGGGCCGCCGCACGCCGTATTTTTTCATCGGCGCCGTGCTCTGCAGCGTGAGCCTCTTCTTCATGCCGTTCAGTTCCGCCCTCTGGATGGCGGCCAGCCTGTTGTGGATCCTGGATGCGGCCAACAACATCACGATGGAACCCTACCGGGCCTTCGTGAGCGACAAGCTCGACCGCGCACAACACTCCCTCGGCTTCCTCACCCAAAGCGCCTTCACCGGCCTCGGCCAGACGCTCTCCTATCTCACGCCCTCGATTCTCGTGGTGCTCGGAATGAACAAAGACGCGGTCAGCGGCAGTCACATTCCCAAGATCACCATCACGGCCTTCATCATCGGCTCGGTCTTCTCGATCGCCTCGGTGCTTTGGTCGCTCTACACCACGAAGGAGATTCCACTTACCCCCGAGGAAGTGGCCGCCATCAAGCGCCAGCCCGTGGGCTGGGGCCACACCTTCGCCGAGATTTGGGACGCCATGCGGGAGATGCCGGTGACCATGCGCCGGCTGGCCGTGATGATGCTGTTCCAATGGTATGCCCTCTTCTGCTACTGGCAGTATGTCGTCCTCTCGCTCTCCAACACCCTCTTTGGCACGACGGACGCCACCACCACCGCGTTTCGCGATGCGGGGCTGATCAACGGCCAGATCGGCGGTTTCTACAACGCCATCGCCTGTGTCGCCGCCTTTGCGCTGGTCCCCTTCACCCGCCGGCTCGGACCGCATCGGGTCCACGCCTTTTGCCTCGTCTGCGCCGGAATCGGCATGATATCCCTGCCGTTCATTCACACAAAAGCGCTGCTCTTTGTGCCGATGCTCGGTCTCGGCCTGGCCTGGGCCAGCGCCATGGGCAATCCCTACATCATGCTCGCCGGCAGCATCCCGGCGCATCGCACCGGGGTCTACATGGGCATCTTCAACATGTTCATCGTCATTCCGATGATCATCCAGATCTTCACGCTGCCGCTCTTCTACCATCATTGGCTGGGCGGCAATCCGGAAAACGTGCTCCGGTTGGCAGGCGTGCTCATGATCGCCGCCGCCGGCGCCGTGCTCTTCGTGCGCCCGGCCCCGGTGACGGCCCCCACCGGTTGAACCGGAATCGGCCTTTGCTGCCGGTTTGCCTTCAGCCGGAAGCTTTTTAGCCTGAGCCCATGAAAGCTGCCGTCTTGACCGAGGTTAAACAGCCGCTCGTCATCCGGGAAGAGCCCGATCCGGTCGCCGCGCCGGACCATGCCGTGGTGCGCCTCACGGCTGCGGCCCTCAACCACCGCGACCTGTGGATCCAAGTCGGCCTCTACGCCAACATCAAGCTGCCGCTCATCCCAGGTTCGGACGCCGCGGGCGTGGTCGAGTCGGTCGGGACGGAGGCGGACAAATCCTGGCTCGGCCGCGAGGTCATCATCAATCCTTCGCTCGAATGGGGCCCTGATCCACGCGCGCAGGGCCCGACGTTCCGCATCCTGGGCATGCCGGACAGCGGCACCTTCGCCGAAAAAATCTCCATTCCCGTCGCCAACCTCGCGCCGAAGCCGGCGCATCTTTCCTGGGAGCAGGCCGCGGCCCTGCCGCTGGCCGGGCTCACCGCGTGGCGCGCGCTGTTCACCCGCGCCCACCTCTTGGCCGGCGAGCGCGTCCTCGTCACGGGCGTGGGCGGGGGCGCGGCGCTCTTCGCCCTGCAGTTCGCCGCCGCGGCCGGCGCGGAAGTGTGGGTGACCTCCGGCTCGGCGGATAAAATCGCCCGCGCGACCGCCCTGGGCGCCCGGGGTGGCGTGAACTATCGCGACGCCGACTGGGCCGCGTCACTCCGGCAGCAGGCGGGCGGATTGTTCGACGTGATCATCGACAGCGCCGGCGGTGACGGCTTCGCTAAGCTCATCGATCTGACCACGCCCGGCGGGCGCCTCGTGTTCTTCGGCGCCACCACCGGCAATCCGAAGGGGCTCGATGTGCGGAAATGCTTCTTCCGCCAGATCAACCTCCTCGGCACCACCATGGGCTCGCCGGCGGATTTCGCCGGCATGACGGCATTTGCCGCCTCGCGCCAAATCATCCCGGTGGTGGACAGCACCTTCCCGCTGGCTGAGGCCGAGGCGGCGCTCCGGCACATGGAGGTGGGCGCGCAGTTCGGGAAGATCGTTCTCGTGCCTTGAGACGTGCGGCTGGAAACGCCGGATGGTTTTCCACTCCAGTCCGGCTTGTGAGATTCACCGGCCACGATTGCTTGGTGGGTGAACCCAATTCTCCCATGAAAACCGTCCCCTCCACCCCCCTGAGTCACTATCTTTCGCAGAAAAGCCGCACTGGCCGGCCGCCCAATTCCATCGCTTACATTACCGAGGGCGCGGCTCTCGTGAGCCCCGTGGATCTGACCGGCCTGCGCAAACTGCTGCCGCAAATCAAAGGCAAGGCGGTCAAGATCGCCGATTCGGAACGACTGCGGAGGCGCATTGAAATGCTTGCTTTGTATTTCCAGGAGACACGGTCGCAAGGCGGCACCCCTGAGCGCCGGGAAATCGCCTTCGTCCTGTTCTATTTCCTCAAGGGCTATGACATGATTCCCGATTCGATCCCGAAGATCGGCCTGCTCGACGATGCCCTCCTTGTGGACACGGTCCTGCATCGCAATGAGGACGCGTTGCGCTCGCATTGGGCCGCCAAGCAGCGCGTCTTTCCCGAGACGCCCTGACCGGCGCTACCGGTGTGCGCCGGCGGCTGGAAACTCGGCGCCGAATTCCAATCCGGTCCGGCTTGTAGTCGGATGCAAAGGCGGGCTCCTTGGCGCCTGTCATGCCGCATATTCCGCTTTTTCCATTCGCCGACTACTGGTGGTTCTACTCGGCCTTCCTGCTCTTTGTCCTGGGCATGCTGGCCCTTGACCTCGGTGTCTTTCACCGCAAGGCGCACGCCGTGAGCGTTAAGGAGGCCTTCGCCTGGACGATGGTTTGGATCAGCCTCGCCCTGGCGTTTTGCGTTGGGCTCTACTTCTACGCGCAGTGGAAACTGCCCTTGGATCCACGGCTGCTCGGGTTGGACCATGCCGCCCTGGCCAAACAGACGGCCCTTGAGTTTCTCGCCGGCTATGTCATCGAGGCGTCACTCTCGGTGGACAACATTTTTGTTTTCGTTGTCGTCCTGGGGTATTTTGCGGTGCCGCCGCAATACCAGCACCGGGTGCTGTTCTACGGCATCCTCGGCGCGCTGGTTTTCCGCACCATCTTCATCTCGCTGGGTGCTGTGCTGATGCAGTTTCATTGGGTCATCCTGCTTTTCGGCGGGTTTCTTATTTTGACCGGCATCAAAATCCTGTTCGCTCCGGAAAAGCCGATCGAACCGGAAAAAAACCCCCTCCTGCGTTTGTTGCGCCGCTTGATGCCGGTGACCCCCGGAATGCACGGGGACAAGTTCTTCGTGCGCCTGAACGGGGCGTGGTATGCCACTCCGTTGCTCGTGTGCCTGGTGTTCATTGAGATCAGCGACGTCGTCTTCGCCGTGGACTCGGTTCCGGCAATTTTCGCCCTCACGCGTGAGCCGCTGATCGTTTTCACCTCGAATGCCTTTGCCATCCTTGGTTTGCGGTCGCTGTTTTTCCTGCTCGCCGGGGTCATGCACAAGTTCCGTTTCCTAAAATACGGCCTGGGTGTGGTGCTCGTCTTCGTGGGTCTCAAGATGGTCTGGCTGAACGAGGCCTTCGGCGGCAAATTCCCCATCAGCTGGTCGCTGGGTATTATTGCCGCCGTGCTGGGCACCGCTGTGCTGACTTCCCTCAGCATCCCGGCGCGCGCCTCAGCGCCGCCACCACGCTAAGGCCATATCCACCAGTTCCTGCGCCGCCTCGCCAAACAGCCAGAGATAGACCACGCTCAGCGCGAACATCAGGTAGCCCAGCACGATGGCCAGCCCGTCGCGTTCCAGCAAACCGCAGGCGAGCAGGAGAATCGACCAACCGGGCAGGCTGTTGGAAAAGGGTATCGGCAGCGGCAGAAGGAGAATGGTGGCGGCCGCTACCATCATGATCGCGTGCAACTGCCGGATCAGGGCGTGTTCCGTCAGCACCAGCCCGCGGGGCCGGAGCACTCGTTCCAGTCCGCTGATGATTCTGGCCGCCAGATCCAACACCCGCGGAATATATCCCGCCGGCAGCTCCCGACGCTGGATGCTCATGGGCAGCCAGGGTTTCTGACCCAGGGCCAGGCGCAGGCAGATTATGATTATTGCCAGTCCGAACGGCGTGGACAGCCCCGGCAAGGGCAGCGGCAACAGAAAGGGCAGGGTGAGCAAAATCACCAGCAGCATGTAAGCCCGGCCCTTGAGAGCGTAGAGCAGTTCCCGGATGGTGACGGCGCGCTCCGCCACCCGACCGCGCAATTCGATCAGTTCCTCCGACAACTTCTGGGTCGGGCGCAGGCGGGGGATCAGGCTGATTTTCATGTGCCGCGCCGGTTGCCGTAAAGCTCGATTTGCAGCCGCGGCGCGTAACGGTAGCCGCGCACCTTGCAGAGTTCGCCCAGCCATCCGGCCTTCGCCCGTAGCGCCTCGACCGTCGTGCCCTCGGGCAGCAGCAGCACCTTGGTGCGGGGAACGTCGCGCCCAAGCTGCGCCAGCATCGCCTCGATCTCGTCCACGTCGTCCACCCGGGTGACGACAAACTTCAGCTGGCAGTCGCCGTGGTCCAACCAGGCCCGCACCACGTCCGGTTGCCAGCGCAACGCGTCGTGCTTCTTCCGCCAAGCGTCGTCCAGCCGCGCGTCCGGCGCGGAATTCCCCAGCTTGGGGCTGAGCGAGGCGAGGTCACAAGCGATGCCCCCGGGGGCGATGGTCGCGGCCGTCTCGATCGTGATATGGTAGCCGGCTTTTTTCAGCTCGGCCGCCAGCTCGCCGATTCCCGGCGCGATCATCGGCTCGCCGCCGGTCAGCACGACGTGCCGCGCGGGGGTTTTTTTCACCTCGGCGACAATCTCGTCCACCCGCAGCTGGACCCCCTCGGGCGACCAGGACGCATACGGCGTGTCACACCAGTTGCAACGCAGGTTGCAGCCGCTGGTCCGCACGAAGACCGACGGCATCCCCGCCAGCACGCCCTCGCCCTGCAGCGAATGGAATATTTCGGAAATCAACATGTTGGTTTCACCACGAAGCACACGAAGGTCGCGAAGACAAACCTGGGTTCAACTTCGTGTCCTTCGTGCTCTTCGCGGTTAAATTGCCTTGGGCCCCGCCGGCAGCGGCGGCGTGGATTCGTAGGTGGTGGGATCCGGCACGCCGGCGGCCAGGAACGCCTCGCGGCGCTCGCCGCAGGTGCCGCACTTGCCGCAGTGGACCGCACCGCCTTTGTAGCACGACCAGGTCTGCGCAAAGTCCACCCCGAGCCGCGCACCCTCGGTCACGATGCCGGCCTTGGTCAGCGCGCGGAACGGCCGCAGCAGCTGGATTCCCGCGTAGGTGCCGAACCGCATGGCGTCGCCCATCGCCCCCATGAAATCCTCCCGGCAGTCCGGGTAGATCGTGTGGTCACCGGTGTGCGCGGCGATGACCAGCGCCTCCGCGCCCGCGCTCTCCGCCAACCCCGTGGCGGCGGCCAGCATGATGCCGTTGCGGAACGGCACGACCGTGCGCTGCATGTTCGCGTCGGCATAATGCCCCTCGGGAATGTCGCCGCCGGTCCGGAGCAGGTCGGAGGCGAAGTGTCGGCCGATGAAATCCAGCGGGACGACCTGGTGGGGCACGCCGGCGAGCTTCGCCTGCGCCGCCGCCAGCGGGATCTCCCGGTGGTTGTGCTTGGCCCCGTAATCGAAGCTGAGCGCCATGCGCACGTCGTGCCGCCACCGCGCCCAATGGAGCGCGGTCACCGAATCCATGCCACCGGAGCAAAGCACGACGACCTTCATGCAGCAGGTATGGCGCAAAAGCGCGGGGCAAGCGCAAGGAAAAGTCCTGTCGCCAGGGCCTTCTGCCGTGTATTCCGTGTCTTCTGTGGTTTTCCCCCTCGTCATCGCCCACCGGGGCGCCTCCGCGGAAAAACCGGAGAACACCCTCGCTGCCTTCCGCCGGGCCCTGGCGCGCGGGGCGGACGGCCTCGAGCTCGATGTGCGGCTCACGCGCGACGGCGTGCCGGTGGTGTTCCATGACGCCACCCTGCGCCGGCTGACCGGCGCCCCGGGCCGCCTTGCGACCCGGTCCTGGCGCGAATTAAAAAAACTCCGGGTGCGCGGCGCCGGGTCCATCCCGCGGCTGGCGGACGTGCTGGCCCTGGTGCGCGGCCGGGCCGTCGTCCAGATTGAATTGAAGCGCGGGACGACGGTCGCGCCGGTCGTCCGGGTGATTCGCCGTGCCCGGGCGGCGGGGTGGGTGATCCTGGCATCGTTCGAGACCGGACTGGTCCGCCGGGCCCGGCGGTTGGCGCCGGAGATTCCCCGCATGCTCATCGCGAAAGGCCGCAGCCCGGATAAATTGTTGCGCACAATGACCGCGCTCGGCGCCGCCGGGCTCAGTCTCCATCACCACGCCGTGCGCAATCGCGCCCTGGTGACGCGCATTCACCGGCAGGGGGGCACGGTGTGGTGCTGGACGGTCAACACGGCGCCGGCGATGCGCCGGCTGGCCGCACGGGGCGTGGATGCGATCCTCAGCGACAATCCGGCCTTGCTGCGGCGGACGGTTTCGTTTCGCATTCCGGCCCCAGTAGTCCGTGGGCGGACCTTTGTTGATGATCATTCTCCACGATTCCCGATGCGCTGAATACGGCTCCGCCCTGCGGCCGGAACAGCCGGCCCGCCTGCTCCGCAGCTCGGCGCACCTGTCGGCCGCCCATCCGGGATGGGAATGGCGCCAGCCGGGCGAGGCGGCCGAGTCCGACCTGCTCGCGGCGCACACCCCGGAGCTCCTCCGGCGCATCACGGTGCCGCCGGACATCGACGAAGACACCCCGCACTTCCCCGGCATGGCCGGGCACGCCCGTCGCGCCGTAGCGGCTGCGTTGTCCGCCGCGGAACTCGCCCTGGCGGGGCACCGGGCCTTCGCGCTCATGCGTCCGCCGGGCCACCACTGCACGCGCGACCAGGCGATGGGCTTCTGCTACCTCAACCAGATTGCCATCACGGCGCTGCACCACGCCGGCGCCCGCCGCCGGGTCGCGGTGTGGGACTTTGACGCCCATCACGGCAATGGCACCGAGGACATTCTCCACGGTCGGCCCAACCTCCTGTTCGCCTCCGTCCACCAGTCGCCGGGCTACCCCGGCACCGGCCAGGTTTCGAATGGCAACTGCCTGAACTTTCCCGTCGCGCCCCGCGCCCCGCGCGCCGGCCATATGGCGGCGCTGGCCCGCTCGTGGGAGGCGGTGCTCGCGGTCAAACCCGACCTCGTGCTGATTTCCGCCGGCTTCGACGCCTACAGCCGCGATCCGATCACCAGCATGACGCTCGAGCGCGAGGACTTCGCCGAACTGGGCCGCTGGCTGCGTCAGTCCGGCCGGCCCGCCGCCGCCGTCCTCGAGGGCGGCTACAGCCCCGACCTGCCGGAGCTGATTGACGCCTTCCTCTCCGCTTGGGAGAAATAATCCCTCAATTTGAAAACCGGGCCGCATTACCAATTCATCAGCCAGCCGGACCGGCTGCGGCCGCTCTACGCGGCGCTCGACCGCTGCCCGGAGATCGCGCTCGATACCGAGGCCGACAATCTCTTCCGTTACAAGACGCAGGTCTGCCTGCTCCAGATCCTCGCCGACGGCGAGATCTACCTCGTCGACCTGCTCGCGGACCTGCCGCTCGGCGAGCTCTGGCCGCGCCTCGCCGCCAAGCCGCTCATCATGCACGGGAGCGACTACGACCTGCGCCTCCTGTGGGAGCTCTGCCGCTTCCAGCCGCTCAGCGTCTTCGACACGATGTTCGCCGCCCAGCTGCTCAACATCCCGCGCTTCGGCCTTGCGGCGCTGCTCGAGCAGTATTTCGGCGTGCAACTGGACAAGGACCACCAGAAGGCCAACTGGTCGCAACGCCCGCTCGACCGCGACATGCTCGATTACGCCGCGCTCGACGTCCACCACCTGCCCGGCCTGCGCGACCGGCTCCACGCCGAGCTCGGACGCCTCGGCCGGCTCGAATGGATGGAGCAGAAGTGTCGCTGGCAGATCGAGGTCTCTCGCGACGGGTTTGCCCCTTCCGACGGGAACGACTGGCGCATCGGCGGCGCCGAAAAACTCCCCAGCCGCGGCCTCGCGGTCCTCCACGCCCTCTGGCACTGGCGCGAAGGCTGGGCCGAGAAGCTCAACACGCCACCCTTCAAGGTCACCGGCAACGAATTGCTCCTCCGGCTGGCCCGCGCCGCCGGCGAGGGCGCGCCGCCCGCGGAACTGCTGCGCGTCCATCTCGGCCGCCGCCAGGACCGGCTCTTCCCCTCGCTTGCCGAGGCCGTGCACCGCGGCTATGCCCTCGACCCGCACACGCTGCCGCGGCGGGAGCGCCGCCGGGATTTCGCGCCCATGCGGCCCGAAGAACTGGCGCGCCAGGACCGCATCAAGGCCGACCGCGACCGCCTCGCGCACGGCCTCAACCTCGACCCGACACTCATCGCCACCCGCTCGCAGCTGGTGCTGATCGCGCGGGATCCGGCCTGCATCGACACCGTGCTGCTTCCCTGGCAGGCGCAGCTGCTCAAGGCCGCGCCGGCCTGGCAAAGCTAGCCCATCCCCTTCACCGCAAAGTCACGAAGCACACGAAGAATAGATCCTCGCCCTGGCTTCGTGCACTTCGTGCCTTCGTGGTGAAACAAAATTTCGCGTGACCGAATCCGCCAACATCGCCCGCCACCTGCCGCTGATGGCGGCCCGCCAGCCGGACCGGGCCGCGGTGAAGATCCCGCGCGGCCGCACGGGCCCGGGCGATATCGATTACCTGACGCTGACCTTCGCTGAACTCGACGCCGAGGTGGACGCGTGGGTGGCGCGGCTGGAATCCCGCAATGTGCGCCGGGGCGACCGCGTGCTCGTCATGGTGCGGCAGGGCCTGCCGCTCATCGCCGCGGCCTTCGCGCTGTTCAAGCTCGGCGCCGTGCCGGTCATCATCGATCCCGGCATGGGCCGGGGCTCCTTCCTCGCCTGCGTGGCCCGCTCGCGCCCGCGCGTGCTGCTCGGCCTCCCGTTGGCCCAACTGTCGAGCTACGTCTTCCGTTCTTCCTTTGCCTCGATCGAAGTCCGCGTCTGGGTCAGCGGTTCCGCCACCGCGCGGCTGTCTCCCCCGTCGAAAATCGAGTCCAGCCCGCAGGGTCTCGGCCAGCAAAAATCAAACATGGTGGATAGCGCCGCCACCGACCTGGCGGCGGTGCTGTTCACCTCCGGTTCCACCGGCGTCCCGAAGGGCGTGTGCTACGAGCACGGCATGTTCGACGCCCAGGTGCGGCTGATCCGCGACACCTACGGCATCACGCCCGGCGAGGTGGACCTGCCGTTGCTGCCCATCTTCGCGTTGTTCAACCCCGCGCTGGGCCTGACGACCATCGTGCCGGAGCTCGACCCGAGCCACCCGGCGGAGGTCGACCCGGAGAAGATCGTGCGCGCCATCCGGCAGGGGCAGGTGACCAACTCCTTCGGCTCGCCGACCCTCTGGCGGAAGATCGCCCGCCATTGCCTGGCGCACAACCTCACGCTGCCCTCCCTCCGCCGCGTGCTCATGGCCGGCGCGTCCGTGCCGCCGATGTTGTTCGCCGACCTGCAGAAAATCCTGCCCAGCGGCACCGCCCACAGCCCCTATGGTGCCACGGAATCGCTCCCTGTTTCCAGCATCAGCGCCGCCGAGGTCCTCGGCGAGACTGCCGTCAAAACCGCCGGGGGCGCCGGGACCTGCGTCGGCCGGCCGGTGGCCGGTGTTGAAATCAAAATCATCGCCATCACCGATGCTCCCGTCGCCTCACTGGCCGCCGCCCGCGAGCTTCCCCAAGGCGAAATCGGCGAGATCATCGTCCGCGGCCCGGCGGTCACCCGTGAATACGACGCGCTTCCCGAGGCGACCGCCCTCGCGAAGATTCCCGACGGCGGCTGTTCCTGGCACCGCCTGGGCGACCTCGGCTATCTCGACGCCGCCGGCCGGCTCTGGTTCTGCGGCCGCAAGGCCGAACGGGTGGAAACCCACCAGGGTCCGCTCTACACCGAGCAGGTGGAACCGGTTTTCAACGCCCACCCGGACGTTGTCCGCTCCGCCCTCATCGGCACGGGCCACGATGGCCGGCGGCCGGCGATCGTGGTCGAGCCCGTCTCCCCCGAGATCGTCGCGACACCCAAACTCCGGCGCAAGCTGGTGCGGGAACTGCGCGCCCTGGGCGCGGCCCATGGGCACACCGATCTTATCCGGCTGGCCTACCTGCATCCGCATTTTCCCGTGGATGTCCGGCACAACGCCAAGATCCACCGGCTGGCGCTGGCGAAGTGGGCCGTCGGTCGGCACGGCTACGAGCTGGACAAGCGCGATATCCCGTCGGCCGCCTATAAAAAATGATCCCGATCAGACATCATTCCCTTATGCATGTCATTCTGCGCGCAGCGAAGAATCCAGAACCATGCACGCCTGCGGTCCTCCTGCTGGATCCTTCGCTGCGCTCAGGATGACAGGATTAATATTCGGTTCTTATCCGTGACTATCCGTGTCATCCGTGGCCAATAATTCCTCCGTCTTCATCACTGGCGCCAGTGGATTCATCGGCGGCAAGGTCGCCGAGCGGCTGCTTGCGGCCGGGCGCCGGGTGCGCGTGCTGGCCCGCCGGCCGCTGCCGCACCTGGAAAAACTCGGGGCCGAGGTGGTGTCCGGCGACCTGGACGACACCGCCGCCCTGCGCCGCGGCTGCGCTGGGGCTGGCACGGTTTTCCACGTCGCCGGCCGCGTCGGCGTGTGGGGGCCGGCGGCGGATTTCTTCCAGGTGAACGTCGACGGCACGCGCCATGTCATTGCTGCGTGCCACGCTGCCGGCGTGCGCCGGCTGGTCTACACGAGTTCACCCAGCGTGGTCTACCATGGCGGCGACCTGTCCGGGGTGAACGAATCCGCGCCGCTCTGCACCGCCGCTCCCTGCGCCTACCCGACCAGCAAGGCTGCGGCCGAATGCCTCGTCAGCAACGCCCATTCCGCCGAACTCACCACCGTCTCGCTGCGGCCGCACCTCGTGTGGGGCCCGGGCGACAGGAACGTCGTGCCGCGCGTGCTGGCCCTGGCGCAAAAGGGAAAACTGAAGATCATCGGCTCGGGCAAGAACAGGGTGGATGTCACCCATATCACCAACGTCGTCGACGCCCACCTGCTCGCCGAGCGGGCGGATGCCGCGAGGGCTGGCGGCCAGGCCTACTTCATCACCAACGGCGAACCGGTTCTCCTCTGGGACTGGATCAACCAGCTGCTGCGCGGCCTCGGCCGGCCGGAAATCACGCAACAGGTGTCGCTCGGCACCGCCTATCTCGCCGGCGGCGTGATGGAAGTGTTCTGGCGTGTGTTGCCGCTCAAGGGCGAGCCGCCGATGACGCGCTTCGTCGCCAAGGAAATGGCCACCGACCACTGGTTCGACATTTCCGCCGCCCGCCGCGACCTCGGCTACGCCCCGCGCGTCACCATGGCCGCCGGCACGGCGGAGTTGATCGGGCACCTGAAACGGGGCGGGTAGGGCGGCGCGCCTCTTCGCCGCCGCGGAGCGGAATCCGCGCCCTTACCTTACCCGTTCCGCTGCCGCACGGCTTCGAAAAGCGTGATGATCGTCGCCATCGCGACGTTGAGCGAGTCGGCCTGGCCGGCCATCGGGATGCGCACGAGCAGGTTGCTTTCCTTGAGCCAGAATTCGCTCAACCCGTATTGCTCGCTGCCCATGACGATCGCCAGCGCGCCGCGCAGGTCGGCCTTGCTGTAGAGCTCGGGCGTGTCGGGCGTCGTCGCCACGATGCGGATGCCCCGCTCGCGGAGAAAGGCATGCACGCTCACGCTGTCGGCCACGACCACCGGCACGGAGAACAACACGCCGGTGGAGGCGCGCACGACGTTCGGGTTGAAGATGTCGGTCACCGGGTCGCACACGATCACGGCGTCGCAGCCGGCCGCGTCGGCGCTGCGAAGGATGGTGCCGAGATTGCCGGGCTTCTCGATGGCCTCGACGACGAGCAGGAAGGGGTGGGGGCTGAGCTTGAGGCCGGCGAGCGCGTGCTTCCACTGCGGCGCGACCGCCAGCAGGCCGTCGGGCCGCTCGCGGTAGGCGACCTTGGCGAAGGCATCCTTGGAGAGCTCAAACAGTTGCGCCCCGGCCTGTCTGGCCTGGTCGATCAGGGCCGGTTCGTTCTCCCCTAAAAACCATTCGGGGCAGAAATAGAGTTCCTGCAGACGGACGCCCTTCTCCAGCGCCCGGCGCACCTCGCGGTAGCCCTCGACGAGGAACAGGCCCGCATCGTCCCGCTCGCGCCGGTCGCGCAGCTTCACGAGCGTCTTCACGCGGGGATTCTGCAGGCTGGTGATCTTTTCGGGAAGGAGGCCCACGGAACACACGGAATACACGGAATTCTTCCGCAGCAATTGCCTTTTACCCATCCCTTCCGTGTGTTCTGTGTATTCCGTGGGCAAAAAGAAATTCAACGACCTGCCGTTCCCCTACCATCACGAGCTGGAGCTGGAAATATCCACGCTGACCAATCTCGGCGTAGGCCTCGGCCGGGTGCCGGTGCCGGCGGCAACCAGAGGACCGAAGACAGAGGACGGAGGACGGGATGTGGCGGACTTGCCGCGCCATAGCTCCGCGGAGCGGAGCGACGGCGGGTGGGTCGTCATGGTGCCCTTCACCCTGCCGGGCGAGAAGGTGCGGGTGCGCGTCTACCGCAACCACAAGAACTACTCCGAGGCCGACCTGCTGGAGGTGCTCACGCCCTCGCCGCACCGCATCGCGCCCAAGTGCCCGCTGTTCGGCCAATGCGGCGGCTGCCAATACCAGCACCTCACCTACGCCGAGCAGTTGAAATGGAAGCGCCAGCAGGTCGAGGAGCTGCTGAAATACATGGCGGGCGTCGAGTTCGCGGTGGCCGCCGTCATCGGCTCGCCCCGGGAGTTCGGCTACCGCTCTAAGATCACACCGCATTTCCAGTCCTGGAATGGAGGGCCCAGCTCCAGCTGGACCGCGGCTCAGCTGGAGCTGAGCCCTCCACGGACCGAACCCCCCATCGGCTTCCTGAAGCAGGGCTCGCGTTTTGAAATCGTGGACGTCCCGGCGTGCCCCATCGCCACGCCGGAAATAAACGCCAAGCTTCCGGAAGTCCGCGCCCGGACCCAGGCCCGGATAGCCGCCGGCGAATACAAGCGCGACGCCACCCTGCTGCTGCGCCACGCCCAAGAGGGGGTCATCACGGATTACGACGCGGTCATCCACGAGGTGATCGATGTCGCCGGCTGTGGGAGCGAGCTTGCTCGCGACCCGAACCAGTCGCGAGCCAGCCCGCTCCCACAACACCCCGGTTCCGCCAAGCCGCTCCGCCTCCACTTCCTCTCCCGCGACTTCTTCCAGAACAACCCGTTCATTTTGCCCGCGTTCACGGGTTATGTCCGCGAACAGGCGGCCGGGAGCGGCGCGAAGTTCCTGGTCGACGCCTACTGTGGCAGCGGGTTGTTCGCCTTGAGCTGTGCGCCGGCCTTCGAGCGTGTGGCGGGCGTGGAGCTGAGCGCCACCTCAGTGAAGTTCGCCACCGAGAACGCTACCGCCAACGGCATCGCGAATGCCACCTTCCTCGCGGCCGACGCCCCTCAGATCTTTGCCGGGCTGGATTTTCCGCCGGCCGACACCGCCGTCGTCATCGACCCACCCCGCAAGGGCTGCGACGAGGCGTTCCTCCAGCAGCTCCTCGCCTTCGGCCCGCGCGCCGTGGTCTACGTGTCGTGCGACCCCGCCACGCAGATGCGGGACCTGAAGGGCTTCCTCGCCGCCGGTTACCGGCTTGCGGCGGTGCAGCCGTTCGACCTGTTCCCGCAGACCCGCCACCTCGAATGCGTGATCACGCTGGTGAAGGGCGGATAATTTTTCACAAGAGGCCGCAGAGATAGCAGAGGAAAAACCGATCCGACTTTTCCTTTCTCCGCTTCCTCTGCTTCCTCCTGTAAAACCCAAATCCTCTGTGTTTTCCCGCAAATTAAACCCCGGCCTGGAGCTGCGGCAGCTGCAGCCCGCCGACGCCCGGGCGCTGTTCGCCGTCGTGGACGCCCACCGGGCAAAATTGCGTGCGTGGCTGCCGTGGGTGGACGCCACGGTCAATCCGGCCGACACGGAAAACTACATCGCCGGCACGCTGCGCGACTTCGCGGCCACCCGCGCCTACACCTGCGGCATCTGGGCGGACGAACGGCTGGTCGGCGTGATCGGGCAGAACCGCATCGACTGGGCGAACCGGATCGCCTTTCCCTTCTACTGGCTCTCTCCGGAAGCGGAAGGGAGGGGCATCATGACCCAATGCTTCCGCGCGGTGATCGACGACGCCTTCACGCAACTGCAGGTCCGACAGGTCGTCATCGCCGTGGCGACGGGCAATCTCCGCGCGCAGAAAATCCCCCTGCGACTGGGCTTCCAGCAAGTGAGCGTCCTTAAGAAAGCCGAGTGGCTCTACGACCACCATGTGGATCATTTCGTCTACAGCCTGGCGGCACCGAAGGGTGGAACGCGCTGACCTCGGCGCGTTCAATAAACCCGTCCGGAGGCCGGGTTCCACCCCAAGGCTGGCAAATAGCTCCCTGCGGTATTTCCCGGAAAAAGCGGGATAATGCGGCCAGATAATTCGTTCGCTCATTGCGCCGTGCCGTCCTGCGGCACCGCGCCGACAACAGCACCATGGAGTGCTGCGACCCCCGACCGCTCACGCGGCCGCTGGCCATAAGGAAAAGCCGCCGGTGCTCGCACCGGCGCCTGCTTGTGTAAATACCACACACCCCGCCCTTCGGACACCCCTCTCCAGAGGGGATCTCTGATCATCGCGGCAGCGCAATCCCCTCTCTTAAGCCGGAACAATGCAGTAGAAGCTGTGGGAGCGAGCTTGCTCGCGACTCAGGACTCACTCTGTCGCGAGCAAGCTCGCTCCCACAACCAAACCACCAAAGGGTGGTCGCCGGTTTCCACACCGGCGACCGGCGTCGGTATGGAAACCGACGCCCACCTACTGCATCGTTCCGGCTGGAGAGGGGTGGCGCGCAGTGCCGTGGTGCGTTGATTGTTACTTCGTTTCCGCGTCGAAGGACGACTTTTCGAGCGCCGGCTTGCCGCCGATGTGGCGGGCGAGCCAGCTCTGCATCTCCCAGTGCCAGTAAATGGCGTTCTGCGGCGTGAGCACCCAGTGGTTCTCGGTCGGGAAGATGAGGAGGCGCGACGGGATGTTCATCGCTTGGAGGACGGCGTAGAGCGCCGTGCCGTTGCCGTAGGGCACGCGGTAGTCGAGTTCACCGTGGATGATGAGCATGGGCGTCTTGAAGTTTTTTGCGTAGGTCATCGGGTTGTTCCGCTGCATGCCCTCCGGGTTGGACCACGGCGTGCCGCCGAGCACCTGGGTGAAGCCGTAGGACGTCACGTCGGCGCCATATTGCGTGATGAAGTCGTTCACCCCGGCGTGGTTGATAAGGCACGCGAAACGGTCGGTGTGCCCCTCCACCCACGCGGCCATGTAGCCGCCGTAGCTGCCGCCGGCCGCCGCCATCCGCTTCGGATCGATGTTAGGGAAGCGCTGCAGCAGGTAGTCGGTGGACTTCAGGATGTCCTCCAGCGGCTTGTCGCCCCACTGGCTGAGAATGCTCTGCGAAAATTTTTCCCCGAAGCCGGTCGAGCCATGGCGGTTGACCCAGGTGACGATGTAGCCGGGGGCGGCGAAGACGTGTGTGTTCCAGCGGTAGCTCCAGCTGTCGCGGTTCATCGTGTGCGGGCCGCCGTGCATCAGCTGCACGAGCGGATAGGTCTTCGCCGGATCGTAGCCCGGGGGCAGGACCAGCCAGCCATGGATCTTGTCGCCCGCAGCACCGTCGAACCAGTAGCTCTCGACCTTGCCCAGGTCGAGCTTGGCGACGAGCTCGTCGTTGAGGTGCGTGAGTTGCCGGGCCGCGCCGGTCGCGGCGTCGAGCGCAAAAAGCTCGTTCGGCCGGCTGGTGGTGTCGTTGAGAAAGATGACCGTGCCGGCGCCCAAGGTGACGCTGGACGACGTGCCTTGCGCGTAGACTGCCGTCAGGCCCATGCCGTCGGCATTAAGCCTGAAGACCGGCACGACGCCCTTGTCCTCCGCGGTGAACCAGATTGTTCTCCCGTCGGAAGAAAATTCCACGTCGCCGATCGCATAGTCGAGCGTGTCGGTCAGGGGCGAGTTCACCCCGGACGCAAGGTCGTGCCGCCAGAGTTTGCCGAACTCGCCGCAGTGGTAGGGCGTTTCCTGCCGGGCGAAGACCAGCGATTTGCCGTCCGGTGCAAACTTAGGGTTGTCGTCGTCCCCTTTGTTTTCCGGGGTCGCGTTTTTCATCGCGCCCGAGCCGTCGGTCGGGATCAGGTAGACGTCGTTGTTGAGAAATCCGCGGTAGGGCGGCGGGGTGGAGTTGACCGCCACCGCCACCACCTTGCCGTCGGGCGAGAGGTCGAAATTCACGTCGCCGCTGGACTGGAACAACCGGTCCCATTTCGGCGTGAGATCCTTGAATTCCTTCGTCGCGCCGTTCACCAGCACCAGCCGGCTGGCAAGATTGTCGGTCAGCCAGTGGTCGAAGTAGCGGTATTGGCGGTCCTCGGTGACCTTGGCGGTCATCTTCGAGTCCTTGCGGCGCTTGAGCTCCTTCTTCATCGCCGCGAGGTCGGCCTTGCCGAGGCTCCCGGCCAGTTCCGGGATCACCGTGGTGGCCACGATGACGCCCTGTCCGTCGGGCATCCACCGCGGATTGGAGACGGAATAGGGCAGCTCGAGGATCTTCTCGGGTTCGCCGCCGTCCAGCCGCATCACGTAAAGCGAACCGGCCTCGTCTTCGCCGCGCTTCGAGGTGAACGCGAGGCGCGTGCCATCGGGGCTCCAGGCCGGCGCGCTGTCGGAGACCGGTGCTGTGGTGAGCCGGCGGGGGGCGCCGCCGGCCGTGTCGACCAGCCAGAGGCTGGAGGTGCTCTTGTTCTTCTCGACGGACCATTCCTGGACGGTGAAGACGACGGTCCGGCCGTCGGGCGAAAGCGCGGGGCTGCCCAGGCGCTTCATGGCCCAGAGGTCCTGCGGCGTGATGGGACGCTGGTCCGCGCCGAGGACGGCCACGGTCAGCGCCAGCGAGAGGAGGAACGCGGCGACGCGGGGGGATTTCATAGGCCGGGGAGACTTGGGACCGGCGCGGCCGGAGTCAAAGGCGCAAGCGGCAAACCTACACGGGTGGTCGCCGATTTCCATATCGGCGACAGGCGTCGGTGTGGAAACCGACGCCCACCCCGGGCCTACCGGTATTCAACCCACTCCGGCGCCGAGTATTGCTCGATGAGGCCCGACACCTCGTCCTCATTCAGGTCCGGCCAGGGTGTTGCCGCGGCCTCCGTCCCCAGCGCGCCGGCCAGCGCGGTGGCGAAACGCGCCTGGAAGTCCTCCCAGTCCACGGGGCCGATCGTGGATTTTTCAATGGAGCCCTGGAAGAGCAGACCGTGCTTGTTCCGCTTCTGCGCCGCGCCGGCGATCTTGGCGCCGGTTTGCGCATGGATCACATCGTAGAGCTCGGCGCGCTGGAAACAGATGCCCGGACCCGTCTCGCACGGATCGCACTCGGTCTTGACCGCGGCCGGCTGGCCGCTGGCGGCGAGGGCGCCGGCGAGGCATTCGTGCACGCGGCGATACGACTGCACGGCCCGCTCGTCGTAGAGCGGATGCCCGCGCGGCAGCACAAGGGCGTAGGTCCAATCGTTCCGGTGATCCACGATGCCGCCGCCGGTGGGCCGGCGGCAGAGGTCGAAGGTTTCGCCGGGCGGGAGGTTCGCGCGGACAAAGCCGATTTTCTGGCTGAAGCCGAAGGTGAACGCCGGCCTGCGCCACTCGTAGTGCCGGAAACGCGGCGCGGCCTCCGCCGGGTAGCGCTGCAACAGCAGGAAATCGAGCGCCATGTTCTCGGCGGCGCCGGCGGTGCGGACGGGCAGGACGTGCAGTTTCACGGGAAGGGTTTGGCCTGATGTCGCGCGCCTCCGTGGCGTCAGTGCGCGCCGGAATCCAGGAGGGTCCGCACGGTGCGCAGAAGCGTGCTCAGCGCAAAGGGCTTGGGCAGGTGGATGGTGGCAGAGCGCGGCACCCCGTGCAGGCTCTCCGGCAACGCCACCGGCGAGGTGCAGACCAGACGGAGCGCCGGGCGGTCCGCGTGGAGCCGGCGCACGAGCGTCGCGCCTTCCCTGGAGCAACTCTGGATGAGCACCAATTGCGGCCGCAGGCCCGACGTCTTGACCATGGTGGTGGCCTCCGCCGGCGTCGCGGCGGCGATCACCGAGTAGCCGTCGGTCGCGAGGATGCCGGCGATCATTTTGCGCAGCACCGTGTCCTCCTCCACGATGAGCAGTTTCTCGGTGCCGCGCACCGCGGGCAGGGTCCCGAGCTTGGTCACGACCGTCTGCTCGGGCTCGGGGGTGCCCGGCAGGAAAATCCCAAAGGTGGAGCCGCGGCCCGGCCCGCTCTGCACCGTGATATGCCCGTCGTGCTGCCGGATGATGCCGCGGATGGTCGCGAGGCCGAGGCCGGTGCCGTGCGGCTTCGTGGTGAAGAACGGCTCGAAGAGGCGCTTCCGCACCGCCGGCTCCATGCCGTGGCCGGTGTCCGTGACGCCCAGGACGGCGTAGGTCCCGTCGCGCATTTCCGGCGTGCGGCGGTCGGCGGCGGCCGCCACCTCGTGGTTGCTGGTGCGGATGACAAGCTTGCCGCCGCGCGGCATGGCGTCGCGGGCGTTGAAGCACAGGTTGAGGAGCACCTGCTGGAACTGCGTGGGGTCCATGCGGGCGTTGCCGAGGTCGGAGGCGAGCCGGAGCTCGAGGCTGATGTCGTCGCCGGCGACGCGGCGGAGGATCTCGGTGATTTCGCGGATGAGCGTGTTGAAATTGATGACCTTGACCTCGGTCTCCTGCCGGCGGCTGAACTCGAGGATCTGCCGCGCGATCGCCGAGGCCTTGAGCCCGGCCCGGTGGATCTCCTGGAGGTCCTTCTGGGCCGCGGGCACGCCTGCGATCTTGGCGGCCATGATCTCGCAATAGCCGTTGATGACGGAGAGCAGGTTGTTGAAGTCGTGCGCCACGCCGCTCGCCAGCAGGCCGACCGTGTCGAGCTTCTGCGACTGCAGCAGCGCCTCCTGCAGGCGCTTGGCTTCGGAGTTGTCCCGGTAGATGGCAACAAGGAAGCCGGTGGGGTGGCCGCCGGCCAGGATGGGGCTGAAGCTCCAGGCCGCGTGGAAGGTCGTGCCGTCCTTGCGGTAGAGCCAGCCTTCACCCTGCACCAGCCGCGCGGCCGGGGCGTCCTTGGCCGTGCCGGGCGTCAGCAGGTCGGTGCGGGCGCCGTGGAGGAGCCGGGTGTTCTGGCCGGTCAGGGTGTCGGCGGCGTAGCCGGTGAGGGCCGCGAATTTCGCGTTCGCCAGCATGATTTCCACACCCCCGCCCTGCCACTGGTCCCGGGTGAGGAGCACCGGGTCCGCGAGGGCATCGATGGTGCCGCAAGCGGCGGCGATGGCGTCCGGCAGCTTGGCCGGGAGGGGAGGCGGACGGGACATGGTCAGGGGGCGAGCCGTTCGATCACCCAGTCGCCGCCGACCTCGCGGCGGTAGCGTAGCCGGTCGTGCAGGCGGCTGCGGCGCCCCTGCCAGAATTCCACGGTCCCGGGCACCAGCCGGTAGCCGCCCCAGTTGGGCGGGAGCGGCACCTCGCGGCCCTCGTATTTCCTTTCGACGACCCGGTAGCTCTCCTCGATGACCGCGCGGCCGGCGATGGCGGTGCTCTGCGGCGAGGCCCACGCCGCCAGCTGGCTCGCCCGCGGCCGGCTGTGGAAATACGCCTCGGCTTCCTCGCGGGTGACGCGCGTCACCGGTCCCTCGACGGTGATTTGCCGCTCCATCGCCACCCAGGGGAACAGCAGCGCGGCGTGCGGGTGGGCGTCGAGCTCGCGGCCCTTGCGGCTCTCGTGGTTGGTGTAGAAGACGAAGCCGCGGCCGTCACAGCCCTTGAGCAGCACGGTGCGCGCGGCGGGTCGGCCGTCGCGGCCGGTCGTGGCCAGCGTCATGGCGTTGGGCTCGGGCACCTTGGCGGCCTCGGCCTCCTGGAACCATTTTTCAAACTGCCGGAAAGGGTCCTTCGCGAGGTCTTTTTCAAGCAACCCCGCCAGCCCGTAGTCCTTGCGCATATCCGCCAGTGCCATGTGCCTGACATGGTGGGACTGCACTCCGCGCTGTCAAAATCATCCGCGTCGTGCACGCTGGCTGGCTCCCATGCCGCCCGTTCCCGACCTTCCCCTGTGGGCCTATCCCGTCCTCTTCGCGGTGGGGTTGGTCGCGGGCACGGTCGACGCCATCGCGGGCGGCGGCGGGCTGCTGACCCTGCCGGCGCTGCTGGGGTTCGGGCTGCCCGCGCCCTTGGCGCTCGGCACCAACAAGCTCGGCGCGGTCTTCGGCTCCGGCTCGGCCTCGTGGAGCTTCGCCCGGCGGGGGGCGGTCCGGCTGCGCGACTGCGGACCGGGCTTCGCGCTGACCGCCCTCGGGGCGGTGGGCGGCGCCTGCACCGTGCGGCGGCTGGACCCGCAGTTCCTTGGCACACTGATCCCGTGGCTGCTCGGCGCCATCGTGGTCTACATGGTCTTCCGGCCGAAGCTCGGTGAAACCAGCCGGCACCACCGGATGGCGCCCGGGGCTTTCTACCTGCTGTTCGGGCTGGTGCTCGGCTTCTACGACGGCTTCTTCGGCCCGGGGGTCGGCTCCTTCTGGACCATCGCCTTCGTCACCGTGCTCGGGCACGATTTCGTCCGTGCCGCCGCCCACACCAGGGTGATGAACTTCGCCAGCAACCTCGCCGCCCTGGCTTTTTTCGCGGTCGTCGGGACGGTGAGCTGGCTGCCCGGCCTGGCGATGGGGGCGGGGCAGCTGCTCGGCGGGCGCCTCGGGGCGCACCTGGCGGTGACCCGCGGGGCGCGCTTCGTGCGGCCCATTTTCCTGGTGATGGCGGCATTGGTGGCGCTGAAACTCATTTACGCCAGCCTGTCCCGCACCCCATAATCCCCGCATGTCCCCCGCCCAATACCTCGACCGGCACGCCGCCGAGCTGACCGCCTTTCTGCAGCGGATCGTGCGGCTCCGGACGGTCAATCCGCCGGGGGAGAATTACGGGAAAATGACCGCGCTGCTGGCCGCCACGCTGCGCGGGCTGGGGCTGCGCGTGCGGCGCGAGCCTGTCCCGCGCGCCGTGCAGAAAAGGACGCAGCCCGACCTGCTCGGTTACCCGCGCTACAATGTCATCGGCTTCTGGGATACCGGCGCGAAAAGGACCCTGCATTTCAACGCCCATTACGACGTCGTGCCGGTTTCCGGCACCTGGCGGCACGGGAGCCCTTTCAACCCCGTGGTCGAGAAGGGCTGGGTCTACGGCCGCGGCACCGCCGACATGAAGGGCGCCATTGCCAGCATCGTTTTCGCCCTGAAGGCGCTCCGCGCCGCCGGCGTGCGGCCCGCCTTCAACGTCGAGGTCTCCTTCACCGCCGACGAGGAAACCGACAGCACGCTCGGCACCGGCTGGATCGCCACCCACGGCCGGCTCCGCGCCGACTACGCGGTGGTGGGCGAGGGCGGCGAGGGCGATGCTGTGTGCTGCGGGCACAACGGCGTCGTGTGGCTCACCGTCCGCGTGCACGGCCGGGCCGCGCACGGCTCCACGCCCGAGGCCGGCGTCAACGCCCTTGAGAAGATGGCCGCGCTGGTGCTCGCCCTCGACAGCCACAAGCGGCAGCTCGCCCGGCGCGTTTTCCGCTCGCCCGACGGCCGCCGCATGACCCCGACCCTGAACCTTGGCGGGGTGTTCGCGGCCGGCGAGGGCGGCAAGGTCAACACCGTGCCCGCCGCCGCCAGCTTCAGCATCGACCGCCGCGTGCTGCCGGTCGAGGACGTCCGCACCGCCGAGCGCGAGCTGCGCGCCTTCCTCAAGAAGGCCGCGGCGAAGATCCCGTCGTGCCGCATCACGGTCGAGAAGATCTCCGACAACCATTCCTGCTACACCGCGCCGGTGCACCCGCTGTTCGGCGCGATGCGGTCGTCGGTCGCGCGCGTCCGCCGCCGGCCGGCCCGGTTCACCGTCTCGACCGGGTTCAATGACATGCAATTCTTTGCGCAGGTGCTCAAGATCCCCACCATCGGCTACGGCCCGAGCGGCCGCGATTACCATGCGGTGGACGAGCGCGCCCGGCGTAAGGACCTCACCGACTCCGCCAAGATCTACGCGGATTTGCTCACCACCTTCAAAGGCTGAGTTTTTCTAACCACGGATTTCACGGATAGATACGGATGGGGTGCAGCCTGGAGTCCCTTTCCGTCATTCTGAGCTCATGCAGTTGGTGGGCATTCCCTGCTTCGCTGCGCCCAGAATGACGGCTACGGATTTTTGTCCGTGCCCATCCGTGGTCAATAATTCAGCTCTTCAGCCCCTGCCGGATCATGCTGACGGCGATGGCGGCGAGGAGCATGGCGATGATCTTGGAGATGGCGCGCAGGCCCATCTCGCCGATCTTCCGCCCGAGCCAGTTGCTGTAATAGAGCGCCAGCACCACGATCCCGAGGTTCACGACCAGCGCCACCAAGGTCACCACCAAGCCGATCATGTGGGCTTGGGCCAAAACCAGCAGCGTGGTGATGGACGCCGGCCCGGCGATGAGCGGCATGCCGAGCGGCACGACGCCGAAATCCACCGGCAGCTTCTCCGGCTCGGCGGCCGACTGGACCAGGTCCTTGGCCGCAAGGATGAAGAGGATGAGGCCGCCCGCGATCTGGAAGTCGCTCACGGAAATGCCCAGGGCGGAGAATACGCTCTGCCCCAGGAAGAGGAATCCCAGCGCCACAAGCCCGCCGGTCCACACGGCCTGGTTGGCGATCCTCTGGCGCTGGCCGGGCGCCATGTCCTGCCCCAGCCCGAGAAAAACGGCCGCGAGCCCAATGGGGTCGATGGCCACGAACAGCGGGATGAACGCCTGCAGGAACCGGGATGTCCATTCAATCATGCCGGCAGGGTGGGGGGCGGCGGCGCAAAAGGCAACGCGCGTCAGAATTCCTTGAATGTCAGGTCGCGGATCGCGCCGCCGACCGCGGGGTGCTTGAACTTGAAACCGGCCGCGAGGAGTTTCTGCGGCGCGCACCGCTGCCCGTGCAGCGCCAGGTTGCCATCGGTGTGGAAATGGTTTGCCGCCACAAACCGGACGACAAACTCCGGCGCGGGCGGGCACCACGGCCGGCCCACGGTCGCGCGCAACTCGCGCATGAATTCCCCGTTGGTCACCGGGCCCGGGGCGCACGCGTTGTAGGTGCCGGCCAGCTCCGGCTGCGTGACGGCGGCGGCGAGCATCGCCACCGCGTCGTCGCGGTGCACCCAGCTCATGAACTGCCGGCCGCTGCCGGCCGCGCCGCCGAGGAATTTTCGCGTCAACCCGAGCAGCGCGGGGAACGGCCCGGTTTGCCGGTCGAGCACGGGGCCGAGCCGCAGCACCACGCGTCGCACGTCCGGCAGCTCGAGCGCCGCGAAGGCCTCCTCCCACCGCCGGCAGACCTCGGCCAGGAAGCCCGGGCCGGGCGGCAGCGTCTCCTCGCAGAACCGGTCGCCGGCGTTGCCATAATAGCCCGTGGCGCTGCACTGCACCCAGGCCCGGGGCGGTTTTTTAGCGCGCTTCCAGCCCTTGGCCAGCGCACGCACGGCGTTGACCCGGGAGTCCACGATCTCGCGGCTGTGCTCCAGGGTGTGGACGCAATTGATGCTGCGGCCGGCCAGATTCACCAGCGCCGCCGCCCCCTCGAGCTCCACCGCCCACGCCCCGCCGGTCTCACCGTTCCAGAACACCTCGCGGCCGGGCGTCCCGTCGCGCGGGTCGCGGCTGAGCACCACGACCTCCCAGCCTTCGGCGGCCAGCGCGCGGGCCAGCGCCTGCCCGAGAAAACCCCTGCCGCCGGCGAGGATGACTTTTGCCATGTGCGGGATTCGTAACACTAAATTCCCGGCTGGCAATCTGTAGGTCGGGCTTCATGCCCGACATTGCTTGTGTCGGGCATGAAGCCCGACCTACAAATCAGCCGCCTTGTCCCGCTTGCGCATCCATTTCCACGACCTCACCCGCGGGCAGCTGTGCGCGCTCGCCGGGCGCTGGGGCTTCAGCCTCGTGCACGCCGCGCGCCTGTGGCGGTATGCCTATCTCGAGGGGGCGGGCGATTGGGCGCAGATGCCGGAGCTGCCCGCCCGGTTCCGGGCCAAGGCCGAGGGTGAGCTTTCCCTCGCGCTCCTGCGGATCGCCCGGGACACGCACAGCGCCGACGGCTTTACGCGCAAATACCTGCTGGCGCTGGACGACGACCGCCGGATCGAGACCGTCCTCATGCGCTACACCGGCCGCGTCACGGCGTGCGTCAGCAGCCAGGCCGGCTGCGCCATGGGCTGCGTGTTCTGCGCGACGGGCCAGATGGGCTTCGCGCGCCACCTGACGCCCGGTGAGATCGTCGCCCAGGCCGTGCACGTGGACCGAGTGCTGCGCCGGGAGGCGGGGGGCGAACGTCTGCGCAACATCGTGCTCATGGGCATGGGCGAGCCTTTGCACAACTACGACGCGGTGATGACGGCCCTCGAGATCGTGTGCGACTCCGCCGGCCTCTCGATCGGGGCCGGGAAAATAACGCTCAGCACGGTGGGGGTCGTCCCGGGCATCATCCGGCTGGCCGACGAGGCCCGGCCCTTCCACCTCGCCGTCTCGCTGCACGCCGCCACCCAGGCGGAGCGCGCCGCCCTGGTGCCGGTCGCCAAGAAATGGCCGCTGGACGAGCTGATGGCCGCCTGCCGCTATTACAGTGACAAGCTCCAGCGCCGGATTTTCTACGAGTGGACCCTGATCGAGGGCAAAAATGACTCCCCGGCGGACGCCCATGCCGTGGGCCGGTTGCTGGCGGGCCGGCCGGCGCAGGTGAACCTCATCCCGCTGAACCCGACCGCGGGCTATAGCGGCGGGCCGGCCGGCCGCGAGGCGGCGCGCCGTTTCCAGCACGTCCTTGCGGATTACGGCCTGCCCTGCACGGTGCGCCAGCGGCGCGGCATCGACATCGCCGCCGGCTGCGGGCAGCTGGCCACTTCTCGCGCAAGGCCTGAAAAGCCGGTGGTGACCCCGTGATTTTTGCCTTTGCCAAAGCCCTTGGGAGCCCTACGTCTGGACGTCCATGAAATCATTCCGTCCCCTCTGCCTTTCGCTGCTGGCCCTCGCGCTCGCGGCGCCCCTAGCCGCCCAGCCGGCCAAAACGTCCGTCATCAAGGGCCTCGAACCGGCCCGTCTGGCCTACGTCAACAGCGCCGCGTTCCTCGACGCGACCACCGGCATCAAGCAGCTCGTGCGCGCCTCCCAAGGCCTCGAGTTGGAATTCGCCAACACCCAGGGCGAGCTGTCCCTTCTCAACGAGAAGCTCCGGACCCTCGTGGGCGAGCTGAACAAGCTCAACGCCGACCCCGCGGGCAACGCGAAGGCCATCGCCGACAAGCAGGCCGCCGGCCAGCAGCTCCAGCAGGAACTGCAGGCCAAGCAGCAAGCCGGCCAGGAGGCCTTCAACAAGCGCGCGCAGGAAGTGCAGGGGCCCATCGCCGTGGAAATCGGCAAGGAGCTCCGCGCCTTCGCCAAGGAGCGCGATATCAGCATGCTGTTCGACCTCGCCAAGCTCGGCGACGCCGTGCTCGACGCCAAACCCGAGCTTGACCTGACGGCTGATTTTGTGGGTTATTTCAACGCGAAGCACCCCTGAGGGTGCCGCCCAACACTTTGGTCACCTCCGGGCCCGGCTCTCCGCCGGGCCCTTTTTTATCGGGCGAGCTCCCGCAGCGCGTCGCGCGCGATCCAGCGGGCGGCGGGGGAATCGATCCGGGCGATGCGCCGGGCCTCCGCCATGGCCGCCCGGCGGAGCCGCGGGTTGCGCTTGCCAATCTGCCGCAAGGCCCAGTTGACGGCCTTCTTCACGAAGTTCCGCCCGTCCGTCGCCTCCCGGCGGATGAGGGGGAGAAAGCGCAGAAAAATCCCATCCGGCAGCTCCTTCCGGTGCACCGCCATCCCGGCCATGAGGGCAAAGCCTGTTCGCTTCACAAACTCGGCTTTCCGCCGGCTCCAGGCCTGCGCCTTTTCCGCGGCGCATTCCGTGCGATCGAAGAGAAACGCGCAGGCGTCGGTCAGCGCCCAGTTGTCGCAATCCCTCACCCAAGTTTCCGCCTGGCCGCGTGTGACCTGCCCGGGATCGTCTATGATCGTCGCCAGGCCCATGGCGTCGTGGATGCCGCTCGCCCACAGCTCCAGGGCAAGGGCGTGGTCGCGCCGGTGCTGGCGGGCGATTCCGCGCAGGACCGGCGCGCTGATCCCCAGCTGTTCCCGGCCGGACACGATGCCATATCGCCGCATGCCGGCGATGTTGCGCTCATTGCGGAGCGACCGCAGGCGGGCGATGATCTTCTCCGCTTCCGGGCTCATGCCAGCTTCATGATCAGGGCAGAGGCATCCGCCGCCTGCGCCTTGTCCGAGGCCAGCCAGGCGGCCGCGTGCTGCCGGGAGGCCGGTTCCGGCGCGACGCCCCGGGCCTTGCGGCGGAGCAGGGCCGCCACCAGCGCCAGCTGGGCGCGCGCGTCGTCGGGGTTGGCCTGCGCGGCCTGAAGCAGGGCTTCCGTGCCGGCGGGCGCCTGCGTGGCGGACAACACTCCCTTCTCGGCGAGAAAATCGGTGAGCAGCGCGCCCAGACCCTGGAGATAGGCGGAAGGGGCGGCGGGCGGTGCATACGCCAGCCCGGCCGGCAGCGCCGACCACTCGAGGTAGGCGCGAAGTTGTTCGTGGAATTTCCCTAGCTCCGCGTCCGCGTTGGACGGTGTCCAGCGCACGAGGAACGCCTTCAACTCGCGGAATTTCTTCACCTCCCAGATGCGGACGCCGAGCTCAAAGTCGTCGTTGCGGTTGCGCACCGCGCCGGTGACGACGTAGTCGATCCCGCCCTCCACGCTGTCGTGGAGCTGCCGGACATTGTCCGCCGTCCACTCGGTTTGAAAAATCGCATAATGGTCCGTGCCCATGACGCCGACCGCGGCGATGGGCTCGTAGCCCCCGCTGCTGGCAAAAGTTTCGGCCAGCCAGAGTGGGAAGCCGCGGGTCAGCCGCCCGAGGTCATCCTCCGGCCGGGCAGCCCGCCCGGCGCCACCAACGAGACCGGGCAGGGCGAGCTGGGCGAACGCGATGCGGCGCACCCGACCCTCCTTGCGCGGCAGCAGGTGCGGCGCGCCCGCCTCAAGGCCGTAGAACCAGACCGGCTTGCTGATGCTGACGAGGCTGATCTTTTTTTCCGCCTCGGCTTGCGGCGCCAAGTGCTCCGACTCGCCCTCGGTGACATAAACCTCGGCGATGGCCTTGGAGAAGCCGACTAGCCGCGCCTCCAGAGCGGGCTGCTGGAGCGAGAAGAGCAGGTCCAGCAGATGCTGCGCGGCTTCGGGGTTGCGCGTGGCGAGGTAAGCCTGCAGCAGGTTGATGCCGGCGGCGGCGCCGTGCTTCTCGACGTCGTAGCGCGGAGCCAGCAGCTCGATGATCTCGCGCACGTGACCGTTGGTGCCGAGGTCGGCGGAGATGGTCACCATGACGTCGGACCGGTCGGCGGCGCCGGCGAGCACCTCCTCATAGATGGCCAGGGCGCCCGGGAGGTCCTTCGCCTTCAGTTTTGCGCGCGCCTCGGTCAGGCGCGGCATGACCCCGCCGGCGATGCCGGCTTTTTCCGGCACCGGCTCGGCCGGGGTGGTGGCAGGCGGGTGGTCCGGCTTTTTCGGGCTGAGGCGGTCGAAGAGTCCCATGGGGACAGAAAAGCGGTGAAACCGGCGCGGGCCAGCAGAATCACCGGTTGCCGGCGCCGAGCGCGGCCAGCACCGCCGCCTTCAGCTTCAGCGCCGGTTGTTCCTGCCAGGCGATGACCGGCTCGCCGAAGTAGCGCGCGGTGTTCCGGACGCCCCAGTCGGTCGTGGCGATACGGTAGGTTTTCGCGGGGTCAACCGCCGCCGGGCCGGCGGCGAACAAAAACTCACCGCGGCGTTCCGCGAACGGCGTGTCCGGCCCTTGGTTCGCCGCCGCCAGCAGCTGCCGCAGGCGTGCCCCGTTTACCTCGGCGGTGAAGACGGGGCCGTCGAACCGCACGCAGGCGTCGAATTCCGCGCGGGTGACGGCGCCCGCCGGCAGCCCGGCGCCGAAGGTCGTGTTGGCGATGAACGCCGCGTCCGCCCCGGCGGCCGTGCTCAGTGCCGCCGCGGCATACTTTGCCGCCTCGGCGGTGGACATCGCGGCGGCGACCCGTCCGACACTGGCGGTGTCCTCGGTGGTGAGGTGGCGGACCTGTGTCTCGCGGATGAGCGCGGCCAGCGCGGCGTCGGCCGGACCGTCGGTCGCGAGCCCGACCTGCTCGACCACCCAGCGCGGGGTGCCGACGGCGTCACGACACAGCCAGGCCAGCGAGAGGCATTCGTTCCACGATCCCGAGTGGAAATACACCGTGCGCCCGAACGGCTGCACGAAGCGCAGGTGGTCGTGCGCCCCGGCGAAGAGCGTGCCGTCGGACACCAGCGGGAGCAGCTCGCGGTCGGCCGCGACCCCGGCGTGGCTGAGCACGATGCCCAGCGGCGCCGCGGCCAGCAGTCCCGGAAAATTCTGTTTCGCCCACACCACCGGGTTCGAGAGGTCGAGCGCCGGGCGCACCGCCACGCGGTAGGTGGAGAGGCGGTCGGTGGTCAGACCCACGACGACGGCGGTCTCGCGCCCGAGCGGCAGGAGGGTGGAGGCCGGGGCGAACGGCCGGCGGGTGGTGCGGTTGACGATGTTGCTGACGACCTTCACGCCGGTGGCCCCGATGCGCCGGACCGTTTCCTCCGGGTCGTAGAACTCCGGCTCGTGGTTGCCGAGGTTGAGGATGGTCGGTCCCCGGGCCGCCAGCGCCGTGAACATGGCGAAGTCCACCGCGCCGCCGCTGCGGCGCGCGACGCTGTTGCCGTATTCGAGCGTGTCGCCGTTGAGCAGCACGGCCAGCGGCAGCCCGGGATTCTCCGCCTTCAGCCGGTCGACGGTTGCGACCAGCTGCGCCGTGCGCTCATAGGCCGAATGCTGGTCGCCGGTGACGACCAGCAGGGCCTCGGCGCCGGCCGGCGCGGCGCGGCCGGGCAGGATGGCGCCTGCCAGCAGCAGGGCGGGGACAAGGCGGCAAGACAGGTTCATCCCCTTAGGATTGCCGGGTTGGCCGTGGCGGCAAGCCTGCGTCGGCGCGGGTGCTTTCCCGCGTTGACCGGGCGGGGTGGGCGGGTAGTTAGACCCATCCTTTTCCGCCTTCGCCCCATCGGGCGGCGGCGCGACAAGCCCATGAACCGGGTCCATATTAAAACGTATGGTTGCCAGATGAACGAGCGCGACAGCGAGGCCGTCGCGGCGCTGCTGCGTGCGCGGGGCTACCGCATCGTGCCGGACGAGGACGATTGCGACGTGCTGCTGCTCAACACCTGCAGCGTGCGCGACACGGCCGAGCAGAAGGCCATCGGCAAGGCCCGTTATCTCTCCGCCCGGAAGAAACAGCAGCCCGCCTTCATCCTCGGCATCCTCGGTTGCATGGCGCAGAACCGCGGCGCCGAACTGCTCGACCGCCTGCCCGACGTGGACCTGATTGTGGGCACGCAGAAGTTCCACCAGGTGCCCGGTTACCTCGACAACCTGCGCGCGGCCCGGGAGGCCGGGGCGCCCATCGGCAGCACCATCGTGGACATCGCCGAGGAGGCCGGCTCGCAGAACACGATCCGTGACCACGTGCTCGAAGAAAAGCAGGTCTCCGCCTTCGTCTCCATCCAGCAGGGCTGCAACATGGCCTGCTCCTTCTGCATCGTGCCCCGCACCCGCGGCGACGAGCGCTCGCGGCCGATGGACGAGATCGTGCGCGAGTGCGAGCAGCTGGCGGAGCGCGGCGTGCGCGAGATCACCCTGCTCGGCCAGATCGTCACCAGCTACGGCCGGCGCGACTACGCCCACACCGCCGGCGTGACGCCGTTTGTGCAGCTGCTCGGGCGCGTGAACGCCATCCCGCGCATCAGGCGCATCCGGTTCACGTCCCCGCACCCGCGCGGGTTCAAGGAGGACCTCATCGCCGCCTACGGCCGGCTGGAGAAACTCTGCGAATACGTGCACCTGCCGCTCCAGTCGGGGTCCGACCGCATCCTGCAGGCCATGAACCGCCCCTACACCCGCGGGCGTTACGCGCAGATCGTCGCCGACCTCCGCGCCGTGCGGCCGGACATGTATTTCTCGACGGATGTCATCGTCGGCTTCCCCGGCGAGACGGCGGAGGATTTCGCGCAGACCCGCGCGCTCTTCGAGGCGTGCAACTACGACATGGCCTACATCTTCAAGTATTCCGTCCGCTCCGGCACGCCCGCCGCCGCGATGGCGGCCCAGGTGCCGGACGAGGTGAAGGAGGCGCGGAACCAGGAATTGCTCCGGATCCTTGCGGCCAATTCCGACCGCCGGAACACCCTGCTGCTTGGCACCGCGCAGGAAGTGCTGGTCGAGGGCCCGGACAAGAAGGGCCGCGGCTTCATGGGGCGCACGCGGGGCAACCGCCTCGTGCATTTCGCGGCCAGCGAGCGCCTCGTGGGCGAGCTGGTGCCGGTGCGGATCGAGCGCGCCTCCACGGCGGTGCTTTACGGCTCGCTGGCGCTCGCCGGAGTAAAGGTTTGAACCACGGAGACACAGAGAACCCAGGGTTGTCTTCATGCCTGAGTTTATCTCTTCTCCGTGTCCTCTGTGGTTATACTGATTTCATGAGCCTTTTCCTCGCCACCCTCCTGTTCGGCCTGTTCCTGGTGCTGCTCGGCGCGGTGCTGCTCTGGAACAATTCCGTGGTCGGCTCGACGGCGCGGGCGCTGCCACGCTCCAAACGCGGCGCCTGGCTCTTTTTCGGCGCGGGGGCGGCGTGGTTCGTCTGGCGCGTGTCCCGCCTCACCGAGTCCGACCTGATCTTTTCCACCACCCCGCAGCCGATGATGCTCGGCTTCGCGGTGCTGGCGGTGCTGGCATTCCTCTACGCGCCGGATTTCCTCGCGGTGCGCGGCCTCTGCGTGCTGGTGCTGCTGGCGGCCGAGCCGCTGCTCTACGCCGCCTACATGGAATACCAGCACCCGCAGCGGCTGCTGATGGTGACCGGGGTCTACCTGGCTCTCTCGCTGGCGCTGTATCTGGCCGCCGCGCCCTACCGCCTGCGCGACTTCTTCGAGTGGCTCTTCCTCCGGCCCGCGCGTCCGCGGCTCCTCGGCGCGATCCTCCTGACCTACGGCCTCGCCACCGCCGCCGCGGCGTTCACCTGCTGAACATGCCCGCCCCCGCGTCCCCCCCGACCGTTCTGCTGATTCTTGCCGGTCCGGCCGGCGTGGGCAAAAGCACGCTGTGCGACCGGCTGGTCGCCACGGTGCCGGGATTCGAGCGGGTCATCACCGCCACGACCCGGCCGCCGCGCCCCAACGAGGTCAGCGGCCGCGACTATCATTTCCTGACCGAGGCGCAGTTCGACGCCCGGCTCGCTGCGGACGAGTTCCTCGAGTGGGCCTGGGTGCACCGCAAATACCGCTACGGCACGCTGAAGTCCGCCGTGCTCGACCGGCTGCCGCACACCAGCCTCGCCGCCAACGTCGACGTGCAGGGCGTGCGCAGCATCCGCGCGGCGGCGGCGGCGCTGCCGCTGCTCCAGAACCGGCTCGTCACCATCTTCGTCGCGCCCGACTCGTTCGCCGTCCTCCGCGAACGCCTGCAGGGCCGCGGCCCGGTGAGCGCCGAGGAGCTGGAGCGCCGGCTCCAGAGCGCCGAGCTGGAGATGGGGGAGCGCTACAACTACGACTACGTGATCCACAGCGGCACCAAGGAGCAGGACTTTCTCGCGCTGCTGGCCTTCTGGGAGCAGGCCCGGGCCAAGCTTCAAACCGGGTAGGGCGGATTATCCCTAATCCGCCGTTTTCCACGGCGCGTTAAGGATAACGCGCCCTGTCAACCATGAACCCTCCTTTCCCTGTCAGCGACCATTGCGACGGCACGCGGTTCCACAACCCGGCGGGCTGGCAGCACGCGCGCGGGTTTTCCCGGCTGCCGCGCTGGTGGTGGCAGCGACTGGCGCAAGGGCAGGGCGAAAACTGGCCGCGCCGGGTGCCGGCGCCCCGGGTTCCACAATTGCCCGCCACCGTGCCGGCGGGCCAGGTCGCGGTCACCTTCATCGGCCACGCCACCTTCCTGCTGCAGGTGGCCGGGGTGAACATCCTGACCGACCCGGTCTTCGCCTCCCGCGCCGGCCCCTTCGGCTGGGCCGGGCCGCCGCGCGCCCGCCCGCCGGCGCTGCGGCTCGGGGAACTGCCGCGCATCGACGTTGTGCTCGTCAGCCACTGCCATTACGACCACCTCGACCTGAGCACGCTGCGCTGGCTGGCCCGCTCGCACCGGCCGCACATTCTCACCCCCCTCGGCAACGGGACCTGGCTCGGGGCGCGCGGCGTCGGCCGCGTGACCGAGTTCGACTGGTGGCAGGAACGCGAGGCGACGACGGAGATCTCCGCGGTGGGCACGCCGGCGCAGCATTTCGCGGCGCGCTGGCCGTGGGACCGCAACCGGACGCTCTGGGGCGGCTTCCTGCTGAAAACCCCGGCCGGCCGGATCTATTTCGCGGGGGACTCGGGCTGGTGTCCCGGCTTCGCGGAAATCGGCGCCCGGCTCGGCGCGCCCGATCTGGCCTTTTTTCCCATCGGCGCCTACGAACCCCGCTGGTTCATGGAGCCGGTGCACATGAACCCGGACGAGGCCGTGCGCGCCCACCTGGCCGTGCGTGCGCGGCGCAGCCTCGGGATGCATTTCGGGACGTTCCAGCTGACGGACGAGGGGATCGACGCCCCGCTGCAGGCGCTGGCGGCGGCGCGCGCCGCGCATGGAGTGGCGGAGGCGGCTTTTGCCGCCATGGATTTCGGGGAGACCCGCCTGGTAAATTTGCGCTGAGCCGGACCGTTGAGCCCGTCAGTCCCCGGGTTCGATCCAATGGCAGCCCTTGCTGACCGGGTTGAGCGAGGCGGCGTGGACGACCAGGAGGGCCGTCTGCACGGCATTGCGCAGCTCGATGAGGTCGCTCGTCGGCCGGCAGTCGCGGTAAAACGCCTGGATGTCCTCGCGGAGCTCGAGCAGGATGCGGCGCGCGCGGGCCAGCCGGCGGGGCGAGCGGATGATGCCGGCGTAATTCCACATGGTCTGCCGGATCTGAGACAGATCCTGCCGGATGAGCAGCGGATCCGGCACTTTCGCCGGGCTGTGCCACTCGCGCGGGGCGGGCAGATGGAAGGAGGCCGTTGCGCCCAGCTCGGCCAAATCGGCGCGGGCCGCGGCCTTGGCGGAGACGAGGCATTCGAGCAGCGAGGTGCTGGCGAGGCGGTTGGCCCCGTGCAGGCCGGTGCAGGCGGTCTCCCCGATGGCGTTGAGGTGGCGCACGTTCGTCCTGCCGCTGAGATCCGTGTGCACGCCGCCGCAGGAGAAGTGCGCCGCCGGCACGATCGGGATCGGCTCGCGCGTGATGTCGACGCCGTGGGCCAGGCAGCGCTCATGGATGCTCGGAAAGCGGTCGCGGATGAATTCCGGCCTGAGCGCCGCCAGGTCGAGATAGGCGCAGGCCTCGCCGGTCGCGGCGAGGCGATGCTGGATGGCGCGCGCCACGACGTCGCGCGGCGCCAGCGAACCCAGCGGATGCACATTATCCATGAACCGCCGTCCCTGGCCGTCCACGATCACCGCGCCCTCGCCGCGCAGGGCCTCGGTGATGAGGAACCGCTGCGCCCCCTTCTGGACAAACACCGTGGGGTGAAACTGGACGTATTCGAGGTCGATGAGCCGCGCGCCGACCCGGTAGGCCATGGCCACGCCGTGGCCGACGCTGCCGGGCTGGTTGGTCGTGTGCAGGAAAATCCCGCCGAGGCCGCCGGTGGCAAGGATGGTCTTCTTCGCCACGAAGGCCGTGATCTCGCCGGTGGCCGTGTCGAGCGCATAGCAACCGAAACAGGTGAGCGGCTCGTAGCGGTCGTGCAGGTCGGTGGAATTGTGCGAAAGCGTCAGCAGATCGACCGCCACGAACCCGCTGCGCCGCGTGATGCCCGGCGCGGAGTCCACCTTGTTCGCCACCGCGGCGAGGATCGAGTGACCGGTGGTGTCCTTGGTGTGGATGATGCGGCGGTCGCTGTGGCCGCCCTCGCGCGTCAGATGCAACGCCCCATCAGGCTGGCGGTCGAAGCCGATGCCAAGTTCGTCGATCAGCAGCTCCCGCACGGCGGCCGGGCCCTCGCGGGCGAGCTGGTCGATCGCCGCGGGATTGGCCACGCCGTCGCTGGCCGCGAGGATGTCGCGCGCCAACTGCGCGGGGTCGGGTGAGGTGTCGTAGATGATGCCGCCCTGCGCCCAGTCGCTGTTCGCCTGGAGCGGCGCCCCGAGCGACAGCAGCTCCACCTTGCGCCCGGCCTTGGCCATGTGCAGTGCGTAGGCGGAACCGGCGAGCCCGGCGCCGAGAACGAGACAATCCGTGTGGATGATGTTCATCGGCGGTGGCGGGCCGGCTGCAGGTCGAGGCTGAGGTCGGCGGCGACCACCGAATGGGTCAGCGCGCCGATGCTGATGACATCAACGCCGGGCAGGGCATAGTCGCGCAGGGTCTCGAAGCGGACGCCGCCGGAAACCTCCACCTGGGCCCGGCCGGCGATGACAGCCACGGCCGCACGGACCTGCATGGGTGTCATGTTGTCGAGCAGGATGACCCCGGCGCCGGCGCGGCAGGCTTCCTTCACCTCGGCGAGCGTCTTTGCCTCGGCCTCGATCTTCGCCGTGTGCGGGGCGGCGGCGCGGCAGCGTCGGACCGCTTTCGCGAGCGAGCCAGCGGCGGCGATATGGTTGTCCTTGATCAGGACATGCTCGCCGAGCGAACTGCGGTGATTGCAGCAACCCCCGGTGCGCACGGCATATTTTTCGAGCGCGCGCCAGCCGGGCGTGGTTTTGCGGGTATCGGCGATGCGGACGCCGGTGTCCTTGACGGCCTCGGCGTAGCGGCGGGCCTGCGTGGCGATGCCGGAGAGGCGCTGGAGGAAATTCAACGCGGTGCGCTCGGCGGTGAGCACGGAAGCCGTCGGTCCCTCGACACGGAGCACGACCGCGCCTTTTCTCACCCGGTCGCCGTCACGGGCAAGGAATTTGGTCTTCAGCGCCGGATCGACGCGGGAGAAAACCCGGGCGGCAATCTCGAGACCGCAGAGCACGAGGTCCTGTTTGGCGTCGATGCTGGCGCGACTGCGGTGCTTGGCGGAAAAAA
>Ga0315295_10000242_pt1 | contig 46461 bp, 41 predicted proteins | sample YL17G14_0_MG_FD_204453 | JGI IMG/M metagenome (GOLD analysis project Ga0315295, IMG submission 204453) | Sediment microbial communities from Yellowstone Lake, YNP, Wyoming, USA - YL17G14_0 | ecosystem: Environmental > Aquatic > Freshwater > Lake > Sediment | place: USA: Wyoming | collected...
TTCGGCATGCGCTGGTGCTCGGACTCGATCGGCCGCGGGACACTCGCCATACGCTGATGCTCAGACTCGATCGGCCGCGGGTCATTCGGCATGCGCTGGTGCTCGGACTCGATCGGCCGCGGGACACTCGCCATACGCTGATGCTCGGACTCGATGAGCGCGCCCAGCACGGCAAGCTCGGCTTTAAGTCGGGCTACGCGCGCATCACACTCGCTTTGCAGCTGCTCGACCGCTTTCTCGAAATGGGTAACGGCCGCAGTGATTTCCTTCTCAACGAGATTGACACGGTCTTGCAGATCGCTACGTATATCGCGCATTGCTCCCCCCACATTACCACTTTTGTGATCTTGGCACCGAAGGAGCTTGGTGGAAATGCCTCCGAGCCGATTTCAGTGCATCGTTTTCAAGGCTCAGACAACAGGCCAAGTCTGGCCTTCTTTGGCTGGGGGGTGTGCTCGATGAGCTATTGTGCTTGACGTGCCCAACTACTAAAGGCTGAGGACGCCCAATTTCCACCCCTCCACCGTCCACCTGTGCTACGGCGCGCTCGGACGCCATCATGTCAGGCTTCAGGAGCGCGGTGAGGCTATCGTTACGGTCGGCGCGCTGCAGCCAGGGGGCCGCAAGCTGAAAGTGACGCTACTAGCGGCCGACTGTTCGGGAAGCGGCCTTAAGTCCTGTCCATTGAGATTAGATCGATGCCTATCGATGACCTCAGCAATCCGGCGCCGCTTGCCGCGAATGGCGCCGATTGGCAGCTCTTCACCGACCAGGTAATGGGTGGTGTCTCGCGCGTAACCATGGTCCGCGAGACCGTTGCTAGTCGAGCCGCAATCCGTATGCGGGGCGATGTCAGCCTGGAAAATAACGGCGGCTTCATGCAGATGCGCGTCGACCTCCACCCTAATGGGTCGCCGTTTGATGCCAGCGGCTTTGAGGGCATCGAGATTGACGTTTGCGGCAACGGCGAACTGTATGGGCTCCATTTGCGGACCGAAGATGTGACCCGCCCCTGCCAGTCCCATCGGCAGGAGCTTTGGGCACACCGCATCTGGCAAACCGTGCAGCTCCCATTCTCAGCCTTTGAACCGCATCGCATTGATAAGCCACTCGATCTCCGCCGGCTGAGGCGCATCGGCTTAGCTGCTATCGGTCGGGCATTCCCAGGCGACCTCGTTATTTCGCGAATTGCTTCTTATGGAGCGGCTTAATTCAGCACCCATGGTCGAAGTGAACTCGTCTTTGAGCTAGAGCGATAAGCGGACGATGAGCGATCATTGAATCTCTCCGCGCCCTTTGGCATCCTCCATTCTCAAGAGTTCACTGGCGAACTGAACTTTCGCTTGTAGATAAGCAGCAGCTTTGTAACCCAGGAGGCAGTAATCACGAACACGAACCCAAATCCGAAAGGCGCCGCCGACAAGGCGGGCGAGGCATATCGCAAGAGCGGTAACCGGTTGGAGGAATTGCTCGAAACCCCCTTCCCCCAAGCTGCACGCGAATTTGCTGAGAAGACCGTTGATCAGACACGCGAGGCTTACGAGCGCTCCAACAGGACTCTCGAAGCCGCAGTGCAAACTCTGGAGAAGTCCTTTGACGCCGCAGGCCAGGCCGCTGCAGCGCTAAACCGTAAAATCGTCGACATCGCCCAGAGAAATTTAAATTTAGGCTTTGACCTAGCCAAGAGCTTGGCGGGCGCTAGGAACCTCTCTGAGCTCGTGGAGCTGCAGGCAGCCTATTGGCGGAAGCAATTCGATGCACACACCACCCAAGCCGAGGAAGTCGGCAATCGGCTGTTCAGGTTTGGCGTGGCCAAGCCCAAGACGGCAGAGCCCTCGCCCGAGACGATCCAAAACGAGCCCGTCAGGAAGGCACCTCCTCTAGAGACGCCGAAAAAGGGGCCCAGCCCCGCAGCGCGAGATCCCACCGCCGAGAGGCTGAAACAGAAACTTGACACGCAGAAACTTGAGGCACCACCGCCTGCTGGGCCGGCAGCTGGGCCAGGGGTTCGGCCGCCTGATGAAAGACAACTCAGGACTCGAAAAAAAGGCACTCCGGAAGACAAGCCTAAGAGGCTTCAAAGACCCACAGCGCGGGATCGTGCCGCGGAGGGAGGGAAGCAGAAGCCTGAAGCATCGAGGACCAAACTCAAGGCGCGACCGCCTTCAAGCCCGGTCGCTCCACCAGAGGTTCGTCCGCCCCATGAAAGACAACCCGGGACCCGAAAAAGCGGTACTCCGGAAGACGAGCCGGTGCCGCAAAGCCTTCCGACCGAGATCAAATTTGGCATGCTCGATGGGAACGCTGTTCGCTTTACCAACCTTGAAGCTTGGTGGCTGGTCGATGGCGCTTGGCGGCCGATCTCTCCAGGCGAGGTTGTCTTAAATGCCGCTGTGATGAGGGAAGCCCGATTCAATCAGCTGTTCCCTCAGGTGCCTCAGCTCCCAAGCAATGCCTTCCAGCGCGACTGATGGGCTGGCTCGAAAGAGCCGGCGGCTCTTGTCAGGCAAACGCGCTGTGGAGACGCGTCGCGCCAAAAGGCGACGGGACGCCTAGGGCAAACAAGCTCACCAACCGCAAGCGAAGATGCCTGCCATTGCCGAGTCGCTCCTTTGCAGGCCTCATGTAGGCCCGCTCGGAGACCGTCCTCCTTTACGCGATACATTAACGGGAGGACGGCCTCCCGGGAGGTAAGTTCCCGACCCCTATTGGGGGGGCTTGATCATAATAGGTGGAAATGAGGCGAAATGCCGTCCCGGCGGTGGTACGCGTTAAACTGACCCTTGCGATGCTGGCAGGAGTCGGATTGCGATCCCATTACATCATGATCCGCAATTGGTGGTGAAATTGCCACAGCGCCTGAAAATCGTTCGGAGACGCATTGCGGGGATGCGCTCGGGATGGTTCTTGGTAGCGGGCGACCCGCAATGGCGTAACGGCAGCTAATTCGTGTTGCCGTCTGGGTCCGAAGGGTGCGGGGGTAAGTCATCATGGGGGCGAAAGAACCGCCTCGTCTGGAGAGCTACACTCAACGCGACGAGGAAACCACACCTGAGGTCTTCGAAGTATCAGGATCAGTCAAGTGGTTCGATCCGTCAAAGGGCTACGGGTTTATCGTTCCGGATGAGGACCTTCACGACGTTCTCCTACATGTGACCTGCCTCCGACGCTGCGGCTTCCAGACCGCCTGCGAGGGCGCACGCGTGGTCTGCGAAGCCGTGAGGAGTCCGAAGGGTCGTTTGCAGGCCGTCCGCATCTGCAGCATGGACGACTCGACGGCAATCCGTCCATCGCAGTTGCCGCAGCGCACCCATGTTGTCGTCGTCCCCGAGAGCGACTGGGAAAGAGCGGTGGTGAAGTGGTTCAACCGACTACGCGGGTTTGGCTTTCTAACCCGCGGTCCCCAGACGCCCGACATTTTTGTGCATATGGAAACGCTCCGCCGCTCCGGTTTCACAGAGCTCAGGCCTGGCCAGACCGTGCTCATGCGTTACGGCAGGGGACCAAACGGTCTCATTGCGGCGGAACTTAAGCCCGACAACGCTCCGGGGCCATCATCTCACTGACATTCGTGATGCGGAGATGGAAATCGAGCGCCCCCAGACCTGCTGCTGAGCCTAAATTGCAGGGTATCGGTAGCATGACCAACACTCCGCTTCACCACGCTGCGGAACGCCCACCAGCTTGAAAGACTGGCTTGGTTCGACTTTCGTCGAGCAGACAAATTGAGACAGCCTGACCGAATTCAGTTAGGGCGTGGAGCGAGAAAAATGAATTTCCGGAGCCACGGGCGGTGTCGACCGACGATAGGCAACGACCGCAGGGAACAGGCGTAGCGGGCGCCTACACGTTCTTTGCGGCGCTCTATTTTGTGCAGAGCGTCGGCGATCCGACCTCCGGGCTCATCGCGCAACCTGTCCGCTCTTTGCTCAGGAGCTGGGGGGAATCGCCCGCCGCTCTCGGCGCCCTGATGGCGCTTCTCGCGGTGCCCTGGACGATCAAGCCTGCCTTCGGCCTCTTGTCGGACTTCGTGCCGCTGTTCGGATCGCGACGCCGCAGCTATTTGCTCTTTGCCAACGGTCTGGCTGCGTTAAGCCTGCTCCTCTTGGCGTTCGTCCCGCTCGCGCCCGGAAGCAGCTGGCTGCTGTTCGCACTTCTGCTGCCGACGACGATGGCGATCGCCTTAGGCGACGTCATCGTCGATGCGCTCATGGTCGAGAAGGGGCAACCGCTGGGACTTACCGGGCGCTTTCAATCCATCCAATGGACGGCAGCGAACGCGGCCTTGCTGCTGACGGGAGTGCTCGGCGGCTATGTCGCCGAGGAGGGGCTCCAGTCGCTCGCCTTTGCTCTCTGCGGGGTGTTGTGGGTGTTCGCTTTCGCCGTGGCGTGGCGCTACGCGGGCGACCATGAAGACGCCCATCTGGACGCTGCGAGCTTGCACGAGACCGGCGCCGCGCTGCTCGGCGTGTTGCGCGATCCGCTGTTCCTCGCGGTGTGCGCACTCCTGACACTGTGGAGCTTCAATCCGGTCTGGGGCTCGGTGCTCTATCTGCACATGACCGAAGGGCTCGGATTTTCCGAGCAGGACTTCGGCAATGTCACCTCCGCCTTTTTCGCTGGCTCCCTGATCGGCAGCGTCGGCTATGGCATCTACTGCCGATCGGTGCGGCTCTCGACGCTCCTGCATCTTTCAATTCTGGCGGCAATAGTCTCGAACGCCGTCTATTGGCAATTGGACAGCTTGACCTCGGCTTACGTCGTCTCCGTGATTGCCGGAGCCGCTTACATGACCGGCACGCTCATTCAATTGGACTTGACCGCGCGCATCATACCGGTGAGGTCCGCGGCGACGGTGTTCGCAACCGTCATGGCGCTGACCAATTTTGCGGGGTCGGGGTCGGAAGCGTTCGGCGGATGGCTGTTTGAGGCCGCGAAAGCATCATCCGGGCGCGAGACGGCGTTCAGCCTCGTGGTCGCGGCGAGCGTCGCCGCGGCCGTGAGCTGCTGGCTACTGATCCCCCTGCTGCGCCGAGCCGCGCCTCAATGGTGGGAATTGCCCAGGCTGTCGACATAGCCGTTAGGGTCCGTGGCTCTACAGAAATTGCCAAGGCTTTCCTGAAGTGGCTTGAGCTCAGAAGCTGCATTCACCCGGCCTCATCGGGTTAGTTCGCTTCGTGGTCGCAAGCGAGGCCGATCTCGACGACGGGGGCATCAACGTCGTGCAACAGAAGACAAGCAAGGAGCTGTGGATACCGCTCCACGCCGATTTGGCGGCTGAAATGCGCGGATGGAAGATTGGCGCGTCGGGTCTCTTCGTGGAGACTCGTGGAGACGCCGAGGGGCGAGCCATACACCTCTGAGACCTTCAGGGCTGCCTGGACGCGACTTATGAACGACTGCTGGGCGCATCAGAACGTCGGGCTTTATCTTCCACGGGCTCCGCGCGTCGAGCTGTGAGAGGCTCCGCGAGGCCGGATGCGACGACGCTGAGATCAAATCGATTACTGGCATGTCGCAGGCTATGATCAGGCACTACCTTCGCTTCGTTGACCGGCGTAGACTTGCCAAAGCTGCGGTCTCCCGGCTAGAAGGGGCAGCGGCCCCAGGAGTGGCAACTGTAAAATTCAGCCGAGACTGAAAAGCTTATTTGGCTGATCTTAATGGAGAATTGCTGGGGGATCGTCTAACGGTAGGACAGCGGACTCTGACTCCGCCAGTCAAGGTTCGAATCCTTGTCCCCCAACCACTCAATTAATTGAGCTTGTAAGCGAATTTGACCGCAGACATTTCAGCCACGCCGGAACAATCGGACGACGCTACCGCACAAAAGTCGGCACACCGACGGCCCCTACCCGCTGCGTAGCGATGTTCACTCCGGGAAGATGCTCATTGGTCTCGAAGGTGCTCATGTTTTTATGTGAGCATCTTCGGTGGAGTTGAGCACCTTCGTGCTGACGTCCGAAAGGAGGCCGGAAGCGGACATTAGACGGCGCCGCCTCAATCGCCGCTGCCGAAACAGAAGCGGGCCGAAGCCGACGCCAGGGCGAGGTTAGCGGTGACGGTACCTGTAATAGCCGTACCCATATGGAGGTCCATAGACCACAGCCCCGTAGTAGACAGGCGGCGGCGGTGGCGCATAATAAACAGGCGGCGGGGGTGGAGCGACATACACCGCTTGCGGTGTGAGTGCGCTTCCTAGAATTGCGCCGATACCAAATCCTACCAGTCCCGCGCCAACGTCAGAGCTTCCCGCGTGCGCCGGAGCAGTAAGCGAAAGCGCAGCAAACACGATTGCCGCGGTCGTCACAGTAACTCTAACAGCTTTGTACATTTCAGATCACACTCCGCCATACAGGCTTACCAATCGCATAGGGTCAATCCACGGCTGACAATGCGGCCTATGTCTGCTTCCCGGTGAGTGGCGCTATTCCAGATGCGCTCAATTGAAGGGTAGCGCCGACCCGCCATGCCGTTGACCGCATAATCCTTGCCATCAACATTGATGACAACACCCCCCGCTCCCTCGCAGCGCAGCTCGCCTTGCACTTCCTTGGCGTACCCGCTGTACCAGCCAAGAACGCCGAGAATGAGAAGCGCAATGGCCGCAATGAGGAACCTCATTACCGCCCCCTACACCAGGGACGTAGTGTCGAGCCGAACATCTTTCCAAGCTGTTAAGGTTGAAGTCGGGTCGCGGAATTTTCACCCGACAACATTCCACCTTGGCTTGGTCTTCTTCTTTTTGGCGGAGGACCTCGGCCCGCCCCCTTTGCTTCAATGTCGCTGAAGTGCCGATTGTGTTGAAAAAGTCGGGGGTCTCGCGAGGCAGACGCCGACGGTAGAATAGCGTTTCCCACCGCGGGGTTTTTTGGAATCAGGATTCGCGATCAGCTGGGTCGCGGAAAGGCATTCTCCGCAACGTAGCGGAAGTGCTTACTCGAAGAGTTTTTCAACAAAATCCGCCACAAGCGGACCTTTCGCAACCCCATTCCGGCCCGAGTCGTCAGTGGGCCGAGCCGGTCGAAACTTCGACTATGGGTCAGAATTCATGTCGAAGAGGACTAAGCCGGCACTCGCCTTCGTCCTTCTAAGATCACCAAGGCCCGCTCTGGTCCTTCACGGACGCGCCTGAGATGTCGCCGTAGAGGGGTTGGGATCGAACCCACGTGGCGATGTTCTTGAATTGCCAGCCGATGCCGACCGCGCTCAAAACGAACGTCAACAGTGCCGGCAGGAAGCCACCGGCGGCACGGTCGAACAGACCCACACCCGGGAAAAGCCAATGTGCGCCGGCCATAACCATGGCGGCGCCGCCGAACGCGGATGCGACAATGACGAATGCGTCGAAGTACCTCGGCACGATGATCGCGCCAATTACGGCACCGACCACCGCCAGAATGACACCGAGTACGCCACCGATGAAGTGATCCAATCCGAAGACCGACGCGATCGAAAGCCCGACCAGCGCGCCCGCTGAAAGGCCGAGCAGAATTCGCCGATACGGCTCAAGAAAATACGCCGCGCCGAACAAGATCGCCGCGCTGACAATGCCAAGGATGATAGCCACCAGCCCGACGTCACCGGTCAAAAACCGGCCGAGGAGTAGCCCGATCTCAAGTCCAAACAGGCCGTAGAGGAACGGCAGCCACGCGTAAAACAAGAATATGCCAAAGGCCATGATGGCGAGGCCAGCCAAAACTAGCAGAACGGCACCTAACACCGACATGTGATCGCCTCCTCGAAAAGATCCGGTTTGCTGCCGCTAACACTATCGGCTCAGAGCCGGTACTGCACCGCCGCGGCGGGCGCCCCGCCTACATACACCCACCGGCGTGAAATGTCCGCCTCTCTAATCGGCCGTTCGGGGTCAAGCGCTTTCAGACTATCCACCAATTCAGTGTCGACGCCGCTCGCGGGCTCGTGCTTCTCTTCGGAATCGGCACTGGGGCCCTTCCATCATGGGATTCGAGAACGAGGCGGAACAATCTTTGGGGCGGCCTTGCCGTTAGACGAACGGTAGGTCCAGGCGGACATACGATCTCACCTCATCCGTCGTCCCGCGAGGGACATCATTCCACCGCTCGGTGGAACTCGAGTTTCCTCCTATCGCATTTGATCCCGCGCCGCTCTCATGCCGCTGCGACTTCCCGGGTCCAGCGGAACTCGGTGCCGTCAACCCAGATGCGGTGCATCATCACAGCCAATCGACGCGCCAAGGCCACAATATCACCGGCAAGCGCGCTTCAGCCAGAGCGCTAGCCATTGCGACAGCGGCCCAGCTTCCAATCCAATCCGTTTGAAGCGGCAGGCGGGGTTGGTCAGCACCGCCAGCAGTGCCTCGGGTTCGCTCGCCACCTTCACTTCCCGCACGAGCCTGCCCGTGTCGTGCCAGAAGCGGACCTGATCAAGGGATCACTTTATGTGTGCAAAGGCTAACCGTGGCGGTTGGCGACGGCGAGCCTGGCGCCCGCGTCGCTCGTGCAGCCGGCGCTCATCCCAAGAAACCGGGCGGCATCTATGGCGCGGGAAAATCGTGCGGCGGGCACACGATCGGTTCGTCCGCAGCCGGGCAGGCGCCGAGCCCATCGAGGCAATCCACCATCGAGCGCTTTGCCCATACGTACACCTCGTCGCTCGTACCGGCAGGCTTGGGCAGGCTGATATGATCCCGGTTGAATCCCTTGACCTCAGAGGCGTCGAGCGTCGCGCTCTCCTTATCAACGACGATACCGACGCCGGTCACGCCTAGTTCCTCATACGCCGCAAACACCTTCAACGACGGACACCCCTCGTGCTTTGCGGTGAAATCCCTGACCGTGTCGATCAGCAGCTGGAGATAGTCGTTGGTGCGTATCGGCCCCAGCACGCGCAACTGCTCGTTACTGCTTGCCAGCTCCGCAAGCCTGACAAGCGAGCTCCCCTGCATCGGTGTGCCGAGGGTGATGACGAGCCGGAACCGGCCGAGCGCGATGTGCCCCCAGCGGTTCTTGACGTGCAGCAGATACTGCCTGGCGATGATGCCGCCAAGACTGTGACAGATGAAGATGACCTTTGCATACCGCTTCTGCACCATGAGGGCATCGAGCTCTTTTCCCAGATCGGCCACGACCTCCCTGATCGGCGGCCCGGAAAAGAGAAAGCTGTCGTACACCACACTGTAGATATCGAGCCTGTCCTTGAGATCGCTGTCGCCGGCCAGCAACGCAGGCCAATAGGCTTGACCGCTCGTCCACGTCTCGCGCGCACCGGTATAGCCATGGATGAAAACCACCGCGGCGCGGTCGCAAGGCTCGGCGCATGGCTCTGCGCTTTCGGCGGCAAGGCGCAGTCCGCTGTCTGCCCTGCTTGGCAAAGCCCAAGCTGCGGCCGATGCCAAGGCCAGGATCAGCACCAGAGAGAGCTGTTTCATGTGATTCAGCAACCGCTGTCAGCCGGTTCGTCCTTGATAGTTCCGGCGATTAGTAATGGGCGAGGTTTGCGCGCCGTAGCAATCACGATGTCCTCGGCACCCAACTTCGACGTGAAGAATTCTGGAAAGAGCGCAGCCTTAAGCGACGCGTCTTTGCGCATCGCGAGCATCAGCGTCTTAAAGGCAAGGGCCGCGGCCGCCATGCTTTCCATGAGGCTCTCCATTGGCACTGATCGCAGTAATGGCATTCTCCGCAACGTAGCGGAAGTGCTTACTCGAAGAGTTTTTCAACAAAATCGGTCAGACTCGGCTATTCCGCGATGTCCGCGTTTGGTCCGTTATTCACCCGCTAACAGGTGGAAGGTGACGCAGGCATCCTGAAGCAACTCGCTTCGACCATGGTCGACTTCGACCCGCGCTTCGAGATCGTGCCCGGTACAAAGGCCAAGGGAGCTGAGGCGGCATCCTATACTGGATACGTGGAGTCCGGAATTCTCGGAAACGCCAATCCCAATGAGGCCGTTCCGCGCCAGACGATCGCGGAATAGTTGACAGGATTCGTCGATTTTTGTGGCCTCCGGGGGATCGCCCCGATCCCGCGGTTTGACAAACCATGCCTCGGCGTGGAACAGGCTTTCCATGCTCATGAACACCCGCCGCCGGATGCTCGGCCTGCTTGCCGCCGCGGTTGGAGCGTCGCGTTTGCTCCCGCCCTACAGCCGCGCCTTCGCCAAGACGACCGAGTGCTTTGCCCTACAGCCCTTTGGCGAATGGAAGGGCGTGGCGACGAATTCGCAGTCAGGCGCCCGCATCGGCCAGATCATTTTTACCAACGCCGATAGCTGCGATCTTCGCGCCGAGATCCAAATCGCCGCGAACTTCGACGGCAAGCTCGTCATCTATGGCGATCCGGAAGCAACGCGCCTGCCCAAGAAGTTTCTCATCCAGCCCGACAATCGTCTGATCGTCAGGACCGAAGGTGGCAAGGAGGCCGTCAATGAGCCGCTGTGCGGCAACTGCACCGACATTTTCGATGACAAGGTGAGCATCATCCTGCCGCTCGCCTGCGCACCGCTGCTCCGCGAGAGCAAGACTCTCGAAATGGCGATCAAGCTCGGCGAGAAAGAGGAATGCCGCTTCATCCTCAACTGCGAGGATTTGCGCAAAGCCCTCGACTGGGCGTCCGAGCGCCAGGGCACATTAGCGGCAAGCTATGAGTCGAATGCCTGCACGCCCCCAGCGGAAGGCTGCTTTCTCACCACCGCCTGTTGCGAGGTGCTGGGCCTAGCCGACGATTGCTTTGAGCTCACGGCGTTGCGTCGCTATCGCGATCAGGTGTTGGCAGACATGCCGGGCGGCATGGACGATATCGCCTGGTATGGCCGCGTCGCTCCCTTGATCCTTGAGCGGTTGCCGGGGGAGCAACGGGTGCCGCGGCTGTTGTCGGTCTATGCGCGCTTCATCCTGCCGAGCGCGATAGCCGCGCGGCTTGGTTACAACTCCCTCGCCTATCGTCTCTATGCGCGCATGATGCGGGAGCTGACGCGCGAATTCGCAACGGAAATTCGTGACGGCTAGCCTGGCTCCCCTCCACACGCAAAGCCGCCCGAATCGGCTGGCCGCGTAGCGTCCGAGCCACTGTCAAGCTCAAAGCCCCCGCTTCGCCGCAATCAGGCCGAAGTCGCGCCCCAGTCGCGGGTTAGCCTCGTGTGCAACAGCAAAAAAGCTTTGCCCCAAACGGGGTTCGCGCAAGACACACAAGAACGCCGACAGGCTTTGGCTGCCGGCCTTCGAGTTGCAGGGGGTGTCGATCATGCGTAGTCCGTGCACATCGTCGATGGTTTTGGCGTTTGGCGTTCTGCCACGAGCCGCGACTCCTGCCGCGAGGAGGGAACGGTGTCATGGCGTCGCGGGTTACCCTGTTGCGACTTTGTCCGCGCCTCGCCTTTATCAGCATGGTCGCGAGGGGGAATGCGATCGTGGGGACCAGCAAAGTGGCGTCGCGCGTTGCGGTGTTGCAACTCTCTCTCTATTTCGCGCATTCCGGTCTGGTCGCGACAACGAGCGCGATAGGCAAAGATCAAGACTTCAACGCCAATACCGACTGGCTCGCCCCAATCGCCGGGGACCAGGCCGGAGCGGAAATCGTGCTTGGCACCGAGATGGCTGAGCTCTTCGCCCCAGGGTCCCCGTTGCGCGTCGTCCCCATGCCAGGGGACGCCGGTCTCGGCAACATCGCGCGGCTGTTGAGTGAGCCCCATAGTGCCTTCGTCTCGACCGATGCGCTCGCCGAGGCTGAAAACCAGAATTCTAGGGCCCACCTCGCCGAACGGCTGGAGGTCGTGGCGCGGCTTTGTCCGCAGGAAGTCCATGTGGTGGCGCGGGCGGACATCGCAAGCCTCGCCGATCTCGCCGGCAAAAAAGTAGCCTTCGGCCCAACCGGCGGAAGCTCGTCGGTCACCGCCGCGCGCTTATTCCGGGCGCTGAACATCGAGGTGGAGCCGGTCGCTCTCGACGGCGTCAAAGCCGTTAAGCAGCTGAAAGAGGGCGCTATCGCCGCTTTGGTGAGCGTGGGCGGCAAGCCTACGCCCCTCATCGGCAATATCCCGGCCGGCCAAAGAATCCATCTACTGCCGATCGAGTTTGGCGCGAGCTTGGCAGACGCTTATCTGCCGACACGCTTTGACCACGACGACTATCCCAGTCTGATTGCAGCGGGAGGTGGCGTGACCTCGGTGGCGACGGGCATGGTGCTGCTCGCGGCGAAGTCGAAAGTCGATCCGGGTCATGGCGCCCGAGTAACGCTTCTCGTCGACACGCTGTTTTCTCATTTTGCCGAGCTGCAGGGGGAAGGCCGCCATCCCAAATGGGGCGAGATCAATCTCGCCGCTGGCCTGCCCGGATGGACCTGGCCCCCTGAAGCCGAGACCTGGCTCGCACAGCATTCGGACGAGAGAGCGGAGCCAGTGACAGTGACCGCGAAGCCGAACATCGAGGCGGGGTGCGGCACTCTCCCCAGCCTTACCGGTAGGCCACGATCAAAAGGGAGGCATTGTTCAAGCAGTTCATTGAATGGCAGCGCGTCAAGGGGCACTAGCGCGCGACTTTGTGTCTGGGGAAACGGGGCGTGTGATGCCGAGCGGGGGGGACCCGTTCGCTCTAGTAACATGGAGTAAGCCCATGATCGGTTCCACCACCCCCTTGGATGGAGAGCCTGGTTCACAGCCGCTGCGTCCACCGGGGGCTAGTCGCCCTTCGGAGCGATTGAATTCAGCAGCAACTGCCGCAAGGCATTGGAACCCGACGAATCGAAACCCACTCCCTGGGATCGAGTCGGATCTGTCGGGGATGCGGCGCGGAGCGTTCGAGATCAAGCTTCCCCGATCGCTAGGCGCTCGCCTGAAAGCCCTGGCGTCCGACAATGTCGAGTTGGCGAGCTTTCTGGATGATCTCGCCTCCGCGGTTCGGCCCGAAGACGGCAGCGGTCTCGGTGTCAGCGATTCCGAGGCGTTCGCCGCCGGTCTGCCACTCGAGCCCAAAGCCTCGAGACCTGCCCCACAAGCCCATGTGCAAGCTCTCGTCCACGATTTCCGCCGCCGTCAGCGCCGGGTAAGCATGCTCGTGGTCGGATGCGTTGCGACCTCTTTCGTGTTGACGCTTGCCGGCATTGCGGCGCTTGCAAGCTTCGCCGGGCGTGCCCCGGCCGACGCCGAGCCCCTCTCCAAAAATTCATCATCCGTGGTTTGGCAAAGGCCGCAACTCGATAACCCGCCGGCAAAGCTTATTCTCGTCTCCACAACCCTCGATCGGGCTGGAAAGGGCGAGCCTCTACTTATCCCGGTGCGAGCCGCGGTGTCCGATGCCGCTTCTTCGCCTGACGCGGGGCTGCATGGGTCGGGTGGTTCCGCCCCGGCGCTGATTGTGATGCAATCCGGCCGCCCGCTCGCACTCGCTCCTCTACTGTCGCAGCACCTGGCACGTTACGTCTTGCTCCGCGGGCTGCCGAGCGAGGCCAAGTTGTCCGCCGGACAGCGCAATCCAAGCGGCGCGTGGATCGTGAAAGATAAGGATCTAGGGCATTTGACCTTGTCGATTGATGGCGCCGCCGGCGGCGACTATCCGGTCGAAGTTTATGCCCTTGGTGCGGGCTCTCTGCCGCAAGGGCGGCAGCGGCTCGTGTTCCGTGTCGAGGCGGCTCGCGGCCAGACCGCGGCGCTAGATGCAAATTGGGGTGCGCCCCTCCGCCAAATGGCGCTGACCAACGCAGGCCAGCCTGAAGCGGCGGTGACGGTCGACCCCTCCCCGCTGATGGTGCACGCCATGCGCCTGCTCGGTGAGGGCGACATTGCCGCGGCCCGTCTGCTCTCCCAGCACCTTGCCGACCAAGGTGAGAGCGAGGCGGCTTACGAACTCGCCCGCACCTTCGACGCGCAAGGGGCATGGGCGCGGACCGCACGCGCGCCCTGAACTGGTATGAACGCGCCTCGGAGACCGGCAGCAGCCGCCGAGCGCTTGAAGATCCTCGCTGGTCTATCAGACTAGCTCGAGGTGGGCCGCAGTCGCTTCACCGAGGGACCAAATCGGGGGGATCGGCGGCTGCGGCCCAACACTTTTAGAGCATGATCCGGAAAAGTGGACGCCGGTTTTCCGAGTAGATCATGCGTCAAAAGAAAGGCCGAGAGCGAGATCGCAATTCTAGGCGAATTTGCTCTAGACGACGTGGCGGCGCCTCAGCTCGGCAAGCACAATGTCGGTGAGCGCGTCCGCGCTGATATCGCTCGTCTTGAGCGAGAGCTCCGGCTGCTCCGGCACCTCGTAATCGGAATCAATGCCGGTGAAATGGCTGATCAGTCCGGCGCGGGCCTTGCGGTAAAGGCCCTTAGGATCGCGCGCCTCGCAGATTTCGAGCGGGGTATCGACGAACACCTCGACAAACTCGCCCTCTTGGAGCAGCTCGCGCGCCATGCGCCGCTCGGAGCGGAACGGCGAGATGAACGAGACCATCACGATCAGGCCCGCCTCCACGAACAGCCTCGCCGTCTCCGCCACGCGGCGGATGTTCTCCACCCGGTCGGCGTCGGTGAAGCCGAGATCCTTGTTGAGGCCATGGCGGATATTGTCGCCGTCGAGCACGTAGGTGTGGCGACCGAGCGCATGCAGCCGCTTCTCGAGCATATTGGCGATGGTTGACTTGCCCGAGCCCGAAAGTCCGGTGAACCAGAGCACGCAGGGCCTTTGGCCCTTGAGCCCCGCGCGCGCCGTTTTGTCGATGGACAGCGCCTGCCACTGGATGTTGGTCGCGCGCCGGAGGCCGAACTCGATCATTCCCGCCGCCACCGTTGCATTGGTGAAACGATCAATCAGGATGAAGCTTCCCGTCTCGGCGTTCTCTGCATAGGGGTCGAAGACGAGAGGCCTGACCGTGCTCAAATTGCAGGACCCAACCTCGTTGAGCTCGAGCGTCTTGCCCGCCACATGGTCGAGACTGTCGACGTTGAGCTTGTATTTCAGGCTTGAGATGGTGGCCGTGGTGGTCTGGCACCCGCATTTTATCGCGTAGCTACGGCCCGGTAGCATCGGCTCCTCGTCGAACCAGACGATCCGCGCCGCGATCTGGTCGGCGACGGCCGGCGCCGTGTCCGGCGTGGCGAGAATGTCGCCGCGACTGACATCGACATCTTCGGCAAAGGTCAGTGTCACTGCCTCGCCCCGATGGGCTACCGCCAGGTCGCCATCGGCGGTGACGATGCGGCCGACATGCGCCCGCTTGCCCGAAGGCTGGATCACCACCTCGTCGCCCGGCTTCACCTGACCGCTCGCCACGGTACCGGCATAGCCGCGAAAATCGAGATGCGGCCGGTTCACCCATTGCACCGGGAAGCGGAACGGCTCGTCCCGCTTCTCGGGCACGACAACCACGGTCTCCAGATGCCCGAGCAGCGTGGGGCCGTGATACCAACGCATGGCCTGGCTCGGCTTCAGTACGTTGTCGCCTTTGAGCGCAGAAACCGGAATGCAGGTCACCGCCTCGAAGCCGAGCGGAGCCGCGAAGCTCACAAAGTTCTCGACGATAGCTTCGAAGCGCGCCTGATCGAAATCAACGAGGTCCATCTTGTTGACGGCAAGCGCGATCTTGCGAATGCCGAGCATCGAGACAATGCAGGCATGGCGTCGCGTTTGCGTGAGCACTCCGCTGCGTGCATCGACCAGCAGCACGGCGAACTCGCAATTCGACGCTCCGGTCGCCATGTTGCGCGTGTACTGCACATGGCCCGGCGTGTCGGCGACGATGAATTTGCGGCGCGGAGCCGAGAAATAACGGTAGGCCACGTCGATGGTGATCTTTTGCTCGCGCTCCGCCTGCAAGCCATCGACAAGCAACGCAAGGTCGAGCGTCCTCGCCCCGCCTGGGCCCTTGGCGTCGCGCTCGGCGCTCCTCAGCTGATCCTCGTAGACCTGCGCCGAGTCGTAGAGCAGACGGCCGATCAAGGTACTCTTGCCGTCATCGACGCTGCCACAGGTGAGAAAGCGCAACAGTCCGCGGTTCTCCTCGGCGGCGAGACGGGCCTTGAGCCGCTGCTCGGCGCCTTCGGCCGGTTTGTCGACGAGGCTCAAACGTGGCATCAGAAATACCCTTCTTGCTTCTTCTTCTCCATCGAACCAAGCTGGTCGTGATCGATGACGCGGCCTTGGCGTTCCGATGACCGCGACGCGACCAGCTCCTCGATGATCTCCGGCACGGTCGCGGCGCTCGACTCGATGGCGCCAGACAGCGGATAGCACCCAAGCGTGCGAAAACGCACGCGCCGCATCGCGGGCTCCTCGCCGGCATCCAAGGGGAGACGCTCGTCGTCAACCATAATCAACATGCCGCCCCGCTCGACTACCGGCCGCTCGGCCGCGAAATAGAGCGGGACCACGGGAATATCCTCAAGATAGATGTAGGTCCACACGTCGAGCTCGGTCCAGTTCGACAGCGGAAACACCCGCATGCTTTCCCCGGACTTCAGCTGCGTATTGGCGAGATGCCAGAGCTCCGGCCGTTGCCGCTTCGGGTCCCAATTATGGGCGGCATTGCGGAAGGAGAACACGCGCTCCTTGGCGCGCGACTTCTCCTCATCGCGCCGCGCTCCGCCGAAGGCCGCATCGAAGCCGTGCAGCTCGAGAGCCTGCTTCAGGCTTTGCGTCTTCATGATATCGGTGTAGAGCGCGCTGCCATGGGTGATGGGCGAGATGCCATCGCGAACGCCCTGCTCATTGATATGGACCATCAGATCGAGGCCGAGCCGCCTTACCTCGCGATCGCGAAAGGCGATCATCTCGCGGAATTTCCATGTGGTATCGACATGCAGAAGCAGAAATGGAAGCTTCGCCGGATAGAACGCCTTGAGCGCGAGATGCAGCATCACCGAGGAGTCCTTGCCGATCGAATAAAGCATCACCGGATGGCGGAACTCGGCCGCGACCTCGCGCATGATTTGCATGCTCTCCGCCTCGAGCTGGCGCAGATAGGTCGAAAGTGTTTGCTTCATGCTTTGAGGCGCCCTCGTCCCGGTTTCCCTGCCCTGGCCTTAGCAAATTAGGCGGCGCAGGACAAATCTGGCAGGCCTCCGCGAAATCGCCCCATCTTTGCGCAAATTAACCCGAAATGCTAAGCCACGCGGTGACGTTGAGGGATGGGATCAAAATTACCCATGAACGACCAATTTAAGGCCCAACCGCACGCGGAGGCGACCCCGGCGAGGCTGCCTGTTCTCGAAAACTTGCGCGTCGGCATCATCGGTCTTGGCTATGTGGGGCTGCCACTTGCGGTTTATCTAGCGCGCCATTTTCCCGTCATCGGTTTCGACGTCAACCAGGCCCGCGTGAGCGAGCTGGCGAAGGCCCGCGACCGTACCGGCGAGGTGACCGACGAGGAATTCGCGGCCGCCAAAATGCTTACTTTCACCGCCGAAACCGAGGCGTTGCGGGACTGCAACTTCTACATCGTCACCGTCCCGACCCCAATCGATCAAGCCAAGCGCCCCGATCTCACGGCGCTGATGCGGGCGAGCGAAACCGTGGGTCTGGTGCTCTCCCCCGGCGATGTCGTGGTCTATGAGTCGACGGTCTATCCAGGCGCCACGGAAGAAGTCTGCGTGCCGATCCTGGCGCGCGCTTCCGGTCTTACCTTCAACCGCGACTTCTTCGCCGGCTATTCCCCCGAGCGCATCAATCCCGGCGATTTGCAGCATCGGCTCCCCAGCATCGTCAAGGTCACCTCCGGCTCGACCCCGGAAGCCGCCGAGCTCATCGACAAGGTCTATGGCAGCGTGGTGACCGCCGGCACCCACAAGGTAAGCTCGATCAGGGTTGCGGAAGCCGCCAAGGTGATCGAGAACATTCAGCGCGACGTCAACATCGCGCTGATCAACGAATTCGCCATGCTGTTCAAGGAACTCGGCCTCGACACCCGCGAGGTGCTGAGCGCCGCCAGCACCAAATGGAACTTCCACGCCTACCGTCCTGGCCTGGTGGGCGGCCATTGCATCGGCGTCGACCCCTATTATTTGACCCACAAGGCGCAATCGATCGGCTTCCACCCGGAGATGATCTTGGCGGGGCGCCGCATCAATGACGGCATGGCGGGCTTCGTCGCGCGCGACGTCATCAAGGCCATGCTGCGCGCCAAGCTGAAGATGGACGATGCCAAGGTGCTGGTCATGGGCTTCACCTTCAAGGAGAACTGCCCGGACACGCGCAATACCAAGATCGCCGATCTCGTGCGCGAGCTCGGCAGCTTCCTCGACGTGGTGGTCTTCGATCCGATCGCCGACCGAGAGGCGGCGAGCCACGAATATGGCATGAGCATCGTCTCGGAGCTTCCGAATGATCGGTTTCAGGCCATCGTCCTTGCCGTGAGGCACCGCCCAATCATGTCCATGGGACGCGAGGCTCTTAACCGCCTGCTTGCCCCCGGCGGGCTGATCTACGACGTCACCGGCGTGCTTCCGCCGGGCGAGAGCGACGCCGGGATTTGAGCGGCGGTTAGCTCGGAAAGGACGAAGCCTCGGCGGCAGGCTCCTCTGGAACGCCTTTGCCGTTCTGCGCCTTGGCTTTCAGCGCTTCCTTGCGCTCCACCTGGAAATAGCGGTAGGCGCTCACCGGGATCATCGCGAGATAGAGCACCGAGCCGACGGCCAACGTCAGCGACGGATAGGTGAGCAAGAGCGCGATGAACAGCGCGGCAAGCACGAAGACCGGCGGCACATGCTCGCGGGCGATCCGCTGGCCGATCAGCTTGCCGGAGAAGGTGGGCACCCGGCTCACCATCAAAAGCGCGATCACGAGCGTATAGAGCAGCACGAGCGGCGTGAGGCTCGGAAGGTGCAGTCCGAGATCCTGCGCATAGATCGGCAGGAGCAGCACGAGCGCCCCCGCCGGAGCCGGCACCCCGACGAAATAGCTGCTCTTCCAGGCCGGCAGATCGGACCGCTCCAAGGCCACGTTGAAGCGTGCGAGCCTGAGCGAAGCGCAGACGGCATAAACGAGCACGGCGATCCACCCCATACTGCGCAGATCATCGAGCGCCCAGGTGTAAATGATGATGGCCGGCGCCACGCCGAAATTGACGAAGTCGGCGAGAGAATCGAGCTCGGCGCCAAAGCGCGACGACGCCTTCAACAGTCGCGCGATGCGGCCGTCGATGCCGTCGAGGAAGGCCGCGAACACGAGCGCCGCCACGGTCAGATCCCAGCGATGCTCGATCGCCATGCGGATTGCCGTCAAGCCGGCGCAGAGCCCGAGCAAGGTGAAGATGTTCGGGATCAGCACACGGATCGGCACCTGACCGCGCGCAAACACCCGTTGCCGGGGCTTGCGATCGTCTCGTTCGGGATCGAAGGGTGGGAACATGGGACGAAAGGCTCACTCAACCCATTGCGCGAGGCAAGCTCGATTCAAACCTAGCCGAGACGCACGCTTTCACTGCCGCCAAGCTCGGCCAGCACCGTCTCGCCGCCGAGCGCCGTCTGGCCGGCAGTGACGAGAATTTCCGCCGTCACCGGCCCATACAAATCGACCCGGCTGCCGAAGCGGATCAGCCCGATGCGCTCGCCAGCGGCCACGCTAGTCCCCTCGCCCACGAAAGTCACGATCCGCCGCGCGATCAAGCCGGCGATCAGCACGACGCCAATCTTCTCCCCCTTGGCGGTCTCGATCACCATCGCCCGGCGCTCGTTCTCCTCGCTCGCCTTGTCGAGCTCGGCATTGAGGAACTTCCCCGGCACATAGGCGCTCCGAATCACGCGTCCCGTGACGGGCGCGCGTACGATGTGCACGTCGAGGACGGAGAGAAACACCGAGATCCGGGTAAGCGGCGCATCTCCGAGCGCGAGTTCCTTGGGCGGGGTCACGGCGCTTGTTGCCACGATCCTACCGTCGGCCGCGCTGACCACGACCCCAGCTCGACGTGGCGTCACCCGCTCGGGGTCGCGGAAGAAATAGGCGCAAGCCAACGTTGCCGCCACCCCGAGCCAGCCGAGCGGCGGAAACACAATGAACAGCAGTAGCGCCGCCACGGCACAGCAGAAGACGAATTTGTGGCCGTCCCGGTGAATCGGCACGAAGGCGCCGGCGATGCTGTCGAGTAGAGTATGACGTTCGCTCATGCCGATGGTCCGCTTTCAGTTAGTTGCCAGCAAGAGCTTCATCCTCGAGCCGCTCGGCGGCCCTGGATGGAGGCTCTGCATCCTGGTCGAGCACATGCGCCAGCCGCTCGCGCGCCTCATCGGCCTCGCGCTGGCGCGTCCACAGGCTGGCATAGAGACCGCGTCGCGCAAGCAGGTCAACATGCGTTCCCTGCTCGACGATCTCGCCATGGTCGAGCACGATGATATTGTCGGCATGCACGACCGTGGAGAGACGATGAGCGATGACGAGCGAGGTACGCTCGCGGGCCACGCGCTCAAGTGCATCCTGAATGTCCTTCTCCGTATGGCTGTCGAGCGCGGAGGTCGCTTCGTCCAGCATCAGGATCGGCGGGGCCTTTAGGATGGTGCGCGCGATCGCCACGCGCTGCTTCTCGCCGCCGGACAGCTTCAATCCCCGCTCGCCGACAAGGGATTCGTAGCCTTGCGGCAGGGTCATGATGAAGTCGTGGATCTGGGCGAGCTTGGCTGCCTCGCGCACCTCGCGCTCGCTCGCATCCGGTCTGCCATAGCGGACGTTGTAGGCGATCGTGTCGTTGAACAGCACCGTGTCCTGCGGCACCATGCCGATCACGGCGCGAAGCGAGCTTTGCGTCACGTCGCTGATGTTCTGTCCGTCGATCAGCACCTTGCCGCCGGATAGCTCGTAGAAGCGGAACAGGATGCGCGAGATGGTCGACTTGCCGGCGCCTGACGGCCCGACAATAGCCACCATCTTGCCGGCCGGCACCTCGAAGCTGATATTCTTCAGGATCCGGCGCTCCGGATCGTAAGCGAAAGACACGTTCTCGAACCTGACCTCGCCCTTGTCGATGCGAAGCGGCTTGGCGCCGGGACGATCGACAATCTCCGGCGGCTCCTGCAACAGCGCGAACATGGTCTCGAGGTCGATCAGCCCCTGCTTGATCTCCCGATACACCATGCCCATGAAGTTCAACGGCAGATAGAGCTGCATCAGGATGGCGTTGATCATCACAAAGCCGCCGATCGTGAGCGCGCCACTGGCGACATCGCTGGCGGCGAGCAGCATGCAGATCACCGTCCCAACTGTGAAGATCACCGCCTGGCCGGTGTTGAGCATGCCGAGCGAAGTGTAAGTGCGGATGGCCGCCTTCTCGTAGCGCGCCATGGAGGAATCGAAGCGGCGAGCTTCCAGGTCCTCATTGCCGAAATATTTGACCGTTTCGTAGTTGAGCAGACTGTCGACGGCCTTCGAGTGCGCCTCGGTATCGGAATCGTTCATATCGCGGCGGATAGCGATGCGGCGCTCGCTCGCCCAGAAGGTGTAACAGACATAGAGGGCCACCGTCGTCAGCACGACCACGACGTAGACCCAGCCGAAATAATAGGCGATGAGCCCCGAGATCATGAGGAGCTCGACCGCGGTCGGAATCGAATTGAGCACGGCCATGCGCACGATGGTGTCGACGCCCGTCACGCCTCGCTCGATGACCCGATTCAGCCCTCCGGTCCGGCGCTCGAGATGAAAGCGGAGCGACAGCGCATGCAAATGTCTAAAGGTGCGGTTGGCGAGCTCGCGCACCGCGTGCTGGGCGACGGCGGTGAACCAGACATCACGGAACTGCGCGAACACGACCATCATCACACGGGCGACACCATAAGCGATGATGAGGAACACCGGACTGGCAGCAAGACCGATCGCCGTAATCTCCTTGCCGCTCGCCTCCCCGGTCAGGAGATCGACGATCGCTTTGTAAGCAATCGGGACCGCTAGCGTGATGACCTTGGCGATGATCAACGCGACCATCGCCCAGATCACGCGCCAGCGTAGGTCAGGACGGTCGGCCGGCCAAATATAGGGCGCGAGTTCTCGCAGGACCTTGAGGTGACCGGTCCGCGCCTGCATCAGCGCGTCGCTCCTCGTTTGCGGCAGCCGGTCTTGCATGAAAGATCGCCTTGTTTCGGCGCGCGCGCCGCAAAAAGGGGCAGGGTCAAGCGCTACCCCTACCCTCACACCATATAGTACCGGTATAGTACCGGTTCCCAGCCGCCTCAAGCGCACGACCGGCGCGCCACACGAGCCCCTTGCGTCGAGGGACGCTCTATCAGCGCGCAGGCATGTGGAACTTCTGCTTCGGGTAGATCAAATGGGGATTGTGTATCTTGCGGTGATTGTCGCGGACAATTGCCCGATAGTGCCAACCGCCGCCATAATAGGACTCCGCGATCTCCCACAGCGTATCACCGCGGTGCACGGTGTAGACCTTGGGCCTATGACGCTTCCGATGCGCTTGCGTCCCACCCGTCGCCGCGGGCTTTGCCTCCCCGCCAGCCGCCGCCTGCGATGCGGGTCGTGACGGAGCTTGAGCCGCGCTGGGCGCAGCCTTCGGGCCAGCTTCCGGAGCAGGTGCAGCGGCTTGTTCCTCCTTGCCGCGCTCTGCCGGCTTCTCCATGCGGATGAGACCGATCGAAGCCTGCCCAATGACGATTCCCGTGCCTTCATCGATCAGGTCGGCGCGGAAATTGTGCTCGCCGTTTTCGAGTTTCTTTTCTGCCTCAAAGGCCCATGCGCCGTCGCCGCCAATGCTCACCTGGCCGAGCGGCTCGTTGTCCAAAAAGAGCAAGATGCGCGCGCCGGGATCGCCGGTCCCCGCGAGAGACACCTTCCCAGAGTCCGGGCTCGTGTCCTGATAGTTGACGCTCTTGAATGCGACTGGCGGCGTTTTCGCCTGAGGCCGTTCGGCTCCGCTCGGTTGCTCGGCGATCACTGCCGGCGTGGAAGGTGCCGGCGGCGCGGCCTCCGGCTGAGGCGCGGCCGGTTGTTCTTTGGCAGGCTCGGTCTGGGCCGCATCAGTTTGAGGCGCTTCCTCGGGGTAGACCGGTTCCGGTTGGCCGGACATTTGGCTTTGCTCCACAGGAGTGACCGGCGCCAGAGGCACGGGCGATGCCTCCGGTTGAGGTGTAACCGGTTCCTGCTTGGCACTTTCGGGCGCCGCGGCTTCCGCCTCGCGCCCGAGACGGACCGAGGCGCGCCCCGCTACCATGCCCGTCTTCTCATCATAGGTGTCGGCTCGGACGGTGTGCTCGCCGTCCTCAAGCTTCTTCTCGATCTCGACCGCCCAAGCGCCGCCGCTGCCGATCATCGCTTGCCCGAGCGGTTCATCGTCAAAGAACAGAAAAACGCGGACATTCGGATCGCCGACGCCGGAAAGAGATATTTTTCCGCTGCCCTGACCGGTGTCCTGATACTCAAGGGTGTTGATTTTGACCGGTGGCTCCGGCCGCTGGCGCGGCGGGGGGTTCTCATCGGGGACAATTGGCTGAGGCTGCGCGTCGACACTCATCGACGAGTCCGCCTGTTGCTCGGGCTTGGGCTCCCCGGCAGTCGCTTGTTGCTCGCCTGGCGAGGCAGGACTGGCCTCTTCCTTGGCGGGCTCTTGCGCCGCGGAGGGCTCCTTTTGCGTGACCGCCTGGCCGTCCGCCCTGCCGACGGCAACGGTAACGGGTTGCTGCGAAACGAGCGCGCTCGTGCCGTCAGGAGATATGGCCCTTAGCGTCAGCGAACGGTCGCCAAAGGCGAGCGGCTTGTCGAGGATGACGCTCCATGCTCCCTCCTCATCCGCCTTCGTCTCCGCAACGGCGGCTCCCCCGCTCTCGATCTTTACCGTCCAACCGGGTCCGGCACGGCCCGCGATCACGCCTTCGCCGGTCGGCTCGATGCGAACCACATCGAAGCTCGGCACGAAGGTGGGCTTGGCGGGCGGCGTCTCTGCGGCGGGAGCTTCGCTTTGCGGCTTCGGCGGCTCAGGCCGGGACGGCTCACTCTGCTCTGTTGCGAGCTTCGGTTGGGCGTCGGGCAGGGCCGTTCGGCCCTTTTGGTAGAAATAAACCGCGCCCACCAGGACGGCCACCACGCCCACCGCCACTGCCATCAGGGCGACGAATCTTGCTCCGCTCATTGCTCAATCCTTTTGCGCGAACCGCCTCCCGACGCCGTCTTTTTCCCAAGGGCCGGAGGTCACCCCCCTGGTGCGAGCCGGTAAACCTATCGGATCGATCAGGCCCGTGCCAACCCGATTGATCGGACCTTTTCTTGACGCGTCCGAGTGGCGAATGCGAGATGTGGTCATGCAAAAAGCAACTGGCATCCAGAATATCTGCGTCTATTGCGGCTCGGGGCCCGGCGCCAACCCTGCCTATGTCGAGGCCGCGCGTGACTTCGGCCAAATCCTTGCGGCAGCACAAATCGGCCTTGTCTATGGCGGCGGCAGCCTCGGCCTGATGGGGGAGGCCGCCCGCTCGGTGCTCCGCCATGGCGGCCACGTCACCGGCGTCATTCCGGCCTTTTTGAGCCAGCGCGAGCACATGCTGCTGGATGTCCAGGAGCTGATCGTGGTTGACAACATGCATGAGCGCAAGCACCTGATGTTCGTGAAGTCGGACGCCTTCGTGGCGCTGCCGGGCGGGCTCGGCACCCTGGAAGAGTTCGTGGAGCAGCTCACCTGGTCGCAGCTTGAGCAGCATCAGAAGCCGATCGTGCTCGCCAATATCGATGGGTTCTGGGACCCGCTGCTTACGCTCTTCGCATGTATGCGCGATGAAGGCTTCATCCGCCCTGGGCTGGAGCTCCACCTCCAGGTCGTCGACCACATGGACGCGATCATTCCGGCGATCGCGCGCGCGCTCGTGCCCCGCGCCGAGAAGGCGGAAGCCGAGGCGCGGGTCACCGCGAAGTTCTGACGTTGGACGCAATTCAAGGAGCGGTGGCGCCGTCCCGGATCAGCTTGTAGTTGATGGAATCAAGCAGCGCCTCGAACGAGGCATCGACGATGTTGGGCGAGACACCCACGGTGAACCAGCGGTTCCCCTCTCCATCCCGGCTTTCGATCAGGACGCGCGTGACGGCGTCCGTGCCTCCGGTCAGGATGCGCACCTTGTAGTCGACGAGCTCGAGGTCGGAGATAAAACTCTGATAGCGGCCGAGATCCTTTCTGAGCGCGTTATCCAGCGCATGCACCGGGCCGTTGCCTTCGCCGACCGAGAGCATGGTCTCCCCGTCGATCCGCACCTTCACCGTGGCTTCCGAGATAGTGACGAGATCGCCGACCGCGTTGTGCCTTCGCTCGACCATGACGCGGAAGGAGTTCACATCGAAGAATTGCGGCACGTTGCCGAGCATGCGGCGGGCGAGCAGCTCGAAGGAGGCTTCTGCCGCCTCATAGGTATAGCCGGCCGACTCGCGCTGTTTTACCTCGTCGAGCAGCCAGCCGACCCGTGGGTCGTCCTTCGGCACGGCGATGCCGATGCGCTCGAGCTCGGCCTGGATATTGGAGCGGCCGGCCTGGTCGGAGACGAGCAGCTTGCGCCGGTTGCCCACGGCCTCGGGCGGCACATGCTCATAGGTGCGCGGATCCTTCTGCACGGCGGAGACATGGATGCCGCCTTTATGGGCGAAGGCCGCCTCCCCGACATAAGGGGCGTGGCGGTTCGGCGCGCGGTTCAGTAGCTCATCGAGGATGCGCGAAACGTGCGTCAGCGTCCGCAGCTTCTCCAGCGTCACCCCTGTCTCGAACCGCTCGGCATAGTCGGATTTCAGCAGCAGCGTCGGGATGATGGAGGTGAGGTTGGCGTTGCCGCAACGCTCGCCGAGGCCATTCAGCGTGCCCTGGATCTGGCGGGCGCCCGCGCGCACGGCGGCAAGCGAATTGGCTACGCCGTTATCGGTGTCGCTATGCACATGGATGCCGAGACGGTCGCCAGGGATGCGCTTGACCATTTCCGCCACGATGGTCTCGATCTCTTCTGGCAGCGTGCCGCCATTGGTATCGCAAAGCACCACCCATCGGGCGCCCGCATCATAGGCCGCCTTGGCGCAAATGAACGCATAGTCGGGATTGGCCTTGTAGCCGTCGAAGAAATGTTCGCAATCGAGCAACGCTTCACGCCCCGACGCGACGACGGCCGCCACCGAATCCTTGATGCCTAGCAGGTTCTCCTCAAGACTGATGCCAAGCGCCACGTCGACATGGAAGTCCCACGTCTTGGCGACGAGGCAAATGGCCGCGCATTTGGCCGCAAGCACGGCCTGGAAGCCGGGATCGTTGGCAATCGAGCGGCCCGGGCGCTTGGTCATGCCGAAGGCGGTGAGCTTGGCAAAGCCGAGCGGGTGCTCGACCGCGAACAGCCGCGTGTCGGTGGGGTTCGCGCCGGGATAGCCCGCCTCGATATAGTCGAGGCCGAGCACGTCGAGCTGCTGAGCGATCAGCCATTTATCTTCGAGCGAGAAGTCGACGCCCTGGGTCTGGGCGCCGTCTCTGAGCGTGGTATCGTAGAGAGAGAGCCGCTCGCGGGCCATGGTCGTCACACCACGCCAAAGAGGAAATGCAACGCGAGCACCACGGCCAGCACGAGCACGGCGAGCTTGATGGCGAAATAGACGCGCCTCGAGCCCTTGAACGGCACATCATTCAGAAACGGCTTCATCGCGCGACCTCCCAGGTGGTGCCCTCAGGACTATCTTTCAGCGTGATGCCCATCCGGCTGAGCTCGTCGCGGATGCGGTCGGCTTCGCTGAAGTTCTTGGCCGCGCGCGCTGCATTACGTTCAGCGATGCGCGCCTCGACCTCATCGCTGCTCAGTTGGCTGGCTACTGTCTGTTTAAGCGGCATGGGCACATCCACAACCGAAGTGTCAAATGCTGGATGGCCCTGAGCGTACCGAGCAGCGATTACGGTGTTCGCCGCGTCCTGCGAATAGTCTTGAACGAATGGAGTCTGCCGTTTCCGCTCGATCATTGCGCGGTCGCCCGAGAAGCCGAGGAAGCCGAGCGCGGCACGAAGCTCACCCCATTCGCCGGCGCTGTGCAGCTCATGCATGGCGGTAATGGCTTTAGGCGTGTTCAGATCGTCGCACAGCGCCTCCAAGACATGGCCCGGTATTCCGCTAGTCGCAGCATCCTTGCCGGCAAGATCGCGATACCACTCCCAAAGCGTCTTATGCGCCTCATCGAGACCGACCAGGGTCCAATCGAGCGGCTGGCGGTAATGGGTCCGAAGCATATTGAAGCGGAGCGCCTCGCCGGGCCAGGCATAACCCTGCCACCCGTCCAGCAGGTCGTGCACGGTGACGAAGTTGCCGAGCGACTTCGACATTTTCTCTCCCTCGACCTGCAAATGACCATTATGCATCCAGACTTGCGCCATGAGCTTGGTGCCGAAAGCGCAGGTCGATTGCGCGACCTCATTCTCGTGATGCGGAAACACGAGATCGATGCCGCCGCCATGGATGTCGAAGGTCTGGCCAAGATGCGTAGCCGACATGGCCGAGCATTCGATGTGCCACCCGGGGCGCCCCCTGCCCCATGGGCTCGGCCAGCCGGGATCGGACGGCGCGCTCGGCTTCCACAGCACGAAATCCATGGGGTCGCGCTTATAGGGCGCCACCTCGACGCGGGCGCCGGCGATCATCTCGTCGGTGGAGCGGCCTGAGAGCTTGCCATAATCGGGGTCGGAGGGGACGTCGAACAGCACATGGCCTTCGGCAGCATAGGCGTGGCCGGTCTCGATCAACCGCTCGATCATGGCGACCATCTCGCCGATATGCTCGGTCGCGCGTGGCTCGAGCGTCGGCGGTAGAGCGCCGAGCGACGCCATGTCGGCGTGATATTGATCGGTGGTCCGCCGCGTCAGATCGTCGATCGGCACCCCCTCCTCGGCCGCTCGCTTGATGATCTTGTCGTCGACATCGGTGATGTTGCGGACATAGGTGACGTGCTCGGGCGCGTAGAGGTGCCGCACCAGGCGGAACAGCACGTCGAAAACGATGACGGGGCGCGCATTGCCGATATGGGCGAAGTCATAGACCGTGGGCCCGCACACGTACATGCGCAGATTGCCCTTATCGAGGGGCTGAAACGGCTCCTTCTTACGGGTGAGCGTGTTGTAAAGCCTGAGCGCCACGGAATAAGCCCTTTTGCCTTGCGGCCGGCCGGCGTTCGGTTCTTTTGGAGAGGATAAGTAAAAAGGAAGAACGACCCGGCGAGCTCTGTGCTAGCCGATAATGCCGCCGAAAATGATAAAGATCGGTTGTTCTTGCACCTTCATGGCTCGCTGTATGGCGACAAACGTTAATTGCGTCAAGCGGAGCATCTTATTGATGCCGCATTGACCCCTAAGCTTGACAAGGCATAATGCCCTGGGGCCCATGGCTCCGGGCCGCAAAGGCCAGAATTGGCCCTGGTCAGAATGGCCTTCGGGGGAGCGGATCAATCGGAAATGAACGCCCGTAACGAGTTTTGGACCGCTTCCTTGGCGCGCAGGGTCGTCCGTGATCCGCGCCTCGCCGTGCTTGCCCTATGCGGCCTCGGCATGGCGACCGCTGCCATCGGCACGGCGTTGGCGCAAGAAGGCGACCAGCAGATCCGCTGCCTGCAGCTGCAGCAAGAGCTGGCCGGCGCGCAAGGTGGCGGCGCCGGCCGTGACGCGCTGCCCGGCATCGATAAGCAAATTCAGGATGCCACCCGCGTGTTGCAGGGCACCAAGGCCGCCATGGAGGATGCCGGCTGCTATGAGAGCTTCTTCATCTTCGGCCGCGGGCTGGTCCGCAGCCCCAAATGCCTCAGCATGAATGACCGCGTCGAGGGTGCGCGGCGTCAGGTCGAACAATTGCAAGATCAGCGCGCTGCGATTCTCGGAGGCGGTGGCAATCGCCGCCGGCAGGCCGATTTGCAGGATGCTCTTGCCCGCAATGGCTGCGGCCGGCCGTCGCCGCAGCCGGCTCGTCGCGAGGGTGGCGGCGGATTGTTCAATTGGTTCGGTGGTGGCGAGCGTCAAGAGGAACAGTCCGCGCAGCCGGAAGCGCCGGTCTATCGCAGCATCGACCCGAATGGCCGCTACCGGGCCGTTTGCGTGCGGACGTGCGACGGCTTCTTCTTCCCAATCACCTATTCGACCTATGCCGGCCAATTGGCCCAGGACGCGACCATGTGTCAGGCGAATTGCGCGGCGCCCTCGGAGCTCTACGTCTACCGCAATCCAGGCCAAGAGATCGACCAGGCCATCTCGCTGAACGGCACGGCCTACAAGGATCTTCCTAACGCCTTCAAATATCGCAAGACGTACGTGAAAGGCTGCTCCTGCAAGGAGACTGAATACAATCCGACCGAGATCGAGGCCGCGAGCCAGAAGGCCGAGGCCACACCGGCGCCCGGCAAGCCTGGGGCGAAAAAGAAGCCCGCGGCGCCTGTGGCTGAGGCGGCGGCTCCACCGGCAGATGCCCAACAGCCTCCAACGCAGCTCAATCTCGAAATGACCGGCGCAACGGCGAACGCACCCGCACAGCAGGCCGCGGCACCGGCTGCACCACCTGCCCCCGCCGCAGCCGCCGTACCCGCGCAGCCTGCGGCTTTAGCCCCAGCCCCGGCGCCAGCGCCTCAAGCGCAACAACCAAACATCACCAAGAGCAAGACGCCGCCAGCGCCTCAGTAACTCTGCGCGGCTACCAGCGAGGAGGCCGGGTTTGGTCTCGGTCAGGCGCTCTTGCCTTCGAGCCGCGCCAGCGCCCGGCTTCGCCCGATCAGCGGCAACAGGGCCTTCAGCTCGGGACCATGCTCGACGCCTGTGAGCGCGAGCCGCAAAGGCTGGAACAAGGCTTTGCCCTTGGCGCCAGTCGCTTGCTTCACGTCCGCTGACCACCTCTCCCAGGTCGAGCCATCCCATGGCTCCGGCGGCAGCAGTACTGCCGCCTGTTCGCACAGCAAGGCATCGGCAATCACTGGTGCAATCGGTCCCTCGACCACGCGCCACCATCCTGCCGCGTCCGCGAGCACGGCGAGATTGGACCGTACGGCAAGCCAAAACGTCTCGCCGCCGCCGACGCCCATCGCCTGCAGCCGCTTCGCCACGGCCTCATAGGGGAGCGCGTGCAGCAGCTTGGCGTTGAGCGCGCGAAGCTCCTGCACATCGAACCGTGCAGGGGCGCGCGACAGCTTCCCAAAGGAAAAATGGGCCACGAGCTCGTCGAGACTCGCATGCGGGGCAACCGGATCGGAGGTGCCGATCGTGGCGGAGTAGCTTGCCACCCCAAGCGGCTCGAGCCCTTCCTCGCGCAATCCCTCGATGGAAAGCGCCCGCTCGCGCTTGGAGAGCGCATGGCCCTCGGCGCCTACGAGAAGGTTGTGATGACCAAAGGCCGGAGGGTCTGCGCTCAACGCCTCGAACAATTGGATCTGCGGCGCGGTATTGGCCACATGATCCTCGCCGCGGACCACATGGGTGATACCTAAGTCGATGTCGTCGGCCACAGAAGGCAGCGTATAGAGATAGGTGCCGTCGGCGCGGACCAGCACCGGGTCGGAGAGCGAGGCGGCATCCACATGCTGTTCGCCGCGCACCAGATCGTTCCAGACCACGTCGCGAGACTCGAGCAGAAAGCGCCAATGGGGCCTTCGGCCCTCCGTCTCAAATTCCTGGCGCTCAGCCTCGGAAAGCTTCAGCGCCGCACGGTCGTAGACGGGCGGACGCCCGCGCGCGAGCTGACGCTTGCGCTTCAGCTCAAGCTCCTCCTGCGTCTCATAGGCGGGATAGAGACGGCCGCTCGCCTTCAGCCTCTCAACGGCGGTGGCGTAGAGCGGGAAGCGGTCGGACTGTTTGACCTCGTCCGCCCAATCAAGGCCGAGCCAGGCCAAATCTTCGCGAATGCCGTGCGCGAAGGCTTCGGTCGACCGCTCGGCGTCGGTGTCGTCGAGCCGAAGCAGGAAACGGCCGCCGCGCTGACGGGCAAACATCCAGTTGATGAGCGCCGTGCGGATGTTGCCAGCGTGAATGCGTCCCGTGGGGCTCGGCGCGAAGCGGACGGCAATGGTCATGTCACAACCGCTCGCGGAACTTGTTGGTGATAGGGTAGCGGCGGTCGCGGCCGAAATTCCTCGCGGTGATCTTGACCCCGGGCGCGGCCTGCCGCCGCTTGTACTCGGCGAGATAGAGCATGCGTTCCACCTTCTTCACGGTCTCGGGCGCATGCCCCCGCGCCACGATCTCCTTGACCGGCATTTCAAGCTCGACCAGGCAATTGAGAATATCATCGAGCACGTCGTAAGGCGGCAGCGTGTCCTGGTCCCGCTGGTTGGCCTTCAGCTCCGCGGTCGGCGCTTTCGTCAGGACATTCTCTGGGATCACGATTCCTTCCGGCCCGAGGCATCCCTTCGGCCGTTCGCGATTGCGATAGCGGCAAAGCGCATAGACTTGGCCCTTGTAAAGGTCCTTGATCGGATTGAACCCGCCATTCATGTCGCCATAGAGCGTGGCGTAGCCGACCGACACCTCCGATTTGTTGCCGGTCGTGACCACCATCGGCCCGAATTTGTTGGAGATGCCCATGAGCAGCGTGCCGCGCGCTCGTGACTGCAAATTCTCCTCGGTCGTGTCGGCCCCGCCGCTGTTCGACATCGTCGCCAGGCTCTTGCTTAGGCCCTCCACCGCGGGGTGAATAGGCATGATGTCGTAGTGGAGACCAAGCGCCTCGGCGGTCGCCGCCGCATCGCTCAAGCTCTCATTGCTGGTGAAAATGTAAGGGAGCATGACGCCCCGAACGCAGGCAGCGCCCAACGCATCCACGGCCATCGCCGCGCAAAGGGCCGAATCGACGCCGCCGGACAGCCCAAGCACCACGCCGGGGAAGGCGTTCTTCTCGACGTAGTCGCGCAAACCCGTGACGCAGGCGAGGTAGTTCGCAGCGTCTCCCTCCTCGACCTCCGCAAGCCCTTGCGGCAGGCAGCGCCAGCGTCCCGCTTCGTTGCGCCATTCGGTCACCGCCAACGCCTCTTCCCAGGCCGGCATCTGAGCCGCGAGCTTGCCGTCGGCGTTCAGCACAAAAGACGCGCCGTCGAAGACAAGTTCATCCTGGCCGCCAACCTGATTGACGTAAGCGAGCGGCAGTCCGGTCTCGGCAACCCGGGCACCGGCCACGAGGTAGCGCTGATCCTGCTTGTCCATCCAATAGGGGGAGCCGTTTGACACGATCAGAAGCTTCGCCCCCGTCCGGGCCAGGCTCTCGCAGACCAATTCGCTCCAAATATCCTCGCAGACTGGCACGCCGATCGGCAGCCCCCGAACCTCAATCGGCTCCGGCAACGGCCCTGGCACAAACACGCGTTTCTCGTCGAACACGCCGTAATTTGGAAGATTGGCCTTGAAGCGGACGGTCTCAATACGGCCTTGGTCCAATAGCGCCATGGCATTGTAGACGAATGGGCCTTCCGCCCAAGGCAGGCCGATGAGTATGGCCGGACCGCCATCGCGCGTGTCCCGGGCAAGCTCCTCGCATGCCTCCCGCGCAGCGCGCTGAAGCGCAGGCTTCAACACCAAATCCTCGATTGGGTAGCCGGTGAGGTAAAGCTCGGTGAAGGCGATGAGATCGGCGCCCTCTGCCGCGGCACGCGCTCGCGCGGCCTGCGCCTTCTTCACATTGCCGTCGATGTCGCCCACCACCGGGTTCAATTGCGCCAGCGCCAGCTTGAAGCTGTTTAGCGTGGGGGTGTCCTTGAACTCATTCGGCATCAGCGGAACTTAGCGGCAGAGGCGGAACTGTCCAGCGGCTACCAGGCCTACCGGTCCTCGTCCGCTACCCTCTTGCCTACTCTCCGGCGGCAATCGAGATCTCGGGCTCGGGCCTACCCTCGCGCTCGCGCTTCAGTCTTTCGGAAACGATGAAGGCAAGCTCGAGCGACTGATCGGCATTAAGCCTTGGATCGCAATGGGTATGGTAACGGTCGGAGAGGTCAGTCTCGGTCACGGCCTTAGCGCCGCCCACGCATTCGGTGACGTTCTGGCCGGTCATCTCGACATGAATGCCGCCGGCATGGGTGCCTTCGCTCCGATGGATGTCGAAGAAGGTCTCAACCTCGCGCATGATCAGGTCGAAGGGGCGCGTCTTATAACCGCCGGCGGCCTTGATGGTGTTGCCATGCATGGGATCGCACGCCCACACCACGCTCCTGCCCTCGCGCTCCACCGCGCGGATCAGCGCCGGCAGATATTTCGCGACCTTGTCCGCCCCAAACCGGCAGATCAGCGTCAGCCGCCCCGGCTCATTGGCCGGGCTGAGTGCATCGAGGAGTCGTAGCAACTCGTCGGCCCCGAGGCTCGGACCGCATTTCGCGCCGATCGGATTCTTGATCCCGCGCAGATATTCGATATGGGCCTGGTCGAGCGCCCGCGTGCGGTCGCCGACCCAGAGAAAATGACCCGAAGTCGCGTACCAGTCACCCGAGGTCGAATCCACGCGGGTGAAGGCCTGCTCGTAGCCGAGCAGCAGCGCCTCGTGGCTGGTATAGAGGCTCGTGGTGCGGAGCTCCGGTGTCCGCTCAGGCGTCAGGCCACAGGCGCGCATGAAGCGCAAGCTCTGGGCGATATGGCCGGCTAGCTCCTGGTAGCGATGCCCAGCGGGGCTGTCCTTGACGAAGCCGAGATTCCACCGGTGCACATGATCGAGATTGGCGTAGCCGCCTTGCGCGAAGGCACGCAGCAAATTGAGCGTGGCCGCCGACTGACGATAGGCCATCAGCATGCGCTGCGGGTCGGGAGTGCGCGCAGCCTCGGTGAACTCGATGCCGTTGACGATGTCGCCGCGATAGCTCGGCAGCTCCTTGCCGTTCTGCTCTTCGATTGCCGACGAGCGGGGCTTGGCGAACTGGCCGGCGATGCGGCCGAGCTTCACCACCGGCGAGCCGCCGGCATAGGTGAGCACCACCGCCATTTGCAGCAGCACGCGGAAGAAATCGCGGATGGCATCGGCGCGGTGCTCGACGAAGCTCTCGGCGCAGTCTCCCCCCTGCAACAAAAACGCCTCGCCCGCCGCGACACGCGCGAGCTTCGCCTTCAGCTCCCGCGCTTCGCCGGCAAAGACCAGCGGCGGAAACGTCGCGAGCTGCCGCTCGACATCGGCAAGATTCTCCGGGTCTGGGTAGACCGGAGCTTGCTCGATCGGCTTAGAACGCCAGCTGTCGGGGCTCCATCGCGGCGCCATCAATTCTCTCCTGAAAAGGCTGCCGCTATATAGGCGTTTCGCGGGGGCGTGGCTAGCAACCCCAGCTCCTACAGGCTGACCCCCAATTTCGGTAGCAGCCAAATAGTGAGGAGATAGAGGGCCATGGTCAGCAAGCAGCTCGCCGCAATGGCGCCCCAGAAGGCCACCCCATGCCGCAACAGCGCGGGGAGCAAAAGAAAGAAGGGCAAACTCGGCAGGGTAAGCCAGAAGGTGCCTTGCGCGAGCGCCGCAATGCGGTCGCTGTCGACCGTATCCCGCCACAGCCAAAGCATCGACAGAATGGAGAGGAGAGGCAGCGACAGAATCAAGGCGCCCCAGGCCGGGCTCCGGCGCGCAACCTCCGAGGCTGCCGCAATGATGATCCCAGAAAGGGCGGCTTTGACGATCAGATAGAGCATGTCCCTGTCCTCGGCGATCCCGGGGTGAGCATAGCACTGCTTTCACCCTTGGGCAGCGAGCGAGCGCCCGTTGCTCCCCCTCCCCTCGCATGCGACATAGCCGAGCAGGCCAGGGAGCAGCAATTGGACCCTCGACATCTGGAGCACGGCCATCACCCGCGCGAGATTGCCCAGCGCCTCGAACAGGGGCCGAAGGCAAGCTATTTGCGCGATTGGGTGTATGGCGGCATCGACGGCACCGTGACCACTTTCGCCGTGGTGGCGGGCGTGGTCGGTGCGGGGCTTTCGACCAAGACGTTGCTGATTCTGGGCGCCGCCAACCTTCTCGCTGATGGCTTCTCCATGGCCGCGGCCAACTACTCCGGAAGCAAGGCCGAGGCCGAGGAATATGAGCATGTCCGACTCATGGAAGAGCGGCATGTGGAGCATGCCCCGGAAGGCGAGCGTGAAGAGATCCGACAAATCTTCCGCGCCAAGGGCTTCGAGGGCGACGCTCTCGAAGCCGCCGTCAAGGTGATCACCGGCAAACGGGAACGCTGGATCGAAACCATGATGACCGAGGAGCATGGTCTGCCCCCGATCAACCGGTCTTCGGGCAGAGCTGCTCTCACAACGTTCCTAGCTTTTATCGTTTGCGGCTCGGTGCCTCTCATTCCCTTTACGCTCGGCCTCCCCGCCTCGGTCACCGCTTCGACAATAATGACGGGACTCACCTTCTTCTCCATCGGCTCGCTGCGCAGCCGCTGGTCGCCGATGCCCTGGTGGCGCGCCGGCCTCGAGACCTTCGCCATCGGCATCACCGCAGCCGCGATGGCCTACCTGGTCGGCGTGGTGCTCGGCGGCCTCGTCGCGTAACGAGGCTGAAGCCGCTACACGCGCACATCCAGTTGTGCCACCATGCGGCGCAATGGCCATCCGCGAACCAAGCTTCACCGTCGGCATCGAGGAGGAATATCTCCTCGTCAACAAAGAGAACCGCGACCTCGAGCCCGAGCCGCCGCCGGCCTTGCTCGCCAAATGCGAGCAGGCGCTGCGCGGCCAGGTGAGCCCCGAATTCCTGCGCTCGCAGATCGAGGTCGGCACCCGCGTCTGTTACTCAATGCAGGAGGCCCGCGACGAGCTCGTGAGGCTGCGCGGCACCGTGAGCGCCATCGCGGGCGAGTTCGGTCTCGCCCCGATCGCCTCCTCCACCCATCCCTTCGCCAGCTGGCAGGATCAGCAACACACCGACAAAGAGCGCTACAACGTGCTGGCGGAGGATTTGCAGCAGGTGGCGCGGCGGCTCGTGATCTGCGGCATGCATGTCCATGTCGGCATCGAGGACGACGAGCTCAGGATCGATCTGCTTGGCCAGGCAGCCTACTTCCTGCCGCATCTACTGGCGCTTTCGACCTCTTCGCCCTTTTGGCAGGGCAATCGGACCGGGCTCAAATCCTACCGGCTCTCGGTGTTCGACGAGCTGCCGCGCACCGGCATTCCGCATCAATTCGGAAGCTACAGCGAATATGCCCGCACCATCGAGCTTCTGGTCAATGCGGGACTGATCGGGGACGCGACCAAGATCTGGTGGGATTTGCGCCTCTCCGCGCGCTTCCCGACGCTTGAGATGCGCATCACCGATGTCTGCCCATCGCTCGCCGACGGCATCACCATCGCGGCGATGTTCCGCTGCATCTTGCGCATGCTGTATCGCCTGCGCCGGCAGAACCAACGCTGGCGCACCTACCCACCCTTTCTGCTACGCGAGAACCGCTGGCGCGCCCAGCGCTACGGGACCGAGCAGGGCCTTGTCGATTTCGGCAAAGGCGCGGTGGTGCCCTTCCCAGAGCTGATGGAGGAGCTGCTGGAGCTGGTTGCCGAGGACGCGGAAGCCTTGGGCTGCCTTGCCGAGGTCGCCCGCGCCCGCGACATTGTGAAGGATGGCACGAGCGCCGATCGCCAGCTGGCACGCTTCGAGGCGGTGAAAGCCCTTGGCGGCAGCGAGCAGACGGCGCTGGTCGCCGTGGTCGACGGCATCATCGACGACACGATGATCGTGCCTTAAAGCGTGACGCTCATGCCGCCATCGACGTGCAGCCCGGCGCCGGTGATATAGGCGGCTTCGTCGGAAGCCAAGAACAGCGCGGCATTGGCGATGTCCTGCGGCGTGCCGAAGCGCCTGAGCGGCGTCTGGCTGAGCAGCCCCTTGGCGATCATGGGATTGGCCGTGTAGCGGCTGATCAGCCCCGTCTCCACATAGCCCGGGCAAAGCGTGTTCACGCGGATGCCATAGGGCGCGTATTCGACCGCGAGGCTACGCGACAGCGCCGACACCGCCCCCTTGGTCGCCGAATAGACCGACATCTGGCGCGTGTGCTTGGTGGCCATCACCGAGGACAGATTGACGATCGAGGCCTTGCCCGACGCCCTCATCAAGTCGAAGGCCTCACGCGTGCAGCGCACGGTGCCGTCGAGATTGGTCTTCCACACCCGATCCCAGGACTCGTCGTCAAGATGGCGGAAATCCGCCCGCTCGCCTACGCCCGCATTGTTGATCAGCACGTCGAGCCGGCCAAACGCTTCGGCGATGGCCGCCATCAGCTGCTTGACCTCCGTTGTGTCGGTGACATCGACTTGGTGAGCCGTCGCAGCGCCATTGCTCTTGATGATCGCCTCCGCCGTGGCTTGCGCCGTCTCTCCGTCGCGGTCGGCGATCACGACATGAGCGCCTTCCCGCGCGAAGGTCTCGGCGATGGCGCGGCCGATGCCGGCGCCACCCCCAGTGATGAGCGCGATCTTGTCCTCAAGCCGCCGCATCGGACCCCGCCATCGGTGTCGGTGCTTCCCATTTATGCCGCAGCGTGACCAACTCCTCCGAGGCGCTGGGGTGCAGCGCCATGGTCGCGTCGAACTGCGCCTTGGTCGTGCCCAACCTCAAGGCAATCGCAGCCATCTGCACGATCTCCGCGGCATCGGGCCCAAGCACATGGCAGCCGAGCACCTTGTCGGACTCCATATCGACGACGAGCTTCATCAGCATCTTCTCCTCGCGCCCGGCGAGCGTGTATTTGAGCGGCCGGAAGCTGATCTTGTAGATGTCGACGACATGGCCCATTTCCCGCGCCGCCTCCTCCGACAGCCCGACCGTACCAATTTCTGGGTCCGAGAACACAGCGGTCGGGATCAGGGTGTGATCGACGGGGGTAGGCGTATCGTTAAACACGGTTTCGGCGAAGGCCGTGGCCTCATGGATGGCGACCGGAGTTAGGTTAACCCGGTCGGTCACGTCACCCACCGCATAGATGTTGTCGACCGACGAGCGGGAGTATTCGTCGACGACGACATGCCCGTTCCAGCCGAGATCGACATTCGCCTTTTCGAGCCCGAGCCTCGCCGTATTGGGCAGCCTGCCGGTGGCGGCCATCACCAAGGCGGCCTGCAGGCTATCGCCGCGCTTGAAATGGACGCGGTAGCCTTGCGCCTCCTTATCGATGCGGGCGATGTCTGTATCGATGCGGATGTCGATGCCGTGCTTGCGCATCGTTGCGGCCAGAGCGTCGCGCAAGTCCCCGTCGAAGTCGCGCAGAATTTGATTGCCCCGGTGGATCACGCTGACCTTGACGCCGAGCCCGGCGAAGATCGACGCGAATTCCATGCCGATATAGCCGGCGCCCACGATGCAGATACTTTCCGGCAAGTGCTCGAGCTTGAAGCACTCGTTGGAGGTGATCAGGTGCTCCGCGCCTGAAACCTTGGGGATCATCGGATGGCCGCCAGTGGCGATCAGGATGATCTTGGCGCGAATGGGCGCGTCGTGACCGCCTAAGCGAACCGCGTGGCGGTCCTCGAGGGTGGCGCGGCTGAGCACGATCTCGACGCCGGCCTTCTCGAGCATCCGCGTGTAGACGCCGTTCAGCCGGTCGACCTCGCGCTTGACGTTGGCGATCAGCGTCGACCAGTCGAAACGCAACGCATCGCAGGTCCAGCCAAAAGCGGGCGCATCGGCGAAGGCTGCGGCATAGCGGCTGCCATAGACGAGCAGCTTCTTAGGCACGCAGCCGCGGATCACGCAGGTTCCTCCGACGCGATATTCCTCTGCAATTCCCACCTTGGCGCCGAGCTCAGCCGCAAGGCGGCTCGCGCGCACCCCGCCGGATCCCGCGCCGATGACGAACAGATCGTAGTCATAATTGGCCACGAGGCTTGAGCTCCCTTCAGGTGCAGGCTGGGCTCAATGGGTCGAACGACCGCGTTATCATTGCTTTGGGGGCGCGACCTTCAGAGTGAAACCTTGCGCCGCAAGGTCTCGACTGAGCGCGTCGCGCATATCCTCCGCGATCCGGACCCCCATCGGCGCGCAATTTGATCGGCTTCAGCGTTCGCCGCCGGCATTTCCTTGGCAAGCTTTTGACCTGCCGGCGTCTTATAGAATTCGATAATCACCTTGAGCTCGGGCGCCACGAAGCGAGCGGCGTAGACCCTGGCCACATCCTCTTTCAGCGTCGCCATTGAGTGATCGAAGCGCGGGAGGAGAGCTGGCACGGCGGCTGCGATCTGATCCTTCAAGTCGGGATTGAGTTGAATCAGCGCCTGCGAGACGATGTCGCCGAGCTGTTGGATCGTCACCGGCGGCGCGCTCACCTCGATAGAAGTCTTGCCGAGAGCGAGACGCTCCGGGTCGACAGGCTGCGCGTTGACCGAAGCGGCCGTAAGGGCCATGCCGAGCAGGAGGCCAGCCGCGCCGATCATACAAAGAACCACCTTGGGCATGCGCATTTCCCTTCCGACTCTCGTCATGGCCGCTCCAGCAACCGCACCCCGCCGCTTCCCGCCACGATAGCCAAATCGGCAACACCAAGGAACAGGCCGTGCTCGACCACGCCGGGCACCCGCTTCAGCGCGAAGGCGAGCACCTCGGGCTCGGGAATGCGACCGAAGGCACAATCGAGGATGAAATTGCCTTGATCGGTGCTGAACGGTTCGCCGCTCTTGGCCTCGCGCAACCGGATTTCCCCTTCACACCCGGCCTGAGCTGCCATGGCCTCAACCATCCGGCGCGTCGCGGGAAGGCCGAAGCGCACCACTTCGACGGGCAGCGGGAATTGCCCGAGCGTCGTCACCAATTTGCTGTCGTCGGCGATCACCACCATCTGGTCGGAGGCCGTCGCCACGATCTTCTCACGCAATAGCGCACCGCCGCCTCCTTTGATTAACCGCAGCTGATCGTCGATCTCGTCGGCGCCATCGATGGTCAGATGCAGATGCGGCTTCTCGTCGAGGGTGGTGAGCGGGATGCCGAGCCGCTCGGCTTGCGCACGCGTGGCTTCGGAGGTCGGCACGCAGAGCACCTTGAGGCCGGCGGCCACTCGGCTCCCGAGGGCCTCGACGAATTTCGCCGCGGTCGATCCGGTGCCGAGCCCGAGCCACATGCCGTCGCAGACGAGGTCGAGCGCGCGTAAGGCCGCGGCCTCCTTGAGATCCTCAGCGTTAGGCACCGCTTCCCCTTTCGCGAGCTAAAACGGTTCCCCTGGAGTTGAGAGTTAAGATGGGAACCGTCCTTGCCGTGACCATCGCCCTATTTTGGGCGATGGAATGATGAGATATGCCGATGCTGCCTCCCCGGGTCAACGTCGAAGCCAAGATCGGAAGCAAACCGTGCCACGAGGACCTCTAAGCGATGCGACCGTCGTTTTCGACCTCGACGGCACGCTCGTCGATACCGCGCCGGACCTTACCAATGCTTTGAACGACGTGCTCACCCGCCGTGGCCATGCGGCGGTACCGGCAGAGATCGTCAGGTCCGCGGTTAGCCTTGGCGCCAGAGCCATGATCGAGGAAGGCTTGCGGCAATTGGATGCCACGGACGACATCGACGGGATGCTGGCGGAGTTTCTCACCCATTATGACGCGAATATCGCCGCCGAGAGCCGGCCTTTCCCCGGCGCGATCGCCTCGCTCGAGACGCTCAAATCAGCCGGCGCGAGGCTCGCGGTTTGCACCAACAAGCGCGAGCGTCTTAGCCGCAAGCTTCTTGCCGCCCTTGGCCTTGAGCGATACTTCCAAGCCATTGCCGGCCGCGACACCTTCGCTGTGGCCAAGCCCGACCCAGGCCACCTCACCCAGGTGATCGCGCTCGCCGGGGGCAAGCTTACGCGCGCGATCATGGTGGGAGACAGCGAGGTCGACCTCCGCACGGCGAGGAGCGCAAGCGTGCCCGTGGTGCTTGTCAGTTTCGGCTATGCGCCTCAGCCGCTTCACGAATTCGCTCCGGATGCGGTCATCGACCATTTTATCGAGCTCGCCCCCCGGGCCGCGCTGCTCTTGGAGCGGCCGCGCACTCGCGCGACCCGCTTCTGACGCCGGCGCTGGCGCCGCGCCAAGCCTGCCAAACATTCGCCTTATTTCGACCGGACTGCTCTCAACGAAGAGCCACAGTCGAAGTCCACTTCTACCCGCTGAGTTCAACCGCTTCCAAGTTCTTCCAAGGAGACAAGACGATGCTTAGACGTGTCGTGATCGGTGCGGCCTTAGCCTGCTTGTTGGGTGGCACCGCCTATGCCGTTGATGAGCCGGCACCGGCAGAGGGCGACGACCAGTGCACTCAGCAGCTCGCGGCCACAGAGGAGGCCGTGGCGAGCAAGCAAGAGGCCAAGCCCATGAGCGAAGAGGACTTCGCCAAGGTCAATGAGCTTCTCGATCAGGCCGACGCGCAATGCACCGAGGGGAACCTCAAGGAGGCAACCGAGACGCTCGCGACCGTCACCACCCTCATATCGAAGGCGAAATAGAGAGCGGAACGCTATAAGGGCGGCGTGGGACCACGCGCCGGCCCTCCAGCCATTCGAGAGGGCGCCCTAGTGCCCTTCCTTGACTTGTCTCACGCCCAATCGCTAAATCCGGCTCGCAAGAAGCATGATCCGGATAAAGTGGACACCGGCTTTCCGAAAAAGATCATGCTCGAGTAAAAAGCGAGAGCGCTGTAGCGTTCTGGAATGAGGGCGGTTAGCTCAGCTGGTAGAGCACTGTGTTCACATCGCAGGGGTCGCTGGTTCGAGTCCAGTACCGCCCACCACTAACATCCTCAAAACATTTTGAAAAATAGGCTTTTGGCTGCTGGTGGCTCGGCACGCCTTTGCCGTGTCAGCACCATGTCAGCAGTTCTTGGCGCGACTCGAAAGGGACCGCGCCGATCTTCTCCGCGTTCTCCCGTGGGCCGGACCCGTAGACGATGGAGCGTGTTGGTCTAAAATTTTCGCAAGATGCTCATCGCTCTGGTAGTATCCACACACGATGCGGTCCCTCTGCCCCGTGCGAGGGCTGGAGCGGCCCATCACGAGGCCCGCCGTGACTGAAAACGGGCATTCTGTCGCCGACGTCCACCAACCCGTGCCCCCGCCATCGCGAGCGCCGCGACCTCTGCTTTGCCACAAAGAGTTGGAGCGTCTGCGCGACACGATGACGCTCGCCGGCCATCGGGACGAGGGCGAGGCACTCCTCGATGACGCCAGGCGCCACGCCGAATATCTCGAACGTTGCGCGAGCGAGGCCGAGCTCGTGCTTCACGGCGATCTCGGTGCCGCGTCGCGCCTCTGGCTACTGCTGAACCATTCGATAGATGTCCCGCATCCGCTACCTGCGTCGATCGTGCGGGAGATTGCGGGAAACGCGAGGCGCGACGCGCCGAAAACGGTCGATGGCGAAGCGCTGCTGCGGCTCGTCGCGGGTGTCGTCCGAGCCGCCAACACGCCGTCGGAGGCCGAGGCGATGCTCGCGTCGCTCGACGCATTGCTCGAGCCGCTTTTCGTGCTCGAACTTGCGGCGGTGGGCGCGGAGCGCGCGAGCGCGGGCGACACGCAGGCGTTGAAGACGGTGGTTACCTCGCGGTTCGCGCCCGAGTGGCGGCGAGCGCTCGGCCTCGCGCCCGATCCGGTGCTAAAAGATCCTCCTAGCGCCGGCTCGCCGGTGATGGACAAGGACCGCATTCCCTTCGATGTCGGCAGCTGGCGCGACCCCGCGGTGGCGCCGAAGCACGGCCAATGGGATTTGCTCTGGCCGTGCGTTGGCAAGACGCGGTTGGCCATGTCGGAGATCGACAGGTTCGGTCCACGCTACACCATCGAATCGGTATCGATACAGCATCGGACTCGAGCGCGGAGGCGCACGGAGGCGTGTCCCGGACAAACCATCACGATCCGCGGCAAGAATTTCGGCCCGATGGGGCGCGTGGCCTTTCCTCGGCCCGAGCCGGATGATCCTGCCTTTCTACTCGGCGGGCCGGACAGCGGCGTTCTCATCGGCGTGGAGGCGACGCGGTGGACCGACACCGAGATCGATGTCGTGGTCCCGCCTTGGGCAACGGTGGGCGAGCTTCACCTCAACGCGTTTACGCGCCATGCGGATCTCTGCTCCATCATCGATGTCTACCGGCTCGGCAACACCATCCTCTTCCAGGGCGGATTGGCCGGCGTGTACAAAGTCTATATTGCCGGGCACGAGCTCGATCCCGAGGGTAAGCCGCCGTTTAATCTCGCACCCGGCGACAGCGTTGCCCTCACTTGGCGCGCGAGCAGCGGACCGTCAGTGAGGGTCAAGGCGCAACTGATCGATGGCACGACCGTGCTGTGGGAGCAGAGCGGCCTCGGAGGTTACGGCGGTGTAGTGCTCACGGTGCCTGACTCGGATCCGCATCAGCCGAGGATGGTGCGGCTGGTGCTCAGCGCCACGAGCAAATGCGGCTCGACCCAGCCGCTGAGTATTCCCGTCTCGCTCAGCGTTCCGCCGACGCTCACCATCCAATATGTCGAGGTGACGCAGGGCGTGCAGGGGGATCTCGCGGACGTGCTCGCCGGACGCGGCATGCCGACGATCGCGTACAAGGATACCGCGGTGCGGGTGCATATGAACTGCGACCGCGGAGGCTGGTGGTTTAACAAGCTCGACCGAATCACCGGGTCGCTGAAGGTAGACGGCCGCCCGTTGTCTCCCACCAATGTGCGCGTGATCGTGCCCGACCGCGGCTTTGCCGGCATCTCCGGACTGTCGAATCCCAACTTCACCAACGACACGCTCAACTTCACCATTCCCGCGGCGTGGCTCACGCCGGGCGCGCACACCCTCACGTTGCGTTTGGTCTGCGACGATCAGAGCGGGCGCATCGAGCTGAGCCAGAATTTCAGCTGGAGCTGGGTGGCGAAGTCGCCGCTCCGCGTGCGTGCGGTCTATATGTCGCTGTACGGCGCCGACGAATTCATGCTCGACTACACGCGCCGCGCACTCGACTATCTGCCCACCACGCTCGCCGACATCGGCATCGCGGCACCGAGGTGGCTGACGCACACCTACAACCTCGGACAACGCTCCGGCTGGTCTGATCTCCTCGACGACCTCGAGGACGCTTGGGATGATGCCGACGAGGACAGCGGCGTCCGCTGGCTCGGCATCGTTCCGGCCAGCGAGCGCTTCCTCGGCATGTCGCTTGCCTTGCAGGGGATTTCCGGAACGCCAGGCATCGCGGCGCTCGCGATGGGTGATCGTCCGGAGATCGGTGCGCACGAGCTGGGGCACACGTACGGACTCCATCATATCAATCTGCCGATCGGTGTGCCCGACGATCCGTACGATTCAGCCGATAGTGGCGGGATGCTGCGCAGACCGCCATTCGACGTGCGCTCCGGCCGAGCCATACCGCTCCCCGCCGGCGACCTCATGAGCTATTTCGAGCCGATCCGCCCGGGGATCAGCACCTGGATGCGGCTCTTCCTGAATACCTAGGCAACCGGCAAGATGATTCCACTCTCCTATCTTCATATCAGCGGCACGCTCGCGGAGAACATGGTGTATCGTCCCCGGCCCGGACACGAATCAACGCAGCCGGGCGCGCGAGGCGAGGGTGACCCAGCCTATCAGCTCTTACTCCTCGACCGAGATGGCCAGGTGCTGGTCAACATCGCGCCGCAGGTCGTCGCACGCGGTTGTGGCTCCGCCGCTGACCCGCGCCGATGGCGGGTGCGCGCTGCGCTGCCGTTGCATCCCGACAGCGTGCGCTATGAGCTTCGTCGCGGCGAGATTTCGCTACACGCTGCGCCTATCCCGCTCGAGCCGCCAAAGATCCCCGCATTCCGTCACCAAATCGAAGCGGACGGACTTGCACTGGAATGGATCGCGGACGGAAAGGATCACGTCACGTACAGCATCGTGCTAGCAATGGACTCGGGACGCCGCATTACCCTTGCGCGCAATCTCACCGGCTCGAGCCACTCACTGGACCTGCGCCGGATGCCGGAGCACGGGCGAGGAACTGTGTATCTGATTACGAGTGACGGCGTACGATCGTCGGAGGTGGAAGTCACAACGATCGTCGTGCCCGCGCGTCCACCGACAGTCCACATCCTCCTGCCCGAGACGAATTCGCCGCTGCCCTTCGGGCAACCATTGTCGGTGCTCGGCGCCTGTCTCGACATGAGTGGGCGCCCATGCCCGCCCGAGCCGGCCGTGTGGACGATGGACGGCGAACGATTTGCCACCGGATCCTTCGTCGCTGCGCTCGATGAAGTGCCGTCGGGCACGCATCACCTCACGCTCGCCTACGGCGACGGTAACCATCGCGTCGAGTGCTCGGTGAAGGTGGAGATCGAGGAGCCGCATCCTGATTACCATCGCTGGCGTCAACTCATGGCGCACAACTAGCAGGGCATGCACGTTGATAGTGGAAGCGGCAATCCCTCGCGCTGTCTTGACCCTTTGGGGATAAACGATCATCTATGAGACACGAAAGGGTCTCCGACATGGCCGACAATCCCGCCGTCCTACTGACCCATGGAAGACGTTCGCCGCACTCCCAGAGGCGGTGAGCGGCTTGCCATCCGTCGGCAGAATGGTCGGCTCGAAATCGTGACCACTTCGCCAATTTGATATGGAAGAGTTCGCAACAGACGCCGTCCTTTCTGTTGGGGCAGGAGGACGTGGGTTTATCGTGGATGGTGGGCGCCAGCGATTCGTCATCACGGCGGCCCATTGTCTGCCATTCTTTCCGCCCTGCCACGGTATGTCCTATGCGGAGGAGCGCACCTACAAAGGGCTGCTTGCGCCAGTTGGCGGGGAGCCTTCCATATGGGCGGAATGTCTCTTTGCCGATCCCATTGCAGACATTGCCATCCTGGGTCCGGTTGATGGCCAACAGCTGGTTGATCAGTATTCCGCCTATGAAGACCTCATGGAAGGGGCGAGCCCGCTGGCGATATCCGATCCGCCACGAGACGGCGCAGCTCGGATGCTTTCGCTTGACGGTCGTTGGTTTGAGTGCCGCGCCCGGCATCTGGGCGGGCTGCTATGGGTTTACGATGCCGCCGAGAGCATCAGGGGAGGCATGTCCGGCTCGCCCATACTAGGCGCCGACGGTTCCGCCATCGGCGTTGTGTGTATTGGCACTAGGCGGGCGGGTGAACGACCGGGAACCGATGGCGGGCCCAACCCGCGCCTAGCGTACAGCCTGCCAGCGTGGGCCCTCACTAACTTAATCACCAGCGGTAGCGAATGAACGAGGGGCGTCGGCTGCCCGCAGCACAGCGCCGAGAGGTCAATCGCACGGAGGATGCTCAAGCACCACCATTGAGGTTATGCCGGCACCTTCGCTTCCGCGGCGTCTAGCGCGACAGCTAACGCATATCGGACGTCATCCATGTCGGTTTGCGCTATCGGAATCCCGGCTGCCTGTTTGAACCGAATCGTCGTGATCGCGTCGGCCGTTTCTTGGCTGATAACCGGGACGCCGAAAGTTTCAAGGATAAATTCCGCGATCAAGTGATCATTGTGTTTCGCGGCCATGTCATCGCCCTCCGGTCCGGCGGGGCCGATTCAGCTCATCGAGTGCCAGCCCAACGATCCGCTGGCGCACGTCGTCGGGAATACGGTTCCACACGTCTCTTGAGCGAGACGGATTGTCTTCCAGCGCTTCGACGCCGCCGGACTGAAAGCGGTCGAG
>Ga0315295_10000243_pt1 | contig 46432 bp, 63 predicted proteins | sample YL17G14_0_MG_FD_204453 | JGI IMG/M metagenome (GOLD analysis project Ga0315295, IMG submission 204453) | Sediment microbial communities from Yellowstone Lake, YNP, Wyoming, USA - YL17G14_0 | ecosystem: Environmental > Aquatic > Freshwater > Lake > Sediment | place: USA: Wyoming | collected...
AGATAATAAACCTGCCAATGAGCAGGAGATAAGATTAAGGCTGTTCAAGATGTTGTCTGAAGAGGCTATTGCATCATTGCCGAAGCGAATAATAAAGGCAAACGCTGAATGTGATAAGGCAAGCGCTGAATGTGATAAGGCATACGCTGAATGGCATAAGGCAAGCGCTGAATGGCATAAGGCAAACGCTGAATGTGATAAGGCATACGCTGAATGGCATAAGGCAAGCGCTGAATGGCATAAGGCATACGCTGAATGTGATAAGGCAAGAGCTGAATGTGATAAGGCATACGCTGAATGTGATAAGGCAAGAGCTGAAACCTGGCACAAAAAGTATTGTGGTTGCAAAGAATGGAATGGCGAAGAAATAGTATTTGGGATTAAATAAGATAATAATCAAAGATGAATGGGAAAAACGAGTTGGAGAACATTCAAAATGAATAATTATGAAAACAATCAAAGGATTAGCAATGCACGTGCATCACAATATCTTATTTGAATATTGTTATGATTATCATGAGAGGGTGCAGGCGATTAGAGATAATAAACCTGCCAATGAGCAGGAGATAAGATTAAGGCTGTTCAAGATGTTGTCTGAAGAGGCTATTGCATCATTGCCGAAGCGAATAATAAAGGCAAGAGCTGAATGTGATAAGGCATACGCTGAATGGCATAAGGCATACGCTGAATGGCATAAGGCAAACGCTGAATGTGATAAGGCATACGCTGAATGGCATAAGGCAAACGCTGAATGGCATAAGGCAAACGCTGAATGTGATAAGGCAAACGCTGAATGGCATAAGGCAAACGCTGAATGTGATAAGGCAAACGCTGAATGGCATAAGGCAAACGCTGAATGTGATAAGGCATACGCTGAATGGCATAAGGCAAACGCTGAATGTGATAAGGCAAGAGCTGAATGTGATAAGGCATACGCTGAATGGCATAAGGCATACGCTGAATGTGATAAGGCAAGAGCTGAAACCTGGCACAAAAAGTATTGTGGTTGCAAAGAATGGAATGGCGAAGAAATAGTATTTGGGATTAAATAAGATAATAATCAAAGATGAATGGGAAAAACGAGTTGGAGAAATTTAATATTGAGATAAAATGAAAACAATCTTACTGGTTATTTTGCTTTTTATTTCGGTGAAACTTCTGGCACCTGAAGTGCGATGCTTCTACATTGAGAAAGCGAAGGCAATAGGGAGATTTGATAGACTTGTTGCAGCTGTGACATGGATCGAAAGTAAGGACGGACTTTATATATGGAATCCAATTGAGGGAGCTGTAGGATGGTTCCAGATACGACAAATCAGGGTCGAGGATTATAACCGGAGGAGAGGTACACATTATCAGTTAAATGATTTCTATGACTATGATTTGAGCCGAGAGATGTTTGTATATTATGCTGAACAGATTAATGATTTTGAAAGAATTTCAAGGATGTGGAATGGTGGGCCAAACGGCATGAAATATAAACAGACTTTGAAATATTGGAATTTAGTACAATCAAAACTATAAATTATGGAAGAAGAAAGATATTGTCCGTTCTGTGGATATAAAACAATGCAAGCACCCACATTATATGATCCTGATGATGAAATGGGATTAATGGTATGGACTTGTTCTGAATGTATGGGATCAGTAGATTTTGTAGATGAAACTAAACTATAAACAATGTACGAAAAGATATTTGATATAATAGAGAATCATCTTTTTAAGACAAAGATTAGCATTGCCGGAAAAGATGTTTTGGCAAATGAAATAGACATTTTAACTTATGAACATTACATGGAGTTTGCGGAATGGGTTTACTTAAATGTAAATTTTATATTTGATGAGTTACCACAAGATTTTGAAAAGATTTATCAGTACTGGTTAACCAGGGCGAGAGACAAACTAAAACAATAATGGGATCAAATACGATTTATGATTATTACACAAAAATTTCAGATCGCTTCTGGATCGCACGATCATTTAATGTTAGCGGGAAAATTAATATTAGATATATATGGCAGCCATTAGCACGTAAAGTTATAATAGCAGGATTCGAAGATTTTGATTTCTTTATCTATAAAGACCTTGAATTTAAAAAAGACAGGTGTTGTTATTATTTATGTGAAGGACTTACCGGTGCGGTCGTTTTAAGACAATGCGACTTTGAATCCAGGATAATGAGAAGGGCAAAATTAAAACTATTCATTGACTGTCTGCCGGCTGAATTGAATAAAAAAGGAGGCAGGGCAAATCTGAATCAGTTCATAGTTGATTTTCTTGTCGAATATGAGCAGGAATATTCACCAAGATATAGTGTAAATGAGAATTTATGACAAATAATAAATTTCCGGTTCACTTGGATGATTTTGCAAAGGATCGCTGGTCAATTCGCAGGTATATAATTACTCTGAATTTCCTTAAAAGATTCATTCCTGATTCGACATTGCTTGATCTTGGTACGACTAACGGACTTGGAGAATTTATGAAAGCAAATGGTTATAATATCATCAATACGAAAGGGGAAGATTTTGATTGTTCTCATTCACATCTGGCCGGCATCAAATGTGATGCAGTTACTTGTTTTGAAGTCTTGGAACATCTCATTGATCCTTATTGTTTGCTCAAATCACTTCCAGGGGAAAGACTTATTGCATCAGTTCCACTTCGGTTATGGTTTGCAAAAGCGTTTAGAAATAAGAATAACCTCGCAGGCTGGCATTATCACGAATTTGAACAATGGCAGTTTGATTTCCTACTTGAAAAGGCAGGATGGACAATTATTGCAAGGGAGAAGCATACAGCCCCGACATTCACCCCCGGATTCAGGTCAATTTTAAGATGGATCACTCCGAGAATTTATTTGGTTTATTCAGAAAGAAAATGAATAAAATTAAAAAAGTCTGGCTCCGGATAAATCATAACCGGACTTTAAACAAAGATTTCACGGCTGAATATTACAGGGAGCTCATTATCCAATGGAAAGAGAATTTTGGTTTTATTGATTTCCATTCCGTGGGTCCCGGGATAATCCTTCGCCATGATATTGATGCCGATCTCGGTAAGGCAGTCCGCACGGCAGAGATTGAGGTTGGATATACAGCAAGTCTTAACCAGGTAATGTTTGATTATGGTTATCAGTCAATTGTCAATAGCACCTATTTTGTTCTTAACACTGCCAAATACTGGAAGATTAAAGAGATGATACCGGCACTTCAATATATTCAATCATTGGGTCATGAGATTGGATGGCATAACAATGCAATTACTGAACATTTAAAGACAGGAAAACCGCTGATAAATTGCATTTCTGAACCATTAAAATACCTCCGGGAGAATGGTATAATCATCCGGGGGTCTGCAGCTCACGGCGATAAATTATGCAAAGAACTCAGATTTATCAACTACAATATCTTCAAATTCAAGTCTCCAGGATGGGATTACTGGGATAAGGGAGGTTTTGAAATGAGTGATTTCGGACTTGAATATGAAGCTTACCATGTGCCTTGTGATAATTACTTGGCTGATTGTCATACTGGTTGGAATGGCAAATATGATTCTTCAGAATGGGAAGGAAAACGCATGCAGATAATTATACATCCACAAAATTGGAGGTTATGAAAATCTTAATGCTACTCGAAAACGCATTGCCTGACATCAGGGTTGAGAATGAAATCTATTCATTGACTAAGGTTGGGCTTCATGTCATTTTAGTTCATAAAGACAAAGATAAATTCCCGATGCCTAAATGGATTTACAAGAGTTCAGTCACTGCACTTAAATTGCCGTTTTATTTTAACTGGTGGAGGGAGGCATTAAGGCCGGTATTGGCAAAACAGAAATTTGATTCTGTTCATGTTCACGATTTACCGCTGGCAAAGATCGGTTATGAGATATCACAAAAATATCACATTCCTTTTATCCTTGACCTGCATGAGAATTATCCTGCATTGCTTGAAAATTCAATACATACGAAAACTATCTTAGGCAGGTTGCTTTGTTCGATCCGGCAATGGAAAAATTATGAGCGGAAATATGTTGGATTAGCAAGTCAGGTGATAACCATTTGTCAGGAATCAGCAAACCGGTTGGATATTGAATATGGCAGGTATTCTCATATTGTCCAGAACACTATTAACCTTGATACGGTTCCGCGGATTGTTTATAAACCAGCACCAATAAAAGGGATATTAAGGTTATTTTATGGCGGTGGTATAAATAAACACCGGGGCCTGCAAGTTGTCATTGAAGCAATGCAAATCCTTCAACAACGTAATATCTTTATCCAGTTCGAAATCATTGGCGAAGGCAGTTATAAAAAGAATCTCATTAACTTAGTTGCTTCAAAAGGAATCATCGGCATTCATTTTCACGGACAGAAATTATTTCCTGATTTTATGAAAATACTATCTGAATCTAATATTGCTATCATCCCGCATCTCATGAATGATAATAATAATGCTTCAAGTCCTCATAAACTGTTTCAGTATATGTATTCAAAAGTACCTGTTATCTGTTCTGACTGTGATTCGCTGGCAAGGATAATACAGGAATGCAATTGCGGGTTCATTTATCAAAATGACAGCATTGAACAACTTGCAGCATTATTGATTTTTATTGATGAGAACAGGCAACTGCTTGCCCGTGGTATAAATGGCCAAAAAGCAGTCATTGATAAATATAACTGGGAGAATGATTCAAAAGAGTTACTTAAAATATACGAAAATGCCTGAATGGAATAACCCCGGATCAATAATTGCATTAACAGGGCTCGGCATTGTTCTGTTAATTGTGATTTGGCTGGCAATAAAGGAGCAAAGTAATAAACACAATAGATAGCTCAAGTATTAATTGTTAACATCTGAAAGTATGAAGTGACCCACGATTTTTAGCGGTATTGAGCCTCTGTAAAAGGAGGCTTTTTTATTGCCCAAAAGTCACTGTTAATAACTTTCTGTCATTTGTTTGTTTGCTATTTCCAAATCATTTAATATTTCAAAGTAGGTCATAAATTGGTGAATTTTATATAATTCGCTGATTATGACGTTATTAAAGTGTACTATTTTAAATCATTCAAAATTAGAATAGACAACACTAAAATAGTTTGAGATAGTATGTCATTTAAAAAAGGGCATTCAAAGATAGGTGGAAGGAAAAAGGAAAGTCTGAATCTTACCACTAAGCAGGCAAAGGAATTACTTGAAAAAATATTATTTGGCCAATTAGATAATGCCAATGCAGCATTTGAGGCTTTAAAAAAAGACCCTGCTAAATTTATTGATGCTTATTCCAAATTATTAGGTTATGTATTACCAAAGAAAACGGATGTTACTTCTGATGACAAACCATTAAAGATTGTGAAGATCAGTTTTAAACATGATTGAACTAAGTCAAATAGCAGAAGTAATATTAGAATCTCCTGATTTAGCTGATTATCAAAAACCGATAATCGAATCAGAGAAGCGTTTCACTGTCACTGAAGCTGCTACTAAAGTAGGTAAGACATTCATAAGCCTGTTCTGGCTATTTGAAGAGGCACATAAAGGACAAAACGGATTTGAATACTGGTGGATTGCGCCTGTATATTCTCAAGCTGAGATAGCATTTAAAAGACTTCATCGCAAGATAGCTGAATATTCAGGGCTTTATATTACCAATTTCTCAAAACTTTCAATAACAACTCCAATAGGAACAGTCATCACATTTAAGACGGCCGATAATCCTTCGACATTATACGGCGAGAACGTTCATGCTTTTGTCTTTGATGAGTATTCAAGGGCAAAAGAGGAGGCGTGGTTTGCATTAAGGACAACTATAACATACACCCACGCAAAAGGTAAGTTCATCGGTAATGTGGTTGCAAAGAACTGGGCATGGGACATGGCACGCAAAGCGGAGAGGGGTGAAGACCCCGACTTTGAATATTTTAAGATAACAGCTTACCAGGCAGTTGAAGCAGGGATATTATCACTTGAAGAGGTTGAGCAGGCAAAGAAAGACCTGCCTACAAGGATATTCAAGATGCTTTACCTGGCTGAGTTCTCGGAGATCGAAGGAGCTCTATGGACATGGGATATGATTGACAGCACGAGAGTTGATAAATGCCCTGATCTGGTGCGTGCAGCTGTTGCTATTGACCCGGCTGTTACATCAGGCGAAGGATCGGATGAGACAGGTATAGTAAGGGGAGGCATATCAGAGGATGGCAATATCTATATCTGTGAGGACAAGACAGGCAAATATACCCCTCAGGGATGGGCAGCCAAAGCGATACATCTATATGATATCCACAAACTTGACCGTGTGATAGGTGAGGCAAATAACGGCGGCGATATGATTGAGGCAATACTTCGCAACATTGATAAGAATGTCAGTTACGAAAAGGTATGGGCTTCAAGAGGTAAATTCACAAGAGCTGAACCGGTTGCTGCATTATATGAACAGAAGCGGGTTCATCATGTAGGATCGATGCCTAAACTGGAAGATGAGATGACAACATGGGTACAGGGGGAGAAATCGCCAAATGCTTTAGATGCAATGGTATGGCTCGTCACGTTTCTCATGGGATGGGAAGGTGACGGGGGTGGTAATGTAGTTTAAAATTTAAGATATGGCAAAGAAAACTAAAACAGATAAAGAGGCGGCGCTCAGGAAGATACTTGAGCCTTTTGCACAATGGATTTATGATAATGCCGAGGTTGCTAATGCTGTCATTGATAAGTATTTCAAACAAAAACCTGTTAAATAATGGGTCTGTTATCAAACATAGTCAACCGGATATTGCCGGTAAGGATAAGCAAGGCAGATGCTTTGGACGAATATGTTTTAAGGCAAATCGCTAATATTGCCATCTATCCTGATTATGCTTCAGATACTTATCTTAAAGGCTATACAGGCAATGGAGATGTATTTACTATCATCAATAAGATAACTGAACCGGCATCAACTGTCCCTGTCTTTCAATATGACAAAGACGGCGAGATAGTCGAAAATGGCAGGATGATCACTTTGCTTAATAATCCAAATCCTTATATGTCCCGAGCTGAACTTATTGAAGCAGCTTTGACCTTTTACCTGATATTTGGTGATAGTTATACTGCTTACGAGACGGTTGAAAATGGACTTAATGCAGGGATGCCGATACGTCTTGACACTCTCCCCCCTCAATGGGTGGAATTTATCTTAGGTACATATTTCGACCCTATTCAGGGGTATAAATTTCTGATGTCAGGTAATGTTATTGATTATGAGAAAGAAAGAATTTTACATTGGAAAGAGTTCAACCCGGATTACAGTAACCAGGGAACAGGACACCTTAAAGGGATGAGCAGGTTAAAGCCTATCCTAAAGAGTGTTACGGGTAGTGGGAGCGGTTATGATGCGCTTGTTGCTTCATTCCAACATCAGGGAGCAGTGGGTCTATTAACAATACTCGGAGAGGAAGGCAAAGTTAAGAATCTTGGCAGACCATTGCTTAGTCAGATTAAAAATCAATGGAAGCAGGAATATACAGGGGCTGATAAATCAGGATCAATAGTCATAACTGACCGGGATCATAAATGGACACGTTTTGGACTGACTGTTGTGGAACTTAATATACTTCAGGCATTAGGTACGTTCCGGGGTGCGATATGTGATGCTTATAACGTGCCTGCTATGCTTCTGTCAGGATCGCAGGATCGTACATACAGCAATTACCAGGAAGCAGCCAGGGCGTTATGGTCAAATGCTATACAGCCATCGCTGGATGCTTACCTGGATAAGTTATCTAAGTGGCTTGCCCCAAAGTTCAAAGAGAAGGGGCAGGTCTTACAAGCTGACTATTCAGGTATTGATGTATTGCAGAAGAATAAATCCGAGCTCATTGCATGGATGGTGCTGGCAAAGTCATTTACGAAAAATGAGATCAGGAAGGCAGCAGGATTTGAACAATTACCTGATCCAAATATGGATAGGGTATATGAAAGTGCAGGGTCTGTGCCACTTGAGGAGCTTGGACTTATGCCTGGTTCAGCATTGACAGAAGGAGTACTTAAAGCATTGAAGATAAACGACTATCGTCATGCCAAAGTTATCAATTGATGTCGTTAAGCAACGTTCTTTGACAAGATATTACTGGAGGGTCGGACAACGGGTATTGTTTGCTATACAGCAACCGGTCATTGAACTGGCAGGAAATATTGATGTTGAATCACTCAAACTCAGGATTCCTTATTTATTGAAGCATCAGCCTATGAATGATTATATCTCTGAGATATGGGTCAAGGCGGGAAGCATCTTTGCAGTTGACATGATGAAACGAATTGAGAGGGCAAAGAAGCAGGAGGAGGACATTGACTGGTGGGAAGATCATTATCGCAGGTATATGCGTGAGCGAACACTTTTAAAGACTCATGCCATAATGGACACGCAAACGGAGATAGTGAACGGCATGATTGATAAAGTGATCGAAAGAGGCATTGAACAGGGATGGGGGGTGGAAAAGATACAAAGGGCAATGCGTGATGATCTTATTGAAGGATTAACAGAGATCAATCGTTTTCAAGCTGAGAGGATAGCACGGACAGAGGTGATAGGAGCCAGTAACACGGGTAGTTTTGAAGGGGCGAAGGAGGAGGGTGTGGCAATTGGCAAAGAGTGGATGACATCAGGGCTGCCAAACATAAGACAGTCACATTTGGATTATGAAGCAATGGGAACAGTTGATATGGATTATGAATATAACACGGGATTACAATATCCGGGTGATCCGAATGGTGATCCGGATGAGATAATAAACTGCAGGTGTGTACCTACATATACAACAGATTAAAATATAAAGAGATGAATTTTCAGGTAAAATCGAATTTTGAGATTAAAGATGCTGATGCAAAGAAAGGCATCGTGACAGGTTATGCCGCAATATTTGGCAATGTCGATTCGGATAACGATATGGTCGTTTCAGGTGCTTTTGCTAAGACACTCATGGAGAGGGGTTGTAATTCACCAAAGCCACGCATTAAGCATCTCTGGCAGCATGACAGCTGGCAACCGATAGCTGTGCCTCAGGTATTAGAGGAGCAAGGGAAGGGGTTATATTTTGAATCGGTATTCGGAAAGGATCAGTTCTCTCAGGATAAGCTTCAGCAGCATATTGATAAGATCATAACCGAGATGTCATTTGGGTATAATACCGTCAAGAGTGAGGATGTGATGGATGCAGACGGGAAGGTATTATACCGCAAATTGCTTGAGCTCAAACTCTGGGAATATTCATCAGTGACATGGGGGGCTAATTCATTGACAGAAATTATCTCTGCAAAAGGGGAAATTAAGGATATACTTACGAATTTGAACAAACGCCTTGAATCCCTGAATAAAGGTTTAAAGAACGGCAAATACACTGATGAGACCTGCGAACAATTTGAAGCAGAGATCGGTAAGATACAGAACATAATTCAGTCACTCAAGATAAAGGAGCCGGACGTGTCCACTCCGGAAGTTGTTGAGCCGACAACAAAACAGATAGAAACTATTTTATTAACACTTAAAAATTTTAATGATGCCAGACTTTGATAAAGATTTCAAAGCACTGAATGATCAGATAACAGCGGAACTTGCTAAAATATCCCTTGTCAACGAAGAGTTGAGGAAAGAGATGGCTAAGAAAGCTCCGGTGGAGAGGATCGAGGAGTTGATCGCAAAAAACGCCGCAGGCGAGATCAGCATAAAGAAACTTTCTGATCAGTTGGATGCTATTCAGCTTTCGCTGAAAGATAAAACAATCGGGCAGCCGGTGGATGTCTTTAATGACCTTTACAAGTCATATAAAGAAGGGAAGGAAAATTATCATAAGAATAAGACTCCTTTCGAATTTGAACTAAAAGGCAATCCGAGAATGCTACTTAAAACTCTTGATGAAGCAGTAGAACTCTCCCAGGGAGTTGCCGATCATGAGGTGATCATACCGACACGTAAGCCAGGGGTTGAAAAGCCACCTGACCGTCAGGTATTATTGCAGGATGTCGTTGCAAAAGGCGTGACTAACTCCACCCGTGTCACATGGGTCGAGAGGTCAGTGCGTGTGGATGCAGCTGCACCCGTATTGCAGGATGCTCAGTATGCAACGAGTAACTATACATATATCCAGAACTTTGCAAGTGTCGAGAAGATCGGGACATTGGTCAAGGTCACAGCAGAAGCACTGGAAGACTGGGATGAGTTGCTTACTCAGATCAACAATGAACTGTTCCCGGCTCTTGAGCGCCAACTGGAGAATCAAATCTACCAGGGCAATAATGCACCTCCTCAACTGAGGGGTATCATTGGCGTTGCCGGGGCTTATGCTTCAGCAGGGATGAATGCCAGCGTATTGAAAGCTAACAATTTTGATGCTATCATTGCAGCAGGCAACCAGTTGGAAGAGAATAACTATTTTCCTACCTATTGCTTTCTGCCACCTGCTCTTTTCAATATCATGCAGACAAGCAAGGCTGACAGCGGGGGTGCTTATCTCATACCTCCTTTTGCATCAGCAGACAGGTTTTTTGTCGGAGGTATACGCACCGTGAAATCCAATCTCATGATTGCCGGATCGGCGCTTATCGGTGATTTCTCAAAAGTCACACTGTATATGAGACGTGGCATCACTATACGTCTCTGGGATCAGGATGCAAATGACCCGGAATTTGACCGTAAGACAATCACGGCATCATTGCGTGCAGCTGTCGTATTCCCGACAGTTCACCAAACTGCTGCCGGAGCTTTTGTTTATGATCAGTTGAGCGACATTGTGAGTGCAATATTAACAGTTTAAAAAGAAAGGAGTAAATTATGAAAAAGTTATTTGGACTTATTATCGGACTGCTCCTTTTTATAGGATTGCAGGCTCAGACATCGGGGACGACTTATACGTTGCCTCCGGGTGTGACTTCTTACACGGCATTTAATTATGCTCATACAGGTGATTACGACCATACTTCGATAAAGGATTCGATCAATGGGTCAGCTGTTAATTACTGGATTTTTGATATTGCCAAAAGTCAACTGTATTATTTCCAGGTTGTCTGTGTGTATGATACGATACTCGATGTTGCGAGAGCAGTAGGGAATCATGTCACGGTGATACTATATGGCAGTATTGATAAATCATACTGGACAATGGTAGATAGTTTACAATTTCATCCGACAACGGGTTATTTACCAGGCGGTATTTATGAATCAAAAGCAGTACAGATGGCAGATGTTGCAACTGGAGTCCTTTGGCGCTATTTAAAAGTAGAAGCCACCGGACTTGATGCAGCTAAATGTGCTATTATTTCTAAATTAATGATTAAAGTAGGACTCAGGTATTAATGAAAAATACCTGAATTAACAAGGGAGGGGAGTTTTTAACCTTCTCTCCTCTCTCTTTTTTAAATTTAAAAACAATGTTATGAACACAGTAAAGATGTTAAAGACTGAAGGTCAGCGCAAGAAAGGGAAGTTATATAATGTGACCTCCCGGCACGCTCAAGTACTTGTTGAATCCAAGACCGCTGTGATAGTTGAGAAGAAAGAAAATAAAGAGGCCGACAAAAGGGAGACTAAGTAAATGGAACTGAGCGTATTGTCAACCGGCCTTATCGAACCCGTAAGCGTGGAAGATTGCAAAGGCTTCATGGGATATACTAATTCTGATCAGGATATTGCTATCCGTAATATGATCATCGTTGCACGGCAATGGCTTGAGAACCGCACCGGACTGAGTTGTATATCGAAGTCATATAAAGCATATTTTGAAAAAGAAGATGCTGTCAATGGCTGGTATGAACTGCCTATGTCGCCGGTACTGACTTCACCTGCCATCACTGTCTCTGTTTGCGGTACCACTATGACATTTACGCAGAAAGGACTGAGAAGGATAAAGATCAAACCTGAATCGTATTGGAGTACAATATCAGGTACTACTGAGACTTACTATGTCGAGTCGGTTTTCCAGGCAGGCGAGACGAATGATACTGCAAATGAGATTATTAAAAAGATTGTCTCATCAATGTTCAATAACCGGGAAGACGGGAGCGATATATCAGTAGGGCGATTACCTTATGATACTCTGAGACTGATTGAAACTATTGACCAGAATACAGGGTTATGAAAACGGGCAGTATGTTTCAGAATATCACTATTAAAACACTCACTACAACAGTGACGGGTGGTGATAGTGTTGAGACATGGAGCGCAGGAGATGCAGTCAGGGCAAATGTTGAGCAGGTTGACGGGACCCGTTACCTGAAGGAGAATGAGTTGATTGACAGGGCTGTTTATAAGATTGAACTTTGGGATAATGACTATTCTGATAATATTAAAATAGAATACAGCGGGTTAACTCTTTACCCGGTAAGACCGCTGACAAAGAATGCAGACAAGTCAACAAGGGTGGTGGTTAAAATAATTGCAGCAACAAAAGTATAAAAGATGGCACAAAAATTCTTAACTCTTGGAAGCAGGGAACTATACAATCTGGATTATAATCATTCCGATTCGCCTAATGGCGGCGGGGCTAATCTATCTGCTCTTCTTGCTGATGCGAATGCTATGTTCACTGAGATATATACTTTAGGGTCACTTACATTAGCATTGAGATTCCCCACGCAGGTAATTGATCTGGTTGCTGAAATGGTATATACATTAACCACGACTCTCACCGAAGAGCCATGTTCGATAATGGTGCTTGACTCATCAGGTAATTTAATTACTGATTCATTGCAAATATCGCTGTCTATGGCAACAGGAGTTTGCGTATTAAGCATTTATTCAACAGATAATCTTCCAGGTACTAAAATTAAAATTCTATACTAATGAAAAAGATATTAATATTTATTTGTTCGTTGACACTTTCAGTGAGTCTTTTTGCTCAATGGGAACAAATACGGAAGAAAGAGAATTTTAAGGATAGTCTTTCGGCTGCAAAAGATGTAAATTTTGTTTCATCTGTGAGGTTTCAGTCAACGATCAAAATAGGGGCAATTACTATTACACCAACAGGTACGGAATTAAATTTTGTTGATGGTGTTACAAGTGCTATACAGACTCAAATTGATGCTCTTTTGGATAGCATAGCCACACTCAGAGCTTTGATACAAGTCTCAGAAGTTCCGCATGTTTCACAGATACATTACGTCAGCACTTCAGGGAATGATGGCAATGACGGGGCAACGACAGGGACTCCTTGGTTGACACTCGCCTATGCAGAGGCTCATGCTACTGCGGCGGGTGATACTATTGCACTCAAAAAGGGCGATACATGGGCATTAACTACATCGGTTGCAATATCTCATTCAGGAGCAGATGGTTATCCTATTACCTGGGATGGTACACTCTGGGGTAGTGGCGCACCTGCAAAAATACAGGCAAGTGCCAACAGGGCAAATGGACAACAGGCAATAGTCCATATTTCCGGAGGAGCCTCACATATTATATTTCAAAACATCACCTGTGATGCTAATAATAAGATCACCTATGGATTGGTGATAGGCAGTTGGACTGGTACGTTCTCTGCACTTGTGCAAAATAATGAACATGATATAACGATAGATAGCTGTACTATCCTCAATGTTGGCAATGGAACAGATTACAATATTGGATTTTTATGTGAGCCCTTTTATACTAATATTACTGATATAACCATTCAGAACTGTACTCTTAATGGTGCAGATGATGAACAGTTGTCGTTTTATTGCGGGAAAACCGGGGATGGGGCAACACTTTCGGAATGCAGTAATGTGTTAATTAAAAATAATACTCTGACCAATTGGGGACGTAGGGGAGAAACAACGGGTTATGGATTACAGATTAACAATAAAGTGACTAATGCCATTATTGAGGAAAACATATTGACGACCGGTGCAAACGGTCACGGTAATGGAATGCAAATCGAATCAAATGAGACTACTTTAGGTTATTTTCCAACCGGAATAATTGTCCGTTACAATAAGATAACAGTTTCAGAAAGTGATAATTTCTGTTTGTATATTCAGCATGGACAAGCGAAGACTGCAGATATTTATTATAATATTTTTGTTCAGGGAATTAATGTGACCGATACTGATGGTGGTGGCGTATGGTTAGTTTTATCTGCTTCACCTGCATGGACGGGAGCAGTAATCAATCTCTGGAATAATACTATCTATACAACTTCGGGCAGGTCTGTTCAAAATGATTGTGCGGTCACGGGAGTTTTAAGAGCAAGAAATAATGCTATCTATAATACCGGGACTAATGACTATGCTCAATATTGTTTGATAAACAATACTCTCAATGCCACAACTCATAGTAACAATGGTTATTACCGCAGTGCAAATGTTGACTATACTAAAGTACTAAACGGAGGTAATTATTATCAGACCAATGCTCAGGTTTTGGCATGGGAGGCAACAGCGATACCAACTGATCCTAAATTTGTAACACCGGGGACTAATTTTCATTTACAGGTAACATCACCTCTTATAAATAAAGGTGTAGATGTCGGACTGACAAGGGATTATGAAGGCAATGCAATATCAGGGCCGGATATTGGTGCTTATGAATATCATTAAAATATTAATTATAAAATGATTGGCGTACAGATAAACGGTATCGAGGGATTGCTTGCAGGATTCAAAGGATATAAGAAAGAATCCGGGAATGCCATTAAGAGGGCTGTCAGCCAGACTATTAATGCTATGGTGACAACTGCAAGGCAAAGGTTAAGATCAGGATTGCAACAGAAGCCAAAACACAGGAGAACGAGTTTTCTTTTGGCTTCAGTGAAGAGGATGAACAAGTACGAGAAGGATATTCTTGAAGGGGTTTTCGGGTCAGATATAGAATATGCTCCATATATCGAATTTGGGACAGGCGACCTGGTAGAGATACCTGAAGGGGCCGAAGAGGTCGCTGCACTTTATAAAGGAAAAGGGATAAGGAAGGTAAATATCAAAGCAGTCTCATTTCTTAATTATGCGGCTGTAAAACATAGTAAGACATTCGTGGAGAAATTAACAAACGAATTGAATAAGATAGCAAAATGAGCGTAGCACTGATAGATATAAGTTATGATTTGATAGAAGGGATTTTCGATGTCCTCAATGGCAATGTCATCTATTCCGGTACTACTTACCCGGTCTATAAGGATATACCGAAAACCCCTGCATCAACTTATGTCTTTGTCGGCAATGTCATACAGGCGGAAGATGGGACGAAGGACGCTTTTATCTATAATGGCACGGTGCAGGTTCATGTGGTTGACGAATCAGGGATGAGTGGCAGTTTGAAACTCGCTCAGAAGATACTCGGAGTTGTAAGGGGACTTCTGAAGGCAACAAAAGGAGCGGTGTTCTCAATAGGAGGCACTTCGACATTGATAGTTTTTTCGCATGAGAGTTTAACATCTCTTGTTTCTGAGGCAGATAATGGGATTAGTAATATAAGACTTGTGGATATGTTTAACTTTTTAATTCAATAAAATTATGGCAGTTTTAAATGGAACACTTTTCGCCGTTTTTTACGGCTCGACAAACAGGCTTTGGAGTTGTAAAAACTCCTCGCTGAAGGTGGATGTTGACCTCCCTGATGTAACTACCAAAGAGGATTTAGGATGGGCAAAGCACATCAATGGATTACGTTCGTGGTCAATAGATTTTGACGGTATATTTGAAGAGACAGATGCAGGGGTAACAACGATGACCCCTACCGAGATTCTTGCAGCAATCCTCGCACGCGCGGGAGATGCAGAGGTGGCTTTTAAACTGGCTACCGGCGCAACGACATCAACAGGGTGGAAAGCTAATGGCACTTTCAAATCGATAACCATAACAGGCGATCTTGAAACAGGCATGACTTTTTCAGGTTCCATCGTTGGTAACGCAGCACTGGTAGCGATAGCAATAGCATAACATGGCAGCGATCAATGGTACAGCGTTGCTATTATACTCTGAAGGTGTACTGGTAGCGTATCAGAAAGGATGCTCTATATCGGTAGAGCAAGACCTGCCAGATGCAACCAATAAGGAATCGGCAGGGTGGGCGCAGCATATCAATGGCTTGCTATCGGCGAAAATAGATTTTTCAGCTCTGTTCTCCGCATCGGCAACGCCTTTGATGTCGGCAAAAGACCTGATGGATTATATTTTAGCCCGTGAGTCAATGCTCATTGAGATACTGGGTATGAGTTTTCCTATTGTCGCTGAGGCGGATATGACATCGCTGTCTTTCGATGCACCCCAGGAAAATACCATGTCTCTGTCAGGCAGCATGAAGGTTAAAGGACAACTATTCTGTTTGTTATCACTCCCGGCTGGCAAATATGTCAATCTTATAACTGATCCTCACAGCGGGGGTGATGATTATGAGATTGATGATATTGTAGGAACAGCATTTACTTCATTGATCAATAATGCAGGATCGGCGTATGCAAAGAGCAATACGTTTGCTGTGACAACCGGTGATGTGATTAAAGTGATAACATTCCTTACGGTCAATACAGGCCAGGCGCCATCGGTAGCGATCTTTGAGGTAGGCGGAGGTGCGGCGGCGATCAGCAATGTGGTTGCACTCATAGCAGGACTTAATATCGTAACGCTCACGGTCACGGATACGCATGACGGCTGCCTGAATATCAGCAATACCGGTGCATCGAATCTGAAGACTTCACCCATTTACGCTTTTAAGGTATGAGACTGGCATTCAAAAGATTAGGTTTTGGGTTCAGGGAGAAAGAGGTTGAGATGATTCTTAATCTCGGCACTCTGGAAGCGGTATGCAAGGCACTCGGCATTGAGTTCTGGCAAATAACCGATGAGCTCAAAAAGAATACTTTCGATTTCACCGTTGAACTGCTTTACCAGGGATATGTGACTGCCTGTAAAGAGAGATTCCGCAAACCTAAATATGACAGGGTGAAGGCTGTGATCTGGCATGAATATATGAGCCAGTCAACGCAAAAGGAGTTTTCAGAGATGATAACAGTTCTCTTTGGCGAGATAAGCAAGACGGCGGTTAAAAAAAAAGTAGCGGTAAAACCCTAAAATTGACTTTCGGGGAACTTCGTTCTTTCGCATTAGGTGAATTAGGATGGTCGCTCCGCAGGTATCGAAGATCAATGGTTGCAGAGTTTAACCTTGCTGCCGGGGGTTACTGGAGAAATCTTGAGAGGACAACCCGTTGGATGACAAGGGAGATACTCTGGGAGTTGATACAGGGCAACCCGTATTATAAGGCGGAAGATAAGCCAAAGCGCAAAGATGCTTTAATGAAGTTAAGCATTGATGAGAAAGAGAAAAAAGAAAAAGTTAAACCGCAAAAATTAACAGAACAGGATTTAAAATATTTTAATGCTTTGAGAAATGGGATTTCTAAGGGACTTAATAGTAAGGATCAGGGGTGACAAGACATCCCTAGATTCCACTCTAAGCCAGTCAGAGAGCAGGATTGCCGGTTGGGGTAAAAGGATATTAGGCATCTTTGCTGCCGCCTTTGGTGTCCGTGCCATTATCAATTTCAGTAAAGAAGCGATGAAGTTAGCTGCCGAGGCGGAAGGGGTGCGTAATGCTTTCATGAAGATCGGGGACGCTCAGAGTGTACTTGAAAGTATGAAGAAAGCTACCAGGGGGGTAATTGAAGAAAGTGACCTGATGCGTCTTGCTATCAAAGCTCAGAACTTCAAAATACCACTTCAGGATTTATCAAAATACCTTGACTTTGCTACAAAAAGAGCTATCATAACAGGTAAGTCGGTAGGGGATTTAACTGATCTTATTGTCACTGGCATAGGCCGTAAATCGTCCCGGTCAATGATTCAGCTCGGTTTATCTGCTAAAGAGGTACAGGCGGCATTCAAGGAGACTGGCGGATTTATGAGATTAGTCACTGCTGAATCAGCAAAGATGGGAGATGTAGCTGATACGGCAGGAATAGCATACGGCAGATTGGCAGCACAAGTCAAGGATTTAAAAGAAAAATACGGTGAATGGTTAAATCAAAGTAAGGCGGTTAGTAATGTAACAAGAAATCTTACTGATGCATTCACAATGATTGGTGATTCAACTTTAACTTTCTGGCAAAAACTTGGTGTTCTTAATACAGTAACTCGCCGTCATTATATTGAGAAAAAAGAAGCAATAATAAATGAAAAAGCTGCATTGGATTTATTGAAGGGAGGAACTATCCCTGCCATTGAAAAAGAAATAGAGACTATTCAAACTCTTAATGAAAAAGTTACTGAATATAAGGCAGAACTACTCGAAGTTGATATTAATGATAAGGCATATCTAAAGACTCTCGCTGACAAAATCAAACTGACAGAAGATTATATCAAACTATTACAATCAGGGCAGGCGGTTGCGCCGGGAAGCATAAAGGCACCTTCAAAGATTGCAGGCAAATCTGGCACAATCCCTGTCACCGGGGAATTTCAGGTCCCGGGATTGGCTGATATGAATATTAAACCGGTTCTTGAGAGGCAATTTACAGAACTTGAAGAGATGTTCATTGATGCAGGTCGAACACTTGAAGGATTAGCAGCCGATCTGGTTGAAGGTATTGCAGCGGCTCTTTCGGGCGGGGATATGAAAGACATCGGTAAAAACCTCCTGATGAGTTTTGCTAATTTCTTGTCAATGTTCGGGAAATTACTTATTGTTTATGCTATCGGAAGTAAAGAGTTTTGGTCAAATTTAGGATCAGGGGGAAAGAATTGGCCTTTAGCTTTAGGTGCAGGCATTGCAATGATAGTCGCTGCGGGACTTATCAAAGGGGCCTTGTCTCATGCCAGTCAGACAGTCTCTTCAGGCATGGGCGGTGGCGGCGGTGGCCATACTGCGATGATCGCTCAGCAAAACATGAAAATAATAGTTGAAGGAGTGATTAAAGGACGTGATATTTATATTTCAGGTCAGCGGTATGTTGCTGATTCAGACAGAAGCACATGAGTTTTTTAACTAAATACAGATGCGAGTTTTACGATCTTGCGGGACTTGACTGGAAAGTAGATTTTCAGTGGGATGGTTATGCTGATGAGATAATTGACATGATAGCATCCGGCATTCCCTTGACTTATGAACCATTAGCGGATAGTGATGATCTTTTTAATAATCCTGTGCGTGGCACTAAAGCATCATTAAAGGTAATGGCTCAGGCTTCATTCCAGTATATTGATTTTTTTACTATAACCGATCTCCAGGTCAAGGCACTCATCTACCAGGGAGGCAACCTGTATTTCAGTGGCTATGTATTGCCAAAAAGTTATGAAGAGCCTTATAATGATTTTCCTTACGAGGTGACTATCTCAATGGTTGACGGGCTGGCTGCCCTGAAATCTATCAAATATGATAATGCAGGTACGCCTTATGTCGGCAGGATGCTTGAATCGCAGATTGTCTTGGATATACTTGCAAAGATAGGGGTTACGCAATTTATCGAGATAGTCAACATATATGAGACGGGTATGAATACTGGTACTGATGATTCACCATTTGACCAGTTGTCAATAGATGCCGATCTCTTTGAAGATATGTATTGTTATGAAGTGTTGCAATATCTTTTAACAAAATGGAGTGCGCTTATAAGACAATGGAATGGGGAGTTCTATATCTATCGCCCTTCGGAGATGTGCGATACATTCTATGCACGTACCTTCACGGCAGTATTGACAAAGACAGATTCAACGGATAATTATGTTCAGGCAATAAACAGGGAGTTGACGGCATCGGAGTTAAGGGATACAAACGGCGGTACATTGATGCTTATCCCTCCCGCAAAAAAACTTACTCTGTATCAGGACTATGGTTATAAGGAGAGTTGGCTCGATAACTGGAGGTTGAAAGGAGAGACATTTACTGATCCCCTGTCCGGTGATCCGCCTGAGTTCTGGACGGCAACAGGTGGGGTGCTTCTATACCCTATATCAAAATATGTACCGAGTGAGGCTGATGGAATGATAGTCGGAGATAATAATAACTATCCTGCATTAACAAAATATGTCTCACAGGTATTTGGTGCAACTGCTTTAGTCACTACTGATGTACTTACCCTTGAATTTGAGTTTTTGATATTCAATGATTCAGGGACGGCTCGTTATAATTTAAAGTATTATATACAAATTCTGAATAATGCAACGAGCAAATATCTGTATGATATACCTGCAAATGAAACTGATTGCGACTGGAATGCAGTTGAAGACTATATAGAAATATATCCTGCCGATGCGCCCTTAGGCAGTACGGGATGGGTGACATGGAGCCGAAGGGTCCCGGGGCTGGATGCTGCAGGCTCATACACTATAAGAATTTTTAGTCCTGATGATACTTATACAACGATCTATTTTGCAATTAAAAATATTAAGTTTTTTTCGACATCTGATAATATAACAATCAAAAAAGTACCTTTTGCGGAAGCGGTGCCTCCTAATTTTGCTAACTGGGGAATAGTCACTCAGCAGTTATGGTTGCAAAAACAAAGAGGTAGGATGATAGATGCAACGATTTATACCGACGTGCCGCTTATTGTCCGGAAGCAATATGAAGTGATCCAAAGTCCTGCTATACAGGGGGAGGAGATTTCATTTGACTTCAAACTCGGTGATGTCCTTCATTCTGAAGTGTCAATAGATAATATCGTTGAACAGTTCTGGGGTGCTTTGGCAATAGGACTTGGTAGTCTTGGCGCTGCTGCTGCAAAATTTGTCACTGATCACGGGGCAGATTACCTTCCGGATGTGCTGGTCAATCTGTCAGGTGCGGATATTGTTTTTACGGCTGCTGTGGCAGGAACAGATTTCACGGGTGCAACGACTTGTATCAATGCAACGGGTGATCTGGCCGGGTCAGTTGTTAATACCGTTGCAAATAATGCAGGATTGCCACGCATTGATAAGATAACTCTATCAGGTATATCAGGCCAGGCAGACGTGAAATGCAACCTTATTACAAAACGTGCTTCATGGAATGTCTCACTTGCTCAAACAGCAGATGACTTTGTTGATACTTATGCAGGATTTTATCTCCCTGATGTGATAGTCACTAACAGCGGTAATGACATAATATTCACGGGCGCAGTCAATGGAGCAAATTTTCGTGGGCCGACGAAGATAACTCCATTCTCCGGCACGCTCAATGGGAGTGTTACCAATTTCCAGACACAGGTTGATCCTATTGCAAGAATTGACACAGTGACACTTTCAGGGACAAGTGGTACGGCAAATATGCTTTGTGATGCAGTTACTAAAGTCATTGAGTTTGCTGCAGCAATGGCCAGCTCGGCTGTATGGAACACACGGGGAGGAGCAGAAGCCGACCCGCTACTTGAAATCATAGGCGGGGAGATAGGTCACCAGTTCAGCCGTCCACGTCAACTGATAGCAGGATGGCCGATCTTTGACAGGTACGCAGGCAGCATAACTCCTCATCTTAATATCCTGGGGACATTTTTTGATGATCTTAATATTGATGGCGGGATACTGAATGTTAAATCCGTGGCAAGTTGGACAAAAGTTAATTGTACCCTTGAACTGATAGGAGGTTTTGCAAGGATGACGAGTTTAGATAATGGTGCTTATTTTTATAAAGCCTGTTCAATTAAAGGGGGCGTTAATTCGATGCTCAGTATCCATTATCGCTGCGTGGCTTCACCTCATTTTATGGTAGATGTGGTAAGGGCAATTATGATACGCAATGTTGAGAGGTCAAATGATCCGTATGGCATACCGGGTGGAGAATCACGATGGGAGATAACGGCTCATGATGTTGGCCTTAAACGCATTACAGTTAATACGGATTTGCCGGCAGAGATAAATGATTTTAGTAGTGATGTCGAGAAACGCTGGCAGTTACAGGGAGGCACATTAGGAAGTAACCTGCAGATAACGGCCATTGACACAGCAAATAAATATGTTTATTATGATTCACTCCGGGCGGGAAGTAATTTCAATGTAGGACAAAAAGTCACTTTCTGGAATCCCTTCCGGCTGTTTTATATGAACCCTTTTACGGCTGTTATTGGGGTGAACGCATGGGCAACGACTTATGTGTCGCCCGGGGGCGTGTGGCTGCACTCGGATGGCAAATACCGTATGATAGTCAATGGGTGGGATGGCGCTCATGGCATGACAGGACTTTACCAGTCAACCGACCTCGTGACATGGACGGATGTGACAGGGGCTTTTTATTACCACGCTAATGTTCACCCGTTTCATGAGGCGTGGTGCGTGGGCGTGGCAACACACTGGACATACGGTTCACCTGTCAAGATACCGGGAACGGCTTATTATGCAAAAGCATTCCAGGGACTTAACGCAGCCGGACGGGGTGAAGTCGGGATAGTTGTTTTTGATGAGGATTACGCAATAATCAATATGCCGACAGCTGGGATAAGCGTTCCGGGTTACGTGCTGGACGCTGATCATCATTATATGCCAGGTGGCATGATATATCACGGGGGCATCCTGTATCTCACTATAACATACTGGAATACGGCAAACGGACAGGAAAAGATTTTAATAATGAAGGTTGACGATCCTTATACTTATGTATGCAGCGATGTTGAGGAGGTTGCAGTAACTACAGTTAATACTTACCGGGAATTGACCTGCGAGAACCCTTGCCCGTTTGTCTATGGAGGCCAGCTCTTTGTTCTTGCATCAGGGGAGAACTCGACTATTGATTCACCTCTGAAAGCCAATATGACTTATGGTATGTTTTATAAGTCCGGGGCCAACTGGGTGCCTTATGTTCAAAACCCTGTCATCGCTAATCCTATCTATGGAGAGGATGTATATGCCGGATGTGACTGGGCGATAGACCATGTCGGCACTTCACTTTGTTTTATCGAGGTTGCAGGCACGTTACATTTATTTTATTCAATGTGTGCATCGGCAAATACCTATCAGATCGCAAAGACTCAGATGATCATCCCTGAGACATCTTCAATAATTGCGTGTCATGGATTAATAGCATATTCGACAGCAGGACATGGGCATGACTTAACTCATTATAAAGATATCCCTACTTTAGATGATGATGGCGAATGGCATATTTTATCTTTAGATATGAGTGATCTGACAGTAGGAGGCACTGACTGGGTTGAGAATATAATAACCGGACTTCTGATAGAGCTTCATAATGAAGCCCAGATCATTGTCGATTTTGACTGGGTAGGATTCCGGAGGCATTTCGCTTTTAACCGTGGAGTATATGATGTAAAGAATAGACACTGGGATGCAGATTTAATTGAAATAGTAAGTTAATATGGGAATACCTTATAGTATATTTAAAATAATAACCGGTTACAGTGGCGGTAGTGGTGAATCTGCTTATCAGATAGCAGTTAAGAATGGTTTTATCGGCACTGAACAAGAATGGTTAGATTCTTTAAAAGGCAGTTCATTAGGCAACCTGGATGGAGGATTTCCGGATAGTGATTTTGGCGGGATGATAAAAATTGATGCAGGAGGATTATAATGGCAATTCAAATTCAATATAGACGTGGATTAGCAAGCGCTTGGACATCGGCAAATCCTATATTAGCAGTAGGTGAACCGGGTTATGAGACTGATACCGGGAAATTCAAGGTTGGAGATGGCGTATTGCATTGGAACTCGCTTGTTTACTCGTCAGGGATAAAAGGAGACAAAGGTGATCCCGGAGTTAAAGGTGATCCCGGAACAACGGATTATGAACAGCTTACTAATAAACCTGATCTTACGACTAAAGTGGATAAGATTACCGGGAAAAGTCTTGTCTCCGATACAGATATAGCAAAAATACACGCATCAGGAAGTGACGATCAGGACTTATCGGGCAAAGTTGATAAAGTAAGCGGAAAAGGACTTTCAACAAATGATTATACAGATGCAGAAGAAAGTAAACTGGCAGGAATTGAGACGGGGGCAAATAATTATGTTCATCCTACAAATCATTCTCCGTCAATAATAACACAGGATTCCGGGAATAGATTTGCAACGGATACGGAAAAATCAACATGGAATGGGAAAAGTGATTTAACGATTAGCCAGGTAAAAGCGGATACGGATATTGCTGATTCATTGACAAAGAAACATTCCAATTCATTAGACCATAGCAATTCACTTGACCATAGCAATTCTCAAGATCACAGTCATTCAAATAAATCGACTCTTGATACTTACGATCAGACAAATGTAAATATTACTGGGGCAATTAGTCATGCCGGTTCTGCTCATGCACCGAGTAACGCACAGAAAAACAGTGATATAACGGATTCAGAGATACAGGCAAAAATTGTTTATCCTTTATTCAATTCAGGTTATCATACATTGATGGATTCAACCGGCAGTCATATAGCTGCAAAGGTAGCTGGAACTTATGGCATTCCACAGGGTAATCCATTGGCAGTTTCAGGAACGGGGACACTTTATTCTTTGAATGTAATCTATATTGATTCAGCCGATTATCCTACTATTGACGGCAAGGCAGCAAAATTAAGAGTTCGATGCGTGATTGAATGTAATGACGTTGCACCCTTTACCGGGACATTTATTGTAGGACTGCATCCGGTTACCCGGCCAGCAACTTCAGGGGGTGCAGGCGTATGTATCTATACTATCAGTTCAGCGGTAACAGGATCAACAGTGACGGGAACGAACCTTGCAGCGGATTCACAAAACAATCTTGTCGGAGCGGATTTCGCTTTACCGGCAAATGGCTTTTATGTTTTGGCTGTTGTTACTTCTGCGACTATGGCAACTTCTGCACATTGTCATATTTCAGCATGTTTACAAATAAGAAATAATTAAGATATGGCAACAAATAAACTGACAATTCAAAAGGGTAATCCTTACAATGCTACAATAACGGTAACAGATACAGACAGAATCGCTTATGACCTGACTGGGAAAACAATCTTTTTCACTGTTAAAAAACAGGATAATGAAGATACTGACGATACTAATGCGGTGATAACAAAGGATATAACAATACATACTGACCCGACACATGGGATAACGGTTCTGGCTCTGACTGCAATTCAGACTAATATTGCTGAGGGTGATTATAAATATGATTTAAGAATTTATAAATCGGCTCCACTAACTCAACTTAATTCCATCAGTGGTATTTGTGAAGTGACGAAAATTGTAACTAAAAGGATAGCATAATGGCAGAGAATATAGAAGTCAATATAGTTGAAGAAACTATTGATGTCGAGGTCAGCGGAGGTTCCACATGGGATAGTCTGACAGGTAAGCCGACTGCAGTTGCTCAAAACAGTTTTATTGTCAGTAATTCAAGTCCTTTTGCCTGGATCGTCAAGACTCTGGCTCAGGTCAAAGCTATTCTCGGACTTGGTTCAGCGGCTTATGTTGATACCGGGACTTTCGCAGCAGCAGTACATACACATGATGATCGGTATTATACAGAAACGGAAATTAATAATTCTTATTCGGATGAAGTAGATTTTTCACTAATTAATAATTACAGGATATGAGTTTATCAGCAGTTAATATGCCAAAATACGCTACTGTTTTAAATGGTGGTGTATGTAAATTAGGAGATGGGGCTTCCACAGTCGGAGCAACGGCATTAGGTGTTGACGGTATTGCAGCAGATGCAAAAGTCTGTTACACGGCAGGTGCTTATGGCGGTATTGTCGAAAGCCTTATGGTATCAATAAATGACACGGCAGCGGTCAATGTGTTTGTTTATGGATTGGATGGTGCTACGGTTCATCCTTTTGGACTTGTTAATATTCCACTGAGTTCAGGTAATGCTTCGGCTGTCCCGAATGTGGATGTCATTAACGGTCTGATCGGGTTACCTAAAAATGCGGTAGGTTTAAAATACATTCCGTTAAGGGCAAACATGACATTGAAAGTAGCAGTGCTGGCAGCGATGACAGTCAATAAATGTCTTTGGGCTAAAACGACGGGAGTTGATTTTATAGCATGAGATTAATTACGCCACAAACGGGATTATCGCAAGGGTTAAGAACGGGTGCGCCACCTCTCAGAGTCAGAGGAGGTATTCCTTTGGTTCTTAGTGACGGTAATACTGTTGCATGGTATATGGCCGATGATTTGTCAACTGTTACAAAAGATGGTTCAAACCTTGTTTCACGCTGGAATGACAAGTTAGGAAGCGGAAGAAACTTAATCCAGGCAACCGGTACTAATCAACCATTATGGGTCACTCCTGATAGTATCCTTTTTGATGGGATAGATAATTATTTAAAAACTACAACATTCACATATAATCAACCTGAAATGATTTATGCAGTTATTAAACAAGTAACTTGGACATTAAATGATAGAATTTTAGATGGTTTTACAAATGGAGCAGGAGAATTAAGACAGAGTGCATCTACACCTGGAATTAGAATATTAGCACCTACTGCAATGACATCTGATACAAGTCTTGCAATTAATACTTGGGGTATTGTAAGAATGCTTATTAACAGTACGAATAGTAAAATAATTGTTAATAACACTCCAACAATAACCGGAGATGCAGGCACAAATAATATGGGTGGATTTACATTAGGTGCAAACGGAGCACAAGCAAGTTGTTCAAACATTCAAGTCAAGGAAATTATACTTAGGAAAGGCGTTGATACTTCAGATAATGAAACTATAATTTATAATTACTTAGCAAATAAATATGGGTTCACAGCAATATGATAGCAATATTCTACACGGAAAAAGATGCAGTTGATTTCTCCGAAAAGATACATAAATTTCTTACTGAGAATCGTCCTGGTTATAATGCTGAGCGATGGAGCGAATTGAATAAATCAGATAAAGAGGAGAAATTTGCTGTTAAAATACCTGATGATTTTCAAAAATGGCCTAAAAAACTGACCATTGACACAACGGTAAAAGAACAGATAATACAATATCCAATCACATGGGGAAAAACAGAACAAGTTTTGGGAGAATAACTTAAAATAAAACAGATGGCAATTATAAAAGATAAAGCAGAATGGAGTAAATGGATAATCGGGTTACTCTTTCTTATGATGGCTGCCACTGCCACTAACACGGCTATTAATTCATCTCTTCTGGTAAGGGTCAATAAAATTCAATCTGATTATGTCACGTCACCTGAGGTTGTATGGTTCCTGAAATCTTATGATGCGGAAAAAGAAAGCATGATACTCTTTGCAGCGCATGATAGCATCAAAGGCGATGCAGCAATTAAAGCATCAAGGCTCTATAATGATTTGCGCAATGAGGCTTTTAGAGTTATGATTAATTCAAGAGGAGGCAGTTTAAAAGGTTCAGTAAGTTCAAAATAAAATGAATGTAATAATACATTGTTCGGATTCAGGTTGGGGTAATGCGGTTACAATAGATAGTTGGCATAGACAAAGAGGGATGTTAATGATAGGTTATCATTTTGTTATTCTTAATGGTCAAATTTCGCCAAAACGACATAATTCATATTTTGATGGCAGGATAGAAACTGGCCGTCCATGTGATATGGATAATCTGATTGGCCCTGATGAAGTAGGTGCTCATGCTTTAGGATATAATGATAAGTCAATAGGTATTTGCCTGATCGGACTTCCGGGACAGTTTACTGGATCCCAGATGCGGAGCCTTATAGATTTACTTCATAATATCAAAGACAAAATAGGAGATATTAATGTTCTGCAACATTCAGACGTTGATCCTATAAACAGACCTTATTGTGCCAATATTACAAAAGCACAAATGACAATATTAAAATCAATATGATATGAAAATCTTACTTAATCTAATCGGGGTAATGATATATTTCATTAACCGATATTCAAAGAGAACTTTTAAAACGACTAAATTCAGTTCTACATTTTGGCTGAAAGATAACTGGCCCGAAATGTCAACTATCCTTTTGCTGGATATTGCATTGATGATTCTGCTTTTCAGTCCCGGGACCGAAATTAACTTTGATGACTTATTCAGCAAACTTCCATTTGGCTTAAAGATTGCAGGGGATTTATTGATGAGTTTCCTTTTGGGATTAGGACTGAGCTCATTATTTTATACTATTTTTAAACGAAAAGTAAGGGATGCAAAGAAATGATAAAAAAAGTTAAGACAGGATTAATAATTTTTGCAGTCCTTTTTCTGGCCGGTACGGTTATTACTGTCAATATCCAGACAAAGAAAATTAAACGGTTGAAATTGGAAAATACCAGGTTGGATAATAATAACTATCAGTTAATGTCCGATAATCGAAAACAGACAAATCTGGTTTTGAAGGAAAAAGAAGTCACCGGCAAACTTAAAAGAGAACGTGACAGCCTTGCAAAATCCTTGCAGATTAAACCAAAAAATATTACTGAGATCAAATATCAGACTATAACCATTCGAGATACGGTTAAAGTGCCGGTTCCTGTTGCGATCACTGGTAAAAACGAATGGTTGCTTAGGGATTCGACAAAGTGCCTTAAATACGTCGCAAAACTCGTTTTAAAGGGTGATTCATTAATTGCGGAACGGCAACTTTTAGAAGATAATAATCGGATCACAGAGACTTTTTACCGGGTTCGCCCTCATAAATTCCTGTTTATAAAATTTGGCAAATGGGTTTATAAGCAGAAAATTGACTCTGAATGTGGAGAGACAACTATAAAAACATTTACATTTATTAAATAGAGTTTTTTTCATAGGTTAGGTTAGTTTTAGGGTTGCCCCGGTCTGGTTAGCCGGGGCTTTTTGTTAATAAATAAATTTGTTTAATAAAAATAAAGATTTTAATTTTGTAATTCAAGTAATGCAGAAGCATATAAATAAAATCTTGTAAGTCCATGAAGTGAACCCATAAATAGCGAAAATAGGTGTAATAAAGTACCTTATGCAATACCAGCTTGCATGGTTCTGTAACAGGCGACATCTTGGATAGAATAGAAATACGACAAGACGGAGTGGGGTTAAATTGCTAAACGGGGAAATATTCAGAAATCCAAAGGCTCTCAGCAATGAGGGCCCTTTTTTATTGATTATTTTACCAATTACACTCCAATACCAAAAATTGAAAAGGAGTTAAACTATCTTAACCCTTTGATTTTCAATTGTCGGGGTGGTGAGACTCGAACTCACGACCACCTGCTCCCAAAGCAGAATAAGTATTATTTTTTACAACTCCGATTTAATGGTCATTCCCGTATTATTCCATGAGACTTTCAAACCTTTGGATGCAAATATAATTTGCTTTTATTTGTTTCAATTTGTATATTTCGCACTCTAATTATACTCCAATGGCATCCCTGAAACCTTGCATAAAGACCGATTATATAAAGATAGACAAAAAATGTAATATAAAAATACACATTATATGTTTAGATTCAAAAATTAAGTTTATCTTTACTTCATCAAAGAGTACAAACTAAAAACGCAAAATCATGAAAACACTTACAATTAATTTAACACAAAGAGTTGCTGACACTGGTAAACGTATAACAACTCGGATTTATGGTATATTTAAAAACCGTAATGCTGGTAACTGGTTACAAATAGGGCATAAACTTGGTTTGATAAGAGTTTATGACGGCGGTGATCCTGATGAGGAGATCAAAGTAAATTTTATACATCCTGTTATCATGTGGGGCAATCAATCAGAGATAGAGTTTGATTTTATGAGAGCAGTAGAATCAGAAATATTTACAGATAAATAATCCCCGGTTTGCGTTCCGGGTCGCCCCCGGTTGTATAAGGTTATGAACCTGGCAGCCTCAACATCAGAGACAGCAAACGGGGGCTTTTATAATGCAAGAATTATGACTATAAATTTTAAAACACTCATCAAAGATTCCGGGGAGAAATTGACCCAACGGGGACTTGCAAGGGAAATGGTTGCAGAAGGACTTTTCAAAAGTGTCAATGCAGCTGTTAATATGATGCAATACTCTCAAAATGGCATAGCAAAGTCATGTGACTGGGAACTACTTAAATATCTTTGCAAACGCTTTGATAAAAAAGGTGCTGATATAATTCAATGGGATGAATAATTTATTTTGATATGGCAACAAAATTATTAAAAGACATTAACCGGGAAACATTGGCTGTAACTGATATGAAAGGCAATACCCAAATTGTCACATTACAAGCCGGGGATGTTTTGAGATTTCGGTCTAAAGGGAAACGATTTTCGTATTCAGTACCTTTAGCCGCTTGTTTTAATTTGGCTATCATTTATACTGCTCAACAATGGTATAAAGAAAGACTTGCACGTTATCTTCAAGGTAAGAAAGAAGGACGTAAAATGAAAAGACCAAGACAACTTCCTAAGATATTTAATTCAAAACTTTATGAAGCTCTTAAACTAAAATAAATAATCATGGACGAGAAAATTAAACAACTCGAAAAAGATGTAAAATTTCTGAAAGAAATGATACAACTAATAGTTGAATACAATGCCAAACAGGCAGAGATCAACATTGCTTTTAATGATGAACTTAAATCATTAAGGCCATGATACCACTTGAATTAATTAATCTTCCGGGTAATCCTGAAAATGACAGACTGGATGGATTGACTGACGAAGAGATTGAGGAGATGGAAATTGCTGCCTGGGAATCGAAATATGAATCTGATAAATGTGAGTCATGACTGATCTCTTAATCAAATTCATGTCCTGCAAGACTCAGCATGAAGTCTCTGAGATTGTCCGGGAAAACTGCGATAATCTGACTAATCCTTTTAATGAGAGATTCTTTTTTCATGCAGCAAGACAGGCCAGAATAAGGATAGCAAGAATCAGCCGGGAGAAGAAAAAGAGTTACAAAATATATCAATTAAACTAATTGTTCTTTGAATAGTTACTGTGGCGGAAATCGAGACGCAAATACTGTAAGCAGAACAGACGACCTGCGACATTATTGATCTTAAGAGGACAAATGCCACCAAACCAAAGCAATGCTGGGTAGATGAAAACCGAGGAAACTGAGCATCTTTTTTCCGGTAGGTAGATTACAAACCGATGCAGGTGTAGCAAAGTACAAGCCAATCCTGCCAGTAACTATTCTTTTTATTATTAAAAATATGACCCAATGGAAACACTACAACTTACTGCTTATCATAAATCACTTATCGAAAGATCAGGCGGCGATATTGATGTACTTGCTTTGCGCCTTTTCCTGGATGCAAGGGAGCAGAATCAAATGGCTTTTGAACTCCTTGAAATGACAGGCGATGAGGTTTATACGAGAGAGACATTTGTAAAAGCAGCGAAAATATTAATTGAAAATCAAACCTAAAATTATAATCATGGAATTAAAGAATTTTGCGACAAAGATCGCTGCTGAAAATGCTTTTGTTAAAGCATCTTTCGGCGGTTTTGCCGGATCAGGGAAAACCAGGACGGCAACTGAATTTATCATTGGTTGTTATAAACTGATGAAATGTACGAAACCCATTCTTATTATTGACAATGAAAAAGGTTCCCGGTTTCTGGTTCCTACTTTTAAAAAAGCAGGAATTGAATGCCTGATTAAAGAGACAGTTTCTCTTCCGGATGTTCTGGAGTCATTCAAATATCTGAATAATGGAGAGATCAGTTTTCTTTTCATTGATTCGCTTACTAAAGTCTGGTATAAATTCACTTCCGACTACAAAGAGAAAAACAAAAAAGTCTTTATGACACTCCAGGACTGGGGGAAAATTCTCCCGGCATGGCAGGATGAATTTGCAAACCGTTTTGTTGAACTAACCGGCAACTGTGTTTTCACTGGTCGTGGTGGTTATACCTATGACATGGAAGAAAATGAAGAAACTCATAAAAAAGAGTTTACGAAATCCGGTGTTAAGATGAAGATGGCAGGAGAGACCCCTTTTGAACCTGACATTAATGTATGGATGGAGATCGCCCAGGAAATCAAAGAAGGCAAACCCAGAATATGGAGGGAGGCTCTTGTAATGAAAGACCGGTCAGGTGTCATTGACGGTCAGGTATTTGCTAATCCTACTTTTAAAGACTTTGAGCCCTTTGTCAAATTCCTGATCGGAGTTGAAAAGGGAGAAGTCGCAAAAACAACTGACTCGACAAATATTGCACCAAAAGAGGAATACAATGATAAGAAAATACGTCGTGAAATTCTTACTGAAAAGATCAAAGCTGAATTTGATAAACGTGGTTTTGGTACAACCAAAGAAGATAAGGCAATGAAAGTATTAATCATTATGAAATGTTTTGGTTCTACAAGTCAGACCGAAATTGACAATAAGAAAATTGAAGATTTGGAAAACGGTTATTCCAGACTTGGAGAATTACTCAATGCCTTCGATTCTGCTGAAAATAAAGAACAGGCAGTTAAAGAATTTCAATTCTCTTTTTTCAATAAATGAGAAAGATCAGATATAAAGCACGAAAAGACAATGATAAACCCTTTAGGATTCAAGGATTGAAATCTTTCACAGAGGAAATTAACCTGCTTCCGAAGGGCAATTATAGCATTGAGGTTGACCGATGGCGAAATAAAGCCACGCCTTCACAATTCGCCTGGTTATATGGTTCTATTTATCCATTGACTTTAGTTGCCTTGAATGATGCCGGATATGAATTTACAAATATTGACCAGGTAGATATGTTCTGGAAGGCACTTTTTGCAAATAAGGATTTATTCATCCGGGAGACTGGAGAAATCAGAAAAGTACCGGTAAGCAAATCAGAGTTCCTTACAATAGATCACATGGCATATTGTTCAAATATACGAAATTATTCAGAAGAGTATCTCCATGTTTATATCCCTGATCCTGAACCTAATTGGAAAAAACAAAAGGAATCAGATTATGCGTAACAATAGAGAATACCAGATATGTAAAGACATTGCGGTTTATCTCCGGATGCAATATCCAAATGTCCTGTTTCATTTCGATCTGGCAGGACTGAATCTTTCCCGGGCACAATCAGGTATGATGAAGGGAATACAGGGAGGCCGGGGATGGCCGGATCTATTCATTGCTGAACCAAAAAATGATTTTGCTGGATTGTTTCTTGAAATCAAAACGGTAGGGACAAAACTATTGAAAAAAGATAGTTCATTTACCACACCTCATATTACCGAACAGCATGAAATGATTCATTCACTTTATGATAAAGGTTACAGGGCTGCTTTTACAATCGGCTTTGATGAAGCAAAGGAAATAATTGATAATTATTTATTATGATACTCTTCAAATCAAAACTCCGAAAACGTCTTGAGGCTGAAATTATCCGGCTGATAAAGGAGAATATTGAACTGGCTAAGCGGAAGAGGGCAATAGTCAATCCAGGATCGGATAATAATTATTTCAAATTATCGCTCAAGGAAATGGATAACAGGAACGACATCAGACTATTAACTAAAATATTAGGGATATGAGACTCCTTAACTGGTTCCGGCGACTATTCCGGCGAAGACTTAAAGTATTGACTTATATTGATTTGTCAAAAGGGAAAATGAAAAGATGACTGATCCAATAATAATTGAACGTTCAGAACTTGCTCAATTTGGCAGGAACTTGGTACATGAAACACTCATTGAACTTGGAATTAAAATAAGGGATGTTTCACCTTGGATAAGTCAGCATAGAGCATCAATGCTTATCGGTCGTTCAAGGCTCGCAAATGCGATGCAAAGAGGTCAGGTTAAATTTCATAAAGAGAATCCTGATACTAAGTTAGGGAGGGTGAAAGTAAGTTATAAAGATGTTCAGAAATTAATGAATAATCCGGGAAGATGAGAGAACTTGATTTGTTTTACAATACGACTAATCTTCAAGGCAAAGAGCTGAAGGAACGAAAGATGCGGGCTGGATCACAAAACAGAATCATTCTTGACTTCTTTAAAGCTCATCCGGGAATATTATTTTCTCCTTTTGAAGTGCAGAGATACACCGGACTGATTAGGACACCAATAACATCTATCAGAAGGGCAATGACTTGTTTAACCGATCTCGGATACCTGGTAATGACTAATAAAATGAAAGAGGGCGAATACGGAGAGAAAAATCATACATGGAGATTATTCTGATGGAGAATTACGAACTATATATTGAACCTCAAATTAAGCGAATTAATCCTTTGAATGGTCGTTTTCTTAAAGGTATGATTCCTTTTAATAAAGGATTGCCTCAAAGTGAATGGATGGACGGACGAAAAATTAAACGAGTAAATAAATATCTTGAGATAGGCAGGAGATTAGGCAATCCGGAATTACCAATTGTTAATAGTAAAAAGATTGTCGGGATTAAAGATGGGAAAGTAATTGCTTTCAGGAATGCCAGGATAGCTGCTGAATATATTAAATCACTTGGAATCAGGATTAACCGGCGAAATATCTCGGATGTTTGCCATGGGAAAACACATAAAATCGGCAAATATACTTATATCAGAAAGCGGGCCGGAGGTTATCAGTGGTTTTTTGCAGATAAGGTTGAAAAATACAAAGATTTATTAAAATGATTGAGATTTTCAATATTGATTGCATGGTTAAAATGGCGGAATATCCTGACAAGTTCTTTGATTTAGCTATTGTAATATCAATATATTTATGTATCTTTACAATAAAAAATGAGAATGAGTAATGAATTGCAAGTAGGTAAAGCAGGGGAATACCTTGTTTGTGCAGACCTTATTTTAAAGGGGTTTGTTGCATTTCCTTCAGAACAAGGGCTTCCGTATGATGTATTATTAGATACAGGTAATAGATTAATAAGAGTGCAGGTAAAAACAACATCCGGCGTTCGGGTTGTTCCACAACGGAATAAAGATACAAAGGCTTATGTTTTTAGTATTAAACGGCATGGTGTTAAAAATAAAAAGATAAATACTGATTGTGATTTATTCGCTTTGGTTTGTCTTGACACTATGAAGATAGGTTATATTATAGGTGACGAAATGCCGACAACTATTAACATAAGAGCAGATGAGCTTAAAGGAACATACTACGATGAGGATGGCGAAGTAGTATATAATAAAGCCTTGCAGTTAAAAATGAATGGGCTGAATAATAGAACCATTGCCTTGCACTTAGGAAAACACGAGGCTGTAATAAGTCGCTATTTAAAAGAGGACTTTATTCCTTTTAAAACTAATGCACGTTATTTCTCGGACTTTATTCGTACTAAAGAATGGTTTTATGAAATATGAAATTCATCCCGGCATTAATCTTTTAAATTGTGATTGTATGGACTTTATGAAAGAAATTCCAGACAAATATTTTTCGCTTGCCATTTGCGATCCGCCGTATGGGATAGGGATAGGAACAAGCGTGGGGGGGCAAACCGTTTGGTAAAAATGGGAGGGGCGAATTTATCTATCCCAAAATATATAGGGGGTTTGATGATACGAAGCCCCCGCAAAAAGAATACTTCGTGGAACTGATGAGAATAAGTAAGAATCAAATGATATATGGAGGTAATTATTTTATTGACTATTTAAAAAGCACTCCCTGTATGATTGTATGGGATAAGGATAATTCTGGAAATTTTGCTGATGCTGAATTGATATGGACATCATTTAAAACAGCAGTACGGACATTTAAATACAAATGGAATGGTATGCTTCAGGAAGATATGAAAAACAAAGAAAACAGAATCCATCCTACTCAAAAACCCGTCCAGCTTTACAAGTGGCTTTTAAAGAACTATGTCAAGCCTGAATTTAAGATTATAGACACTCATTTAGGTTCGGGCAGTTCAGCAATAGCGGCCTATGACTTTGGAATTGCTGAATTTGTTGGTTGCGAAATAGATAAAGAATATTACGATGCAGCAGTAAAGAGATTCAATATATTTAAATCACAACAAAGAATTGTTTTCAAATGAATTTGCTAATTAAAAATATAATGCTGATATTTGTAACGTCAAGATTCGTCAGGGCAGTAATGCCCGATTTAAAGGGCAATTTTTATTTTTGCCCCAAAGATAGACGGTGTTACCCATACCGGGATTTACCGAAAGGAATCCAAAGCCCTGACGAAGGACTTGACACGGTTAAAGGTAACGCCGTTTCTTTGTTATCTATGTCTAAAACTTCGTTACAATGAAAAGATTTATTGATTCAGGAATTTTTGATGATGATTGGTTTATGGATTTAACCAAAGATGCAAAATTACTATGGTTATATTTCATAACGAAATGTGATCACGCCGGTATAATTAAGTTAAATGAAAAACTTTGCAGGGTTCAAACAGATATCAAAGATTTAAATGGAACTATTAAACAGTTAGGTAACCGTCTGGTAACAGTTAGCGAACACTTATATTTTATTCCAAAATTCATTGATTTTCAATATCCTGGCTTTCCTAAATCAGGAGTAAGGCAACAAGAATCAGCAATTGATATACTTACTAAACATGGTCTTTTTTATGAAGGTAAAATAACAGTTAGCAAAGAGTTAACGGACAGTCATGATAATGATAATGGTATTGTTAGTGTTACTGTAATTGAACCTGAAGAGAGAAAAATTGACTTTGAAATATTTTGGAATTTATATAATAAAAAACTTGGTTCAAAAGAAAATTGTCAAAAAAAATGGGATAAACTTCCATTAGAAATACAACAAAAAATAATTGAAATTTTGCCTGAATTTTTAAAGACAATTACAGATAAACAATATCAGCCATATCCTGAAACGTGGCTGAATGAAAAAAGATGGAATAATGAAATAGTTATTCCTTCATTAATAAAACCAAAATCTTATACAGACATTGAATTAGAAAGAATGAGAAAGGAGTTCGATGGAAAAAGATAGCAAATTTCAGGTTTATGGTACGATCAGAGCGAGTGAAGTACCTTCATCAGAATTGAATTATCTGATAATGTTGTTTATGAAAGAGGCTGAGGTCAACATGGGTTGTTCATCCGATGCGGAAACAACAGAGAGGACTATTTACCATATCTTAAAAGACTTCGGTTGGTTGCCTGTCAGTTATATTGCATCTGCTTTTGTCCGGGGATCACTTGGTAAGTTCGGTGCCGGCCGGTTGGTTCCCAGAACTATTCACGGTTGGCTATTTGAAGTAGGAATGGAATATAACAGGGACATCGAAAAAGGATTACGGAGAGAAAGAGATAAACAACCGGTTAATTCATTTGATCTCATTAAATATCCGATTCCCCAGGCAATAATACAGAAATTAAATTGGTATAAAGAAGGCAAATTGGACGGAGATGAGTGGGATCACATTGATCTAAAAGCATTGACTGAAGCGATTGGAAGGAAAGAGAAAATTGAATTTGAAAACTTTTATAAATAAATGACATGGACACACTCGGAATCATAATCATCATAATTGTTACAGCGATGGTACTTGTTGTATTATGGGATATTGGCGAATGGATAATTTCTAAACTAAAAAACTGATAAAATGGAAGCAGCACTTTTGTTAATACAGAAAATCAATGGTGATGAATGTCGTGTCATATTTCACCGGAAGGAGTCTATTAAGCGAAAATCAATATTAGAAAAAATATTGTCTGATGTGAGTAATAAATCAGGAATACCTGAAGAATTAATGAAATCAAAAACACGTGATAGGGAAGTTACTGAAGCGAGACAGATATATTTCAAGAGGGCGAGGGATATAACAAAATTATCTTCTACAGCAATTGGCCGTTTAGTTGGCAGGGATCATTCGACTGTTCTGTACGGAATTAAATTAGTCAATGATGTCAAAGGGATAAGGGAAAGATACTATGAGTATTTCCCTGAGAAGAAAGTAAACGGCTCGGAAATAAAATTAAACTGTTTCGAACCAATAAAATATGTTAAACCTTACCAGTTTTTGGAATCAGAATCAATACAACCATTTTCAGGATATAGAGAACATTCAAAATGAATAATTATGAAAACAATCAAAGGATTAGCAATGCACGTGCATCACAATATCTTATTTGAATATTGTTATGATTATCATGAGAGGGTGCAGGCGATTAGAGATAATAAACCTGCCAATGAGCAGGAGATAAGATTAAGGCTGTTCAAGATGTTGTCTGAAGAGGCTATTGCATCATTGCCGAAGCGAATAATAAAGGCAAGAGCTGAATGTGATAAGGCATACGCTGAATGGCATAAGGCATACGCTGAATGGCATAAGGCAAACGCTGAATGTGATAAGGCATACGCTGAATGGCATAAGGCAAACGCTGAATGGCATAAGGCAAACGCTGAATGTGATAAGGCAAACGCTGAATGGCATAAGGCAAACGCTGAATGTGATAAGGCAAACGCTGAATGGCATAAGGCAAACGCTGAATGTGATAAGGCATACGCTGAATGGCATAAGGCAAACGCTGAATGTGATAAGGCAAGAGCTGAATGTGATAAGGCATACGCTGAATGGCATAAGGCATACGCTGAATGTGATAAGGCAAGAGCTGAAACCTGGCACAAAAAGTATTGTGGTTGCAAAGAATGGAATGGCGAAGAAATAGTATTTGGGATTAAATAAGATAATAATCAAAGATGAATGGGAAAAACGAGTTGGAGAAATTTAATATTGAGATAAAATGAAAACAATCTTACTGGTTATTTTGCTTTTTATTTCGGTGAAACTTCTGGCACCTGAAGTGCGATGCTTCTACATTGAGAAAGCGAAGGCAATAGGGAGATTTGATAGACTTGTTGCAGCTGTGACATGGATCGAAAGTAAGGACGGACTTTATATATGGAATCCAATTGAGGGAGCTGTAGGATGGTTCCAGATACGACAAATCAGGGTCGAGGATTATAACCGGAGGAGAGGTACACATTATCAGTTAAATGATTTCTATGACTATGATTTGAGCCGAGAGATGTTTGTATATTATGCTGAACAGATTAATGATTTTGAAAGAATTTCAAGGATGTGGAATGGTGGGCCAAACGGCATGAAATATAAACAGACTTTGAAATATTGGAATTTAGTACAATCAAAACTATAAATTATGGAAGAAGAAAGATATTGTCCGTTCTGTGGATATAAAACAATGCAAGCACCCACATTATATGATCCTGATGATGAAATGGGATTAATGGTATGGACTTGTTCTGAATGTATGGGATCAGTAGATTTTGTAGATGAAACTAAACTATAAACAATGTACGAAAAGATATTTGATATAATAGAGAATCATCTTTTTAAGACAAAGATTAGCATTGCCGGAAAAGATGTTTTGGCAAATGAAATAGACATTTTAACTTATGAACATTACATGGAGTTTGCGGAATGGGTTTACTTAAATGTAAATTTTATATTTGATGAGTTACCACAAGATTTTGAAAAGATTTATCAGTACTGGTTAACCAGGGCGAGAGACAAACTAAAACAATAATGGGATCAAATACGATTTATGATTATTACACAAAAATTTCAGATCGCTTCTGGATCGCACGATCATTTAATGTTAGCGGGAAAATTAATATTAGATATATATGGCAGCCATTAGCACGTAAAGTTATAATAGCAGGATTCGAAGATTTTGATTTCTTTATCTATAAAGACCTTGAATTTAAAAAAGACAGGTGTTGTTATTATTTATGTGAAGGACTTACCGGTGCGGTCGTTTTAAGACAATGCGACTTTGAATCCAGGATAATGAGAAGGGCAAAATTAAAACTATTCATTGACTGTCTGCCGGCTGAATTGAATAAAAAAGGAGGCAGGGCAAATCTGAATCAGTTCATAGTTGATTTTCTTGTCGAATATGAGCAGGAATATTCACCAAGATATAGTGTAAATGAGAATTTATGACAAATAATAAATTTCCGGTTCACTTGGATGATTTTGCAAAGGATCGCTGGTCAATTCGCAGGTATATAATTACTCTGAATTTCCTTAAAAGATTCATTCCTGATTCGACATTGCTTGATCTTGGTACGACTAACGGACTTGGAGAATTTATGAAAGCAAATGGTTATAATATCATCAATACGAAAGGGGAAGATTTTGATTGTTCTCATTCACATCTGGCCGGCATCAAATGTGATGCAGTTACTTGTTTTGAAGTCTTGGAACATCTCATTGATCCTTATTGTTTGCTCAAATCACTTCCAGGGGAAAGACTTATTGCATCAGTTCCACTTCGGTTATGGTTTGCAAAAGCGTTTAGAAATAAGAATAACCTCGCAGGCTGGCATTATCACGAATTTGAACAATGGCAGTTTGATTTCCTACTTGAAAAGGCAGGATGGACAATTATTGCAAGGGAGAAGCATACAGCCCCGACATTCACCCCCGGATTCAGGTCAATTTTAAGATGGATCACTCCGAGAATTTATTTGGTTTATTCAGAAAGAAAATGAATAAAATTAAAAAAGTCTGGCTCCGGATAAATCATAACCGGACTTTAAACAAAGATTTCACGGCTGAATATTACAGGGAGCTCATTATCCAATGGAAAGAGAATTTTGGTTTTATTGATTTCCATTCCGTGGGTCCCGGGATAATCCTTCGCCATGATATTGATGCCGATCTCGGTAAGGCAGTCCGCACGGCAGAGATTGAGGTTGGATATACAGCAAGTCTTAACCAGGTAATGTTTGATTATGGTTATCAGTCAATTGTCAATAGCACCTATTTTGTTCTTAACACTGCCAAATACTGGAAGATTAAAGAGATGATACCGGCACTTCAATATATTCAATCATTGGGTCATGAGATTGGATGGCATAACAATGCAATTACTGAACATTTAAAGACAGGAAAACCGCTGATAAATTGCATTTCTGAACCATTAAAATACCTCCGGGAGAATGGTATAATCATCCGGGGGTCTGCAGCTCACGGCGATAAATTATGCAAAGAACTCAGATTTATCAACTACAATATCTTCAAATTCAAGTCTCCAGGATGGGATTACTGGGATAAGGGAGGTTTTGAAATGAGTGATTTCGGACTTGAATATGAAGCTTACCATGTGCCTTGTGATAATTACTTGGCTGATTGTCATACTGGTTGGAATGGCAAATATGATTCTTCAGAATGGGAAGGAAAACGCATGCAGATAATTATACATCCACAAAATTGGAGGTTATGAAAATCTTAATGCTACTCGAAAACGCATTGCCTGACATCAGGGTTGAGAATGAAATCTATTCATTGACTAAGGTTGGGCTTCATGTCATTTTAGTTCATAAAGACAAAGATAAATTCCCGATGCCTAAATGGATTTACAAGAGTTCAGTCACTGCACTTAAATTGCCGTTTTATTTTAACTGGTGGAGGGAGGCATTAAGGCCGGTATTGGCAAAACAGAAATTTGATTCTGTTCATGTTCACGATTTACCGCTGGCAAAGATCGGTTATGAGATATCACAAAAATATCACATTCCTTTTATCCTTGACCTGCATGAGAATTATCCTGCATTGCTTGAAAATTCAATACATACGAAAACTATCTTAGGCAGGTTGCTTTGTTCGATCCGGCAATGGAAAAATTATGAGCGGAAATATGTTGGATTAGCAAGTCAGGTGATAACCATTTGTCAGGAATCAGCAAACCGGTTGGATATTGAATATGGCAGGTATTCTCATATTGTCCAGAACACTATTAACCTTGATACGGTTCCGCGGATTGTTTATAAACCAGCACCAATAAAAGGGATATTAAGGTTATTTTATGGCGGTGGTATAAATAAACACCGGGGCCTGCAAGTTGTCATTGAAGCAATGCAAATCCTTCAACAACGTAATATCTTTATCCAGTTCGAAATCATTGGCGAAGGCAGTTATAAAAAGAATCTCATTAACTTAGTTGCTTCAAAAGGAATCATCGGCATTCATTTTCACGGACAGAAATTATTTCCTGATTTTATGAAAATACTATCTGAATCTAATATTGCTATCATCCCGCATCTCATGAATGATAATAATAATGCTTCAAGTCCTCATAAACTGTTTCAGTATATGTATTCAAAAGTACCTGTTATCTGTTCTGACTGTGATTCGCTGGCAAGGATAATACAGGAATGCAATTGCGGGTTCATTTATCAAAATGACAGCATTGAACAACTTGCAGCATTATTGATTTTTATTGATGAGAACAGGCAACTGCTTGCCCGTGGTATAAATGGCCAAAAAGCAGTCATTGATAAATATAACTGGGAGAATGATTCAAAAGAGTTACTTAAAATATACGAAAATGCCTGAATGGAATAACCCCGGATCAATAATTGCATTAACAGGGCTCGGCATTGTTCTGTTAATTGTGATTTGGCTGGCAATAAAGGAGCAAAGTAATAAACACAATAGATAGCTCAAGTATTAATTGTTAACATCTGAAAGTATGAAGTGACCCACGATTTTTAGCGGTATTGAGCCTCTGTAAAAGGAGGCTTTTTTATTGCCCAAAAGTCACTGTTAATAACTTTCTGTCATTTGTTTGTTTGCTATTTCCAAATCATTTAATATTTCAAAGTAGGTCATAAATTGGTGAATTTTATATAATTCGCTGATTATGACGTTATTAAAGTGTACTATTTTAAATCATTCAAAATTAGAATAGACAACACTAAAATAGTTTGAGATAGTATGTCATTTAAAAAAGGGCATTCAAAGATAGGTGGAAGGAAAAAGGAAAGTCTGAATCTTACCACTAAGCAGGCAAAGGAATTACTTGAAAAAATATTATTTGGCCAATTAGATAATGCCAATGCAGCATTTGAGGCTTTAAAAAAAGACCCTGCTAAATTTATTGATGCTTATTCCAAATTATTAGGTTATGTATTACCAAAGAAAACGGATGTTACTTCTGATGACAAACCATTAAAGATTGTGAAGATCAGTTTTAAACATGATTGAACTAAGTCAAATAGCAGAAGTAATATTAGAATCTCCTGATTTAGCTGATTATCAAAAACCGATAATCGAATCAGAGAAGCGTTTCACTGTCACTGAAGCTGCTACTAAAGTAGGTAAGACATTCATAAGCCTGTTCTGGCTATTTGAAGAGGCACATAAAGGACAAAACGGATTTGAATACTGGTGGATTGCGCCTGTATATTCTCAAGCTGAGATAGCATTTAAAAGACTTCATCGCAAGATAGCTGAATATTCAGGGCTTTATATTACCAATTTCTCAAAACTTTCAATAACAACTCCAATAGGAACAGTCATCACATTTAAGACGGCCGATAATCCTTCGACATTATACGGCGAGAACGTTCATGCTTTTGTCTTTGATGAGTATTCAAGGGCAAAAGAGGAGGCGTGGTTTGCATTAAGGACAACTATAACATACACCCACGCAAAAGGTAAGTTCATCGGTAATGTGGTTGCAAAGAACTGGGCATGGGACATGGCACGCAAAGCGGAGAGGGGTGAAGACCCCGACTTTGAATATTTTAAGATAACAGCTTACCAGGCAGTTGAAGCAGGGATATTATCACTTGAAGAGGTTGAGCAGGCAAAGAAAGACCTGCCTACAAGGATATTCAAGATGCTTTACCTGGCTGAGTTCTCGGAGATCGAAGGAGCTCTATGGACATGGGATATGATTGACAGCACGAGAGTTGATAAATGCCCTGATCTGGTGCGTGCAGCTGTTGCTATTGACCCGGCTGTTACATCAGGCGAAGGATCGGATGAGACAGGTATAGTAAGGGGAGGCATATCAGAGGATGGCAATATCTATATCTGTGAGGACAAGACAGGCAAATATACCCCTCAGGGATGGGCAGCCAAAGCGATACATCTATATGATATCCACAAACTTGACCGTGTGATAGGTGAGGCAAATAACGGCGGCGATATGATTGAGGCAATACTTCGCAACATTGATAAGAATGTCAGTTACGAAAAGGTATGGGCTTCAAGAGGTAAATTCACAAGAGCTGAACCGGTTGCTGCATTATATGAACAGAAGCGGGTTCATCATGTAGGATCGATGCCTAAACTGGAAGATGAGATGACAACATGGGTACAGGGGGAGAAATCGCCAAATGCTTTAGATGCAATGGTATGGCTCGTCACGTTTCTCATGGGATGGGAAGGTGACGGGGGTGGTAATGTAGTTTAAAATTTAAGATATGGCAAAGAAAACTAAAACAGATAAAGAGGCGGCGCTCAGGAAGATACTTGAGCCTTTTGCACAATGGATTTATGATAATGCCGAGGTTGCTAATGCTGTCATTGATAAGTATTTCAAACAAAAACCTGTTAAATAATGGGTCTGTTATCAAACATAGTCAACCGGATATTGCCGGTAAGGATAAGCAAGGCAGATGCTTTGGACGAATATGTTTTAAGGCAAATCGCTAATATTGCCATCTATCCTGATTATGCTTCAGATACTTATCTTAAAGGCTATACAGGCAATGGAGATGTATTTACTATCATCAATAAGATAACTGAACCGGCATCAACTGTCCCTGTCTTTCAATATGACAAAGACGGCGAGATAGTCGAAAATGGCAGGATGATCACTTTGCTTAATAATCCAAATCCTTATATGTCCCGAGCTGAACTTATTGAAGCAGCTTTGACCTTTTACCTGATATTTGGTGATAGTTATACTGCTTACGAGACGGTTGAAAATGGACTTAATGCAGGGATGCCGATACGTCTTGACACTCTCCCCCCTCAATGGGTGGAATTTATCTTAGGTACATATTTCGACCCTATTCAGGGGTATAAATTTCTGATGTCAGGTAATGTTATTGATTATGAGAAAGAAAGAATTTTACATTGGAAAGAGTTCAACCCGGATTACAGTAACCAGGGAACAGGACACCTTAAAGGGATGAGCAGGTTAAAGCCTATCCTAAAGAGTGTTACGGGTAGTGGGAGCGGTTATGATGCGCTTGTTGCTTCATTCCAACATCAGGGAGCAGTGGGTCTATTAACAATACTCGGAGAGGAAGGCAAAGTTAAGAATCTTGGCAGACCATTGCTTAGTCAGATTAAAAATCAATGGAAGCAGGAATATACAGGGGCTGATAAATCAGGATCAATAGTCATAACTGACCGGGATCATAAATGGACACGTTTTGGACTGACTGTTGTGGAACTTAATATACTTCAGGCATTAGGTACGTTCCGGGGTGCGATATGTGATGCTTATAACGTGCCTGCTATGCTTCTGTCAGGATCGCAGGATCGTACATACAGCAATTACCAGGAAGCAGCCAGGGCGTTATGGTCAAATGCTATACAGCCATCGCTGGATGCTTACCTGGATAAGTTATCTAAGTGGCTTGCCCCAAAGTTCAAAGAGAAGGGGCAGGTCTTACAAGCTGACTATTCAGGTATTGATGTATTGCAGAAGAATAAATCCGAGCTCATTGCATGGATGGTGCTGGCAAAGTCATTTACGAAAAATGAGATCAGGAAGGCAGCAGGATTTGAACAATTACCTGATCCAAATATGGATAGGGTATATGAAAGTGCAGGGTCTGTGCCACTTGAGGAGCTTGGACTTATGCCTGGTTCAGCATTGACAGAAGGAGTACTTAAAGCATTGAAGATAAACGACTATCGTCATGCCAAAGTTATCAATTGATGTCGTTAAGCAACGTTCTTTGACAAGATATTACTGGAGGGTCGGACAACGGGTATTGTTTGCTATACAGCAACCGGTCATTGAACTGGCAGGAAATATTGATGTTGAATCACTCAAACTCAGGATTCCTTATTTATTGAAGCATCAGCCTATGAATGATTATATCTCTGAGATATGGGTCAAGGCGGGAAGCATCTTTGCAGTTGACATGATGAAACGAATTGAGAGGGCAAAGAAGCAGGAGGAGGACATTGACTGGTGGGAAGATCATTATCGCAGGTATATGCGTGAGCGAACACTTTTAAAGACTCATGCCATAATGGACACGCAAACGGAGATAGTGAACGGCATGATTGATAAAGTGATCGAAAGAGGCATTGAACAGGGATGGGGGGTGGAAAAGATACAAAGGGCAATGCGTGATGATCTTATTGAAGGATTAACAGAGATCAATCGTTTTCAAGCTGAGAGGATAGCACGGACAGAGGTGATAGGAGCCAGTAACACGGGTAGTTTTGAAGGGGCGAAGGAGGAGGGTGTGGCAATTGGCAAAGAGTGGATGACATCAGGGCTGCCAAACATAAGACAGTCACATTTGGATTATGAAGCAATGGGAACAGTTGATATGGATTATGAATATAACACGGGATTACAATATCCGGGTGATCCGAATGGTGATCCGGATGAGATAATAAACTGCAGGTGTGTACCTACATATACAACAGATTAAAATATAAAGAGATGAATTTTCAGGTAAAATCGAATTTTGAGATTAAAGATGCTGATGCAAAGAAAGGCATCGTGACAGGTTATGCCGCAATATTTGGCAATGTCGATTCGGATAACGATATGGTCGTTTCAGGTGCTTTTGCTAAGACACTCATGGAGAGGGGTTGTAATTCACCAAAGCCACGCATTAAGCATCTCTGGCAGCATGACAGCTGGCAACCGATAGCTGTGCCTCAGGTATTAGAGGAGCAAGGGAAGGGGTTATATTTTGAATCGGTATTCGGAAAGGATCAGTTCTCC
>Ga0315295_10000244_pt1 | contig 46358 bp, 35 predicted proteins | sample YL17G14_0_MG_FD_204453 | JGI IMG/M metagenome (GOLD analysis project Ga0315295, IMG submission 204453) | Sediment microbial communities from Yellowstone Lake, YNP, Wyoming, USA - YL17G14_0 | ecosystem: Environmental > Aquatic > Freshwater > Lake > Sediment | place: USA: Wyoming | collected...
TGTTGGAAAAAGACATTAAGGATATCCAGGCCCAAGTGCCTGATAAGATAAATCAGGCAAAAGCTCCTCTCGAAAAGGAAATAAGCTCATTAACCGAGGAAAGAAAGAATCTCCTCTCGCAGAATAAGGATAGGGATCTAAATATACTAAATCTTACCAAGGAAAGGGACAACCTGGCAAAGGACTTGACTCTTATGAAGGAAAAAGAAGCAATCCTCTCTACCGAACTCGCTTCTTTAGACACCAACTTAAAAGACACCCAAGCCCAATTGCCTCAAAAGATAGACCAGGCAAAAGCGCCTTTACTCGACAAGATATCATTGTTGGAAAAAGACATTAAGGATATCCAGGCCCAAGTGCCTGATAAGATAAATCAGGCAAAAGCTCCTCTCGAAAAGGAAATAAGCTCATTAACCGAGGAAAGAAAGAATCTCCTCTCGCAGAATAATGCGAAAGACTTAGTTATAAAAACGCTTAATATGGATAGAGAAAATTATGATAAGAATTTAACGCAAGCAAAAATAAAGGAAGCATCGCTTCTTGACAAATTAGTGCTCTTAGAAAAAGAACTAAAACAGACCCAGGCACAAATGCCCGAAACAATAGGACAAGCCAAGGCCCCGCTTGAAAAAGAGATAGAGGCACTCTCAAATGAACGAGACAACTTCTCTTCGGAGATAAAGAATCTAACCGGTGAACTTGGAAACTATAAGAATGAAGCAGCGTCCCTGAAAGAAACGCTCTCTAATAATCAGAATGCCCTCGCTGATATAGAAAAACAACTGAAAGAAAAACTAAGTTCAGTCGAAGGATTAACCGCCGCGCTCAAGGATAAAGAATCAAACATCATCAATATAACAAAGGAAAGAGACAATATAGCCGCTGAACTCGCCCAATCCAAGGAAAAAGAAGATATTCTTTTAAAGAATATTAATGATTTAGAAAACAATGTAAAGCAGACGCAAACAGTAATGCCCGAAAAAATAAAAGAAGCAAAAGCGAATTTACAAAAAGAATTGGATTCATTAGTGCTAGAGAAGGGTAATCTCAATACAAAAAGCAAGGAGTTAGCGGAGGCATTGCGTACACAGAAATTTAAATTAGACGAAGCCTTAACCGAAAGAGATAATTTTGCTAAAGAACTCGCTCAATCCAAGGAAAGAGAAAAGGTATTCTTAGAAAAAATGGATTCTCTGGACAGTACGCTGAAAGAAACCCAGTCACAAATGCCTCAAGCAGTAGAACGCGTTAAAGCGTCTCTCGAAAAGGAAATAGAGACTCTCTCAAGCGACCGCAACAATCTCTCCTTGCAGACAAAGAGCCTTGCTAATGAGCTTACAAACCTTAAAAATGAAGCGATGAGTTTAAAACAAACCCTCTCTACCACACAGAACGCCCTGCGAGACGCAGAAAAACAATTGAATGAAAAATCAGGCTCGCTTACCGAAACTAGCGCGGATGTAAAATGGAAAGACGCCGTTATAGATAATTTAAAGCAGGAGAAAGAAGAGCTGGGAAAAGGCCTTAAATTAATGGAGGTCGAAAAGACCGCGCTAGAGAAACAAGCGCGGGAATTAAAAGACGAAATCTTAAAGAGAGACGCTATTCTTCCTGAAGAGATAAATCAGGCAAAAGCGCCTTTACAGGAAAAAATAAAAGAACTTGAAAAGGCGCTAGGCAAGAGTCAGGCAATTCTAGCCGAGAAGGCAACAAACGTGGATGCGCTTACTCAAAAAGAAATAGCCGCTTTAAATGAGGAGAAAAACAGCTTATTTTTAAAGATTGATGACGCCGGTAAAAAGATAGCGGTAAAAGAAAACGAGATTAATTCGCTTAATGTATCGCTGTCGAAGGCGGAAGGCAAGTTAACCGAAGCCGAGAATAAGTTAAAGGAAAAAACAGACGCTTTAGAAAAAATAAATTCTTCCATGGAGTGGAAAGATTTTATTATAGGCGATCTTACTAATGAGAGAGATATTATAGCGAAAGACCTCGCGGCTGGCCAAGAGAGGGAGGTATCTTTAAGGGAACAACTGGCAAGCTTAGAGGAAGAACTGAATACGGCTAAATCATCATTGCCTGAAGAAATAGAAGAAACAAAAGCAGTTTTGCAAAAGCAGATAGACGCTCTTAAAGATGAGAGAAAAATACTTTTAGCCGAAAAAGATAGGTGGGGTGAAGAAGCTAAAAATAAAGACGCTTCGGTTGAAAAAATCTACAGCATGGTTAAAGAAAAGGATGCCGAAATAAGCGAACTTACCGAACAAAGAGACAGTATAGCGGAGGACCTCGCGCTTACAAGAAACGAAAAGGCTTATCTTGCCGAACAGATATCCTCATTGGAGCAGGAGATTAACAGGATAGAAACTTCGCTCCCCGATAAAGCAGCGCAGGCAAAAGGGCCTTTACAGGAAAAGATAAATATGTTGCAGGAAGAATTAAAATTAGCGCAGGCTTCCATTCCGGATAAAATAACAGAAGCCAAAGTTCCTTTGCAGAATAAGATAGAGTCTCTCGAGAAAGAGCTGAAGACAGCCAAAGCGCTTCTTTCCGAAAAAAGCATACAGGCCGATGTATCAGTATCGCAGGAGCTAGATACGATGAAAAAAGAACGCGAAAGTCTTTTGTCGAAACTAAATGTGCTAGAACAGGAAACGCAAAGAAAAGACGCGCTTAATAAGAGCCTGACACAGGAAAGAGATGTCATAAAGAATGATATGGCCCTTGCCTTGAGAGAAAAAGCTTCGATGCTTGAGAAGATGATAAATCTAAAAAGCGAGCTTAAGAGGCTAGAGGATTCGTATCCCGATAAAGTAGCTGAAACCAAAAATGCTTTGCAAAGCCAGATAGATGCGTTGAAGCAAGAACGGAAGATGCTATTATCAGAAAATAACGAATTAATAGGCAAGTTTAAGAGTGTTCAAGACGAGATTAGCGCGCTCAAGAGCGAACTCCAGAAGACAAAGGCTTCCTCAAGTGGTGTTGAAAAAAGTTTAAGCGAAAAAGACGCGCTTATCGCGGGTCTCATGCAGGAAAAAGAATCAGCCAATAAAGACGTAATTAAACTTAAGAAAGAAAAATCCTACCTTGAAGAGGTCCTGGAAGAATCCAAAAGGAGGCTTGGGGTCGTAGAGTCGTCGATTCTTTCTAAACACAACGAGTTAAAAGAGACTTTGGAGAAGGATTTAAGAACTAATGGCGACAGGATAGCGGAATTAGAAAGTAAAATTGCCGAAAGGTCAAGCCGTCTTTTAGAACTAAAAGCCGAACTTTCAAGCGCAAAACAATTATTGCTTAGTGTCGAATAACATTCATTCCCTTGGCAGGAATCCCCGGGTTTCAACCAGTAGGAGGAACGCTGTTTTGCCTCGGGAGGGAACCCCAAAACAAACAACAGCGTTAAGCGGGGAATTATTAAAAAGAAAAAAGGTGCCCTGGACTTTTAGTCCGGGGTGTTCCACTCTATAGATGCTTTATAGTATGTCTTTGAAAGGGTTTCCGTATCCTTTTCGAAGACATCAACAAAGGATATCTTTTCGGATATGTTTATAACTTTGGCCTTTCCTATAAAAGAACCGCCGTCGTATATGTTGAATATATCCCCTTTTTTTATCCCGTTGGAAGAGCCCGCGGTAATCACATAGGTTGCATTTTCCGAATCGTACCAAAGAACGGCTTCGTTGTGTCTCGATAGTTCCGTTTTTGCGGCATTATATTTTTTATTTAACGACATGAACTCGCGGTCTCTCAGCAAAAAGGCTAGGGCAAAGCAGAACAAAGAAAGAAACAATAAATAGGCGAATCTGTATCTATTATCAATTTCAGATATTCTTATCATCAATTTTCTCTTCTAAAAGCGATAGAATCAATTTTAATTTTTCCCTCTCGCTCTTTATGTCTCCGAGCGATATTCGGCCGCTTACCTTTTCCTCCTCTCCGGGTTCCTCGATAACGGGTTTTTCCTCTTCGGTTGCGTTTTCTAGATCGGCCTCTTTATTTTTTAATCCTAATTTCAGTTCCTCGATATTTAATTTAAGGCGCTTTATCTCTTCTTCTTTACGGGCTATTAAATTTTCGTAGTCTATAATTTTTTCTTCTTTCTCGGCAGCCTCCGATTTTAGCGATTCGAAGCCGCCTTTAAAAATATTGATTTCATTTTCTGTTTTTCTTAAGAGAATCTTGGCGTCTTTTAAAGCGTTTTGCGTCTCTATAAGTTCGTTTTTGGAAATGACGAGTTCTTCGGGCCGGCTAAGGGAGGCGTGTTTCATTGCCAGGATAACGCCGGACATGAATAGAATAAATCCAGCAATCATTAATAGATTAACCGCCATACAAAATTATTTTACAACACTGTATTAGAAAAGACAAGTATTATTGTGGGTTATGGGCTATGAGCTGTGGGCTTTGCGCTATGGGCTGTACGCTATGAGCTGTGTAGTTGCCTGATTTACCTGTACCCCGAAGGGGTATCAGGCAAGAAATGCATTGCCCAATAAATTGGGCAACTACACGGCGTGATATAACGTCGGCCCAATAAATTGGGCAACTACACGGCGTGATATAACGTCGGCCCAATAAATTGGGCAACTACAATACATGATGTCAATGTCTGATTTCTGGGTTACGCATCACACAAGCTGAGTACTAACAAATCTAACAAATTTATTGCTTAATGGTAGTATTTTGATATAATAATAATCCAATTGCGTCCATGGCCGCCTTCGCCGAATACCTGCCTGCCTACTGGCAGGCTTCTCGTGTTTGGCTTTGGCGGACGAGACGCTATGTGGGCTAAGGGTGAGAAATTGACGCGCCCCCATAGCTCAGTTGGTAGAGCAACTGACTCTTAATCAGTGGGTCCAAGGTTCGAATCCTTGTGGGGGTACCATCCTTCGCTAGATAGGTCAGGCTATTCGTAGCAGTAGCTTCGGATGGCAGGCCACTGATGTTACATATAAACGTCTAGCGACGCTTTATGTGATTTTTAGTAAGAATGCTATTATTGGCTTGCGGTTAATCCTGCAGTTTGGCGGGCTTGCCCGCCGAAGCTACTATACCAATTTAACCCGACCAATATAGCGAAGGCGGGAGTAGCTCAGTTGGTAGAGCGCCACGTTGCCAACGTGAAGGTCGCCGGTCCGAGCCCGGTCTCCCGCTCCAGTACAAATTTGGTTTCGCAGCCAAAAAGTGTGGTAAGCTTTTTGCTGCTCAACCCGCTGGAGTCATTAGAGGGCGGGGCTAGCGCCCAAATTTGTTTAAGGAGACAACTTTTTAGAAAAAAGTTTTCTCCTTAATATTCCTCTTTCAAAAATAGAAACATGAAGTCGCTAAAAGATTTGGTTTCGCAGCCAAAAAGTGTGGTAAGCTTTTTGCCGCTCAACCCGCGAGACTTAGTAGCAGTCGTGGCTAGCGCACAAATTTGCTTGGCATAATAATACATATATAATTTTAGGAGGATAGAGAAATGAAGATAATGGATTTTTTGAGCAAAAAAGCAGTGACCGCAGATTTAAAGGCAAAAAAGAAAAAAGAGGTAATAGCCGAGCTCCTAGACCTCTTGATAAAAGCCGGAGAAATAAAACCCAAGGAAAGGGACCTTCTCATTAAAACGCTTATGGAAAGAGAGTCCTTGGGCTCTACCGGCATAGGCCAGGGGATAGGGATACCGCACGGCAAATCTCCGAATGTTGACAATTTAGTTGCGGCATTTGGTTTATCGAAAGAAGGAATTGATTTTGAATCTTTAGACGGCGAACCTACCTACATTTTTTTCTTGCTTATTGCGCCGGAGGATTCAGCAGGCCCTCACCTGAAGGCCCTTGCCAGAATTTCAAGAATACTCAGAGATAAATTCTTCAGGGAAATGTTGAGGAATGCAAAGGATGAAAAAGACATAATAAGAATCATCAGTGACGAGGACCAAAAAAAAGCGAGTATATAATTTATGGGCAGATTAAAATGGCTATATCCCGGGATGTTGGTTAAGCGATGGATTTTTGTAACTGCTATAGGGATATTATTAATTTCCGTAGGGTTTGCCATCGTAATATCAGAACAAATTTATTCAAATAAAACCTTTACCGGCATAGTAATACTGATAGGCATTCTTTTCGTAGTAACAGGGGTAAAGAGGATTGTTAAGTCGTTCATCACGGTTTTTTTGCCTGATAAAGACACAGGATTTGTCGATAAGGTTTATGCCAAAAGGATTTTGGAAAAAGGGCCTCACATTGTTTCTATAGGGGGAGGCCACGGTCTTTCTACGCTTTTACACGGATTAAAGGAATATACAAGCAACATAACCGCTATAGTTACCGTTGCGGACGACGGGGGATCTAGCGGAAGATTGAGAGAAGAATTTGACGTTTTGCCTCCGGGGGATATAAGAAACTGCCTTGTTGCGCTTGCAGATTCCGAGCATTTGATGGGCAAGCTTTTTCAATTCAGATTTGAGGAAGGAAAAGACCTCAAGGGGCATAATTTCGGGAATCTTTTTATAACGGCAATGTCAAGGGTAACGGGTGATTTTGAAGACGCTGTTAAACAATCAAGCAAGGTCTTGGCTATCAGAGGCCACGTTATACCGTCTACTACCGATAAGGTTGTGCTTATGTCCGAACATAAAGACGGCTCAAGGACGATAGGAGAGAGTAAAATCCCTGAAGCGTCGAGTCCCATAAAAAAAATGTATATAAAACCTGAAGATTGTAAACCTACAAAAGATGCCCAAGAAGCGATAAGAAGAGCGGATGCCGTTGTCATTGGCCCGGGAAGTTTATACACGAGCATAATGCCCAATCTTCTCATAAAAGGTTTGACAGAAGAAATATTGAAATCGAAGGCAAAAAAGATTTATGTATGCAATGTCATGACGCAGCACGGAGAGACCAATAATTACAGCGTAAGCGATCATGTTAAAGCGCTTATCGACCATACCGCCAGGGGTATCGTCAAATACGTTATAGCGAATACAGGCCGTGTTCCCGATAAGCTTCTGGAAAAATATGCCGAGCAGAAAGCATATCCGGTTAAACTGGACGTCGAGAACGTAAGAAAATTAGGCTGTGAAGTAATAAAAGCCAATGTTATAAGCAGCGAAGATTACGTAAGACATAATTCTCTTAAACTTACTCATATTATTGTTGAATTAATTTCGAATTTATAAATTTAACGTATGAATAAAATAAAATTCGTAATGGTTCTGCACAATCATCAGCCATGCGATAATTTCGGATGGGTTTTTGAAGATGCATATCGCAAGTCGTACAAGCCTTTTATAGATACGCTAGAGAAGTATCCCGATGTAAAAATCGTCATGCATTATTCCGGCAGCCTTCTTGAATGGTTAAAGGAAAATAAACCCGATTTTCTATTAAGGATAAAAACGCTTTTAGAAACGGGCCAGATAGAGATATTGACGGGAGGCTTCTATGAGCCGATTTTTTCCATGATACCCGAGAATGACAGGAAAGCTCAGGTCGGCCTTCTCACGGATTTTATAAAAGAGAATTTCGGCTATCAACCTAAAGGCGCATGGATAACCGAGAGGGTATGGGATGAAGGTATTCCGGATCTATTCCAACGCCAGGGCATTAAATACACAGTTATCGATGAACATCATTTGAAACAGGCAGGCATAAAAGGCGATGAAATCTCCGGATGCTATGAAACAAATAACGGATTCAAGGTTTTTGCCTCAAGCAGGAAATTGAGATACGCGTTGCCTTTTGCGAAGGTTAGAAGCACAATAGAGTATTTTAAAAACTTACACGGCAAAGAGGATTGTATTGTTTTTGCCGACGACGGAGAAAAATTCGGATTTTGGCCCCATACTTATAAATGGGTTTATGATAAAGGGTGGCTTAATAGTTTGTTTCGTTATCTAAGCACGAGCCCCATAGTCAGAACATGCACGTTTTCCGATATCGCCTCCGACATTAATCCGATTTGTAAGGTTTCCATACCCCAAACAAGTTATTGCGAGATGATGGATTGGGCGCAGGGTAATTTCAAGAATTTTTTCAAAATTTATCCTGAAGCGAATATAATGCGTAACCGCATGTTAACTGTAAGCGAGGACATAGAAAAAATAGACGCTCGGCATCTAGCGGACGAGAACCAGAAATCAATGCATAAAGAAGCATGCATTGAGTTATACAAGGCGCAGTCGGGCTGCGCGTATTGGCATGGCATTTTCGGAGGCCTATACATCAATCATTTACGCCAAGGGGTATATAAGCATTTAATAAACGCGCAGAAAAAATTGGAAACGCTATCGAAATATAAGGGGATTTATTTAAGGATGCACGATTTTGATAATGACGATAAAGAAGAAGTCATTCTCGGGAACAGATTCTTTGATTTGTATATAAAACCGGATAATGCGGGTTCGATTTTCGGTTTCGACAATAAAGTGAAATCATACAATATGGTAAACACCATAACAAGAAAGCGCGAATCTTACCATTCCAAGCTTTTCGGAAAGAAAAGAACGAGCTTAAATGATGTCAAGAGCGATATAGAAAACAATAAATATATAGATATTCACGATGTGCTCGGCATAAACGGAAGGAATCTTAAAAAGTATTTGATTTATGATGACGCAAAAAAAGATTCGATATTGGAATATATTATTAAAGAAGAGCCAGATTTTAGAAACGCCCGTTTTAATGAAAGAGGAAATTTTATAAAATTACAACGAGCGCCGTCTAGGGTTGATAAGATAATAGACAGGGATTATGCCTCTTTAATGCTTGAGAAGGAAGAGGTCTTATATTTTGACGGCATAAAACAGCGCATATATATTAGTAAAGAACTCACGGTTTTAAACGCGCCCGAAATATATGTTGAGTATGCGATAAGGAATCTGTCGGGCGATAAATTTTCCGCGACATTCGCGATCGAATATAATTGGTCTTTTATGAATAGGCAATTTCTTAAGAGGAGGCATTTTAAAGCGGTAAATTCGTTTACGTTTGATGACGAGTGGTCCGGCATAAAATTAAAATATTATTTTAACGATCCCGTCTCTATATGGACAATGCCGGTATATACCGTGAACGAGACCGAGATGGGGCTCGGTAAAACATATCAATATATAAGTTTTCTGATTTTAAATAGAGTTTCATTGGAAAAAGGTTTAAGTAAAAAAATAAGCAATACGGTTACAATAGGATAAATGACTGTTACGAAAAAAGTAACTATTAGGAACAAATCGGGTTTACACGCGAGGCCTGCGGCTTTATTTGTCCAGATAGCCAATAAATTTGATTGTGAAATAGCCGTTACCAAAGGCAGGCATGAGGTGAACGGGAAATCGATAATGGGCATATTAATGCTTGCCGCCAGCAAAGGCCAGACAGTAATTATAAGCGCTAACGGCGATGACGCCGAACAGGCGGTAAAAGAGTTGTCGGAAATGCTGCTTTCCGATGCCGATTATGAATTGGGCAACAGGATAAAAGGTAAATGAATAAACAGATTGTTATGAAAGGAATTCCCGCCGCTCCCGGCATATCGATAGGCAGGGCCTATTTATTGAATAGCGAGGAATTCGTAATACCGAGACGCAGAATAAGACAAGAGGATGTCGAGGACGAAATTACCAAATTCAATAAGTGCCTGGCCCAGACGCGCAGGGAGCTTTTAGATATAAAAAATAAAATTTCCAAAGACATGGGTTCGGAACACGCAGAAATTTTTAGCGCGCATTTATTGGTCATAGAAGACCCGATGTTGATAAATGAGGTGATTTCAAAGATAGAAAAGGAAAGGTTGTGCGTTGAATGCGCGTTTCTTGATGTCATGAAAAAATATATCAACGCTTTGTCAAAAACGAATGATGAGTATCTAAGAGAAAGGGTGAGCGATATAAATGACGTGGGTAAAAGAGTATTGAGGAATTTAATGGGAACGAAACAGGAATCGCTCGAAACGCTTAAAGAGAAAGTTGTTGTTATTGCGTATGATTTGTCGCCGTCGGATACGGCAATTATGCATAAAGGGAATGTTATAGCTTTCGCTACGGATATAGGCGGTAAAACATCGCATACGGCGATAATGGCAAAATCCCTGGAGATACCCGCGGTTGTCGGTCTTGAAGTTATCTCTGCCAAGGTCGATAACGGGGATCTTTTAATAGTTGACGGGACACGCGGCGAGGTTATTGTCAATCCGACAGAAAAGACATTAAAAAAATACCAAATTGAGAAAGAACGGTTTGCAAAGTTCGAGAAAGATCTTGATTCGCTTATAGATTTGCCTTGCGAGACGATTGACGGCAAAAAAATTGTTCTCGCGGCAAATATCGAGCTTCACGAAGACATACCTTCGGTGCAGGCCCACAACGCAGACGGCGTCGGGTTATATAGGACAGAGTATTTCTATATGAATAGAAAGGACCTGCCTACAGAGGAAGAGCACTATGTTGCTTACAAGACTGTTGCGGAGAAGATGCATCCGAAACATGTTATAATTAGGACCCTCGATTTAGGAGGAGATAAATTTCTTTCGCCCCTGCATGTACCGCACGAGATGAATCCGTTTATGGGCTGGAGGGCTATAAGGTTCTGCCTGGCGAGGCCGGATATATTTAAAACACAGTTAAGGGCGATATTGAGGGCGTCTGCGGTCGGCAATCTCAAAATAATGTATCCGATGATTTCAGGTTTGGAGGAATTGAGAAAGGCCAATGCTATACTTAAAGAAGTCATGGAAGAACTTAAGAAAAAATCGATAAAGTTCGATAAAAATATAGAAGTGGGGGCAATGATTGAAGTGCCATCGGCGGCTTTAACGAGCGATGCCCTCGCAAAAGAAGTGGATTTTTTCAGTATAGGAACAAACGATTTAATACAATATTCGCTTGCGGTTGACAGGGTAAATGAAAAAATCGCGTATCTTTACGAACCGGCGCATCCGGGCGTTTTGCGCCTGATAAAAATAGTCATAGATAATGGCCATGCCGCTAACATATGGGTAGGGATGTGCGGCGAAATGGCGGGAGAGCCGATATTGACGATTATTCTCTTGGGGCTCGGCCTTGATGAATTCAGCACTTCGCCGATCAATATTCTTGAGGTAAAACGCATAATCAGGTCGGTTACATATAAAGAGGTAAAAAGTATCGCCGAAGAAGCGCTCACCATGGCTACGGGCGCAGAGGTTGAAAGATTCGCGAAAGCGAGACTAAAAAAAATAGCACCTGGCATTGCTATGAAATTATAATTTTGGAGACGAATATGGTTCGGAAGAAAATCACGCGCGATATGTTAAAAAGGATAGACAAGGACAATATGCTTGATTTACTGCTGACATTTCCTAATCAGTGCGAGAGGGCCATGGCGATAGGAAAGATTACCGCAATCAATAATAGATACAATATAAGCTATAGAAATATTGTTTTTCTCGGTTTGGGAGGTTCTGCCATAGGCGCTGACATAATAAGAAGCTATCTTATCGATGAGTCAAAAATTCCTATGCATGTAGTAAGGGATTATACCGTTCCTGAATTCGTCAATCAGGAAACGCTCATTTTTGCGACGAGTTATTCCGGAAATACGGAAGAGGTAATCAGCGCTTATCATGAAGCGAAAAAAAGAAAGTCAAACATAATTATTATTACTTCCGGAGGTAAATTAGAAGAACTTGCGAAAGGAGACAATAATTTATTGGTAACCATTCCAAAGGGTTTTCCGCCGCGGTGCGCGCTAGGCTATTCGTTTATTCCCGCTTTGGCGGTTTTGTCGAAACTCAACGTGATTGGTGATAAAACTCGAGAGATAAAAGATTCGATCACTCTATTAAAAAGGATGTTAAAAAATGACGTAGGGCCAAACGTTAAAAATAATGTTTCGAAAACAATCGCGTCGCGTGTATTCGGAAAATTTCCCGTGATATATGCTGCGGCAAAATATTTTGATGTTGCGGCAGTCAGGTGGAGGGGGCAGCTTGCGGAGAATTCAAAGGTGCTCGCGTCAATGCATGTATATCCCGAAATGAATCATAATGAGATAGTCGGATGGGTCGAGCCGTCGGATTTATTGAAAAAATTCGTTATTATAACATTAAGGGATAAATCTGACCATCCTAGGGTAAAGAAAAGAATGGATATATCAAAATCCATTTTGGAGAAATCCGGCTTTAAGGTTATCGAAGTCTATTCAAAAGGAAATACGCTTTTATCGAGAATCCTTTCGTTAATATTTATAGGCGATTTTGTAAGTTTTTATCTTTCTATTATGTACGGCATAAATCCTACTCCCGTGGAAAGAGTGACATATTTAAAAAAACGATTGGCGGATAAATAATATGAAGGTATTGATATTAGCCGCAGGTTACGGAACAAGATTGTATCCCATTACGTTGGATAAACCGAAGGCGCTTCTGGAAGTCGGAGGAAAAACCATACTTGAACGCATCATAACAAGTATCATCGAAGTCAATGATTGCGATCATATTTACATAGTTACGAACAGCAAATTCTATAAAGACTTTGTAAAATGGGTAATCAATAAAAACTTTTCAATGGAAATTACCGTGATAGACGACGGCACGTCTTCCAACGAGGCCAGGCTCGGCGCAATAGGCGATATACATCTTGTCATAGAAGGCAAAAATATTTCCGAAGATTTATTGGTTGCGGGCAGCGACAATCTGTTTGATTTCGATGTCAAGGATTTTATCGCTTTTGCAAAGCCAAAAAGTCCTTGTGCGAGCATAGCGCTTTTTGATATAAAAGATTTGAAAAAGGCGAATCTGTACGGCATAGCGGTTATTAATAAAGAAACGTATGAGGTAATCGGATTTGAGGAAAAGCCGGCAAAGCCTAAAAGCACTCTTGCCGCGACCGCCGTATATTTTTATCCGAAAGAAAAATTGAAACTTTTTAGTGAATATATAAAAGCAGGCCTTACAAAGGATGCGCCCGGTAATTTTATAAAATGGCTGGTGACAAAGGAGCCCGTTTACGGATATGTTTTTAAGGGAAACTGGTATGATATAGGAAGCATCGAGTCCTTAAAAAAAGCAGACGAAGATTATAGAAAGCGAGGAAAATAGCATGAAAAAACACAAGTTTTTGTTGACTTCCGAAAGCGTTACAGAAGGCCACCCTGATAAGATTTGCGATCAGATTTCAGACGGTATCTTGGACGCAATTTTCGAGAAAGACCCAACTTCGAGAGTTGCTTGCGAGACTATGGTGACGACGGGATTAGCCATAGTTGCAGGCGAGATAACGACTTCTACATACGTAGAAATACCTAAAATTATAAGAAAAACCATAAAAGAGATAGGTTATACAGATCCGAGTTATGGATTCGATTATTTAACGTGCGGCGTCATAACTTCGATACAAGGCCAGTCTCCGAATATTGCAATGGGTGTCAATGTAGGAGGGGCAGGCGATCAGGGCATGATGTACGGGTACGCAACAGACGAGACTAAGGAACTTATGCCTTTACCTATATCATTGGCTCATAAGCTGGCAAGAAGACTTGCCGAAATAAGAAAAGAAGGTTTGGTGAATTACTTGAGACCCGACGGAAAAACACAGGTTACTGTTGAATATAATAATGGCAGGCCGGAGAGGGTGACCACTGTAATTGTTAGCGCCCATCATAGTCCGAAGGCAAAATTGAAAGATATCAGAAGGGACATGAAAGAGTTGGTCATTGATAAAGTGATACATAAGGACCTTATGTCAAAGGGCACAAAGATATACGTAAACCCTACCGGTAAATTTGAGATAGGCGGTCCGATGGCGGATACCGGACTTACCGGTAGAAAAATAATAGTCGACACATACGGCGGGGTAGGGAGTCACGGCGGCGGTTGTTTCAGCGGCAAAGACCCGACTAAGGTCGATAGATCCGCTTCTTATATGGCCCGTTATATAGTGAAAAATATCGTCGCCGCGAAGTTAGCAAAACAGTGCGAAATACAATTAGCATATGCTATAGGCGTTGCCGAACCGGTCGGCATAATGGTGAATTCCTTCGGCACGGGTAAAATAAGCGACGAAAGACTTGTTGAACTCGTCAAAGAAAATTTTAAACTGACTCCCCAGGGCATAATAGACCATCTTAAATTAAGAAGGCCTATATATAGAAGAACGGCATGCTATGGCCATTTCGGAAGAGAAGAGGAAGGCTTTGCTTGGGAGGAAACGGATAAGGCTGATATTTTGAAGAAGAGCGCTTAAAGCACTCCACACTGCCCTGCCTGCCGGCAGGCAGGCGTGTGTGGAATGTAAGATACTACAGGCGCGAGCCTGTAGAGAAAGGCAGATGTGCGTTACCACGTTAAAGATATAAAGCTGGCGGAAAAGGGGAGGCTGCGGATTGAATGGGCAAATGAATATATGCCCGTACTGGAATTAATACGCAAAAGATTCTTGAAAGAAAAACCGTTAAAATGCATAAAAATCGCGTCGTGTCTACACGTGACAACAGAGACAGCAAACCTTATGAAGACCCTTAGGGACGGCGGCGCGGGCGTATATCTTTCGGCGTCAAATCCTTTAAGCACACAGGATGATGTTGCCGCTTCGCTTGTCGAGAATGAAAAGATACCTGTTTTCGCGATAAAAGGCGAAGATAAATCCACCTACTATAAGCACATCAGCCGGTGTCTAGATATAAACCCGGATATAACAATGGACGACGGAGCTGATCTTGTGTCCATGATTCATTTAAAAAGAAAAGACTTAGCAGGCAATATTTTAGGCGGTACAGAAGAGACGACAACCGGCGTTATAAGGCTCAGAAGCCTGGAAAAAAAAGGAAATTTACTTTTTCCAATAATAGCGGTAAACGATGCTGATACGAAACACTTGTTTGACAATAGATACGGCACGGGCCAGTCCACGGTAGACGGTATTATGAGGGCAACCAACGTTCTTATTGCCGGAGCCAATTTTGTTATATGCGGGTACGGATGGTGCGGCAAGGGCGTTGCCATGAGGGCGCGCGGTCTCGGCGCGAACGTAACAATATGCGAAGTGAATCCGCTTAAAGCGTTAGAAGCCGTCATGGATGGTTATAGGGTTACAAAGCTTAACGAAGCGTGTAAATACGGCGATGTATTCGTCACACTTACAGGCGATACGAGTATTTTAAGGAAGGAGCACTTTCTTTTGATGAAAGACGGGGCAATTATAGCGAATTCCGGCCATTTTAATGTCGAGATAGATATACCGTCATTAGAAATTCTTTCAAAAAGAAAAAGAACTGTAAGAGAATTTGTGGATGAATATACTTTAAAGAACGGGAAAAGAATAAATCTATTGGGCGAGGGGAGATTGATAAATTTAGTCGCCGCAGAAGGCCATCCGGCAAGCGTTATGGACATGAGTTTTGCGAATCAGGCCCTTTCGGTCGAATACCTGGTTAAACAGGGTAAAAATTTGGATAGGAAAGTATATAAGATTCCCGGCGAAATCGATATGGATATAGCGAGATTAAAGTTAGATTCTATCAATGTTAAAATAGATTCATTGACTAAGGAACAAGAGGAGTATCTTGCAAGCTGGGAGCTGGGGACATGATTAAATATAGCCTTATGAACCATACATCCGGAATTATGGTTATACGAGGAGGTTTGTGGTGAAAAAAAATATTAATGAACTCGCGCTTGATTTGGCGTTACAGGATAATCTTGACGAAAAAAAGAAACTTGCGAATGAGATTTTTGGAATAGCCCACGAAAAAGGCATATTCCCTTACAGCATAAACGATTTTTATTTTGCGCGCGGAAAAGGCAAATTCGGGGGCTTTACCGTGCCGGCAATTAATTTAAGGACGATGACTTACGATTTGGCTTGCGCGATATTCAGGGCAGCTAAAAAAATAAATGCCGGCGCTTTTATTTTTGAGATAGCAAAATCCGAGATGGGATATACAGGCCAGAAACCCATAGAATATTCAAGCATGTGTTTGGCTGCGGCAATAAATGAGGGCTATAAAGGTCCGGTTTTCATACAAGGAGATCATTTCCAGTTTAGCGCCAAGAAATTCAAGGAAAATCCGGAAAAGGAAAAAAAGGACATGAAAACCCTTATTTCCGAATCCGTAAACGCCGGTTTTTATAACATAGACATAGATTCGTCCACCCTTGTTGATTTATCAAAACCTTCGATAGTTGAGCAGCAGAGTTTTAATTACGAGATGTGCGCCGAAATGACACTTTTTATGCGGGCGATTCAGCCGAAGGGCATTGTTGTATCTATAGGCGGTGAAATAGGGGAAGTTGGCGGCAAGAATTCCACGCCTTTTGAATTGCGCGCGTTCATGGAAGGTTACAGGAAAATAATCGGAAAATCAAAAATAGGCATAAGCAAAATAAGCATTCAGACAGGCACATCCCATGGCGGCGTAGTTTTGCCGGACGGAAGCGTCGCAAAGGTAAAGCTGGATTTTGATACTTTGAAAAACCTATCAAAGTTAGCCAAAGAAGAATTTGGTTTGGCAGGGGCCGTCCAGCACGGGGCATCGACCCTTCCCGGCGAAGCGTTCGGTAAATTCGCCGAAGTCGAAGCCGCGGAAGTGCATCTTGCTACGGAATTCCAGAATATTGTTTATGAAAGCGAATATTTTCCAAGAGAACTAAAGAATAAAATTTATGAATGGCTTAAGGAGAATGCGGCAGGCGAGAGAGAAGACGGCCAGACAGATGAGCAATTTTTTTATAAGGCAAGAAAAAAAGCCCTGGGCCCGTTCAAGAAAGATATATTGACTCTTCCAAAGGATATAAGAAATAGGATAATATCTGAAGTGGAATCAAAATTTGAATTTTTGTTCAATAAGTTGAGGATTAATAATACCCGCGAACTCATGTCTAAATACGTACCGTCAAAGCCTGTAAAAGTTCAGATTAAAGAAGAACATGCCAGCGCACATCTTGACGGTAAAGGCGATGATTAATGACGGTGTATAGAAAGAAAGTATATAACTTGTAATCATCAAATAAAAGTACACACAATTATTTCTATCGTGTGATTAATGCTTCAGCGTGAGATAAGCGCCCAACACGCCCAAGATAATGTTTGCTGACCATGCCGCGATGATTGGAGGTAAAATTCCCCCCTTTCCCAGCGCAAGTCCGATTGCTACAATCGGAATGTAAGATAATGCGATAAGAATTCCCCGCGCCATACCTATAAGTTCCTTACCCCTTAACGTAATAATTGTGAATGGCGCGGCTATGAGAATCATGACAAGCGGGGAAAACGGAAATGCCAGTTTATAATGAAGGTCAACCGTAAATCTTCTATAGGCTAATTTGCTTCCCGACAGGAATGCATTAAGATATTTTTTAAGCTGCATGTAGCCCATATATTGCGGCTGCCATTGATTGTTAATAAAATCTAAAGGAGTCTCTTTTATCATTATTTCTTTTTCCTTAAATATTTTCGGATTTTCAAGGAACTGCCCGTTCCTATCTATGTTATAAATAACAATGTCTTCGCCAAGCCATGTTATCCCGTTCCATCTCATGTATTTTGCAGAAATTTTTGACGTGATATTTTGCGATACGTCCTGGCCATGTATTATAATGTCTTCAAGTACGTATTTTTTTATATCAAATTTTTTGGCAAATATAATTTTGTTGCCGCTGCCGTATAATGCTATGTTCCGCATAAAAATCGATTGCGAACTGCCCTGTTTGCCTATTTCTAGTTTTTCGTATCTAATTTTGTTTGCAAGCCTCATTGAATTAGGCACGATTCTATCGTTGATAAGAAATACGCACGTCCCTATCACTAAGGCGCCCGCGAGCATGGGTCTTATGATTTTGTATAAACTCACTCCGCTCGCCCCTAATGCTGTTATTTCGTTGTGCCTGTTTAGATTCCCTAAAATAAATACGCTTGCCAGAAGGCCCGAGATAGGCGCTATCTGTGTTGTCACAAAAGGCAGCATATAGAAGTAGAACGATACAAGCGACACGATTCCGATGCGTTCACGCAATATTTCATCGAGAAACCCGAAAATATCGCCTACAATATAGAGTATGCATAAAAAAACTAAACAAAAAGAAAATATTGCCGAGAAACTATAAAAAATGTACCGGTCGACTATTTTCATATTTTATTTTTTTACGGCTTTTGAAAACATGACGATTGCGAGGCAGCCGAATATCACATTGGGTATCCATACGCCGAACCACGGCGGAATGAATTTTCTTATTGTGCAGGCAACTGCGCCGAGCATGGCCGTCCAGTAGATAAGGAACAACACAAGCGCCATGCTGAAATTTATTGATTTTTCACGCCTATGCGTTTTTATGCCTATCGGGATTGCAAGCAGTATAAATATCAGATTCGAAAATGCCAAAGATACCTTATTATGCTTCTCAATCAAAAAGGGCGTGACGTCGATATTGGCGTCGTTAAATCTTTTTATCGCATTTTTTAATTCTTTATAGGTCAATTCGCGCGCCTTTTTTTCAAATTCTTTTTGTTGCGAAGATTCTCTAAGGCTTAACGTCAAATAATAATTTTTGAAGGCAAGCTTGTACAATGAATTGGGATCTTCGGAAGATACCTCATCGGCTATTCCGTTTGACAATTTTATTTTTACATAGTCGCTGTCGGATTCGGATATGATTTCTCCGCTTTCCGCTATTAAAGTTCTTGTGGGTCCGTTTTCCTGCGGCTGATAGATTCTTACATTCTTTAATTTATTTCCCTTTATGTCATATACAAAGATAATATAATCTTTGAATATTTTGATAAAGACGCCCGGCTCTATCAACGCTGCGGGATTTTTCACCCCTATTTCCTTGATCGTTTTCCTTGCCCTGAAGCTGGCCTCGGGCATGATGTTATAATTTAAAGGTATGCAGCCGAGGCTTATTATAAAGCCTGTCAGGATTAACGGAAGAGCGATTGCAAAGACGCTTACGCCGCTTGCGCGAAGCGCCGTAATTTCATTATCGCTTGAGAGACGGGCGAATCCCAAAAGCACAGCCGAAAGAATCGATATAGGTATAGTGAATGTGAATAAAGACGGTATTAATAAGAACATTAACTGGATTATTTTTATGACGCCGACCCCCTTATTTATGATTAAGTCCGCCATTTGTATAATATTGCCCGCGCTTAAGATTATCGTCGATATTAATAGAGAAAGAAAAAAAGGAGGCGCAAGTTCCTTAAGTAAATAATTTCTTATTATTTTCATATAGCGAATATTGTATGCTAGGGGGTGTTATTTGTCAATCGAAGTGTGGTTGTATGGTGTATTATTTGAATAGTTGCATTATATTTTTTCCATGCACAGATGACCACAGATTGGATGTTAAACAATAGTTTTTCACAGATGATCGCAGATATTTAAGTTTCTCGGTTTCGTTTGCCGGTTTCGGTTGCGTATCGGTTTCGTATATCGGTTTCGTAAGTCGTCTTTAATACGATAGACGATACCGATTCACGACTAACGATACGTAGCCGAAACCCAAACCGAAACCGTATAACGAATCATCTGTGATCATCTGTGAAAGCGAACCGCATACCATGCCTGCCTGCCGGCAGGCAGGCGATCTGCGCCAATCTGTGCGTTGATAAAGATGTGTAGTGGAACATTGAAACCATTACAAGCGCAAACTGATTCAAACTTGACACGGCTTTATGCGGTGATATAATACTTTCATGTCAAATCGGATATTAAAACATAAGATTATAAGTGCAGTTTTAATAATTTTTATTGGCCTTAACATCTACTCAATTGCGCCAATCGTAAAATTCTATATAACCAAAGAGCCGGGAAAGATCGAACTCAATCAGGATATTATAAAAAATTTAAAGCAATCAAGGGACCCCTATTTTTCTTTTATAGTGATAAGCGATACATCCAGCGGCCTTTTTTTATGCGAGGCATCGACGCTAAAAATAATATCCAGGATGAACAGGGAAGACAGATTCGCTAAAATTCCTATTGATTTTGCCGTAAATGTCGGCGACGTAACATTCAGGGGAGAGCCCAAACATTATAAAAATTATATAAAAATAAAGGGCGTGATAAAATATCCGGTTTTAAACGCGATAGGCAATCATGATGACGATACGGATAACGGCCAAACCGGCGAGAAGCTTTTTGAGGATTTTTGCGGCAGTAGAGAATTCTCTTTCTCTTATATGAACTCATTTTTTATAGTGCTCGATAATAAAGACGGCGATTTTAGCGACGCCCAGTTCTTATGGCTTGAAGGGGAATTGAAAAAAGCCGTAAACGCCAAACACAAATTTATTTTTATTCACAAACCGCCGTTTAATCCATTTCAGGAATCGTGGTATAGAATTGAGACGTGCCCTTGGAGTTACAAATTTCTTAAACTTTGCGAGAGTTACAAAGTAAGCTATGTTTTTTCCGGCCATGAGCACGCGTATAGGGAATCGGAATTTGGCGGCGTGAAGTATGTTGTCTGTGGAGGTGGAGGGACGCTTGTTACCAATCCCCCATGGGAAGGCGGAGATTTAAATTATATCGTAGTCAAAGTAAACCGCGACTATCTAAGTTACGAAGCGCGAAAAATATTTCCTCCTCTATGGGAATATTTTATCTATTACTTGTGGAAGGACCTTGTGTATATCGTAAGGGATATCCTCATTTAGATGAAAGGCCTTACAAAGCCCGTCTTAAAAATCTCGCTCTCCTTTATATTTTTTTTACTCGTTACGCTGCTTGTCCTCGCTGGCTTTTTTAAATATTTAGATCTCTCTTTGGGGCATTTATTAATAAGATTAGATAATTCTTCCTTCGGCGGGATTTTACATTTTTTTAGAGTATTCGGTCATGATGAAGCGAGTTTGTATTTTCTTTGCGGAATCGCGATCAGCGCTTTTATATTGAAATTCAGAAAATATTTTTTGTGCATCATTGCGGTATTTTTTATAATGATTATGACAAACCAAAATCTAAAGTCTATAATACACAGGCAGCGCCCATCCGTTGAATTTTATGATTCTTCATATGAAAAAGACATCGCTAATTTAAAGCATAATTCCTATCCGAGCGGCCATGTCTTGAGGTCAAGTTTTCTATTTTTGTCTTTAGGCGCCTTAATCGCAAAGTTAAAGATCCGTAAAAATCTTAAAGCCGCCTTAACGGCTTTAATTTATTTCGTCGTTTTTATGGTAGGATTTTCTTCCGTTTGCATAGGCGCTCATTGGGCGAGCGATGTAATCGGCGCCTTTCTACTTTCTTATTTCTTCTACCAGATACTCGCGCTCTCGAGTTTTTATACCCCTCTTGCCAAAGTAAACCCATAGATTTTTTTTGCGCCTTTTTCAATAAGCGTTCTTGCGCACTCGTTTATAGTCGAGCCTGTCGTAAATATATCGTCTACGAGAAGTATTTTTTTATTGCAAATAGATTTGCCGCCGCAAGCTTTAAAAGCGCCCCTTACATTTTGGCTTCTTTCGAATTTATTAAGGGTGTTTTGAGGTTTTGTCGCCCTTACCTTTATTAAGGCATTTATCATTTTTATTTTATAATGCAGTGATATTATTTTAGCCAGAATCTCTGACTGATTAAAAGTCCTTTCCTCTAATTTTGTGTGATGTAGGGGGATAGGGACGATCAGATCCAAGTTATATGTCGGTATATTTTTGTCACAAAATTCAAAAATATATTTCTTAAAAATGCGGACTAAATATATTTTCCGTTTGTATTTGAAAAGATGCAGGCACTCTTTTAGTACATCGTCATAAATCCCGAACGACCATACTTTTTCAAGATACGATTTCTTTTTTATGCACTCATCGCATAATCCTTTGTCGTAGCCTATATGCCTTGAGCACTTCCCGCAAAATGGCGGAGAATTTATTTTTATGCGTCTAAAACAGGAATTGCAGATATAGCACTCTTCCATTGTCAATTTTGTATTGCAGACTTCGCATAGCGGAGGGTAGATTAAGTTGAAAATTGTTTTCACTAATTTTGTGAAGTGATTCATAAATTTTATCAGTCAGTAGCATCGTTTCAGGGATCAGGCAACAGGCGTCAGGCATCAGTGGGGAACAGGGAATCAGGGAACAGTATTAAGACAATTAATTGTCTTACCGATCCCTGTATCCCTGATGCCCACTGATCCCTGATCCGTGATCCCTGGTCCCTGAACCACCCTCCATATACTAAGACGTAAAAACAAGCCATTTTCTTGCAAAATTTCTTAAGAAATTTTGTCCCGTGAATTTTGTACTCAAAATTCATCCCGAGCAACCACAGCTCGGCGTTGGGTTGCGAGGGAAGCTACTTCTCTTAGATTAGGGCGGCGAGGGGCAAATTATTTTAAGAAAATTGATAATTTCATTTTCCTTCAGATTCCGCGGTTTTGAGAGTATAATAAATTATGTCGCAGAAGTGTGGTCTTCACACTACACAAATAAGCGGAAATGTGCAAAATGAAGGCCAGACCCTCTCGCTCTCCATGCAGACAAAGACCCAGAAAATACACTAGATTTTAATCCGCAAATTAACGAATATCTTTTATTAGATGCTTGTGAAGGTTATCAGATATTAACCGGAGAAAAAAATCCACATATCGTTGCTTATCGTGGCTACTTTCATTATAAGCATCCAGATATCTTAAAGACAATCACAGGCGAGCTAATTCAAAAATATTATGGTGATAATAAGTTAAAATATTTTTCAGATATGTTATCAGCAGCATCACGTTTAGTATGATCGGATGAATTATTCCAAACAACTCATACAAAAGACATTAGATTTTTGGGATCCGAAATACGCCAAAAATTGGCAGGATGTTCTTTCTTTGGCAAAAATCAAGAAAGGAGACGCTTTGAAATCCCAGCCCATACCAGACTTTCTGCACCTCATGTGCTGGTCCGCCGAAGCCTTGGCGTTGGCGGAATATTTGCAAAAGGTACAGGTTCCTAATCAACAAGGGCTATCCTTTTCGGCCCTTACGGGACTAAAGAAGGCCAGGTATATATAGGAAGAGGATTTATACCAGAAAAAAGATGAAAAACTCTCATGCCAAGAACGAAGAAATATAGTCTTAGGTTTTAGGGTACTATCGCTATAAGCCGTCGTTGGTGATTTAGGGGTATTTTCAATAATTGAAATTGCGGAAAGCAGTTTTTGTTAGGAATATTTAAAACTAGTTGCTTTATTTGAAATATACGTTAAAATAAGGTATAATTAAAATAGGCATAGTTTTGGTTTTTTGGAAGCTATGCTTATTTTTGTCTAAGACTTTTTAAGAAGGTGATTGAAGTGACAAAAGAGCTAAAAAAACTTAAAGATAAATTCGGCCAAGAGCTCACCATAGTAAGACCTAATGGTATCGAAATGTCTCTCAATGAACTTTGTAATTCTACCAAAATAGACAAAAAAATCTCTACAAAAATAATTCGTGTCGGAAATTAAAAAAGTCCTCAAGGATGATCTCCCCTCAAAAATCTACCTAGATACTACTTTTTTTGTAGACGTTCTTATAGAAACTATATCAAATAAAATTTGTCACGGTAAGGCTTTTAAGTTTGCAGAAAGACTTAAAGTTTCACAAACTACTGTTATATGTTCAAAGCTTTCCTTTCTTGAGTTTTGGAATGCTGCTTTTGGTATTGGGTTAGAAGATGTTTGCGGTAATAGGAACATAGAAAGTATTTCTGGAAATGAAGGGCTATCGGATAAGGTTTTTGTGTGGACAGAAAGTCAATATAAAAATCTCATACTTTTTTTAGAGACTTTGACGAATAGACCCGATTTAAAAATAAACGAAAGTGTTGGCATTTTTGGTATGGGGAGAAACGTCTATGATAGAGCACGCGAAACTGCTATGAAATATAAGTTACCAATTTATGATGCAATACATTATAACACTATGTTAGACACTAATACTAAACACCTCGTTACTAATAATATGGGGGATTTTAAACATCTCAAAGGCATTTATATCTGGAGTTATAGATAACCTCGCCTATTTTGTTCTTGGGTAACGTATAATATTCTGTGTAAATTGAACTTGAAATAGCAATAAAAAAGGGTGTATCCTTTTACTTGGCTTAATCAATTGTATTGCAGACGCTTTATATAAGTGCCCGCAAATAATAAGGGTGTAAAAGAAATACAGAACTCCGCATTTCATTATTAAAAGGAATATTTAATAGGACCCCATGGGGTCAAACTTCGAATGAGCTTTGGGCTATGGGCTTTGCCCAATAAATTGGGCAACTACAACATAGAATCTTTTTTACCGTTTGCGATTTTGAATAGTAGTAGAATTATTGCAGACGCTTTATATAAGTGCCCGCAAATAATAAGATTGTAAAAGAAATACAGAACTCCGCACTTCATTATTAAAAGGAATATTTAATAGGACCCCATGGGGTCAGACTTCGAATGAGCGTTGGGCTATGGGCTTTGCCCAATAAATTGGGCAACTACAACATAGAATCTTTTTTACCGTTTGCGATTTTGAATAGACTGGTGTTAGTATCATCGTCCAGGCATCAGGCAACAGGCGTCAGGCATCAGTGGGGAACAGGGAATCAGGGAACAGTATTAAGACAGTTAATTGTCTTACCGATCCCTGTATCCCTGATGCCCACTGTTCCCTGATCCGTGATCCCTGGTCCCTGAACCACCCCTCCATATACTAAGACGTAAAAACAAGCCATTTTCTTGCAAATTATTTTAAAATTTATTAACTTTTAACCAAATCACCGTTAACAAGCTTTACCGTCCGTCCCGAATCAGGCAGACGGCTGTATTGCCCAATACCCCTTCGGGGCACAGGTAAATTGGGCAATAGACGTTAGCCCAATAAATTGGGCAACTACATCAGCATTGTAGTTGCTCGATTTATCGAGCAACTACACAAGCCCAATACCCCTTCGGGGCACAGGTAAATTGGGCAATAGACGTTAGCCCAATAAATTGGGCAACTACAATATATGATGTCAATGTTCGGGTTCTTTCTAGGTTACGCATCACCCACCAATCAAAACCCTTGCGCTAACGTCTTACATATGATATATTTCCATTAATATGCTGCTCGGAAAAAAAATAATCGTGGTCATGCCGGCGTATAACGCCGAAAAAACAATTGAAAAGACTTACTGCGAGATCCCTCGCGATATCGTAGATGAAATTCTTGTTGTCGATGATCACAGCCGCGACAAAACCGTTGAAGTCGCAAAGAAACTAAACCTTCCCGTGTTCGTCCATGAGAAAAATAAGGGCTACGGCGCTAACCAGAAAACCTGCTATAAAGAAGCATTGAAAAGGGGAGCCGATATAATCATAATGCTCCACCCTGATTACCAATATCCGCCAAAACTTATTACTGCCATGGCGGGACTCATAACAAGCGGCATGTTTGATATTGTTTTAGGTTCGCGCATATTGGGAGGCACGGCGTTAAAAGGCGGTATGCCGCTATATAAATATATTTCAAACAGGCTTCTTACATCTTTTGAAAATCTGTTATTAGGCGCGAAATTATCTGAATACCATACAGGCTTCAGGGCATTTGCAAAAGAAGTGCTTCTTAATCTGCCGTTACTAGAAAACTCTGATGATTTTGTGTTTGATAATCAAATCCTGGCGCAGGCAGTATATTTCGGTTATAGAATAGGCGAGATCACGGCCCCTTCTACGTATTTCAAAGAGGCTTCTTCAATAAATTTCAGAAGAAGCGTTATATACGGTTTTTCTGTTCTGGCTACCGCAGTAAAATATGTCTTACAAAAGACGAGATTATTCAAATTTCCGCTCTTTGATAATGGCGGCAGAAAATTGGATATAACATGAGGCGCGCATTAAAGATATTGGAATTATTGAAGAAAGCATATCCGAGTTCAAAAATCGCGCTAAAAGTCAAAAATCCGCTCGAGACGCTTGTCGCCACGATTTTGTCCGCTCAATGCACGGATAAAAGGGTTAACATTGTTACGGAAATTTTATTTAAAAAATATAAAACAGTTCGGGATTACGCGAAGGCCAATGAAAAAAAATTCGGAAGCGAAATCAGGTCAACAGGATTTTATAGAAATAAAGCGAAAAATATAATAGAAAGCGCCAAAAAAATTATTAAGGATTTTAACGGGAAAGTGCCTGAAACAATGGAAGCATTGCTTGCGCTGCCGGGCGTGGCGCGTAAAACAGCGAACATAATTTTGTATAACGGATTCGGCATAATAGAAGGTATAGCGGTAGATACGCACGTGAGGCGTTTGTCCCAGCGGTTGGAATTAAGTAGAAATGATGACCCCGTGAAAATAGAAAGAGATCTTATGGAGATTTATCCCAAGAAAGAATGGGCGAATTTGAGCAATCTATTGATTGACCACGGCAGAAAAATCTGCATCGCGAAAAAACCTCGTTGTCCCGAATGCGTATTAAATGAGTTTTGCCCGTCAGCAGGAAAAATATGATTATATATACAAAATTATGTAAATTGTAATCAGCACATAAAAGTACACATATAAGTTCTCGTGTGCAAAATAAAAAATAAAGTATAAATATGAAGACTGGTGATATCAGGATTTTGGTTGCGGATGACGAACCGAGTATCTTAAACGGCGTTAAGGCTATTTTAATGTCGGAAGGCTATAGCGTAATTACCGCAAGGGATGGCAAAGAGGCATTGGAATTATTTAAGAAGGAATCGCCGGATATGGTTATCCTTGATGTAAAAATGCCTCATTTAACAGGGCTTGAAGTGCTCGATAGGATAAAGAAATATTTCGGCGAACGATATATCCCGGTTATATTTCTGACCGTAAGCATAAAAATAGACGATAAACTCAGGGCGCTGCACAGCGGCGCGGTTGATTATCTGGCAAAGCCCCTATCCCCGCAGGAACTCCTCGCCCGTATAAAAAATTTCTTGGAAATAAAGGAGCGGCACGATAACTTGAAAAAAGCGGCGACATACGACTGGATGACAGGCATGCTTAATAAAGAGCATTTTATCAATAAGGCAAAAGAAGAATTGGAAAAGGCTATACGCAATAAAACGCCCTTAAGTTTGCTCTTCATAGACATAGACCATTTTAAAGATATTAATGATAATATAGGCCATATGGCTGGTGATGCGGTTATTGCTGGATTTGCCGAACGTATTAAAAAAAGCATAAGAAAAATAGATGTTATGGGAAGATTCGGCGGAGACGAGTTTATGCTTATGCTTCCGCAGAAAGGGAAAAAGGATGCGCTTACGGTCGCAGAGAGACTAAATAAAAACATAAAAAGAAAATCTGTAATATTTGAAAAGAATAAAATAAATATTGCCTCAAGCATGGGCATAGTTTCGATTAAAACAAACCAGCCGATAGATATGGACTCGCTGATAAAGCTCGCCGACGAAGCGCTTTATGAAGCCAAGGCAAAAGGCGGCAGCTGCTTCGTCATCAAGACCATCCAGGATTAGTTTTAGCATGTCATGCGCTTCTCTTTCACAGATGATCACGGATGATTCGTTATACGGTTTCGGGTTGGGTTTCGGTTACGTATCGTTAGTCGTGAATCGGTATCGTTTATCGTATTAAAGACGACTTACGAAACCGATACGTGGCCGAAACCGACAGGCGAAACCGAGAAACTTAAATATCTGCGATCATCTGTGGCAAATGAACAATGGTACTACGTGCCTGCCTGCCGGCAAGGCAGGCAATCTGTGATAATCTGTGCAATAAATAATTTGACTTTTGCTTTTATTAATAATATAGTATGCATAAATAGACTATTATAAAACCCATTTTAAAATGATTACACAGATTATTTTTAGATTACACAGATAAAAATATCGTCGCTAAAGTTAAATCTGTGTAATCTGTTTTTAAAATCTGTGTAATCAAAGATAACTTTTTGACACCCTCTGCATAAACGAAAGGAGGATAGATTTATGGGTGAATTGCGCAAAGACCCAATCTTAGGAAGATGGGTCATAATCGCTACGGAGAGAAGCAAAAGACCGCAATCATATTCTATTAATAGAGAACCTGTTCTGGAAGATACTAAAAATTGTCCTTTTTGTTACGGAAATGAACACATGACGCCGCCGGAGATATACGCGTTAAGGCCTGACAATTCAAAGCCGAACACTTCCGGCTGGAAAGTCAGGGTTGTGCCTAATAAATATCCCGCATTGGGCATTGACAGTCCGTTAAAGAAAAAAGGATACGGGCTTTATGATGTAATGACGAGTTTTGGCGCCCACGAAGTCGTCATCGAGTCCCCGGATCATCGAAGGGAAATATATGAACAGAGCATAGATGAGGTTTGTAATTGGATTAGGGTGATTCAGGGCAGGGTTGAAGACCTTCATAACGACATACGTTTTAGATACTTACTTGTGTTTAAAAATAAAGGCAAGGAAGCGGGCGCGTCTTTAACTCATCCTCATCATCAAATAATAGCGACTCCCGTTACTCCGAAAAGGGTAAGGGAAGAATTGCAGGGCGCCGAGGCATATTTCAAACTTAAAGAGCGGTGCATTTTCTGCGATTTGATAGAGCAGGAGTTAGCGATGAAGGAGAGGATTGTTTATGAAAACGAGGCTTACGTAAGCTTCTGCCCGTATGCTTCAAGGTTCCCTTTCGAAATATGGATTCTTCCGAGGCATCATTGCATAGATTTTTATAATGAAATCGTGAAGAACGAAATTAAACTTCTTGCCGCCGCATTAAAAAGCACGATTGCAAAATTAAATAAGGTATTGAACGGCACGGAATATAATTACCTCATACACGCATCGCCGAACAGATTCATGAGAAGCGGCTATTGGAAAACCATTCATGAGGATTTTCATTGGCACATAGAGCTTTTTCCGAGGCTGACGAGGACGGCCGGATTCGAATGGGGAACGGGTTTTTATATCAACCCGACCGTTCCCGAGGAAGCGGCGAAAATATTACGCGAAACTCCTATTGAGGTCTAGATGACAGCTCCGATAAAAATTTTTTATGCGTCTTCAGAAGTTGCGCCTTTTGCCAAAACAGGCGGCCTGGCGGATGTTGCAGGGGCATTGCCTAAGGCATTGAAAAGGCTCGGCTGCGACATAAGAGTTATTTTACCATATTATAGATGCATTAACAAAAACGGATTTAAGTTAAATAAAATCACGACTATTACCACGAATCAATCGATGGGGCATGCTTCCGCTTTCGACCTTTATGAATACCCCGAAGCCGACGTGCCGACTTATTTCGTTGAAAAAAGCGTTTATTTTGACAGGGATGAGTTATACGGGACGGCCGAAGGAGATTATCAGGACAATGCTTACAGATTCGGATTTTTTTCAAAAGCTGTCCTTGCCGTAATAAAGGCATTGGAATTTAAGTGCGATATTATTCACAGTAACGATTGGCAGACAGCCCTTATACCGTTTTACCTAAAGTACAAATTGGGCAATGATATTTTTTATAACGGCGTTAAAACCCTTTACACGATACACAACCTTGCCTATCAGGGCCAGTTTACAAAAGATGTTATGCATGATTTGGATATTCCCAAGAGGTTTTTCAATCTGCATGACCTGGAATTTTACGGAAAAGCAAATTTTATGAAATCGGGAATAATTTATTCCGACGCAGTCAGCACTGTCAGCAAGGGTTACGCAAAGGAAATATTGACCGAAGAATTCGGATGCGGGCTGGAAGGTTTGTTGAAGACAAAAGAGAATAAACTTTTCGGCATAACAAACGGCGTTGATTATTCGGAATGGAATCCGAAAATCGATCCATACATTAAGGAGCGTTATGATGCCGATTCTATCGAGAAAAAGATAAATTGCAAAAAGGATCTTTTAAGCCATCTCAAAATGGATTTTCATCATGACAGGCCTCTTTTAGGCGTAATAACAAGGCTTGCGAAGCAGAAAGGCATAGATCTCTTGGCGGATATAGTAAAAAAGCTTGTCGAATCAAATGCGGGTATAGTCCTTTTGGGAAAAGGAGATGAATTTTATCAGAATCTTTTTATCAAACTAAAGGAGCATTACCCCGACCGTTTGAGCGTTAATATAAAATTCGACAATGAACTTGCTCACAAAATTGAAGCGGGCTGCGACATGTTTTTGATGCCGTCGCGTTATGAGCCGTGCGGATTAAATCAGATGTACAGTCTAAGATACGGAACAATTCCCATAGTAAGGGCGACAGGCGGGCTGGACGATGTTATAATCGATTTTGGTGAAGACAGAGAATCGGGCAATGGTTTTAAATTTGAGGCCGCGACAAGCGAGGCTTTTTATGAAGCGGTCGAAAGGGCTTTTAAGGTATTTTTAGATAAAGAGTCTTGGGAAGAATTGGTAAAAAAAGTCATGCAATTGGATTTTTCGTGGGATCATTCCGCAAAAGATTATATTGCTTTATACGAAAAGATTATTAATTCCAGAAGACATAATTTAAGGAATATATAATATGTCAGATACGCTATGCGTTATATTGGGCGGAGGCAGGGGAACAAGGCTTTTCCCTCTCACAAAAGAGAGGTGCAAGCCGGCAGTGCCCTTGGCAGGCAAATACCGCTTGATCGATATTCCGATATCCAATTGCCTTAATTCAGGCCTCGACATGATTTACGTCCTTACGCAATTTAATTCGGAATCATTAAACAAACACATCGCCAGGACATACAAACTTGACAGATTTTCGAAAGGATTTGTCGAAATCATGGCGGCGGAGCAGTCTTTGGAGAACACCGATTGGTCTCAAGGGACAGCGGATGCGGTAAGGCATTGCCTGAAACATTTTTTAAATCCCGTCATAAAGCGTATTCTTGTTTTGTCCGGTGACCAGTTGTATAAATTCAATTTACAAGATTTGATTAATTTTCATAACTCAAGGAAATCGCAGATTACGATAGCATGTAATCCTGTTTCATCCGATAAAGCATCGGAATTCGGCATAATGGGTGTTAGTAAAGAAGGACGTATCATGAATTTTGTCGAAAAACCCGGCCAAAAGGATGATGTCAAGGATATGATGGTAAATATCGACAATAGAAATTGTTTTTTGGCTTCGATGGGAATTTATCTGTTCGAAAAAGAAGCATTGATAGATATTCTAAAGAAAAACAGGAAAGTGGATTTCGGCAAAGAGATAATCCCGGACAGTTTTAAAACAAAGCTGACATACGCTTTTATTTATAAGGGTTACTGGAGAGACATCGGAACCATGAAATCCTTTTACGAAGAAAACCTTTTGTTGACCGACAGGGTGCCGGAGCTCGACATCTTTGACGAGCATTGGCCTATTTTCACAAGACAGAGGGACCTGCCGCCTTCAAAAATAGAATCAAGCAACATCGAAAGATCCATGGTTAGTGACGGATGCATCATCGATAAAGCGGAAATAAAGCATTCGGTTCTTGGGATACGGAGCAGAATAAAAGAGGGCTCCAAGATTGAAGATACGGTTATACTCGGCTGCGATTATTATGAATCAATCGATACCATAAAACGGAATGAGCAAAATCGCCTGCCGTCTATGGGCATCGGTAAAAATTGTTTCATAAAGGGCGCCATCATTGATAAAAATGCGAGAATCGGAGATAACGTGAAAATTATTAATAGAGATAATTTAAAAAATTACGACAGCGACAATATATACATAAGAGACGGCATCATTATAGTCGCTAAAAATGCGTTGATAGCGGATAATACGGAAATTTAACATGGAAATACAAAATAATATCGCACGGTTGAAGCAGAAAGAGAAATCATTGTTAAAGAAAGCCGGTCTGGCTATACACGACTATTGTATGATAAAGAAGGATGACAGGATATGCGTTGCGGTATCGGGCGGGAAGGACAGCCTTACGTTATTAAAATTACTTTCGTTAAGAACGCTGAAAATATCTTTGGGTTACAGTTTAATCGCCGTTCATATAGAGACTGATTTTAAATGCAAAGGTTGTATTCATAAAGAGACGATTAAAAAGATATTCGATGAATGGGGAATCGCTGGTATTTTTAGCAAAATAAGCGTCTTAAACAGCAAGAGTAAGAAAGGTATTACGTGTTTTTGGTGTTCGTGGAATAGGCGGAAGGCAATTTTCGAAATAGCGGGTAAATTCAATTGCAATAAGATTGCCTTAGGCCATCATAAAGACGATGTTATTGAAACGATGCTCCTCAATCTCCTGTTTAACGGAGAAATTTCCACAATGAACCCGAAACAGGCGATTTTTAACGGCAGGTTCGAGATAATAAGACCGCTGTGCTACGCAGAAAAAAAAGAAATAACGGCATACGCGCTTACGGCAGGATTTCCCGATTGTTTCTGCAGCTGCCCCAACGCCTTTATTTCCAAAAGAAAATTTGTAAAAGATTTCATTGATGAAGCCGCGAAACTCTCGCCAGGGATAAAAACTAATATTTTCCGCGCTCCTTCGAGAATAAGACATGAATATTTAGGAAAAACTTTAATCCCTCGCAGAAATCACAGGGCTTTTCCGCCAAAGGTGGATCCGCCTCTGGCGGAAGCCTGCGGGATGGCCGCTAAAATTTTTCTTTGAAAATTTTAGCGAGATCTCGCTATGAATTATGGCGGAAATGCTAACAATAGTTCATCTCGTCGAGAGGGAGCATCGGCCTTTAGACCGATGGGGCTCCGCTTAAATCTTTAGTATAACCCTATTAGAAAAATAGGTAGCTGTCCCTTATTTTAAAAAGTTATGAAAGAATTCAAATACATATACGGTCCTGTTTTATCGTGGAGGTTGGGCCGCTCATTAGGAATAGACCTCCTTTCATGTAAGGATAAGATATGCAATTTTAACTGCGCATACTGCCAGATAAAAGAGACGAAATTTTATACCGTAGAAAGAAAGATATTCGCGCCGACAGAAAAAATAATAGAGGAAATTAAAAATATCCCCGCCGTCCCTATAGACTATATAACTTTTTCTGGAAGAGGCGAGCCGACGTTGGCAAAGAATCTGGGTGATGCGATAAAAGAGATAAAAAAGATGAGGAAAGAACCCATAGCGGTCCTGACTAATTCTTCGTTACTGCCTAGGGAGGATGTCAGGGAAGATCTTTTAGGCTCGGATTTGGTTTCGTGCAAAATAGATGCGAAGGACGGAAAAGAATTTTTATTGATGAATAGGCCGGAATCGGGAATCTCATTTGAAAGCGTATTGAGCGGCATAATAAAATTGCGCAAAAGATACAAAAATAAATTTGCGGTTCAGATTATGTTCACAAAAGAAAACATTAAGGACGCGCAAAAAATAGCAAAATTGGTAAAATTAATAAAGCCGGATGAAGTCGAGATAAATACGCCTATGCGGCTTTCATCTGTAAAAGCGCTTTCAAAATCAGATATTTTTAAAATCAGGAATTATTTTAAAGATTTTTATGTAATTACGGTTTATGATAAGAAGCCAAAAAAAAGCCCGCCAATTAGCCGAAAAGGCATATCGGCCCGCAGGGGTAAGGAAAGTGTATAAATTTGACACATTCGGCGGCGCCAAGTCCCCGTCATTTAGGGCGGGGATAAAAAGCGCCGCCTCAGTGTCAACCCTAAGCAATCTCCGGCCAAAAGGCCGGAGTGCATCGAAGGGTTGACTTTTTTGTAAATATAAGGCATACTTTATATTACCGTTGTATATAAATATTAAAACTTAAAGCGGTCCCTCGTTGCCTAAGTAAACTCATGCAACTCGGGACGATTTTGCCGGACGTTGGCAAAAGCAAAATCGGAGGAAACATGTTAAAGAGGTATATAACTTTTGTGCTTTTATTAGTATTGACTGCGTTTGTGCTTATTGGTTTTTCGACGTTTGCCGAGAAAAGCGAAACCGAACAGGCTACGGGTGAGTTTATAACTTCTCAAGCGACAATAGGAACGGTAGAAGGCGATGCGACGCTTCAAAAGGGGGATACGGGCCAGACAATGCCTGTCGGAGAAGGAATGATAATAGGTCAGAACGATTCTATAAAAACCGGAGTAGGCTCTAAGGTTGATGTGATTTTTGATAAAGACGGAGAAAAGTCAGTTGTTCAGGTATATGCGAATTCAGAGCTTAAAATAGAACAACTTTTGAAAAATCAGACTACCGGAGAAAAGAAAACAATTCTAGATTTAGCTGTAGGAAAGGTTCTGGTTAAAGCCGCCAAATTAGAAGGGGAATCCAAGTTCGAAGTCAACACTCCTACCTCTATAGTTGGTGTTAGGGGAACAGAATTCGAGGTTGTTGTTTCTGCGCCGTAACAGTAGCCAACTATAAATCTCATAAATTTGACTTTTGTCTATTTGTTATGTATACTTAATAAAAATATTAAAAAAGTAAGTTTCTAACATGATTGTTAACCGAATAAAATATTTATCCTCCTTCGTCCGCCACCTACGGTGGCGAGACTTCGGAGAGATTTCGCAAAGAGGCTAATGGAAATCCCGGGTTTTAGCCCGGAGAGCTTCATTTTTTTTGAATTTAATAATATAAAAAGCCAGAGTATGTTAAATTTTAAGAAAATCCCCGCAAATGATAAAGAAAATAAAAATTTAATAGTATATAACATCCTTAGAGATAAAGGCCAGATATCAAGGTCGGATATAGCAAATATTACAGAAATAAATGTTGTTTCTATATCAAATTACATTAATGCATTTATAAAAAAAGGATTAATACTAGAGAAAGAGGTAGGGGAATCGAGCGGCGGCAGGCCTCCTATTATATTAGAATTAAATAAAGATAAGGTATATGCAATAGGTATTTACTTATTTAATTCTTATATAATAGGTATTTTACTAAATTCTGTTTTGGATATTAAAAGTAAACTTAAAAAAAAGTTAGAAACTAAAGATAATAAGACATTATCAGATTCCATTTTGAATATGATCAATAATTTATCAGATAATATTGATAAAATATATATTAAAGGGGTAGCAATTATCTCAGATTATGATTATCAGCCAGTATATACAGAAGAAAAAATAACAGCTTTTTTCTCGAATAATGAAGATATAAGAATCTATAATGAAAGGGCATCCATATCATCTGCTTACGCAGAGAGCATATATATTAAAAATTATAGCGCGAAGGAAAAAATTCTTTATTCTCATAAAGATATTGGTGATTGCACATTAATTGAAAATATGGATATACGCACTTGGGGCGAGGAAGAAAATAAGAAATTGAATTATTTCAAACCATGGAATGATAGTATGAGTCTAAGATATCACGCAGGGAATATCATTAATAAAGGCGTTGGCACAGAGATTATCAATATTATCGGGAACTCCTCTATTGAAAACATCAGAGAGGAAGATATTATAAACGCGGCTATTAAAAAGGATAATGTAGCCATTGAGATTTTAGAATTCGTCGGTTTAAATTTAGGTTTAAGACTCGCGTATTTAGTCAATATTTTTAAGCCCACAAAATTAATTTTGGGCGGCGGCGTGGAAAAAGCAGGTATTTATTTCATCGAACCCATTAAGAGAAGCATAGAACTATTATCGATACGCGAATCATTAAGGGGTTTGGAAATTAAAAATAGTATTTTAGGGGAAGACGCAGCTGCGCTGGGCGCGGCTGCTTTGGTTATAAGAGAAATATTTATGGGGGTTTAAATGAGCCAAGAAAGAAAATGTAAAATTTGCGGCAGACCATTTCTTCCAAACAAATACAGGCACAATCAACAAATTTGCTCGAGCATAGAATGCCAATACCAGCGGCAGCTGGATAATATGAAAAAATGGCGAGGGAAAAACCCCAATTACTTTAAATATAAAGAAATCGGGGATAAATCCTGGAAGGAAACGTGCCGTGAAAGGTCGTTGGAATGGCGAAAGAAGCATCAGGAGTATCTCAAGCTTTACAGGGAGGCTCACAAGGACAGGCACAAGGACTACATGAGGGATTATATGAGACAATACAGAAAGAAGAAAAAAGACGAGTTAAAAAGGGATCTTAGAGAATCATGATGATAATGGGTTATTATAACAGAAAGATTTTTATACTCTTAACATTTGCAGCGCTTTTTTATTTTAATAAAACATTTTGTTATGCAAGGAATATAGAGGAATTTAACAACCAGCAAAGCTACAATATTGAGCAATTAGCAAATGATATAGTGGATTCATACAGGCTTTTCGAACAGGGAAAAAAAATATATGAAAACTGCGATTATTCTAGCGCAAAGAAAGAGTTCGAACTTGCGCTTCGGAAGGATCCGGACAATAGAAAAGCAAAAGAATACCTGAAATTATGCGATTTAAAAATGGAAGATGAGGGAGCCGCTCTATCCGCTAAAGAAGAAAATAAAAAGGTAAAAAATGCCAAACCTAAAAAGTCATTTTTTGAGAGGTTAGGTTTTGGGAAAAAGAAAACCAAAGAAGAAAAAAAAGTAAGTAAAAAAAGAAAATTTCCGGATGCCGAAAAGAAGAAAGAAACCGATAAGACAAAATCAGAAAAAAAAGAAAAATTGATGGAAACCAGGGAACAGGCAAACCTCGAGAAAAGGGCCATGGGTATATTAGGCGTTAGAAAAGAATATTTGAGAGACATCCTTCTAATGATACCGGCAAGGAATATTCCGAAAAATAAACTTAAGCTGGAAGAATGCATAAAAACAGGGATGGATAGCAGTTTAACTTTAAAAACAGCGGAAAAACAGGTAAAACTTGCAAAGATAAGATTGTGGGAGGCAAGGAGGAAATTGGCGCCGGCCTTAAAGGCAAAATGGGAAGAATCAAGCGGCGAGATTTATGCTAATAAATATGAAGGCAGAAAAGCTGTTGTTGAAGCATCGCAGCCGGTTTTTCACGGCGGCGAACTTATAAATACGGTGAATCAGGCAAACGTGAATTTGGAAATTGTAAAAAATGATTACGATAGAATAAAGAACGATATCATTCTTAAAGTGGAAAAGGCTTATTATAGTTTGGATAAGGCGATAAAATTTCTTGAGGTTCAGGCGAAAATATACGACAGAGCGAAAACATTAGATGGATTTATTGACAAGGGCTACCAGTCGGGCGCTATAAGCAAACTCGAGTTTTTGAATGTCAGGTCAAAATACAACCAGATAAATTTTCAGTATATATCGGCTGAAGAAGATATATCTTTGGCGAAACTTATATTGCAGCAGGCGATGAATACGGAAGAGGATCTTGATATAGAACCTGCCGGAGAGCCCGAAATTAAAAGCGACATTTCGCTGGATAATTGTTATACGCTGGCTTATACAAATAGGCCTGAAATGAAAATAAACTATCTTATGTCGGAATATTATTTATATGAAAAGAAAATAGCGCGATCAGGCGGCTGGCCAAAGCTGGACGCTATGGGTTCTTACGGCTATTCGGCCGAAGATTTTAGAGATGCAGAATTGAAAGCGGGCCACAAACTCGGGCCGGAATGGTATGCAGGCGTTAAGGTCAGCGTGCCGTTTTTCGGCAGCACCTTGGGATATTCTCTAACGAGGGAGCACTGGCAGCCGGTCGTGGCATCTTTTCACGGAACAGATTCATTAACACATACGACAACATTCAGTGTTTTGGATAATCTTAAATATTATTCGGATGTTACTGAAGCGGATATCGGTTTTGAAAGGGCTAAGGAAGAATACAATAAAGTAAAACAAGAAATTTCCCTTGAGGTAAAAGAAACTTTTTTTAAGTATAAAAAAGCCATGCTGCAGACAGAAGTGGCTAAAAGTAAAGTTGAATTTCAGAGAAAACAGGTTGAATTTCTGGAAGCAAAAAGGGAATTTGATGAAGCGCCGGTATCAAATGTGCTTGAAGAAATGGTAAGGCTGGGCGAAGAGGAATTTTCTCTTTTGCAGTCAATAACAGATTATTATATTGCCGTGAAGTCATTAAATAAGGCGGTAGGGATTGTAGGATATTTCGATAAAAAAGATGAAAGCTCAAAGGAGTCAGCATATGGATATAAAGAAGGTTAAGAAAAAGACGATTTGGATAATAATAGGCTCTATCATCGTACTTCTTTTTGTTTCTAAAGGACTCGAGAATATAAGAAGAGTGCTATTTAAGGAAAAGAAAGAAATTTCTGAATTAGAGATGATAGGCGAGGCAACGCCTGTAAAAGTCTATAAAATAAAACGGATGGATTTCAAGGACACGCTGCCTGTTTTAGGCGGTATAAAAGGGTATAAGGAAGTGCCCCTTAAATTCCAGACAAGCGGCATGCTGGAGAGTTTCAATTTTGAGGAAGGCGAAAGAATACAGGAAGGGGATATTATTGCGAATCTTGAACAAAAGGACGCACTTTTAAAATTAAAATACACGGAACTGGAACTTGATAAGTCAAAAAAGATGTTTGAAATAGGGGCAATAGTGGAGGATGCCTTGGAAAAGGCAAAGATTGAATATGAATCGGCAAAGAGTGATTTGGAGAAGACGAATATCTATGCCGTCACAGACGGAGTTTTGGGCAGCCATATTATAGATGTCGGGACCTATGTAACACCCAACGATAAAATAGGGACGTTTGCGGATATAACAAAGGTTTACGCTGAATTTAATATCATTGAAAAGGATGTTCCCAAACTCAAGCTTGGCCAAAAATGCGAAGTATTCGTAGATGCAATGCCGAATAAGAATTTCGTCGGGACAGTTGACACAATTTCACCGCTTATAGAAGGCCGCACCAGAACTCAACGTGTAAGAATAGAATTAAAAAATCCGGAAGGAGAGCTTAAACCGGGCATGTTTAGTAGAGGGCTTATATCAACTTACGAAAAGAAGGACGCTCTCATAGCGCCCGCCTCGAGTCTAAAAAAGAAAGATGAAGGGTATGTGGTTTTTATAGTTCATAGAGAAGAAAAAGCTGAGGAGGCTTTAAAGGAAGAAAAAGAAAAAGGAAAGAAAGAAGAGAAAAAGGAAAGCAAGAAAGAAGAAGCTGCAACGGCCAGAGATATAGGTATTGTTGAAATCAGGCAGATTGCCATCGGCTATATGACACAGGACTTGGTTGAAGTGGACAAAGGTTTGGAAGAAGGCGAATTGGTAGTAATTGAATTATATCAGGAATTGCAGGATAAAGAGAAGGTAGAAATAGCGGAAGTTCAGGAAATATTGTATTAATTTAAAGATAGTTACTATATACATACACAAACACAACTTTGGTTACTAATAGTTAATAAATACGCGTAATTGCAAGTTGGTTACTAACGATTTTCGCGATTTTAATTTCCATATGCAACTGTTGGTAACCAATATTTGTTTTAGTTTGATATAGTAACTGATGTAACCAACAAGCAGTAGGGGGGTCAGGAGATGGGATTACCGCAATTTTCGATAAAAAGACCGGTTACAACGATGATGATTACTTTTGGCGTAGTGCTTTTTGGGTTTATATCACTTGCGAGACTTCCTCAAGAATTATTCCCTCCTATTGTTTATCCGCAGCTCACCGTTGCCACTCTTTATGCTAATGCCGCGCCCGAAGAAATAGAAACATTGATAACCAAACCCATAGAAGAAGCCGTGGGAACAGTGAGCGGCCTAAAGCGAATCAGGTCTGTGTCCAAAGAAGGAATTTCTCTTGTCATGGGCGAGTTCGGTTGGAGCGAGAATATGGATTTCGCTTCGCTGCGGGTAAGAGAAAAAATCGATTTAATAAAAGAGAGGCTTCCCAGGGATTCGGGCGAGCCGCTTGTTATGAAATATAATCCTTTCGATCGCCCGATAATGACACTAAGTATTACCGGCAAGAGGTCGCCCGTTCATGTAAGAGAACTTACAAGAATAATTATAAAGGATGAACTCGAGAAGGTGGAAGGCGTTGCTTCAGCTACTATTTCCGGCGGCCTTGAAAGAGAGATTTTAGTAGAGCTTGACCAGGCCCGTCTTTACGCGCAGAACGTCCCGCTCATGGATGTTGTGCACGCAATAACGAATGCGAATTTGAATTACCCGGCAGGCACGATAAAAGAAAGTTTTTATGAATATCTTATAAGGACACTCGGAGAATTCGAGCATATCAATGAAATCGGAAAGATTCCCGTAAAGAGCTTCAAAGACGAAAACGAAGAGATGTATTATGTTCCCGAAGAAACAAAAGAGAAAGAGATATCTAAAGGGGCAAATCTCGCTTTATTGGAGGATGTAGCCGATATATACGATACTTATAAAGAAAGGACAAGTTATTCGAGATATAACGGCAGGGAGAATGTTTCAGTTTCGATTCAGAAACAGGCTCAGGCAAATACTCTTCAAGTCGTACATAGAGTAAAGAACGCTTTAAAATATATTAAAGAAGAACTGCCGGAAGATATTGAAGTTGCCATTGTTTATGATCAGTCAGAATTTATCAAGAGTTCGATAAATAGCGTTAGAGATTCCGCCATACAAGGAGGAATACTGGTATTTATCGTTCTTTATATATTTTTAAGAAATTTAATGAGTTCCGCTATTGTTTCATTCAGCATACCCATATCTATAATGACAGTTTTTGTTTTAATGTATTCGTCGTCCCTGTCAATTAATTTGATAAGTTTGGCAGGCCTTGCGCTCGGCGTCGGTATGCTTGTCGATAATTCTATAGTTGTTTTAGAAAATATATTCAGGCATTGGAGCCTGGGTAAATCGTCAGAGGAGGCATCCATATTAGGCGCTGATGAGATGGTGAACGCCATTATGGGGTCGACGCTTACGACAATAGTAGTTTTTTTCCCTATGGCGTTCGTCATAGGAATAGTAGGGCAGTTGGTTAAAGATCTCGCATTTACAATCATATTTTCGTTAACAGCATCTATAGTTGTAGCGTTGACTCTCGTGCCTTTATTTTTTTCAAAAATGAGAAACGTAAGGGATAGCTCCGCTTCGACTTACAACAAAATGCAGAAGCATTTCGGGTTATTTGAAAACGCATTAAGTGTTTTTATTAAGAAAAGAAAAGTTAGTCTTTTAATAACACTGATAATTTTTATCATATCGATTCTTATGTATTTTACCTTGGACAAGGAACTTATGCCGAAGATGGACCAAGGCCAGTTTACTATAAAAGTGAACATGCCTTCGGGGACGAATTTGGATATAACGAACGGTATTGCTTCGAAAATAGAAAACTTTCTTCTCAGTTTACCTTATGCGGAGGAGGTCAGTGTTATTGTTGGCTCGACGCGCGGCAAAAGCGCCGAGGATTTTTTGCAGAGACTGGGATCCCATCAGGCAGAGATATTCGTAAATTTAGAATCTAAAAGAAAAATTGAGACTAAAGATGTTATTCAACTTGTCAAGGGAAACCTGAGCGCTATGGATTTGGAAGGCGCGGATATCGAATATATACTGCCTGAAAGCATTTTCAGCACAGTGGTAGAAGAATCAAGTCCCGTAGTCGTAAAGGTTCAAGGCAAAGAATTAACGCAGATGATAAATATAGTAGAAGAAGTAAAAGGAACTTTAAATAATATAAAAGGTATTTATAACATAAGAACGGATATGCCGGAAGCGTCTCCCGAAACGAAGGTTCTTGTCGATAAAGATAAGGCAGCGGCATATCAGTTTTCCGTAGTGGATATTGCCCAGACTTCTCAGGCTGCTATTCGCGGTTATGTGGCAAGCGAATTTAAGGAAAAAGGGCAGGAAATAGACATAAGGGTAAGATTGAGGGAACAGGACAGGGATGATTTTAATAAACTTGAGAGGATACAGCTGACATCCCAAGCGGGGGTGAAGGTTCCTCTTACGAGTCTTGTGAAATTTGCGCGGGGCATGGGGCCGAGTGAAATAAAAAGACTCGATCAGGAAAGAACCATACTTGTTTCGGCGAACATTTTTAAAAGGGCGTTGAAAGATGTTGTAAATGATGTAGGAGACACCGTCAAAAAATTAAATATTCCAAATGATTATACAGTAAAACTTGCCGGAGAATCGGAGGAGATGAAGCAATCATTTGTCAGCCTGAGAAACGCGCTTATACTCTCTATTATTTTAGTTTTTATGATTATGGCGGCTCAATTTGAAAGTATATTACAGCCCTTTATTATAATGTTTACATTTCCTCTTTCGCTCATAGGGGTTGTATTCGCCATATTTATAACAAATACGACCGTAAATGTTAATGTATTTTTAGGCGTTATTATACTCGGGGGTATTGTGGTCAATAACGGAATAGTGCTCATAGATTATATTAATCAGCTGATAAATCGAGGGATGCCGGTTTTTGACGCGCTTATCGAAGGTTCTAAAACGAGATTGAGGCCTATTCTTATGACAGCGCTGACAACGATATTCGGCTTTATGCCCATGGCTTTTTCCAAAGGAGAAGGCTCGGAATTCGGCTCATCTCTTGCTATATGCGTAATGGGCGGATTGACTATTTCCACATTTATGTCGCTTTTTGTTATCCCTGCAATTTTTATGGCCTTTCACAGTTTGAAATTGAAAATTTTTGGGAAATAAATCCTTCATCCTAAAAAAGGCATAATAAATGAGTTTATCAGAGATATCCATCAAAAGGCCCGTTGCGGCAATAATGGTCTATTTGGCAGTCCTGCTTATGGGTTTTGTTTCTTTATTCTATCTGCCTGTCGAGCTTTATCCCAACATAAGCCTCCATAATATAAGCATAATCATTATCGTGCGCGGAGGCATCCCGCCGACTGAAGTCGAAAGCATTGTCACAAAACCTATCGAAGAAGCCGTGGGAACCACAAGCCATCTCAAGGAGATATTAAGCGTTTCAAAAGAAGGGGAATCGACAATTGTGTTGAGTTTTGAACCCGGGACAAATATGGATTTTGCGGCACTGGAGGTAAGAGAAAAATTTGCAAAGGTCAAAAATAAACTTCCTAAAGAATGCGAAAAACCTATAATCGCTCAGTTCAAACAAACCGATAGGCCCATTATGATTCTCGCGGTTACAAGCGATAAAAGGACAACCGAGAGCATAAGGAAAATTGTTGATGAAAACATTAAAGAAAAGATTAAAAGGATATCGGGAGTGGCGAATGTCGAGATTTCCGGAGGCAGAGAGAGAAAGATACTTGTCGAAGTTGACAAAAGAAAATTATTTGATAACAGGCTTTCCATAGAACGCGTTATCAGCACGATAAGTTTGAATAATATGGATCTTCTGTCGGGGGAAATAAAAGAAGAGAGAAATAAATACCTGATAAGGACTATGGGCGCCTTTAGGACGGTGGATGATATAAAGAATCTCGCCGTTTCCACTACTCCCATAGGTTCCGTATTGAGATTAAAAGACGTAGCGGATGTTAAAGATTCGTATCTCGAGCCAAGTACTTACGCCAGGATGAATATACGGCCCGTCGTCTCTGTATATATACAAAAAGAATCTACTGCGAATACCATAAAAACGTCGCAGCTGCTTGAAGAGGAAGTGGGAAACTTAAGGCAGGTTGTACCAAAAGATGTCAATATCTTAATAACAGGCAGCAGGGCGACATTCATAAAGACGGCTATCGATAATCTGAAAACATCTCTTTTTAGAGGTTCATTATTGATTATACTTATATTAGCTTTACTTATGGGGTATGTATCCCCAACACGCAAACATTTATTGATATTTACTGCACTTTGCGTCCTCACCAATATTGGGCCAGTTTTTATATTATATCCGCTCTTTTTATTTATTGTCGGCTATGTCATTTTAAAAAAAGAGTTAAGGCCTATATTAATTGTAACTCTATCCATTCCCATATCGCTTGTTATAACTTTCGGCCTCATGGAGTTATGCAATATTAGCCTTCCGCCGAGCGTATTAAATTTAACTATAAATTTTATAACTATGTTCGGGCTTGCGTTGGGTGTAGGCATGCTTGTGGACAACTCAATAGTTGTTTTTGAAAACACCTTGACAAAGACAGAAAAAGGATTGGATAGGCGTAATGCAGCGCTGGTAGGGGCGACAGAAATGAATACAGTTATTATAGCGTCTACGATTACGACAATAATCGTATTCCTGCCCATGATATTCATAAAAAGCGAAATGAGTTTATTATATAGCGGTGTTGCGTGGACAATTACGTTTTCTCTCGTAGTTTCGCTTTTTGTAGCTTTAACCGTTGTCCCGCTCGCGGCCTCAAGGATAGATGTTAGATCCGGGCAGTTTGCAGAAGCAACCCTGGCGCCGTTATATAAATATCAGAAAAAAATTATTTTCTGGGTTATGCGAAATAGATTGATAGTAATTTCCGCTGTCTTTCTTTTCTTTGCAATATCATTATTTTTATATACTAAAATCGGCAAGGAATTTTTGGGGACTACGGAGCAGGATAAATTTACGATATTCGTGGAGCTTCCTACGGGGGCAAAGCTCGACGTAAGCGATAAGGTTGTGAAGAGAGTTGAGGAGTATTTAAAAGAAATACCTGAAGTGAAGACATTCTCAAGCAGGGTTGAGGCATGGTCAAGCAAGATATATGTCGAATTGGTCGGTATAAAAGGAAGAAAAAGAAGCGTAAAGGAAGTCATTGAAAGCTTGAGGCCAAAAACAGACAGGATCAGGCCCGCTTTCATATATTATGAAGAAGAGCAGGAAGTCGGGACCAAGGAAATAATATTGGATCTATTCGGATATGATTATGACGTATTGAGAGAATTAGCTATTTCAATAGCGACAAGGTTGAATAATGTCAAGGGGTTCACGGATACTAAGATCAGAATGAGGGAAGGCAGGCCCGAATTAGGCCTTAAAGTGGATAGGCAGAAAGTGGGATTATATGATTTTACCGTAAGGGATGTCGCCGATTCGGTGCACGCGCAGATGCGCGGATTAAGAGCCACGCTGTTCCATACGGAAAGTCAGGAAGTGGAGACAGTAGCAAGGTTGGACGAGAAGTATAGAAAGACGTTCAAAGATGTGCATAATCTTGCGCTGATAAAAGAAGACGGAACAAGGGTTTTCCTTGACCAGGTTGCCGATTTCAAGTATGGGCTGGGCCCAAGCGAAATATGGAGAAAGGATAAATCGAGGATGATTCAGGTAAGCTCCAATATAGGCAATTATTCATTAAGCAAAGCGGCCCAACTTGTTAAAGACGCCTTAAAAGACATTAAATTTCCGGAAAACTATTTCCATAGATTGGGAGGCGATTATCCGTCGTTAATTAAAAATCAGAAGGAATTCGGCTTTTTAATATGGGTAATATTGATCTTGATTTATTTAGTGCTCGCCGCTATTTTCGAATCGTATTACCAGCCGTTTATAATAATGGCGACAGTATTGTTTGCGACTATAGGAGCGGTCTTTAGTTTGTATTTTTCGAAAACTTCTATAGGTATGGGCGCTCTTATAGGAATGATGATGCTAGCAGGTATTGTTGTTAATAACGGAATAATACTCATTGATCATATAAATTTTCTTAAGAAATCAAACAAAAATATATATAAAATTCTGGTAAGGGTTTCTCGGGAGAGGCTGCGCCCCGTTCTCATGACTTCGGGAACTACCGTAATAGCGCTGATACCTATGGCTTTTGACAAATCCGAAGGCGCCAATCTTTGGAGCCCGCTCGCAATAACTGTTATAGGCGGCCTTTCGCTCGCCACGCCTTTAACGCTTTTACTTACTTCTAATATATATCTTATTTTTGAGCAGGTTAAGGGCTTTCTCCTCAAAATTACGGGGCATAAGAATAATTTAAAATAGGCGTCCAAAAATCTATTTTTTCCACTCATACAAATTGTTTCACAAAATGAGAGAATCCGCGCCTCTTTCCAAATTCACAATATTTTTTTCATTGTATATTGTAATTTCCGCCTCATTCATGCTGCAATTGAATAATTTTTTGATAAATATATTGGGGCAGGAAAAAGTAAAATTTTTATTTTTTTGTCTATTTTATTCCGTAAGTATTTTTTACACGACTTTTGTTATTTTTAAAACAGTAAATATTATTAAGGCATTTCTTAGTGTTTTTGTTTTTGCAATAGCGTATGTATTGATATCGAAACAACAGTTATTTGCTGAAAAGTTTCATGTGCTGGAATACGGCATATTGGGATATCTGGCATTAAGGGATATTACTAAGGCGAATAGTATGCGTTTTATAAATATTTTGTACGCCCTATTTTTTGCGGTATTGGTAAGTTTTGCGGATGAAGGATTTCAAAAATTACTGCCGTACAGGGTGTGCGATATTAAAGACGTGATTACAAATGCGATAAGCGGGCTTTTAGGTATTTTTCTGTACTGTATTATTTGAAGAGTTGCGTTATACTTTTTCTTTACACAGATGATCGCAGATCGGACTCATACGATGTCTTTTTTTAACACAGATGATCGCAGATAATTAAGTTTCTCGGTTTCGTTTGCCGGTTTCGGTTGCGTATCGGTTTCGTAAGTCGTCTTTAATACGATAGACGATACCGATTCACGACTAACGATACGTTACCGAAACCCAAACCGAAACCGTATAACGAATCATCTGTGATCATCTGT
>Ga0315295_10000245_pt1 | contig 46296 bp, 38 predicted proteins | sample YL17G14_0_MG_FD_204453 | JGI IMG/M metagenome (GOLD analysis project Ga0315295, IMG submission 204453) | Sediment microbial communities from Yellowstone Lake, YNP, Wyoming, USA - YL17G14_0 | ecosystem: Environmental > Aquatic > Freshwater > Lake > Sediment | place: USA: Wyoming | collected...
GGCTGGGCGGGGAACGAGACCTTCTTCAGCTCGGTCAGCGCCGGCTTGGTTTCGCGCGGCGGCAAAGCGCCGAGGGTCTGCGCGACGGCGACGATGGCCGCCTCGGTGTCGAGATCGCCGACGATGGAGACCTCGAGCGCGCCGTGCGCGAGCTGCGGGGCGAGCCAGGCCTTCGCCTCGCTGAGGTTGCGCGCCAGCATGACGTCCTTCGCCGGCAGGCCGAAGCGCGGGTCGCCGCCGGCGAGGAGGTTGGCGACTTCCATGGACATCGGCCCGTTGGCGGTGTGCTCGAATCCGAGATACATCTGTTCGATGCCCTTCTGGGCCTGGCGGAGCGCCTCCGGGCGCCAGCCGGCATCGGTGAGTTCGGCGGCGATGAGCTGCAGTTGCAGGAGCAGGTCGCCGGGCGTGGTGTTGCCGGCGAAGCTGAAGGCGTCACCCGCGGGCGAGAACTGTGCGCCGACGTTCTTGCCGGCAAGGACGCGCCGGAGCTCATCAACGCTGTGCTTGCCCAGGCCGCCCGCGCCGAAGGTGCCGCCGGCCAGCGCGGCCAGCCCGCGCTGGCCGGCCGGTTCGGTGATCATGCCGTTGCCGACGCGCACCCCGGTGCGGATGCGGCCGGCCTCGTAATCGGTTTTCTTGAGGTTGAGCTTCACGCCGTTGGCGAAGGTGACAAGTTCCACATCGAGGTCGGCGATGTGCTCGCGCTTCTCCACCTTGCCCGGCGCGCCCCAGTCGGCGTAGGCCCACGCGGCCTCGGCCTGCGCCGCGGGCGCGGCGACGGCGGTGGCACGGGATTTTTCATGGGCCGCGGTGATCGCGCCGCCGGCGTCGCCGGGGATGACGACGTTGCCTGTGACCATGATGAAGCGGCCGGGGGCGGCGAAGGCCGCGCGCAGCGCCGCCAGGCAATCGGCCGCGGTGACCTTGTCGAGGGCGGGCTGCAGGAGCGCGCGGTTGGCGCTGGGGTGGGTGAAGACCTCGCGGTCGGCGATGCTGTTGAGAATCTCGCCGGCCAGCGCGCCGGAGCGCCGCGTGGCCGCGGTTTTCACGGCCTGGTCGAGGCCGTTGGTGTAGGAGGCCACGACCTCCTTCAGCTCGCCGGGCTGGAACCCGTGATCGAGGGCGCGGCGCAGCTCCTGCTCGCCGACCGCGAGGGCGGCCGCCCACTGCCCGGGCTTGCAGGTCACGCTGACCTGCGCCTGCCGCAGGAAGTGGAAATTGTCGGAGACGCCGGCGCTGGCGTTGCTGAAGGGCGCGCCCTCCTTTTTCTCCAGCTCACTGAAGCGGCGGTTGAGCATGCGGAGCGCGAGCTGGCGGGGCAGCTCCTTGACGCGGTTGGCGGCGGTGTCGGGCTCGTTCGGGTCCGGGGTAAGGCTGGTGAGGCTCACGGTGGTCGCGGGTGCCTCGGGCTCGGGGTGGAAATGGGTGCGGATTCCCTCGAATTTCGGCAGCTCACCGAGCGCCGGGTCGGGCGCCGCCGGGGCGCGCGCCGCGAGCGGCGTGAACCCCGCCGTGATCAGCTTCTCGACCAGGGTTGCGTCGAAGTCGCCGACGGCGACGACCACCATCTTCTCCGGGCGATACCATGCGTCCCAGAACGCGGTGAAACGCTCGCGCGGCGCCTTTTCGATGACCTCCGGCAGGCCGATCGGGATGCGCCGGGGCAGGCGCGTGTCGCCGAGCATGAATTCGAACTGGGCGATGAACGTGCGGTAGCCCACGTTGTCGCGGGCGCGCTTTTCGTTCAGGATGATGCCGCGCTCCTTGTCGATCTCGTCCGCCTGCAGCAGGAGGCCGCCGGCGTCGTCGGCGAGCACCTGCAGACCCTCGGTGAGCGTTTTCTCGTCGGTGTGCGACAGCTCAAGCATATACTGCGTGCGGTCGAAGCCGGTGGAGGCGTTGGTGTCGCCGCCGAAGCTCATGCCCATGCGCTGGAAGAACTCGACGAGCGTGCCGGGCGGGTAGTGCTTGCTGCCGTTGAACGCCATGTGTTCGAGGAAGTGCGCGACGCCGCGCTGGTCCTCGTCCTCGTGGAGTGACCCGGCGAGCACGAGCAGGCGCAGCGAGGCGCGGCCCTGCGGCTCCTTGTTCGGGTAGATGACATAGCGGAAGCCGTTGGGCAGCGTGCCGAAGTGCGCGGCGGGATCGGGGGTCAGGCCGGTGTCGGACGCCACTGGGGCGGCGGAGAGCGCAGGAAGCAGGGCGCCCGTAAAAAGGGCGAGGAGGAGCAGGCGGGATTTCATGGCAGGGAAAAAGGTGGCCCGACAACCGGCCCCGGGCAAGTCCCGGGCGATGGGCAAAACGGCCCATGAATGCCCCGGCCATTCTTGCCCGACCGGCCGCTTGGTGCCTTTGGCCTATGGCGGCCCCGGCCCCGAAGTGTTACCGTGACACTCCTTTGCCTTTTCCCCTGCCCCCGCTCCGCTCCCTTTTGCCGGCCGGCGCGCCGATCGACGGCCGCGTCAAGGTCCGCCGTGCGGATGCCCTGGCGCTGACCCGCCGGCGGGTCCGGGAATTCGGCCTGCTGGTCGGCACCTCCACCGGCGCCAATGTCGGCGCCGCCCTGCCCTCCGCGAAAAAACTCGGCCCGGCGGCGCGCGTCGTCATCATCCTATGCGCTTGGGTCGAGCGTTATTTTCCCATCCGTCTGTTCACGGAAACGCCCGCTCGGGCGTCTTAAGTAAGTAGCACCCGCCGTTTGAAATAATCACCTTCCCCCTTACTCTCACCTCCCGATGAAATTCACCCGCCTGCTCCGCCTCCCTGCCCTGAGCCTGTCGCTTGGGCTGCTCGCCCTGCCCTGTCTGGTTTTCGCCGTTGAGTCGAAGCCGGTGACCAAGGGCGCCGTGACCGCCACCCTCGTGTCCGACGCCGTCACCATCGAGGCCGGCAAACCCTTCACCGTCGCCCTGCGGCTGCAGCACGACCCGCACTGGCACAGCTACTGGATCGCCGCCGGCACGGGTTATCCGACCTCCATCAACTGGACTCTGCCCGAAGGCTTCAAGGCCGGCGAGATCCAGTGGCCCACCCCCACCATCCTGCGCGACACCTCCGGCAAGATCGTGGGCAACGGCTACAGCGACGAGGCCTTCCTCCTCGTGGAAATCACGCCGTCGGCCACGCTCGCCGCCGGCACCAAGGGCCTGTTATCCGCCGCCGTCGAGTGGCTCATGTGCGAAGACGTCTGCATGCCCGGCGACGCCCAACTCGAGATTTCTTTCACCGTCGGTGCTGCCCAAGCCGACGCAAAGTGGACGAAGGCCATCGCCGCCGCGCGCGCCCGGCTGCCCAAGGTCGCGACCGACTGGAATGTCACCGCCACGCACACGGACACGACCGCCAAGCTGCGCCTCTTGCCGAAGCCGGGCACAACGCACCAGCCGGCAGAATTGCATTTCTTTGCCGCCGATGCCTTCACCGACTACACCCAGCTGGCCAAGGTGACACCCGGGAACGGCACCTGGGTGATCGAGTTGCCACTCGATGCCGCGGCGGACAAGAACGTCAAACGCCTCACCGGCGTGCTCGCCTCCGCCAACGGCTGGTCGGCCGGCTCGGGCTACGACGGCCTCGCGATTGATGTGGCTTTCGGTGGCGAAACGACCGGTGCCGTTGCGCCTCCCACCTCAAACCTCCCGCCCCAGAGCTCGCAAACTGCGCCCGGCAGTTTGCTGGGCACCCTCCTTCTCGCCTTCCTCGGCGGCATGATCCTCAACCTGATGCCCTGCGTTTTTCCGGTGCTCGGCATCAAGATCCTCGGCTTCGTCAACCAGTCGGGCAATGACCGCCGGAAGATCACGGCGCACGGGCTCGTTTTCGCTCTCGGCGTGCTGGTCTCGTTCTGGGTGCTGGCCGGGGCGTTGCTCGCCTTGCGCGCGGGCGGCGCCCAGCTCGGCTGGGGCTTCCAACTGCAGTCGCCCGCCTTCGTGTTCGGCATGGCGGCGTTCCTGCTGATCTTCGCGCTCAACCTGAGCGGGCTCTTTGAGATCGGCCTGTCCGCCACCGGCGTCGGCGGCGAGCTGCAGATGAAGGAGGGTTTCGCCGGCTCGTTCTTCACCGGCGCGCTCGCCACCCTCGTCGCGACGCCGTGCAGCGCGCCGTTCCTCGCACCCGCGCTCGGCGCTGCGCTTTCGCTGTCGGCCGGGCAGTCATTCCTGGTCTTCACCTTTATCGCGATCGGGCTCGCCCTACCCTACCTGCTGCTCTCGATTTTCCCGCAGGCCATCCGGCTCCTGCCCAAGCCCGGCGCGTGGATGGAAACCTTCAAGCAATTCATGGCCTTCCCGCTTTACGCGACCGTCGGCTGGCTGCTCTGGGTGCTCGCCGGCCAGACGAAGGATGATGACAACGCGCTGCTGCTGATCTCGTTCGGCTTCGTGCTCGTGGCGATGGCCGCGTGGATTTACGGCCGCTTTGGCCAGGCCCACGGCAAGCCGGGCCGGCAGCTCTTTGGTCGCGTGGTTGCCGCCGCGCTGCTCGCCGCCGGACTCTACACCGGCTGGCCCAAGACCGTGGAAGTCGCGCCCGCCGGCAGTTACCAGGTCGCGTGGGAGAAGTGGAGCCCCGGGGCCATCGCGACAGCGCAGGCCGCGGGCAAGTTCGTCTACGTGGACTTCACCGCCCGCTGGTGCGCCACCTGCCAGACGAACAAGGCGACGGTCTTCCACAACGACGCCGTGCTCGCCGAGCTGAAGAAACGGAACGTCGTGCTGCTGCGCGGTGACTGGACCAACCGCGATCCGTTGATCACCGCCGAGCTCGCGCGCTGGAACCGCTCCGCCGTGCCCTTCAACCTGATCTACGCCCCCGGCAAGGCCGACCCGGTCGTGCTGCCCGAGCTGCTCACGCCCGGCAAGGTGCTTGAGGGTTTTGCCCAAGCCGCGGCGCGGTAGGGGCGGTTGCCCTCAACCGCCGTGGGGTGGGGGCTCGCGTCCCCGCGAGCCGGCCGGCCCTAGTCCGTCCCCCGCCGATAGCGATCCAGGATGAGCGGAAATTCCTGCGCGCCGACTTCCGGCGTGATTTGCTGGTCGTAATAGGCCCGCAGTTGCTCGCGATACTGCGCGAGGTAGGCCTGCGACTCCGCCACCTGCGCGTCGGCCGCCGCGACGGCGGGCACCTGCAGGTCGGCAAGCTGCTTTTGCTCGAACAGCTCCAGTTCGTGGACCACCCGGTCGAATTCGCGCAGCATGGTGACGATCTCGAGCTGCATCAGGCTGTTCACCGTCTCCTGCAGGGGAATGATGGCTACCCGCGGCAGTCCGCCGATCTCCGCGGCCTTCTCATTCGCCTGCCGGACCCGGGCGTCGACCTGAGCGATCAGGCCGCTCGACTGGGCGAACATCTCCTGCGCCGTGGCGGACATCTTGCCCGTGGCCTTGTCATAGCCCGCCACCGCGTTGTTCCGCGCCTGGCCGAGCATCTTGATCAGTTCGCGCAGGTCCGCGCGCAGGTCCGCGATGATGCGCTCCCATTCGCCCAGTCGCAGGCGGGCCCGGCTCTGCTGCAGATATACGGGCACGGCGGACTTCAGGTAGGCGGTCAGCTCCGCGTCAAGCATTGCGGCGTGATGTTGCTGGAGGCGCTCGCTTTCCTGGCATTGCCGCTGGACGCCTTTTTCCCGCCCGATAATTTCCGCCAACTCCTCGGGCGTGGACGGGTTGCCCTGGCGCCGGCCCAGCGCAGCCAGCAACCGTCCCGGCAGCGCCGATCCTTCCCGCGCCTGCCCGGCGGCCGACCTGGCCTCCTCCAGCCTGCGCTGGAGCTGGCGGGCATCAGCCCGGACGATCGCGTCCTCCCTCAGGCAGGTGGCCAGCGCCTCCGGAAATTGCGGCGCGGCGGACGGGGTGGTGGCTGTGGCCATGGCCGGAGCAGATACCCCGGCGCCGCGGGGCCGTCAACCATGCGGCCCCGGCGGGACACACCGCGCGCGCCTAACCGACGCCGTAAGGCGGGAAGACCTTCTCCGGGGCCTGCACCAGGTCCTCGAAGAAGCGCTGCACGAACAACCGGACCGCCGCGTCGCCCTCCAGGGGCAGGTCCGGGCCGAACTGGTGGGAGTTGTAGAGCCGGCAGTAGGCGATCTGGCCGCTGGCATCGAGGATGTAGCAGTGGATCGCCCCGACCTTGCCGCCATGGCCCCAGATCTCCGCGATCCAGACGTAGTCCGCGGCCGGATGGTCCGCCTTCACCCAATCGGAATACACGGCCGCCCGCTCCCACAGGTAGCGCAGCTGGTTGTGGCCGAGCTCGGTCGGCGCGACTGCCGGGGCGCCCCCGCGCGGCACCGTCAGTTCCGCGGTGGTGCGGGGTCCGGCCTCGCGGGCCAGCGTCACCGCCAGGTTCCGGCGCCAGACATGGTGGGTCTCGTCGATGAAAAGCACGGGTTGCACCGCCACGCGGCTGGTGGCGAGGCCGGATTGCATCCGGCTGAACGCCTGCCGGCATTTGGCCAGTTCGGTCTCGGACGGCGACCCGAATGCGCGGGCCAGCGGATACAGGAAGATTTCGTTGCCCGCCTGGAGCGACGGGAGCATGATGCCGCCGAGCACCAGGGCGGCCAGAATCCGGCTGATGGTTGTTTTCATGGGATGAGGGGGTTTTCCTTTCACGCCCCAACATACACCCACTCCGCAGTTGCCGGATAATTGATAAAAGAAATCGCGGGCATCGCACCCGCCGATTGCCTCCCGGAGGCGGCGGCCGGGTTTCTGGATTTGCCTCCCGGGAAAATCCCCCGCATGGGTTGCAATCCGTGACCGATCCCGCCCACCGCAAATCCGTCGGCCTGCTGCTCATCACCGCGCTGGGCTGGAGCCTGGGCGGCGTGCTCATGAAACTGGTCGACTGGCCGCCGCTTGCCGTCGGCGGCGGGCGCGGGCTCGTCGCCGCGGTTTTCCTGCTGCTGTTCGCCGGGCGCGGGCTGCGCTTCACCTGGTCGCCGCTCCAGCTGGTTACGGCGCTGGCCTACACGGGTTGCACCGTGCTCTTCGCCGCGGCCACCAAGCTCACCACCGCGGCCAACGCCATCCTGCTCCAATACACCGCGCCCGTCTGGGTCGCGCTGTTCGGCGCCTGGCTGCTGCAGGAGCATGCGACGCGCGCCGACTGGCTGACGATGATCGCGGCCTTCGGCGGCATGGCCGTCTTCCTCTACGACGGCCTGCGGCTCAACGACCTCGCGGGCATCCTGCTCGCCATCGCCAGCGGCGTGTCTTTCGCCATGATGATTGTGCTGCTGCGCAAGCAGCGGGCGGTCTCGACAATCGAGCCGGTCATCCTCGGCAACATTCTCGGCTTCTTTATCGGCCTGCCGTCGATCTGCGCGGCGCCGTGGCCCGGCCCGGGCAGCCTGGTCGCGCTGCTCGTGCTGGGCGTGTTCCAGCTGGCCATTCCCTACCTGCTGTATTCCCGCGCCATCCGGCACGTCACGGCGCTCGAGGCGGTGCTCATCCCCGTCATCGAGCCCATCCTTAATCCCGTCTGGGTGATGCTCGTCATTGGTGAAAGGCCCAGTCCGCTGGCACTTCTCGGCGGCACGATTGTCCTTGGAGCCGTCACGTGGCGCGCGGTGGACTCCATCCGCCGGCGCGCCGCCTGATCCGTTGTGCCGCGCCTGCTCCCCTGCCTCCTCCTCATGCTGACCGCCACCAACGCGCTGCCCGCCGCGCCCGGCGATACCGTCATCCTGCTCCATGGCCTCGGCCGCACCCGCTGGTCGTTCTGGCGGCTGGAGCAGGCCCTGCGGCACGAAGGCTACTGCGTCGTCAACCTCACCTATCCCTCGCGGGAAAAATCCGTGGAGGACCTGGCGCGCGAATATCTGGCTCCACTGGTGGCGGCGCAGGCGGCCGTCCCGCGCCTGCACTTCGTCACGCACTCGATGGGCGGGATCCTGCTGCGCTGTTACCTGCGCGATCATGCGGTCCCGAATCTCGGTCGCGTGGTCATGCTCGCGCCGCCCAACGCCGGCAGCGAGCTGGCCGACGTGCTGAAGCCGACCTGGCTCTACCGCACGCTCCACGGCCCGGCCGGGCAGCAGCTCGGGACGGAGGGACTGCCCCGCGCGCTGGGCCCGTGGCCGGCCGGCGCGGGCGAACTCGGCATCATTGCCGGCCAAACCTCCCTCAACCCGCTATTTTCCGCGGTGCTGCCCGGGCCGAACGACGGCAAGGTCACCGTCGCGAGCGCGCGGCTGGAGGGAATGCGTGATTTCCTCGTCGTGCCCTACAGCCACACCTGGCTGGTCTGGCGCCAGCCGGTCATCGCCCAGGCGCGGGCGTTCCTGCGGGACGGCCGCTTCTCCTCCTCCGGCCCCAATCCAACCAAGCCGGTCCCCGACCCCTAAGTATACTATTAGTTGACATCCGCTGGCGCGCCGGACTGCGTAGGATCATGTCATTCGATTCGATTCCCCCGGGGCTCTGGCCCTTTGAAGTATTGCTCAAGGTTCTTTCGCCCGAGGCCCGGGCCTCCATCCGGCGGCGCGGCACTTGGCGTAATCCCGGCGGAGCCACGCTGCGCCCCGGATCGGTCACTCCGCTCTGGAACCGGCTGGTGACGGAAGCCAGCCCCTTGTTGAAGCGCCGGGGCGAGAAGGCCCAACTCGCGCGGCTGCTGGGCGTCCACCGGCAGGCGGTCAACGAATACTTTGTCCGCCGGACGCGGATGCCTGATGCCGAACGCACGCTCCTGCTGCAGGACTGGTTGCGCGCCCGCCAAGAGGGGCGGCGACCCGGTCGGTAGATTGTCAACTAATAGTATACGTAGGCTTGAGGTGTCGCCGGGCCTTCCGGCTGGGCGGAATCTTTCCCTCGTCTAGGCCGGTTTAGGCAGCGGCTTGAGCTGGATGAGCACGTTGGCCAGCGTAATCAGCCCGCCGCCCGCGAGCAGGTGCCAGGTGACCCGCTCGTTGGGATAATCGAAGCCGCCCCACGCGGAGAACCACGCCGGCAGGAACAGCGCCATCACGGAGGTGAACACCGGTTCCACGCAGTAGATGAGCCCCGCCTCGGTGGCGGAGATCTTCGGCTGCCACTTGATCATGAGGGTGAAGGCGCCGAGCGTGCAGAACAGCGTGAGCAGGCCGGTCAGCCCCAACCACGGCCCCGAGGTCCACGGCACAAGCACGTCCGCCGGCCGCGGCGCGGTGGCGAGCGCCATGCCGGAGAACAGCACGGCCTCCGTGACAAACATCGACAGCGTGACCGGCAGCGCGCGGTTGGCGGCGAACTCCTTCCGCTCGAGCAGAAAGATCTGCATCATGAAGAACACCGAGCTGACCAGCGTCTCCACCTCGCCGCGGCCGAGGTGCATCGTCCGGAAGTCAAACCGGCCCAGCACGGCCACCCCCGGGAGCACCAGCACGCAGCACAACAGCACGACGGCCGGCGGCCGGCGGCGCAGCCGCCACGCGATCCACAGCGGGATCATGACCGAGTAGAGCTGGGTGAGGAACGCCGAGGTCGAGGCGCTGGTGAACTGCAGGCCGTCGTTCTGGAACAGCATGCCGGCGCCGACCGCGAGGCCGATCAGCGCGCCCTGCCTCAATTCGAGCCGGGTGAACGTGCGCAGTTTTCCCCAGAGCACCACCAGCAGCACGGCCGAGCCGAGCAGGAAGCGCGGCGCGACCGTGTAGGCGGTGATGAACCAGGTGCCGCTCGCCGGGAGCACTGCCGCGTGGGCCAGGGCGATCGCCTTCACCAACGGAAAACTCCCGCCCCACAGGAGCGTGGTCAGCAGGAGCATCAGCACGGCGCGTGTGTGGAGGGAGCGGCCGGGCGACCTGGCGTCAGGCAATGTCATGGATCCGGATTGTCATTCTATGCGCAGTGAAGAATCCCCGGCGGAGGGCACGGCGCCAAGTGCGGAAGCGTGGCTCCTTCGCCCGCTCAGGATGACCGGCCATAGCCACCAGGCGAAGGCTCCGCCCAAAACAAACCGCCGCGGATTGCTCCGCGGCGGTCAGGGAAGTTCGCTAAGCGCAGCGGCTCAGGAGACGTGCTTGCTGACCAGCTTGGTCATGTCGAACATGCTGACGGTGGCTTTGCCACCGAACACAACCTTCAGCGCCGCGTCGGCGTTGATGTTGCGGCGGTTCTTCTTGTCCTGAAGACCGTTCTTCTTGATGTAGGCCCAGAGTTTCTTGGTCATTTCCGTGCGGGGCAGCGGATTTGAACCAATGACGACCGCAAGGGCGGCGTCGGGGGTGACCGGCTTCATGAAAGCGGCGTTGGGTTTGCGAGCGGATTTTTTAGCCATAGTGGTATTCGTTTTAGGAGGGGGCGGAGGCAATGCAACGATTTTCTAGAGGGAGAATCACTTTTTTCAGAGGGAAACCGCATGCTTTCGGCAAATATTGCCTTGCGCCTTTTCCGCCCAAGTCTCCACCGCGCCGGATCACGCGGGCCCGTGTCGGCGCCGGGCTGCCGGCGGCACAAAGGGTCCGGACGGCGGGCACGGCCCTAGGGCCCCGGTAGATCCATCTGCACGAACTGCCGGTAAAGCGCGGCGTAGGGCCCGGCCTGCGCGAGCAGGCCGGCGTGCGTGCCGCGTTCGATGATGCGGCCCTGGTCCAGCACGAGCACAAGGTTGGCGTGCCGGATGGTGCTCAAACGGTGCGCGACCACGAAGCTCGTGCGCCCGCGCAACAGCTCGACCAGCGCCTTTTGCAACCGCGCCTCGGTGATGGCGTCAATGGAGCTGGTCGCCTCGTCAAGGATGACGAGGCGCGGGTCGGCGATCATCGCCCGGGTGAAGCAGACGAGCTGCCGCTGGCCGAGTGATAGCCCGGCCCCGCGCTCGCCCACTTCTGTGGCAAACCCTTGCGGCAGCGCTTCAAGCAAATCCAGGCAGTCCAGCCGGCCGGCGGCCGCGCGCACCTCCGTCTCGGTGGCGTCCGGCTTCGCCAGCCGGATGTTTTCCAGCACCGTGCCGGTAAAAAGCAGGTTCTGCTGCTGCACCATGCCGGTCTGTCGGTGCAGCGAGTGGCTGGTGAGGGTGTGGATCCCGCGGCCGTCGAGCAGCACCTCCCCGCGGGTCGGCAGGTAGAACTTGGCGACAAGGTTGATGATGGAGCTCTTGCCGCTGCCGGTGTGGCCGACCAGCGCCACCGTCTGCCCGGGCGCGACGGTGAAATTGACATCGTGCAGCACCGGCTTGTCCGGGAGGTAGCCGAAGGTTACTCCCCGGAACTCGACCCGGGCGCCGGTATTTTCTGTCGGCGGAGTGCCCCCACCCCGCGGATATCCGTCCTCGCGGGGTGGGGGCACCCCGCCGACAACAACCTCATTCCGCCGCGGGTCGGGCAGCGCCGTGGCGGCGGCATCATCCTCCCAGTCCGGCTTCACGTCGATGAGCCGGAAGACGCGCTCGGCGCCGGCCATCGCGATCAGGGCCTGGTTATACTGGTTGCCGATGATTGCGATGGGGGCGAAGAACTGGTTGGCGAGCAGGAAGAACGTGATGAGCGCACCCATCGTCATGTCGCCGTTGAACACGCGCCAGCCGCCGAACAGCAGCAGCGTGGCGACGAAGAACTGGCTGTTCAGCTCGAGCAGCGGGAGGAGGATCGCCGAGGTGCGCGCCTGCGCGATGTTGTAGCGGGCGTGGTCGGCGAGCAGGTTGCGGAAGAGCCCGGCATTCGTCTCCTGCCGCACGAAGCCCTGTGTCACGCGGATGCCGCCGACCGACTCGGCGAGCGTGGCGGTGACGCGGCTGAAGCTCTCCTGCGCCGCGCGGGAATGCTGGCTGAGCTTCACCCGGAAACGCCGGTTGAGCAGCCAGAGCACCGGTGCCATCGCCACCACGACGAGGAACAGCACCCGGTCGGTCCCCAGCATCACCGCCGCCGAGAAGATCATCGAGCCGGACTGGATGACACTGACGAAGAGCACGTCCTGGATGCCGGTGCGCACCGCCTCCACGTCGCTCGTCACGCGGCCGATGATGCGGCCGATCTTCATGCGGTGGAAAAAGCTCATCGGCTGCCGCAGGGTCCGCGCGAAGATGTCGGCGCGCAGGCCGTTCACCACCGTCTCGCCGATCTCCAGCGCGAACCGCTGGCGGAAGTGGAACAGCCCGTCCGTCGACAGCGCGAGCAGGCCGTAGCCCGCCACGCCGAGCGCGATGCCCGCGAAGTCGCGGCCGGTGATGGGGCCCTTGATGATGAGCGACATCACCCAGCCCAGTGCCGGCAATTGCGCCGAGCGGATCAGCGTGAGGCCGGCCAGCGTCCAGACCTTGCCCTTGATTGGCGCGGTGTAGGTGAAGAGCCGGCGGATGAGGCCCCATTCGAGCGGCTTCTGGATCGCCTCGTCCTCGTCGTCGCGCGCGCGGCGGACGAGGCCCACCTCGCGGACTTTTCCCTCCGGCGTCATGCGGAGCCCTCCCGCGCGCGCAGCTTCAGGTGCTGCAGCTCGCCGGCGTCAACCAGTTGCAAGTTGGCCACCCGCAGGTAGGGACCCTCCACCCGCATGAGCTCCTCGTGCGTGCCGCGCTGCACGATGCGCCCCTCTTCCAGGACGATGATGAAATCCGCGCGCCGCAGCGTGCTCAGCCGGTGGGCCACGATGAAGGTCGTGCGCCCGGCGATGGCGCGGTCGAGCGCCGTGAAGATTTCCTGCTCGGTCTCGCTGTCGATGGCCGCGGTCGGATCGTCGAGCAGCATGATGGCGGGCTCGAGCAGGACGGCGCGCGCGATGGCGAGCCGCTGCCGCTGGCCGCCCGACAGGCTCTGCGCGCCCTCGCCCAGCAGGGTGTCGTAGCCCGACGGCAGGGCGGTGATGAAGTCGTGCGCGGCGGCGATCTTCGCGGCCTTTTCCACCTGCGCGCGCGTGGCGTCCGGGTGGCCGAACGCGATGTTGGCCGCGATGGTGTTGGAGAACAGGAAACTTTCCTGGAAGACGATGCCGATGCTGCGGCGCACGTCGTCGAGGTGGAGCCGGCGGACGTCGGTGCCGTCGAGCAGCACGCGGCCGGCGGTCGGGTCGAAGAAGCGCGGCACGAGGCTCATCAGCACGCTCTTGCCCGCGCCGGTGGCGCCGAGGATGGCGACGCACTGGCCGGGCCGCACGTCGAGGTCGAGGTCGCGCACCACGGCGTCGGCCCCTTCGTAGGCGAACGAGACATGCTCGAAGCGCACCGCGCCTTCCAGTTTCGGCCGGCGGAGGGCGTCGGGCGCGTTCCGCACCTCGACCGGGGCATCGAGGATCTCGAACACGCGGCGCGCGCCGCTGAGCGACTGCTGCACGCTGTTCGCGATGGTCGCGACGTTGTTGACCTGCCCCGAGAACTGCTCGAGCAGGCCGGCGAACGTCAAAAGGCCCAAGCCCAACGGCAAGCGGTCGTGCGCCACGAGCCAGCCGCCGTAGCCGAGCAGGACCATCATGTTGATGCGGGTGAGGAAGCCGACCGCCGGGGAGAACAGGCTGACGCGCCAGAAGATGCTCTGCTGTTGGTCGAAGCAGGCCTGGTTGGCGGTGGCGAACTGCGCGCGCGCCTCGGCCTCGCGGCCGAAGCCCTTGATCACGGCCGCCCCGCTGATGTTCTCCGCCAGCACCTGCACCATTTTGTCCACCAGCGTGCGGTTGTGCGCGTAAGCCGGCTGGATCTTGCGCGAAAACGCCGCCGCCATGAGCCAGAGGAGCGGCGTGGTCGCGAGGCAGGCCATCGTTAAGCCCGGACTCAAGCTCGCCATGAAGATAACGTAGGCGATGAGCGAGATCACCATGATCACGCTCTGGATGAGCACCTGGTCGATGAACATGCGCACCGACTGCACGTCGCCCGTCACGCGGGTGATGATCGAGCCGGTGTTGTTGGCGTCGAAGAACCGGAAGCTCAGCCGCTGGAGCTTGTCGTAGACCTCGCCGCGCAGGTCGACGACGAGCTTCTGCTGCACGAGGAGGTTGACGGAGACGGCGTAGACGTAGTTGAGGACCGCCCGGACCAGCGCCAGGAGCAGGATCAGGCCCGCCAGCAGGCCGAGCACCTGCAACGGCGGCCAGTCGTCGGGTAGCGCGAGGTGCAGACGGTTGGCACTCAGGGCCGAGCCCTGGACTTTGTGCTGAATATAATCAACGCCGATGCCCATGAAGCTCAGGCCGCCGATGCCGAGCGCGAGCAGCACCAGCTGGATGCCGAGCACCTGCAGGCAGTGCAGCCGGTAGCGCCAGGCCAGACCGAACAGCCGGCGAATCAGCCCGCGGTTGCCGGGGGCACGGGCGGCGGATTCGGGCGCGGCGGGCATGGAAGACCCACCCTACGGCGGAACCGACTTCGTGCACGAAATATTTTCCTGCCGGGGGGTATCCCGCGCGGTTTCCCCGCGCACCCGGCCCGCGGGGCAACCAATAAGCGCTTGCCAAAAATGCCCCTCCGGCCAGCCTGCCCGACGTTGGGTTGGTTGTTTGTTAGATTCTATCGCTACGGAGAATTATCAGGTGAGCAAAGCGTTCAGTGATGATTTGAAATCCGAGTTTCGGGGACGGGCGGTAAGGCGACAGCATCAGCTCTCATCATCACATGTCAGACAACAACAAGCTCTACGTCGGGAATCTTCCCTTCGCCAGCACAGCGCAGGACCTCGAGGCCCTGTTTGGTCAGGTCGGCACCGTCAGCGTCGTCGAGATCATCTTCGACAAGTTTACCGGCCGTTCGCGCGGTTTCGCCTTCGTCACCATGGGCAGCGGCGACGAGGCCCAGAAGGCCGTCGAGAAGTTCCACGGCCATGAGCTCGAGGGCCGCGCCCTCGCGGTCAACATCGCCCGTCCGCGCGAGGAACGCGCGCCCCGCCCCGGCGGTTTCGGTGGCGGTGATCGCGGCGGCTATGGCGGCGGTGGTGGTGGCCGCGGCGGTCGTGGCGGTGGCGGCGGTTACCGCGGCGGTCGTGGCGGTGGCGGTGGCTACCGCGGCGGCGGCGATCGTGGCGGCGGTGGCGGCTACGGCCGCGAGTAACCTCCCTGCGGTAAGTTTCCCCCGGCCGGACGATTTGTCCGGCCTTTTTCTTGGCCGCCTACAGCAGCGTCCCGTGCATGATAAGGAACGCCACGCTGAAGTAGATGATCAGTCCGGTGACGTCCACGAGCGTAGCCACGAATGGCGCGCTCGACGTCGCCGGGTCGAAGCCGATGCGTTTAAGCAGCAGCGGCAGCATCGAGCCCATCAGCGAGCCCCACAGCACGATGCCCACGAGCGCCACGCCGACCGTCAGGCCGACCAGCGGCCAGTGCGGGCCGTAGATCGAGGTGAACTGGGACCAGATGGCGATGCGCAGGAAGCCGATGGCCCCGAGGATCAGGCCGAGCGCCGTGCCTGCCGCCAGCTCGCGCCGCATGATCCTCCACCAGTCGCGCAGCCGGAACTCCCCGAGCGCCAGCGCGCGGATGACCAGCGTCGCTGCCTGCGAGCCGGCGTTGCCCCCGGAGCTGATGACCAGCGGGATGAAGAGCGACAGCACGATGGCCCGCGCCAGCTCGTCCTCGAAGTAACTCATCGCCGTCGCCGTCAGCATCTCGCCGAGGAACAGCACGACGAGCCAGCTCGCGCGCTTCCTCACCATCTTGGACAGCGCAATCGTGGTGTAGGGCTCGTCGAGCGCTTCGGTGCCGCCGAGCTTCTGGATGTCCTCCGTCGCCTCCTCGGCCGCCACGTCGAGCATGTCGTCGGCGGTGACGATGCCGATGATCTTGCTGTCGGCATCCACGACGGGCAGCGCCGCCCGGTCGTATTTGCGGAAGACGACGAGCGCCTTCTCGCGGTCGTCGTTCGGTGCGAGCGAGGCATAGTTGCCGTCCATCAGCGCGCGCACCGGCGTGTCAAACTCGGCCAGCAGGAAACGCCGCACCCGGACGTCGTCGAGCAGCCGTCCCTCCGCGTCGGTCACGTAGACCATGTTGAGCGTCTCGCGGTCATAGCCGTGCGTGCGGATGTAATCGAGCGCCTCGCGCACGGTCCAGTCCGGCCGCACCGCGACAAAGTCGAGCGTCATCATGCGGCCGACGCTGTGCTCCGGGTAGGCCAGCAGGTCCTGCGCGACCTTCCGCTCCTCGGGGGTGAGCAGCCCGAGCATCTGCATGGCGAGGTCGAGCGGCAGCTGGTTGAGGAAAGCCGTGCGGTCGTCTGCCGGCAGCTCGTTCAGGAGCGCGGCGGCCTGCGGCTGCGTGAGCGTCTTGAGCAGCTTGTGCTTGGTGCCGTGCTCGAGGTAGGAGAAGGTCGCGGCGGCCAGCTCCTGCGTGCACCCGCGGAAAAGCATCGCGAGCTGTTCGACCGGCAGTTCCGAGAGGATCGGGGCCACGTCCGCGGGCAGCCAGGGCGCCAGCCGGGCCTTCAAGGCAACGTAATCCTTGTTCGCGATGAGGACGCTGATCTCCGCCTTGAAGTTGCTGGCCAGCACGGGCATCGGCGCAAGCTAGCCCCGGCTGGCCGCAAGGCAATCGTCGCGAGGACAAAAGGCGAATGCCCTTGACTGTGGAAACCATGAATACTTTATCAGTTTCCCAGGTTTATGACTGCTCGCCGCCCGCCCGCCTGCCCGCCCGCCGCCCCCCGCATCCTGCGGCAGGCCCGGGCCCATTTCTTTGCGCACGGTTACTGCCAGTGCACGATGGACGAACTCGCCGCCGAGCTCGGCATGAGCAAGAAGACGCTCTACGTGCATTTCACCGGCAAGGAGGCCCTCATGCGCGCCGTGATCGAGGACCTTGGCCGGGAGATCCGCGATTCCGCGGATGCCCTCTTCGCCAACCGGCGGCTGAACTTCACCGAAAAAGTGCGCGGTTTCGCCGAGGGCATGATCCAGCGGCTGGGCCGGTTGAATCCCCGGACCATGCGCGACCTCCAGCGTTTTGCGCCCGAACTCCATGAACTCCTCGCGGAGATGCGCGAAAAGAACATCCCCTATGTGTTCGGGCGCTTCATCGAGGAAGGCCAGCGGACGGGCATGGTGCGCACCGATCTGGACACCGCCTTTGCCGTGCAGTTTTTCCTGCAGGCCATGCACGGCCTGATCCAACCCGCCGCCATGGAGCGGCTGCACCTTACCCCGCGCGAAATCCTGCCCCGGGCCATCGACCTCTTCTTCGGCGGACTCCTCACCCCCGCCGGGCGCAAAGAACATGAAAAACCACTCCCCCGCTGAAATCTTCTCACCCCGGCTTGTCCCGGTCGTCCTCGTGGCCGCCGCCGTGCTCCTGCTCGGCGCCTGCTCCCGCGCCATTGGCACCCGCACCGGCGACCTGTTGCTCTCGGGCAACCTCGAGGTGGTTGACGCCCAGCTTGGCTTCAAGCTCCCCGGCCGCGTGGCCACCCGTCTGGTCTCCGAGGGCGAACAGGTGCACGCGGGTCAGCTCATCGCCCAGCTCGACGACACCGAGCAGCAGCAGCAGGTCGCGCTGCGCCGGGCCGAACTCGACGCCGTCCAAGCCGCCCTGGCCGAGTTGGAGGCCGGTTCGCGCCCCCAGGAAATCGCCGCCGTCGCCGCCACGTTACACAGCGCCGAGGCCGAGCGCGAGCGCGTCCGCCTGGACTTCATCCGGGCGCGGGAATTGCGCGCCAAGGACGTCATCGCCGACCGCGAGTTCCAGTCCATGGAGGCCCAGCTCAAGGTCGCCGAGGCCCGCGCCACGGAAGCGGCCGAGCGCCTGAAGCTCGTCCAGGAGGGTCCGCGCACCGAGACCATCCAGCAGGCCCGTGCGCGCACCGCGCAGGCGAAGGCCGCTGTCGCGCTCGCCGAGACGCAACTCGACTACACCCGTTTGGTCTCGCCGATGGCCGGGACCGTGCTCTCGCACAACATCGAGCCGGGGGAATTCGTCGCCGCCGGCACGCCGGTCGTCACCGTCGCGGACACCGTGCACGTCTGGGTCCGCGCCTACCTCGACCAGTCCGACCTCGGCCGGGTGCGCCACGGCCAGAAGGTCGTCGTGCGCACCGACAGTTTCCCCGGCCGTGACTTCGCGGGCACCGTCGGCTTCATCGCCTCCGAGGCCGAGTTCACGCCCAAGACCGTCCAGACCCCCAAGGAGCGCGTGAAGCTGGTCTTCCGCCTCAAGGTCGATGTCGAGAATCCGAAGGACGAGCTCAAGCCCGGCATGCCCGCCGACGTCGTCATCCCGGCCGCGCCGTAATCCCCGAATTCCCGCGCCGCGCCTCCATGTCCGCCATCCACGCCACCGGTCTCCGCCGCACATTCGGCGCCACCGTTGCGGTCGACACGCTCGACCTCGATGTGGCCGCGGGCGAGATCTTCGGCCTGGTCGGGCCAGACGGCGCGGGCAAGACCACCACGATGCGGATGCTCACCGGCATTTTGCCGCCCACGGCCGGAACGGCGGAGGTCGTCGGTTTCGACGTCCGGCACGATTCCGAACACCTCAAGGAGCACATCGGCTACATGAGCCAGCGGTTCGGGCTCTACCCCGACCTGACGGTCGCGGAGAACATCGGTTTCTACGCCGACATCTACAGCGTGCCGGCCGCGGAACGCGCCGCGCGCACCGAACGCCTGCTCGGGTTCAGCAACCTCACGCCCTTCAAGCAGCGCCTCGCCGGCAACCTTTCCGGCGGCATGAAGCAGAAGCTCGGGCTGGCCTGCGCCCTCATCCACACGCCGCGCGTGCTTTTCCTCGACGAGCCGACCAACGGCGTTGATCCCGTTTCCCGCCGCGACTTCTGGCGCATCCTCTACCAGCTCGTGCGCGACGGCGTCACCATCTTCGTCTCCACCTCCTATCTCGACGAGGCCGAGCGCTGCAACCGGCTCGCGCTCCTTCACCAGGGCCGTCTGCTCGGCGTCGGCACACCCGACGAGGTGAAACAGATGATGCCGGGCTCCCTGCTCGAGGTCCGCACCTCCGAGCCGCGGCGCACCGCCGCCCTCCTGCGCGAACAGCTGGACGGCGCCACCGTCGGCCTCTTCGGCGACCGTGTGCACCTCGTCACGAAGGAGCCCGCCCGCGCCGGGGCCCGCGCCCGCGAGTTGATCGCCGCCGCCGGGTTCGAACTGCTCTCGCTCCGCCCGATCGAGCCGTCGCTCGAGGACGTGTTCGTATCCGTGCTGGCCCAGCAGCAGGAGGTGGCCGGTGCGCGCTGAGCCCGCCAACGGCGCCGAGGCCGTCGTCGAGGTCCGGAACCTCGAGAAGCACTTCGGCGCGTTCAGGGCCGTCGCCGGCGTCTCCTTCGCCGTGCGCCGGGGCGAGATCTTCGGCTTTCTCGGGCCCAACGGCGCCGGCAAGTCCACCACCATCCGCATGCTGTGCGGCCTGCTCGCGCCCACCGCCGGCACCGGCCGCGTGGCCGGCTTCGACATCGTCCGCGAGACGGAGCAGATCAAGACGCGCATCGGCTACATGAGCCAGCGGTTCTCCCTCTACGACGAGCTCACCGTCGAGGAGAACATCGACTTCTACAGCGGCATCTACCGCCTGCCGCGCGAGAAGAAGGCCGCGCGCAAGGACTGGGTGCTCGCCCTGGCCGGCCTGCGGGAGCACCGCCGCACCCGGACGTCCACCCTCTCCGGCGGCTGGAAGCAGCGCCTCGCCCTCGGTTGCGCCGTGCTGCACGAGCCGCCCATCCTGTTCCTCGACGAGCCGACCTCGGGCGTCGACCCCATCAGCCGCCGGCAGTTCTGGGACCTCATCTACACCCTCTCCGGCCAGGGCGTCACGGTCTTCGTGACCACCCACTACATGGAGGAGTCGGAATATTGCGACCGGCTCGGCATCATCTACCGCGGCGAGCTCATCGCCTCCGGCACGCCGCGCGCCCTGAAGACCGAGCACATGTCCGAGGCCGTGCTCGAGCTCGATTGCGCGCAGCCCAACGAGGCCATGGTCGTCCTCGAGCGCCTGTCCGAGGTCAAGGAGGTCGCGGTCTTCGGCAAGGGCCTGCACGCCGTCGCCGCCGACCCGGCGGCCGCCGAGCCGGCCATCCGCACCGCGCTCGCCGCCGGTGGCTTCCGGCTCGACCGCCTCGAGCGCATCGTGCCGACCCTCGAGGACGTGTTCGTCTCGCTCATCGAGGCGCGCGACCGCGCCGCCGGCACGCAGCAGGAGTTTTCCCGATGAGCCCGCGCCGTCTCTGGGCCGTGGCCCGCAAGGAGTCCCTCCACATCCAACGCGATCCGCGCAGCCTCATCCTCGCCGTCGGCATCCCGATGCTCATGCTGCTGGCGTTCGGCTACGCGCTGACGCTCGACGTCGACCGCGTGCCGTTCGTCGTCTGGGACCAGAGTCGCACGCCGGAGAGCCGCGAATTCACGGCCCGGTTCACCGCCACGCGGTATTTCGAGTTCCGGGGCGCCGTCGACCGCTACGCCGGCCTGGAACACGCCATCGACGCACGCGAGGCCATGCTCGGCCTCGTGATCCCGCCCGATTTTTCCGCGCACCTTGCCGCCGGCCGGGTGGTGGGCGTGCAGGCCATTGTCGACGGCTCCGACTCGAACACCGCCGGCATCGTCCTCGGCTACGCAACGGCGATCACAACCAACTTCAACCAGCAGCTGGCGCTGGACCAGGTGCGGCGCCTCACCGGCCGCGCCCCGGCGCCTGCGCTCGACCTGCGCACCCGCGTCTGGTTCAACGCCGATCTCGCCAGCCGCAACTTCATCGTGCCCGGCATCATGGCGGTGATCATGGGGTTGATCGCCGCGTTGCTCACGTCGCTGACCATCGCCCGCGAATGGGAAAGCGGCACGATGGAGCAGCTCATCTCCACGCCGGTCCGGGCATCCGAACTCGTGCTCGGCAAGCTCCTGCCCTACACCGCCATCGGCCTGGCCAACATGATCATCGCCGTGCTCATGGCCGTCTGTCTTTTCGCGGTGCCGTTGCGCGGCAGCGTCCCGCTGCTCTTCGGGGTCGGGATGCTCTTTGTCATCGGCACGCTCGCCCAAGGCCTGCTGATCAGCACGCTCGCGCGCCAGCAGCTGTTGGCCAGCCAGCTGGCGATGGTGTCGACGTTCCTGCCGGCGTTCCTGCTCTCCGGCTTCGCCTTCGCCATCGCCAACATGCCGGTGCCGGTCCAGGTGATCACCTTCATCGTGCCGGCGCGCTACTTCGTGGCGCTGGTGAAGGGCATCTTCCTGCGTGGCACCGGCCTCGAGGTCCTCTGGGCCGACGCGGTCTTCCTCGCCGTCTTCGCGCTTGTCGTCATCGGCCTCTCCATCCGCAAGACCCGCAAACACCTCGGCTGAACATGTGGGAGCGCATCCTCACCATCCTCCGCAAGGAATTCCGCTCGGTTCTCCGCGATCCGCGCATGCGCCTGGTCATCCTCGGGCTGCCCGTCGTCCAGACGCTGATCTTCGGCTATGCCGTCACGCTCGATGTCCGCCACGTGCGCCTCGCCGTGGTCGACCACGACGGCACGCCGGCCAGCCGCGCCCTCGTGGCCCGGTTCACCGGCTCCGCCTACTTCGACGCCATCACCCACACGCAGGACGACGGCGCGGCGCGCCGGCTGGTCGACTCCGCCGACGCCTCGGCCATTCTCCAGATCAACGCCGGTTACGAGCAGCACCTGCGCGGGGGCCGCACGGTGCCGGTCCAGCTGCTCGTGGACGGGGCCGACTCCAACACCGCCCGTTTTGTCGTCAACTACGCTGCACAGATCGCGGCGACCGCCAACACCGCCTTCGTCCTCGAGCAGGTGCAGCGCCGGACCGGCCGCACGGTGGCCACCGGCCGCGTGGACCTGCAGCCGCGCGCGTGGTTCAACGCCGACCTCGAGAGCCGCAACTTCTACGTGCCCGGCATCATCGCGATGCTGATCATGCTCGTGAGCCTGATGCTCACCAGCATGGCGATCGTGCGGGAGAAGGAGGCCGGCACCATCGAGCAGATCATGGTCACGCCGATCCGGCCGGTGGAGTTTATCCTCGGGAAGTGTGCGCCGTTCGCGGTGATCGGCTTCGTCAACACCGCGATGGTCTCGGCCGTCGCGCTGCTCTGGTTCAACATCCCGTTCCGCGGCAGCTTCGCGCTGCTCCTGGCCGGCGTCGCGCTCTTCCTGCTCAGCACGCTCGGCATCGGCCTGTTCATCTCGACCGTCAGCCGGACGCAGCAGCAGGCGATGATGACGACCTTCTTCTTCTTTTTCCCGGCGATGTTGTTTTCCGGCTTCATCTTTCCCATCGCCAACATGCCGGTCGGCTTCCAGTGGCTCAGCCTGCTCGATCCGCTGCGCTACATGCTCGTCATCATCCGGGGCGTGTTCCTCAAGGGCGTCGGCTTCGACATCCTCTGGACGCAGTTCGCCGCCCTGCTCGCCCTCGGCCTGGGCGTCATGGGCTTTGCGGTCACGCGGTTCCACAAGACGCTCTGAGGCGGTCTCAATCAGGCTGTAGCCGGGGTCACCGACCCTGGTCACAACTTCAGGCCAACGGTCGCGAAACTGGAACCCGCGCCCTACTCCTTGCCCCCGGCGAGTTGCCGGGCGACCGGCCCGTCGAGGTGCATGACCGAGGTCGGGAAGGCGAAGGCCAGCCCGCGGGCCGCGACGGCGCGCATGAACGCCAGGTTCAGCCGCTGCCGCAACGCCATGTGCTTCGTAAAGTCGGCTTCCCGGGCCGCGTAGACCAGCCAGAGGTCGAGCGATGAGGCGCTCAGGTCGCGGAAGTAGACATTCACCGACGCCGGGTCGACCTCGGCCTCCGCCAGGATGAGCGCGCGGAGGTCCGCCACGATGGCTTCCAGCTGCCCCGGCGTGGTGTCGTAGGTCAGCGCGAGCACCTGCTCGACGCGCCGCGCGGTGAAGCGCGAGAGGTTCACGATCGCCTCGGAGGACACGAGCTTGTTGGGCAGGATGACGAGCGAGCGGTCCACCAGCCGGATCTTCGTCGAGCGCAGGCCGATGTCCTCGACCGTGCCGGTGTGGGCGCCGATCCTGACCGTCTCGCCCAGCTTGAAGGGCTGGTCGATGGCCACGACGATGGAACCGAAGAGGTTCGCGATGGTGTCCTGCGCCGCGAGGGCGAAGGCCAGACCGCCGATACCGAGGCCGGCGAGCAGCGCCTTCACGTCGAAGCCGAGGCTCTGCACCACCATCAGCACGCCGAACACCACGAAGAGCGTGACGAGGGTCTTCTTGATCCACGGCATGAACGCCGCCACGCCCAGCTGCCGCTCCAGGGCGATCTCCTGCACATGGTCGAGCACGGCGTCGAACGCCCTCAGCAGGCCCCAGAAGATGACCAGCGAAAACGCCACCGTGGAGCCGTAGCCGATGAACCGGTCGGTCGACTCCGCCAGTTTCAGGACCTTGAGCGCGGCGAAGATGCCGGTGAGCATGATAAAGGTCGCCACCGGCGCCTCCAGGGCGGGGAACAGCTTGTCGTCGAGCGTCGTCGTGGTCTTGGCCGCCAGTTTCTTCAGCAGGCCGAAGATCAGGGTGGTCACCACCCGCCGCAGGAGCAGGGCGCCCACGAGGAAGAGGGCGGCGATGACGTAGTGCGTCACGGTGTTCTCGTTGCTCCGGACGTTGAAGATTTCCAGCGTCGCGTCGACGAGGTGCTCGAGGAAGTCGGGTGCCGGCGGCACCCGGCCGGCGGCGGTCGCGGCCGCCGCGGCCGTGGTGGTGGCCTGCTGGGCGGCTTCGGGCGACTGGTCCTGGGCGCGCGCAGCACCGGCGGCGGTTAAGAGGAGCAGACCGAGGAGAAATTGCAGGGAGCGGATCATGGCGTGAGGCCTTTTATGAAAGCCCGAACCGGCCAAAGTCAAAGGGTTTGCCGACGTTCCCGTCCGGACGTTTAAAAATCGGCCGGCCCTCCCCTTCACTCCCCGCTTGCCCCGGTCGAACCGCTCCGCCCACACTGGGCGTCCCTATGCTCCCCGTCCTTGCCATGTTCAGCACCATGCCCTGGTGGGCGTGGACCGGCTTTCTGACCTTCGTCGCCGGCATGCTGGCGCTCGACCTCGGCGTGTTCAACCGGCACGCGCACGTGGTGTCGCTCCGGGAGGCCCTGGCCTGGTGCGCCGTGTGGTTTGGCCTCGCGATGGCCTTCAATCTCCTGATTTCCCAGAAACTGGGTGGTCAGGCCGGGCTGGAGTTCTTCACCGGCTACATCGTCGAACTCTGCCTGAGCGTGGACAACGTCTTTGTCTTCATCGTCATCTTCCAGTATTTCCGGGTCGAATCGCGGCACCAGCACCGCGTGCTGTTCTGGGGCATCCTCGGCGCGGTGATCATGCGCGCGATCTTCATCTTCGCCGGCATCAGCCTGATCAACCACTTCCACTGGATCATCTACGTCTTCGGTGCGTTCCTGGTCTACACCGGCCTCAAGCTGGCGATCCCGAAGAAGGATGACAGTTTCGAGCCGGAGAAGAATCCCGCCGTGAAGCTGGCGCGGCGCTTCCTGCCCGTGACCGGCCACTTCGAGGGCGGTCATTTCTTCACCCGCCCCGAGGGCGGCCGGCTGCACGCCACCCCGCTCTTCCTCGTGCTCCTCATCGTCGAGACCACCGACGTGATGTTCGCGCTCGACTCGATCCCCGCCGTGATCGCCATCACCCGCAACGAGTTCATCGTTTTCACCTCGAACATCTTTGCCATCCTGGGTCTGCGCTCCCTCTATTTCGCCGTGGCCGGGGTCATGCAGCTGTTCCGCTATATCAACGTCGGGCTGGCCATCATCCTCGTCTTTGTCGGCACCAAGATGCTGCTGTCGTCCTACCTGACCATCCCGATCAAGATCTCGCTCGGCATCATCGGCACGGTGCTGGCCGCCTCCATTCTCGCTTCGGTGCTGATCCCGGCACAGCGGAAGGAAAAGCAAGCGGGGCGGAGCTGAAGTCGCGGCGCCCCCGCGGCGGTTTCGGTGGCTGCGGCTTCCAGCCGCAGTGTCAGCCCCACATCGGCTGGAAGCCGATGCCACCTGCCGCACCAACCATCGCCTCACACCCTCGCCGAGACCTCCGCGACGTCCGCCAGGTCCTGCAGCAGCGGCAGTTTCGCCGCGAGGCGCGCGGCGGATCCGGCGGACAGCCAGCCCTGCTCGGCACACTGCACGATCCCCTGCTCCAGCTTGAAGCCCGCGCATCGCCGGTCGGAAAGCTCCGCCATGAGCCGGGTGCGGATCGCCGGCACCAGGGCCGCCGCGAAAAACTCCGGCTGGTTGGTCCGCACGAACCACGCGGCGTCGAACGCCGGGTCGCCCACCTGGATCTCGTGGACGCCGAACAGTTCCATCAGCTTGGAACCGAAATTCTGCCGCGTGAGGTCGAACTGCAGCGCGACCCCCGCGGGCACGCCGACGCCGACCGCCGCCCAGGAAGTGCGCGACTTGCCGCTGCCGGTGGCATAGGTCCAAAAACGCACCGTCCGGCCCTGCAACTCCCCTTCGAGGCTCTCGACCGTCGTGATACCCAGGATGGTTTTCTCGGTCATCCGCAGCCCCGCTGCCGCCGCGAAGACCGCGAGCTCTGCCCGTGTTTTAGCCGCCTGTTTCCGGGCGAACCAGAAGATCAGGAAGGGCACGGTGGCGAAGAGGGGCAGGAACAGAAGGCCGGGATTGAATGCCGCGATCATGCCGGCATTAAACCAGCCCCCGCTTGCGCCGGCCACTACTTTTCCGTCCCCGTTTTCCCACCGGAAATAAGCCTGCCGGGAAATTCCGGCACTAGCCCGGCAACCGGTAGCTCAGCTGCGGCACCTCGCGCCGGATCTTGCCGGGCAGCTCGTAGACCTCGGACCCGGTGCGCACCGCCCCCATCTTCAGATAAAACGCCTCCGCGTTGGGATCCGACTTGATGCGCAACTCGGTCGCGCCCGCCGCCCGGGCCTGCCGCACGGCCTCGCCGAACAGCGCGCGCCCCACCCCGCCGCCGTGAAACTCGGGCCGCACCCACAGGTGCTCGAGTTGCCAGTCGCCGTCCGTGCGCACCAACCCGACGAAGCCGGCCACCGCACCCTCCACCTCCGCCACCCACACCGGCGAGCTGCCGATGTAGCCCGGCGTGATGGTCAGGTCCGGCCGCCATTCGGCCATCCACTCGTCCGGGTAACCCCACGACTGCTTGGCCGCGAGCGCGATCTGTGTCAGCTGCGCCGCCTCCGCCGGCTGCGCGCGCCGGAACACCGGGGTGAGGTTCATGGCGGCACAGTCAGGCAGGTTACGACACACTCGTCAAAAATTTCCATGGCTTCCGCGGGCGGCGTGGGTTCAATTGCGCCTTCACCCGATGAACTTCGATTTCGACACCGTCCCCGAGCGCCGCGGCACCGACTCCCAAAAATGGCAGAAGTATGCCGGCCGCGACGTGCTGCCGCTCTGGGTGGCGGACATGGACTTCGCGTCGCCGCCGGCCGTCACTGCCGCGGTGCAGGCGCGGGCGGCGCACGGCGTGTTCGGCTACGCGCGGCCGCTCAAGTCGAGCGTCGATGCCTTTGTCGACGCCCTCGCGGCGCGCTGCGGCTGGCGCATCGACCCGGCCTGGATCGTCTGGCTGCCCGGCCTGGTGGTCGGCCTGAATGTCACCGCCCAGGCCTTCGCCGCGCCCGGCGACGAGGTGCTCACCGTCACGCCGGTCTATCCGCCGTTCATGAGCGCGCCGAAGAACAGCGGCCGCGTTTCCGTCCAGGTCCCGCTGCGGCTCGACGCCGCCGCGCGCCGCTGGGAGATCGACTGGGCCGCGCTCGAGCGCGCCGTCACGCCGAAGACCAGGCTTTTCATCCTCTGCAATCCGCACAACCCCGTCGCCCGGGTCTGGCGGCGCGACGAGCTCGTGCGCCTCGGCGAATTCTGCGTGCGCCACAACCTCGTGCTCTGCTCCGACGAGATCCACTGCGACCTCATCCTCGACGACCTGCCGCACGTGCCGATGGCGCTGCTCGGCGACGAGATCGCGCGCCGCACCGTCACGCTCCTGGCCCCGAGCAAGACCTACAACATGCCCGGGCTCGGTGTCTCCCTCGCCATCATCCCCGACGCCGGGCTGCGCGCGAAATTCGTCCGCGCCACCGCCGGCATCGTCGCCGAGGTCAACACGCTCGCCTACACCGCCTGCGAGGCCGCCTACCGCGACAGCGAGCCGTGGCGCCGGGCGCTGCTCCAGTATCTGCGCGGCAACCGCGACTTCCTCCTCGATTTCACCGCGCGCGAGCTGCCGGGAGTGACCGTCGAGGCGCCCATCGAGGCGACCTACCTCGCCTGGCTCAACGTCTCCGCCCTCCAACTCGCCGACCCCACCGTTCACTTCGAGGCGCACGGTGTCGGGCTGAGCGACGGCGCGTATTTCGGCGTGCCGCGCGGCTCGCATGTGCGGCTGAACTTCGGCTGCCCCCGCGCCACGCTCGTCGAGGCGCTCCGGCGCATGGCGCGCGCCGGGGCGGCGCGCTGACCTGCCGTGAACCGGGCCCTGCGCATCCTGTTTCCCCTCCTGGTGGCCGCCGCCATTATGCAGGCCGGCTGGCAGCACGGCCGCCTGCCGGAGCGTGTCGCGACGCATTTCGACTTCGCCGGCCGGGCGAACGGCTGGATGTCCCGCGAGGTCCAGACCGCGGCGCACATCGGCATCGTGCTGTTCCTCGCGGCCATGCTCGAGGGCCTCGCCCGGCTCGGCCCGCGCCTGCCGGATGAAATGATCAACCTCCCGCAATGCGACTACTGGCTCGCGCCGGAGCGCCGCGCCGCCACGCACGCCCGGCTCGCGGCCATGGTCCGGCTGATCGGGTGCCTGCTCATGGGATTCTTCCTCGCGCTCTTCGACCAGGTCTACCGCGCGAACGTCAACGGCACGCAGATGCTCACCGCCCCGGCCGGGCTGGTTGTCGGCGGCCTGCTGGTGACCGTGGGGCTCGTCATCGCGGGCGGGGGCGTGCGCTTCGCCCGCCCCCCCGCCTGAATCCATGCGCATCGGGCCCTGCGCGCTTTCGTCGAACCTGTTCCTCTCGCCGCTGGCGGGCTACACCAACCTGCCTTTCCGGCTCGTGGTGCGCGAAATCGGCGGCGTGGACTGGACCACGACCGACCTCGTCAACGCCCGCTCGCTGCTGGAGAAAAACCCGCGCGCCCTGCAGCTGATCCGCACCTGCCCGGCGGAAAAGCGGCTCGCCGTGCAGCTTTTCGGCGCCGGGCCGGAGGAGATGCGTGACGCCGCCGTGCTGGTCGAGTCGCTGGGCCTCGCCTCGGTGGACATCAACATGGGCTGCCCGGTGCGGAAGGTCACCGGCATTGGCGGCGGGTCGGCGATGATGACCGGACTCAGCCGGACCGCAGCGCTGGTGCGCGGCATGGTCGCGGCCGTGAAAATCCCCGTCACCGCCAAGATGCGCCTCGGCTGGGACGAGCACAACATCACGGCGCCCGACCTCGCCCGCGTGCTCGAGGACGCCGGCGTCGCCGCCATCTTCGTGCACGGCCGCACGCGCGCACAGGGTTTCAGCGGCACGGTCAACCTCGCCGGCATCCGCGCCGTCGTGCGGGCGGTGAGAAACATCCCCGTGATCGGCAACGGCGACGTCACCACGCCCGAGGCGGCGAAGCACATGCTGGCCGAGACCGGCTGCGCCGGCGTGAGCATCGGCCGCGGCGCGTTCTACAACCCGTGGATTTTCCGCGACACACAGCACTTCCTCAAAACCGGCGAGTCGCGCCCCGGGCCGGGTTATCCCGAGCTGGTGCAGGTGATGCGCCGGCACCTCGACCTGATGATCGAGGTGTTCGGCGAGAACCACGGGTGCCGGCTCTTCCGCAAGCCCGCCTCGTGGTATGCCAAGCGTTTCGGTCCGGCGAAGGAGTTCAAGAAAGGCCTCACCTCGTTCCGCACCAAGGCCGAGTTCGAGACGCTGCTGGCCGCCTACGAGAAATGGCGGGCGCCGTTCCTCGACGAGAAGGGTGAACTCCGCGCCCAATACCGGCCGGCCGCCATGCTGGCCTCGTTCATGCCCGGGGCCGCCGCCCGGCACCGCCCGGCAGCGATTCCCGTGCCCAAGGGCCCGGTGGACGTGTGGTGAAAAATCGACTCCCCCGCCATCTGTCATCTTGAGCGGAGCGAAAGATCCAGTCCGATGACGGGATTCTTCGCTCCGCGCAGAATGACAGGAAAAGGTTGTCCCGGCGGAATTGTTCGGGCTCAAAGAAGGCCGATGTCCCACGTCACGCATCTCTGGGTGATTTTTCTCGGCACGCTGATCGGCCTGCTGCCGATCATCAACCCGTTGTCCGCGGGGCCGACGTTCCTGGCCATCACCGAGGGGGACAGCGAGGAGCGCCGCCGCGAGCAGGCGCGCAAGGGGTGCTTCTACATGGTGGCCGTCCTCGTGAGCTTCCTGATCGGCGGCACCTTCATCATGAATTTTTTCGGGATCTCGATCCCCGGGCTGCGCATCGCCGGCGGCATCCTGCTCACCGGGATCGGCATGGACATGCTTTCCAGCCGGTCGGCCAAGACCAAGGATACCGACGAGGAGCGCGAAGCGGCGCGTCGGAAAGCGGACATCTCCTTCTCCCCGCTCGCCATGCCCATGCTCAGCGGCCCCGGCTCCATCGCGGTCACCCTGGGCTTCACCTCGCTCGCCACCGACTGGGTGGACTACTTCGCCATCATCGCGGGCATCGTCACGGTCGCGTTGATCACCTACGTCGTGCTGCGGCTCTCCGGCAAGCTGGTGAAGTTCATCGGGCCGGTCGGCGTCAACGCCATGACGAAGATCATGGGTTTCCTTATTATGACCATGGGCGTGCAGTTCGTCGTCAACGGCATCACCGACCCCGACCTGCTGAACGCGATCAAATCCGCCCTGACCACGCGCTGATTTGCCTCGGTTTCGTTGGCCGGGTGGCTGGCCCGGACAAATCCCGGGGCCTGGCCAGGCACAACGGGACCGCGAACCGGGGACAAACACCGGGTCCGCAGCAGCGGGCAACGGTGCCGTGGCTCAGTTGCGGCGCTCGACCTTGGCGCCGGTCGTGTCCTTGAAGGTCAGCATGCGCGTCTCGGGGTTGTAGCCCTCGAAGGTGATGCCCAGCTGCGGGTTGACCAGGTCGCCGACCGCATAGGAGGTGCGGCCGATGAACACGCGCGTGGTCGTGCCGGCGCGGACGCCGCTGATCTTGAGGCTCTCCACCCAGGCCTTGAACGCCGCGGAGGCGGGGGGTGGCGGCTCCGGCTCGGGTTCCACGACCACCGGCGCGGGTTTCTCCACCGGCTTCTCAGGCGCGACCACCGCGGTTTCCACGGGCTTTTCGGCCGCCGGGGCGGCAGCCGATTCGGTCATGGAGGTTTCCAACGCTGGCGCGGGCTGGGCGACGACCTTCGGCTTGGGCGGGGGCGGCGGGGGCGCCTTGGGGCGCAGGAAGAAAAATGCCCCGCCCCCCAGCACGAACACGGCGGCGAGCGCGCCACCGGCGATCACGAGGAGTTTCTTCTTGGACCCGGCTGGCTTGCTTTTCGGCGCCACCTTGGGCCGGGGAGGGAAACTTTCGTCCTCATCGTCGACGACGGGGACCGTCCCCGGGGGCGCGGGAAATTTCGCGGGCACCGGCGGCGGGAAAGGGGCGTCCGAGGCCTGGCGCATCGCCGTGATCTCCGCCGGTTCGCCGTCTTCGCCATGATCCGTCTCGGCTTCCGGCGCCAACGGGGGTGGCGGCATTTCCTGCGGCGGCGCGAGCGGCGGCGGTGTCTCCTCGGCGGCCACCGGCAATGGCGGGGTGCTTTTGGGCCTGAGGCTGAATTTGACCGCGGGTTTCTCGGCGGGCTCGGGTTCGGGGGCCGGAGGCGCGGGCGCCGGTTCGACCGGCGTGCTCGCCGAGGCCGGAGCGGCGGGTTCGGGCATCGGGGGCGCGGAAAGCCGGGGCTTGGGACGGACGGCGTCCGGTGCCGCGGGTGCCGGAGCGGGCTCAGCCGCTGGGGCGGCGGACGCCGGTTCGGCGGGCGGCGGGCTCGCGGTGGCCGGTTGCTGCGCCGCGGCTGCCGGGTCGGCGGCCAGCTTGGGCTTCAGGCGGAGCTTCGGCGCGGATTCTTCGCTCATGCCCCTGTGCCTAGCAGTTTCACCCCGCGGCGGAAACAAAAAGATTCGGCCTCCCCGCCATCAGCCTTGTGACCCGCCCCGGCACCCGCTAGACACCGGATCAATTGATGAAACACCAGGTGGACAAATTCAGCGGCATCAGCTCCGCGGCGGTCGGCAAGGCCACCGGCCGGACCTGGGCCGAATGGCTCGCCCTGCTGGACAAGGCGGGGGCCCGGAAAATGTCGCACCGGGAGATCGCCTCGCGGCTGCAGGCCCGCCACAAGGTGGCCGAATGGTGGGCCCAGATGGTCGCGGTCGGCTATGAGCAGGCCCGCGGCCTGCGCGTCCGGCACCAGAAATCCGACGGCTTTGAGATCAGCGTCACCAAGACCATGGCCGCGCCGGTCGACCGGGCCTTTGCCGCGTGGAAGGACGCCGCGCTGCGCGAGAAATGGCTGCCCCGCACCCCGCTGACCGTGCGCAAGGCCACGCCGCACAAGTCCATCCGCATCCTCTGGCCCGACGGCACCACCCTGAGCGTCAACTTCTGGCCGAAGGGTCCGCTCAAGTGCTCGGTCGTGCCGCAGCACGGCCGGCTGGGCACGCCCGAGGTGGCCGAGAAAATGAAGGCTTACTGGGCCGACAAGCTCGAGTCGCTCCGCACGTTCCTCGAGCGATGAGCCGCGTCCGCCTCCTGCTCACCATCCTCGCGGCGGCGGCCGCCGGCGCGGCCGCGCAGGAGGTGCAGCGGCACGGCCTCGTGTTCGAACGCTGGGTGCGCGACACTTTCTTCCACGGCTACAAGCCAGCCAGTTACACCCAGCGCTGGGACCTTCCCGCCGCCGAGAACCGCGACCACGGCGGCATCCCGGTCAACCCGAAGGCCGTCAAGCACGGCACCGCCATCGACCTGGGCGACGCGTTCCGCCAGTATGAGATCGACGAGCCGTTTCTCCTCGTCGTCGGCTTCTGGGCGCAAGACGGCGAGGTGAAGCGCATCGTCAACATCGCCGCGCCGGAGGTCCGGCCCGAGCTCTGGCGCAAATTGTGGGCGCCCGTCACCTACGCCGACCTGCTCAAGCTCGATGCCCTCATCAAGGACACCGGCCGGCCCGTGGAGGAAATCCGCCGGCTCGCGCTGAAAATGAAGAATTCCCCGCCCTTCTCCGAGGCCGTGATCCAGGTGAACCCCAAGATCGACCATGCCGGCCAGCGCCGCCTGCAGTGCAGCCTGCGCTTCGCGGAATTCTTCAAGCACCTCATGCCCGGCGCCGATCCTTCCCCGCAGGACCGCCCCACCCTCTGGGGCGTGGCCTACCCCGGTTTGATCGCCTCACCAAACCGTGAATCCCACAAGCCAACCAAAGCACGGTGAGGGCCAGCGTGCCAAAGATAGATGAAACACACTGGGCGGCTTCTCGGTTATCGAACCTTCACAAATCGAAGAAATTTTCACCTGCATCAAACTGAACACCCCAATGGCTTGCCTGCTCCGTGCCCCTTGTCCTCGGTCAACCGGAAGGAAACCCGCGGCCGCTTTAATGCGCGATGTGCCCGGCCTGAACCGAAGCAGGGATGCGATTGCCCAAGCTATGTCGGATGAGTTGATCCTCGGCATAAGGGGAGGCAAGCCCGGGGCGACCCTTCATGAAAACCCCCTCCCCCCGTTCCTGAGTAATTCAATCATCCCTCCTGAATCCGGTTTCCTGTCAGCAACTCGTCGAGCACCCGAGGAAGGCAAAAGATGACATGGGGCTGACAAGCGAGGCGCCAGGCTGTCCGCCCCGTGTCATCTTTTGTATGCCCTCTTCGCTATTGGTTGCCGCGAGGCGCCGGGCTAATTCAGGCTTCCGCCCAGTCCATGACGCCGCCATAATGCTTGTCTTTCGCTCTTATGAATCCTCCCCCAGCGTTTTTTGGCCGGTTGGCCTGTGCTGTCATCGGAAACGGGTTACTCGGGTCCGCCTTGTGGGGCGCACCACCGACGCCTCGGGAGGCCAGCGTGGTCTCGCCCAACGGTCGCGTGCAAATCCGCATCGAAGTCGCCGAGGGGCGGCGCAACAACGGGCCGGCGGCGGTGCATTACGCCGTCGATTTCGACGGGCAACCGGTGATTGTCCGCTCCGCGTTGGCGCTCGCGACGCAGGAAACGGGCGAGCTGCTTTCCGCCGTCACCTGGCGCGCCGCGCAGACCCGCGTCATCGACGAGACGTGGCGGCGGCCCTGGGGCAAGCGCCCGCAGGCGACCGAGCGGGCGCGCGAACTCACACTCGAACTCACAAGCCATGGCGGCGCGCCGGTTGCGCTGATTTTTCGCGCGGCCGACGACGGAGCTTCTTTTCGCTACCAGCTGCCGGGCGCGGATCGTTATCCCGTCCTTCATCTCACGGCCGAGCGCACGGAGTTCAATTTCGCCAGCGACGCGCCGGTGTGGGCGGCCCGCCAGATAGACTACAAGAATGCGCAAGAGACCGAATTTTCCCCGGCGCGACTGGCCGAGCTCGATCCGGAACGCTTGATTCAAACGCCGCTTCTGGTGCAACCATCGGCGGCGTGCTGGGCGGCGGTGTTGGAAGCGGACCGTGTCGATTGGGCCGGGCTTTGGCTGCGCCGGGGGGCTGCGCCGAACCAGATCGTTTCGGACTTGGCGCCGCGGCCCGGCGATAAAGAGCGCACCCTGGTCCTCGTCGCCGAACGCCGGCTGTCGCCGTGGCGGGTCATCATGCTGGCCGACCGGCCGGGCGGATTGATCGAGAGCGACCGGCTGCAAAATCTCGCCGAGCCGTGCCGGCTGGCCGACACGAGCTGGATCAAGCCCGGCCGGTGCGCGTGGGATTGGTGGTGGCCCGGCCGCTATGCGCCGGCGGCGAAGTTCGCCCTGGGCGCCAACGACGACACGATGCGTTACTTCATCGATTTCGCCGCGGAGATGGGCTGGGAGTATCAGCTCGTCGACTGGTATTGGTATGGGGCGCCGTTTAGCGACATGCGGAGTTTTACGCCGGACATGACGCGCGATATCACCCGCTGCGCGCCGGGCATCGACGTGCCGGCGCTCGTCCGCTACGCGGCGGCGAAGCATGTGCGGCTCGTCGTCTGGCTGCAATGGGCGCATGTCGCCAAGCAGATGGAGGAGGCGTTTGCCCTCTACGAAAAATGGGGTGTGGCCGGCGTGAAGATCGATTTCATGGATCGCAACGACCAGGAGATGACACAGTTCTACGAACGCGTGGCCGCGTGCGCCGCGCGCCACCGCCTGCTGGTCGATTTCCACGGGGCGTATCTGCCCGACGGCCGCAGCCGGACGTGGCCCAATCTCATCACGCGCGAAGGCGTGCTTGGCAACGAGTATAACAAGTGGAGCAGCCGGGTGACGCCGGCGCACTGTGTCACACTGCCGTTCACCCGCATGCTCGGAGGCGAGATGGATTTCACGCCGGGCGGTTTCCGGCACAGCCGGCCAGAGGAGTTCAAATCCGTCGGCGAAGAGAAACCCGCGCCGCGCGTCATGGGCACCCGCTGCTTCCAACTGGCGATGCCCGTTGTCTATGAGAGCGCGTTCACGGTGTATTGCGATTCGCCCGACGCCTACCGCGGCCAGCCGGGCGCCGAGTTCTACCGCGAAGTGCCCACGACGTGGGACGAGACGCGCGTGCTCGACGGTTTTCCCGGCACGCACATCGTCATCGCGCGGCGCAGCGGGGCGCGCTGGTTTGTCGCCGGCATGAATGCCGGACCGGGCGAGCGGGAGTTTACCCTGGCGAGCGCCGCGCTGGGTGCGGGTGCCTGGCACGCGCAGGTCTGGCGTGATGCTGCCGATGCCGCGGCGAACTTGGAGAAGATCGAAACCGCCAGGGTTAGACTGGCACCCGACGCTCCGCTGGCCCTGAAAATGGCTCCGGCGGGCGGGTTTGTCGCGATTCTCTCGAACGACACCCGCGAGTAGCACGCGCCTTCTGGGATATAAACCTCCTCCCCGGGCTCCGGAGTAATTCGATCATCCCTCCTGAATCCAGTTTCTTATCAGCAATTCCGCGGATTCCCGCGGAATTGGGCAATCGCGGTGGAACTGGCGGCATTCATCGAGCGACCGCTTGCTCATGCCAGTATCGCCGCGCCCGGCGTCGCCACACGCAACAGGCCACGACTCCGCGTCAGCGCTGGCCCACGTATCATGTCTCCCCCTCATCCGCCGCCCCGCCCCTCTTCTGGCTTGTGCCCGGAGCCAGTGCCGCCGTTTCATCCCCTCGTTCCTTCACCGCTGGATTCCATGTTCGCGTTCAGCCCGGCAGGGTGGTGCGTCCCTTCCCCGCCGTCGAGTCGGCCGGCCGGCGCGGATCCGACTTCGCCAAGGCTACGTCGGACAAGACGGAGTCCGCGCCCTACCCTTGGGCCAAGAGCCCAAGGCGCTTGGTCTCATTTCCTCCGGTCAAACTGCCGTGAATCCCCCTTATGAAAACATCTCCTGCCTTCTTCCCGGCTCTGTTGTCCCCCGTCGCCTGGCACCGGTTGCTCGGCGCGACCTGGCTCAGCCTTCTGCTGCCGTCGTTCGCGCTGGCCGCCGCTCCCGCTGATCCCGCTCCGGCCGTGCCTCGAACCGATTACTACATTCTCACCCCCAAGCCCGGCCCGCAGCCGCGGATCAACGGTGCCCGCGTCTTCGGCGTGCGGCCCGGCTCAACCTTCCTGTTCACGGTCGCCGCCACCGGCGAAGCCCCGCTCGACTTTTCCGCCGAAGGCCTGCCCGCCGGTCTGGCCATCGATCAGGCCAGCGGCCGCATCACCGGCGCGCTCAAAAGCCGCGAAGCGAAGACGTATCGGGTGAACTTGCGTGTGCGCAACGCCCGGGGCGAGGCGGCGCGCGAGCTGCGCCTCATCGTGGGCGACCGGATCGCGCTCACCCCGCCGCTGGGCTGGAATTCCTGGAACTCCTGGGCGGCCTCCGTCGACGAAACCAGGGTCCGCGCCACCGCCGAGGCCATGGCCCGCCTGCTCAAGGGCCACGGCTGGACTTACGTGAACATTGACGACACCTGGCAGGGCCAACGCGGCGGTCCGCTCAACGCCATCCAGCCGAACGAAAAGTTCGGCGACATGAAGAAGCTCGCGGACGACGTCCATGCGCTCGGACTCAAGCTCGGCACCTACTCGACGCCCTGGGTCACGTCCTATGCCGGCCACATCGGTGGCTCGGCCGACCGGCCCGACGGCGCTTGGACGAAGCCGGCGGACAAGAAGGCCGGAAGCGAGGGGCACCGCCTCGGGGCGCACTCCTTCGAGGCCGCCGATGCCCGCCAATGGGCGGAATGGGGCCTCGACTACGTCAAATACGACTGGAAACCCAACGACCTGCCCGCCACCACGCGGATGGCGGAGGCGCTGCGCGCCCAGTCGCGGGACATCGTTTATTCATTGTCCAACACCGCCCCGTTCCCAAGCGCCGCCGACTACGCCCGCCTCGCCAACGCCTGGCGCACCGGCGGCGACATCCGCGACCTCTGGGACAACGGCACGCGCGCGCCGGAGAAGTTCAAGGGCATCTACGACACCTGGCTGCTGGAAGAGCGGTGGAATCCCTTTGTCGGGCCGGGCCACTGGCCCGATCCGGACATGCTCGTGGTCGGCAAGGTCGGTTGGGGCCCCAAGCTGCACCCGTCGAATCTCACGGCCGACGAGCAATACACGCACATCAGTCTGTGGTGCCTCTGGTCCGCGCCGCTCCTGATCGGCTGCCCGATCGAAGACATGGACGAGTTCACGCTCAATCTGCTGACCAACGACGAAGTGCTCGCCATCAACCAGGATCCGCTCGGCCGGCCGGCCGTGACCGTGCTGAGCGATGGCGACCGCCAGGTGATGGTCAAGCCGCTCGAGGACGGGGCGGTGGCGGTCGGGTTGTTCAACCGCGGGAGCGCCCCGCTGAAGGTCACGGCGCCGTGGGCGACCCTCGTGCTCGGCGGTCCGCAGAAGGTGCGCGACCTGTGGCGCCAGCAGGACCTCGGCACCTTCCCGGCCGAGTTCAGCGTGACCGTGCCGGCGCACGGCGTGGTGCTCGTGCGCGTCGCGCCGGCGAAGTAGCCGGCCGCAAACTGCACCCCGATTCCCGGTCAGGCCGGCCCGCCGTTTTCCGCGACGCGTTCATCGCCGCCCATTGTGCGATAATCCTCCTCCCCCGGCTCCGGGGTAATTCGATCATCCCTCCCAAATCCAGTTTCCTCTCAGCAAATTGACCGCCAGGCCACCAGGCTGCATCATCGCACCCGCGTGGAGTTGAAAGGCCACGCGCTCACCGATTCCGAAAAGCACCCGCAGCCCGATGCGATCAGTAAGAGCGGGGTGCTCGGTCTGGGGGGGGCGCAAGACCTCACGCTCGAGGGCAAACAGAGGCAAGATGCGCCGAAGCGAAACGCTAAATCCAAATGACCCCCCTCCTCCCTGTTGCCGGCATTCTTTTGAAATTTGCCTGGCCGGCCGTCTCCCCTCGCTTGGCTCTCACCGCCCTGCTCCTCGCGCCGCTGACTGCGGCTCGCGCCATTGGTGCTCCAGCCTTAGTTGTGTATCCACCGGTGCCGGGTCTCCCAGCCTCGGAGCATTACAAAGTGCGCGTGCGCGCCGCCACCGATGGCAGCGAGTGGCAGAGCGCCTTCGCTTTTGAAACGACCTGCAAGACCATAGAGAAGAAGACCGACGCTTACTTTGCTCCTTTGGCTGGTTGGACGCACACCTATGTGAACTTTGAAACCGCCGACGCCGTGGAGATCGAGATTGCTCGCGCCGACGGCCAACCGATTCATACCGCCGCGGTGCACCCTTTGCGCAAAGCCGCGGCTTGCTCCATCAAGGACGGCAAGGCTCTCGTCAGGCTCGACCAACCTTGTCTCGTCGCGGTCGATATCGATGGCCAGATGGACGCGCAGGATACAGGCAAGGGCTACAAAGGGCCGCCGCTTCATACGATCTCGATCTTTGCCAACCCGCCGCTGGTCGGCAAACCCAAGCCGGATGATCCTGGCGTGCTGACCGTGAAACCCGGGGAGGCTCCGCCATCCGATGGACCTTGGACCACGCTCTATTTCCTGCCGGGGGTTCATGATGTTGGGCTGGCCTTCCCGCTTCATGCCAACCGCCGCTATTACATCCCTGGAGACGCTCTCGTTTACGGCACACTCTCCAACCCGAAATGGGGCGGCGGCCATGACATCCGCCTCTTCGGCCTCGGCACCTTGTCGGGTTCCCGGCTGAAGCATCCCAAGTATGTTGAGCCCGCGATTTCAGAGAAGGAATACGGACGTTACCGCCCGATTGAGGTCATTGGCGCGACTGACACCCGCGTTGAAGGCATCACCATCGCTGACTCTGCTTTCCACTCGCTCATGCTGGTCAGCCCCTACAAAGCGGGTCATCCCAACGAGGTCCATTGGACCAAGATCTTCACCTGGCGCGGCAATGGAGACGGGATCAATCCTTTTGGGAACACCTTGATCGAAGACTGCTTTATCCGCACCCAGGATGATTCGCTTTATGTGAACGGTCTGGGCATTCGCCGCACCGTGCTGTGGAACGACGCCAACGGCTCGGCGTTCGTGCTCACTGGCCTGCCGCAACTCACCGACCGCCGGTTGGTGGTGGAGGACTGCGATGTGATCTATGCGCGAGCCAGCTGGCATAAATGGAGCGGCGGTCGGGTCTTTAACATGCGCGGCAAAGGCGGCGGTGACGGCGGCGCGGGCGTCATCTTCCGCAACATCAACATCGAGGACCCCAGACCCACGCTACAGCAGTTCTTCATCTGCATGACCGTGCCCGAACCCTATTCGGAAAACGCTGAAAAGCGGGAAGCCGGAGACCTGTCGGGTGTCCTCTTTCAAAACATAGCCATCGCCGCACCCAGCGTTCTGGGTGAACCCCAGTTGCTCTGGGGCCAATCCGACGCACGCATCCGCAACCTCACCTTTGAGAACCTCACGCTCGCCGGAAAGCCAGTGCACGGCTCGGACTTTTTCGAAACAAACGAATTCGTGGACGGGCTCATTTTCAAACCGTAAATGCTTTGGCAAACCCGAGTCAGAATCGCCAACCACGAAAACCCCTCTCCCCGTCCTCGCCCCCCTGCGGCTCATTCCTCCAACAGTCCTGCAAGCAGCCGAACCCATCCGCGTCCTCGTTGGGGACGAACAACCGCCGCCGCAACAGGGGGCGCATGGCGAGAAGTTCCTCGGCGAGACCATTGCCGCGCATTGGGAGAAACAGCCGAGCCGCGCTGCGTGGTGGAAAACGCGGTGCGCTGGCTGGCGGTGAAGACCGCCGCTCCGGGAAACACGCCTTCAATTTGCTAGAGCAGTTTAAATAATACTGTGTCCGTCGGTGGTCGCCGATTTCCACATCGGCGACCTGTATTGCCAATCAGGCGCCGGTATGGAAACCGGCGCCCACCTGGGCAAAAACGGCTACACTCATATTTAATATGCTCTAGCCGCCCCCCTCCCCCGGCTCCGGGGCAATTCGCTCATCCCTCCCAAATCCAGTTTCCTCTCAGCAATCTGCAGCGCGGCGGCAGGGCGTGGCCGGGATTCATAATCGGATATCATCCCCGCATACAGTCCAGAGCGCCGGCCCCCCGTCCGGGGGAGCAGCGGCCGGATTTACGCTCAACCGGAACGCGGGAGAAATGGGTGGCGCCGGCCGTTCAGCAGCAGGCCGATGGGCGTGGAGCGCACGAGCAGGTGATAGCTGGCGAGTGAGACGATCGTCGCCACCGCCGTGATGATCGCAAACTTCACGCCGCCGGGCAGGGGCGAACGGCTCAAGGCGACCTGCAGCGTCACGACCACGGGCAGGTGGATGATGTAGACCCAATAGGATGAATCCGCGAGGTAGCGCCAGAGGGCGCTGGCGCGGGTGCAGAAGCGCAAGGAAAGCCCGAGACACGCGAGGATCCAGGACCACATCATGAGGGCGTAGGCGAACTGGTAGGCCAGACGTCCGGTGGGGTGTGCCCCCCGTCCCTGATATTCCGCCAGCGCCAGCACGGGCAGCACCGCCAGCAGCGCGATCCCCAGAGAGAAGCCCCAGCGTCGCCGAAATCCGTCGAGCAGCTCCGTCTGCCGGAATAGCAGCCAGCCCAGCGTGAAGGTAAAGCTGTAGAGCAGGAGCGCCGGGAGGTGGGGCACGAAGGTCTTGTCGGGCGTGTCGATCCCCCCGCGCGTCATTCCGGTGAGCAAGAGTGCGGTCACGGCCACCAGCCCGAACCAACCCCAAGGTCCGCCGAACAGAAAACTTGTCACGGCATCAGCCCGCACTTTCCACCGGTCGCCGCCCAGACCCACGCGGAACGCCAGGAAACGGATGCCGAGAAATAGTCCGTAGACCAGCAGCAGGTAGTAGAGAAACCAGAGATGGCTGAGCGGAAAGCCCGCTTCCCAGCCACCGACTCCCGCCAGACCGGCAAGTTGCTTGAACGCGGTGGCGTAGCCGAGCACCAAGGCCTTGGAAGCCAGGTCTGGTGCGCCTTGCATGGCGCCCCAGATCCAGGCAGACGCCAGCAGGGGGTAGACCAGCAACCAGCCGGCCGCGAACGGGGCGAGGATCCGGATCAGACGGTTGCCGACGAATCCTCCCGGGCCGAGGCGACGGTGCAGCAGGTGCCCGAAATACCCGGCGAGCAGGAAGAACACGCCGAGCCGGAACGAATGGACGACGAGCACCAGCACGCCGAAGAGCGGGTGGGTGCTGCGGTCCTGCACCGCCCACCCGTTGCCGGGACCCGGCAGGTAGGCCAGCGCGGCGTGGAGCAGCACGCCGAGCAAAAGCGCGGAGGCACGCAACGCGTCCAGGGCATGGTTTCTCTCGGGAGACGGGGGCGGATTCACCAACGGGCAGCGTAGCAGCGTTGGGCTGACGCTTCGAATACAAACTCTTTCCGGGATTCACCCGCCCCCCCGGTCCGCCGAATCATCCGGCGGCCAGCACGGCTTTCTTCGCACCGAACCCGAAGGCCTCCTTGATCCAGCCCCAGGCCTTGCGCAGGCCGACGTCGCAGGTGCCGGAGATCCGGTAGGTGCGGGCGAACAGCTCCTCGTGCCCGCGGTAACGCGGCGGCAGCAGCAGCAGGGTGCGGTTCTTTTCCGCGGCCGGGTCGAAGCCGAGCACCTCGGAATAGAACACGCCCTTGCCGACCACGAGCCCCTCGCGCGGGATCCCGATGCTGCGCTCGGGCAGCACCAGCCACGGGCGGAAACGGAAGCGCAGCTCGCCGTCGGCCGCCTGGTGGAGCCGGCCGTAGGTGCGCATCGGCACGCCGGAAATCTCGCGGGCGGTGAACAGCTTGTTGCCGTCCGCCAGCAATTTGAAGCGCGCCGCGCGGAACGTGAAGAAGTCCCACGTGAACTCCGTGCCGAACACCATCAGCCGGAACGCCCAGCCCGCCAGGAAATACGCCAGCACGACGATGACCGCCGAGAGGGTCGCGCCGACCACGGGGTCGATGTAGGCGGTTGCGGCGACGAGCGAAAGCACGCCGGTGCGCATCGCCTTCAGCACCGTGTCCACCCCGCCCCACGGGCTGAGCAGGATGAGGACGTTGATCGCATGGCCCACCACCCACACGACGGCGAAGACCGCGACCGACAGCGGCACCATCACGATCGTCAGCAGCCACGACAGGTCCAGTGCCCCGAGCTGGATGAAACCCAGCCCACCCACGACCGCGGGTGCATGGTCGAGCCCGCCGGTGGTGGTGATGAGCTTCGAGGCCACGGCGACGAGCGACGGCACGACCGCCCCCGCCGCCACGAGGCCGCTGACCTTGTTCTCGAGGGTTTCGGCGATATCGAGCGGCTTCTTCCAGCCCGGCGGGGCGACCGCCGCGATGGTGTCCTTGCACGCGCACAGGCCCACGAGCAGCAGCGCCGGCAACCAGAAGGTAATCTGCGCGAACCACGGCAGCTTCGCCTTCTCCTCGGGCGTGTGCGCGGTGAAATACTGGTAGGCCCCGACGCCGCCCACGCCGAGCAGCGGCGAGATCGCGATGCCCGTCACCTGCGAGGCCATCGTCGCCAGCTCGATGCCGGGGGTCTTGCCCGCCGGCTCGGTCTTCTTCGCTTCCGCCGCCTGGGTGGACGCAGGAACGAGGGCACAGCACAACGCAAGGACGAGGGGTGCGAGGCGTTTCATGCCGGCAAACATATCCGGCCCGACCGCTTTGAAAAGCCCGCAGATGCGCCACCACAAAGCTTTGCCAAGGCGCGCGCGCCTTGCTCAGCTGAGCCATGCCGCTGACCAAAGCCGAGCTCGCCCGCCTGCGCGACCTGCGCGACAAGAAGCACCGCGAGGCGGCCGGGCTCTTCGTCATCGAGGGCGCCAAGGTCGTCGGCGAGCTGCTCGCGGCGCAGTTCCCCTTCACGGAAATCTACGCGACGGAAGCCTGGGGCGGTAGGGCGGCGAGTCCCTTCGCCGCGGCGCGGACGGAGTCCGCGCCCTACCCGTCGATAACCACAATCACCGCCGACGAGATGGCGCGCGCGAGCCACTTCCCCACCCCGGCCGCCGTGCTGGCCGTCGGCCCGATTTCCCGCCCGGCCCTGGCCGCCGGCGCGCTCAACCGCGGCCTCACCCTCGCGCTCGACGGCATCCAGGACCCGGGCAACGTCGGCACGCTGCTGCGCGTGGCCGACTGGTTCGCGCTCGACCGCGTGCTGCTCTCGCCCGACAGCGCCGATCTGTTCTCCCAGAAGGTCATCAACGCCAGCATGGGCTCGTTCGCGCGCGTGACCGTCCACACCGCGCCGCTGGCGGAGGCGCTGGCCGCCGTGAAGGTGCCGGTGCTCGGCTGCGAGCTGCAGGGTGACGATGTGCACTCCCTCAAGCCGTGCCGTGACGCCGTCATTGTCATCGGCAACGAGGGCCGCGGCCTGTCGCCCGCCGTGTCGGCCCGGGTGACGCAGCGCGTGACCATCCCGAAGTTCGGCGGGGCGGAGTCGCTCAACGCCGCCGTGGCCGCCGCCATCGTGTGCGACAACCTGCGGCGCGCGGCGGGAAATGTGTAACGTAATACGTTACACATTTCCGCGGCCCGCGGCGCCCCTGGCCCTCAGCCCTTCTTCCGGGCGATCCAGGCGCGGACGTTCTCCTCGAGCAGGTCCAGCGGCAGCGCGCCGTCCTTCAGCACGAGGTCGTGGTAGGCGCGGAGGTCGAACTTCGGGCCCAGCTCCTGCTTCGCGAGCTCACGGAGCTGGAGGATCTTGAGCTGGCCGACCTTGTAGGCGGTCGCCTGGCCGGGCCACACGATGTAGCGGTTGGTCTCGGTGAAGATGTCGCGCTCGGGGTTGGGCGTGTTCTGCCGGAAATAATCCATCACCTGCTGGCGCGTCCACTTCTTGGCATGCACGCCCGTGTCGACCACCAGGCGCACGGCGCGCAGCAGCTCGTCGTAGAGCCGGCCGAAGTCCTGGTAGGGATCCTGGTAGAACCCGAACTCCTTCGGGAAATACTCGGCGTAGAGCGCCCAGCCCTCGACGTAGGCGGTGTTGCCGCCGAACTTGCGGAATTTCGGGATGCCGGTCAGCTCCTGCGCGATGGCGATCTGCATGTGGTGGCCGGGGATGGCCTCATGGTGCGCCAGCGTCTCCATCTCGAAGATCGGCACGCCGTGCATGTCGATCGTGTTGACGTAGTAGACGCCCGGCCGGGAGCCGTCGGGAGCGGGCTCCTCGTAGAACGCCCCGGCGGCGCCCTTCTCGCGGAACGGCTCGACCACGCGCACCAGCAGCGGGGCCTTGGGCTTGACGGTGAAAAACTCGTCGAGCCGCCCGCGCATCTCGTCGATGATCTCGGTGGCGCGCTTCAGGTAGGCGGCCTTCCCCTCGGGCGTCGTCGGGTAGTAGAAGCGCGGGTCCTCCTTGATGAACTTGAAGAAGGCCGGGAGGTCGCCCTTGAAGCCGGTCTGCTGCATGATGGCCTTGATGCCCTCGTGGATGCGCGCGACCTCGCGCAGGCCGAGTTGGTGGATCTCGTCGGCGCCCATGCCCGTCGTCGTGGAGCGGCGCAGGGCGAAGGCGTAGAAGTCCAGCCCGTCGGGCAGCTTCCAGGCGCCGTCGGCGTCGGTCGCCAGCTTCTCGTGGGCCTCGAGCAGGGCGATGAGCCGCCCGTAGGCGGGCTGCACCGTGCCGGTGAGCGCCGCGCGGGCGTCCCAGAGGAGCTGGGCCTTCACGTCGCCATCGGCGTCCTTCAGGGCGCCGATCTTGCCCTCGATGTCCGCGAGCAGGGCGCACTTTTTGCCCGACCGGTCGAAGGGTTCGCCGGCGATGACCTCGCGGCAGGATTCCAGCACGAGCCCGTAGACGAACCGCGGCGGCAGGATGCCCTTCGCGGCGCGGAGCTTCACGCCCTCGATCAGCTGGTCGAACATCGGCCCCATGCCGCGCAGGCGCGCGATGTAGGCGCGGGCGTCGCCCGCCGTGTCCACGCGGTGGTAGTTGATCAGGAAGGCCGGCACCTCCGAGTGGAGGCCGGACATCTGGTTGAGCGGATAATTATGGTAACGCCAGCGCCAGCCCTCGATGGTGCGCTCGGCGTCGTTGACGAAGAGCCGGTAGCTGGTCTTCGCCTGGTCGTCGAGCCGGTCGAAGTCGATGGTGCGCTTCAGCTCGGCGAGGTATTGGGCATTGAGCACGAAGTCCTCGAGGGCGCGCTGCTCGGAGAGGTCGTCCCACTTGTCGTAGTCGGTCTTCATGCCCAGCCGGGTCATGAACTGCGGGCTGCGGGCGACGGTCTCGTCAAACACGCGGTCGAAGAACGCGTTGGCCTTGGCGCTCTCGGACTGGCTCTGCTCGGGGGTGGGCGCGCCGGACAGGCCGGTGATCAGTGCCGCGAAAAGCACGGCACCGGGAAGGAGATGGCAGGGATGCATGTTGCGCGGAAATTGGAAGGGATGAACGCAGACCGCAAGCGCCGTGGGGCGGAAGGCCAAGTTCCGGCGACGGCTTCCTCTCTTGTGGGAGCAAGCTCGCTCCCGCGGTTTCCCTGAAAAGTCCGGGCTCAGGCCTCCCCGTCGTAGCGCATGCCCACGGCGGCGCGCCAGGCGTCGAGTGCCGCCATGTTGGCCAGTGTGTCGGCGTGGTTCATGACGACCGACTCCAATTCGCCGTGCGTGATCGCTTCGCCCACCGTGTCGGCCTCGAGCGTGTAGAGCGACAGCGCCCCCTCCACGACGATCCTTTCGGGCCCCGTCGCCCCGGGCCGGTGCAGGAGAATTTCGGCCGGCCGGTCCTGGTTCCCGGGATGGAACGGGGTCGGCACATCGATCCAGCCGGCGGTGCCGAGCAGCCGCGCCCGGATCTCCAGGGGCACACAGCTGCTACAGGAAATCTGCGCCGTGATCCCGCCGGGAAATGTCAGCGTGGCCGCGGCGAACTCGTCCGCGCCCGTCACCGCGTTTAACCGGCCGGTTCCCGCCAGGGCCAGCGGCTCGGCGCAGACCCGGCCGAGGGCGGCCCCGGCCATCCGCCGCGAGAACGAAACCGGGTAGCACCCGAGGTCAAGGATGGCGCCGCCGCCGAGGTCCTTGGCGAAGATCCGGTGCGCCGGGTCGAACTTGAAGGGCACGGTGAAATTCGCGTGGATGGCCCGCAGCTCGCCGATGGCGCCGCCCCGCACCAGTTCCGCCAGCCGCGCCGTCTGCGGATGGCAGCGATACATGAACGCCTCCATCAGGAACACCCCGTGCTGTCGCGCGGCCGCGACCGCCCGGGCCGCGTCGGCACGGTTCAGGGCGAGGGGCTTCTCGCAGAGGATGTGCTTGCCGGCCGCCGCAGCCTTGAGGGTCCACTCCAGGTGGCCCGGGTGAGGGTTGGCGATGTAGACCGCGGCCACCCCCGGATCGGCGAGCAGCGCCTCATAGCTGCCGTGTGCCCGCGTGCCAGGAAAGTCCGCGGCGAATTTATCCGCGGCGGCCTGCGTGCGGCTGCCAACCGCGACCAGCCGGCCGGTGCGTGAACCGGGTAGCTCGGTCGCGAACTTGCGGGCGATGCCGCCTGTCGCGAGGATGCCCCAGTTGAGCCGGGCGCTCATTTGTGATCCCACGTCTCCTTCGCGTCGTTCACCATCTGCTGCAGCACCGGAAAGCGGATCTCGCCGTAGTTGAAGGCGGCGCGCAGCTTGCCTTCGCGGTAGACCCAGGTCGTGGGGATCCACGTCAGCGGCTGGCCGAGGAAGGAACGGATCCGCGTCTCCTCGAGGCGCGAGCGGTTGGGATGGTCGAGCAGGAGCAGGTTCGGCTGCGCCCCGAGACCGGACTCCGCCAGCCGCGGCTTCGGGTCCTGGCCCTTGTGCCAGATGTTGAGGAAG
>Ga0315295_10000247_pt1 | contig 46204 bp, 32 predicted proteins | sample YL17G14_0_MG_FD_204453 | JGI IMG/M metagenome (GOLD analysis project Ga0315295, IMG submission 204453) | Sediment microbial communities from Yellowstone Lake, YNP, Wyoming, USA - YL17G14_0 | ecosystem: Environmental > Aquatic > Freshwater > Lake > Sediment | place: USA: Wyoming | collected...
ACATCCGCTGATCGACGCACGTGCCGCCGCCCTCGTGGCAGAACACGATGAGATTGGGCTGCGTGGGGTGGATTAAAACGTGGCTGATCCACGTCACCTCGCCCCAGGCGGCGACCGCGGCGCCGCTCTCGGTGTCGATGCGCATAACGACCGAGTGCGGGTGCTGATAATAGCGTTCATGCATCGTGGAATAGATTCGTCCTGTTTCCGTGCTCAGCGTTGTCTCCTGGCAGTAGGCGAATGCCACGTAGCGGCCGTCGGCGGTACAGGTGGGCAGGGCCGGCTTGAAGCCCGCCGGCACGCGGTACAGCTCGCGGTCTTCGAGCGTATCGGTCTTGATCGAATGGAGCGACAGGCCGTCGAAGTAGAACAGCCGGCCGTTCCGCGCGACACATGCCATGTTGGCCGAAATCTTCTGGCCCACCGTCAATTGCACCAGGCGGGCGGCGGGAATATCCAGCAAATACCACTGATATGCGCCGGCGCGATTCGATACGAAAATAGCGTTGTCGGCGTTGTTGCCTACAAAGGCCCAGGATGTGAAGTACGGATGCACGTTGCTGGAGCCGTCGCCGGTCAGCCGGCGGACGCGAGCGCCCGTCTTGGGGTCCTTGTACTCCTTGATTTCGCTGCGGACTTGCAGGACCTTGCCCCGGTCGCTCGCTGCGGGGCTGGCCTCGCCCGTCACCTGTCCGGTTTTCTGCGGCGGTTCGGCCCCAATGACAAGGTCCAGACTCGATACGGACACCACTGCTCCACCCACTGCGGCCAGGTGCATGAGGAAGAGGCGGCGGTCCGCCAAGTTCACCTTCGACCCGCTCAGCACGCTATTTGTTCTGCTCGGCATAATCTTTCTCCTCAGTGATATGCGGGGACACAATCGTCAACCCTAAATCCTTCGACTAATGAAGGGCCTGCCCTGAGCCTGCCGAAGGGACAACATCCATGAGTTTTAGCTTAATCCGCGCGAGTCGCCTGGTCAACAAGAATAACGGTATAGCAGCCCTTCGACCCTCGGTGCCGAGCCAGGCAGAGATGTCCTGATTTGCCGCCCAGATAAGCTCAGCAGAGAATAGGTATGGTGTCCCTCGATTTCCCTCGAATTAGCGCCGCTCAGAGGCGATCATGAAGCTCCTTAACTTCACGGGGTAGAATATACAAGTACTCAAGGAAATACTCTATGAACTCTATCATCATACGCGCTACTTCTTCGTCGGCCTCTTTTTGAAGGTCAAAGTGTGCTCCGAGGTTGCGGCCCTTTCGAAGTCCGTCGGTCAGAGTCTTGAGTGTCTCAGTAAGATCGATTGTGGTAGGCATTTCAGCAAGCATCTGAGCAAGCGAAAGATGCTTTTTGTCCTCAGGCATGAGGTGTTTTGCGAGTCCTTCGAGAGCTCGCCCGACAAGCATGGCCGTTGCGTTCCATTCCCGCGCATTGAAGACATTCACTGCGGAAATGTAGGCGCGAGCAATTGGCTCCGGGATATTGTCTAACCCACGCATCGGGCGGTGATGCAACTTTGGCGTCGGGTGCATGCAGAGTTCCTCGCACTCTTTCCGACCAGTATCGCCAAACTTGGCAGCCCCAATCACGAAGAATGATACCTCCTTGTGGCAGCCGGGGCACGTTGCAATTGCTACGGCTGAGCGGACGAGGGTGTGATGTTGCCAGTTGTCGAGAGCAAAATTCACTTTTCGCCCACATTCGGAATGCGGACAAATAAAGTCCACTGACCTCGGCAGCCAAAAGTAATTCCGATTGACCCACTCGGTTACTGCTTCAAAGGGAAGCGTGTACATGGCAGCATCCTTTCTCTTGCTCACGCCCAGCAAGAATAATCATAGAGTTCAATTTGATCCTGAGACACCGTACTCAATTCAAGAGCGAAATGGAAAAGCCCTCGTCAGAATTCAGGCGGTAGTTGCCAATAGGTGAGGATGTCCCCTGATTTCCATAGCCTTAACTTTTCTTCCACTTTTTTACATCGTTCGTCCATCCCTCAACTAAACTCTTCCATTCTGACCAATTATGTGCTTCCTTTGCCTTTGGCTCCAGTTCATTTTCTAAATCATCGAGAATCTGTTGTTCAGTATATCCGTAGTTCTTAAGAGCATTCACATACTCATTTAGAATTATGGAACACTTCTCGCGGTCCCAATAGTCAAATCTATTCCGGCATATACCTTTGATATACGCTAATTTTTGGTCGACGGGCGGTCTATTCTTAATTGTTAGAATGCCACCGATCTTATCTATAAAATCTTCAACACTCTCTTGTGTGAGTTTATCCGAACTGTCATATTGGAGATATTTTCTTGCTGAAAGATCAATCGCATCTAATATGTCTGCCAGAGAAAATTTATTGATTAACTTTTCAAAAGTCCTCTTTCCGTTCTCCTTTAAATGAAACGGGCTTATTTTGTTATTAATGTATTCAACAACTTGCCTTAATGTATCTCTATCCAAGTCTACAAGCGACTCTCGCCACTTGAGCATTAATTCATTTTGCTCCCGTTTTTCTTGAACAAGTTCGATTTGCGTTCTTTGCTTTTGTAATGCACTTTGGTCATCTATTCGAATACCCCCTTTCCCTCTATTGCACTCATAACAGCTTGTAACGAGATTTAATATTCCATCGGGCCCACCTTTGCATTTTGGATTGATGTGATCAACTTCCAGAATAACATCCGGCGCTTTCTTGCCACAATACAGACAGGTAAATTTATCCCTCTTAAAAACCTCGAACCTTGTTCTCTTGCTAATGGACATTCGTCTGTTATCTTTCTTGCGGTGCCTTCTTACCTTATGTTGTTTTTCCTTGTCCAAGGGAGGTTCCTCTCATGCCAGCTTGAGGGCGATTTGCTCGTCGAGGATGTCTTTGACGGTCAGGGCGATGATGCTCTTGCCGGACTTCTTGAAGAATGCTTGTATCTCGGACAGGGCATCCTGGGAATAATCGAATGAGACGAAAAAGCCCTTGTTGCGGTCTTCGCGGGTCATGGCAGCCTCGAAAGCATCTACGTCGGGACGGCCGACCTTGTCTTTCTGCTTGACCTGAATGGGATACCAAACATCCATAAAGCCCAGTTCGCCTTTTTCTTTCTTGGGCGTGGCAGAGACAGGATAGATACGCCCATCGATACCCATATCCCCGACCTTGGCGATATTGGGCTTGCCGCCCAGCGCGATAACCGCCCAGTTCTCAAACTCGAACGGCGGAATTTCTCTAAGCTGCTTTTCGCTCCACGGCAGGTCGCGAACGACAAATCCCCGGCCAATCCGCCAGAGCTTTTCATCCTCTTTGAGTCCGCAGACATCCCGCATACGCTTCGCCATAACCCGGCAGGCCGTCGGCGAAATATCAATGCCAATCCACTGACGCCCAAGGTTCTCAGCGGCAACCAGAGCAGTTCCACAGCCGCAAAAGGCATCTAATACAACATCATTCGGATTGCTCGATGCCTTGATAATCCGGTCAAGTAGTGCTTGCGGTTTTTGAGTAGGGTAGCCTAATCGCTCCGATGAGGATGCCTGAATGGGTGGTATGTCGTCCCAAAGGTTCGATATTTTGGGTTTTTCGACTTCATCAATATATATTTTGCGTAACGGTTTTCCTTTGGAGTTCCAAACAAGTTTTCCAGCCTTATCAAACTCCTCTAATTTTTCCTTCACCATCATCCATCCGAGCTTTGGTGTGTATCCTTTGTATTCATAAATGAGATTGGGTCTTATTCCAAGTGCTTCATTGCGCTCGATCTTATCAAGGCGATATATGCGGCCATTATCTTCAGAAAATCGGTAGAAGTTGTGGACGTAATTTGGGTCATGCTCCGTCCTTGGAGGATTAAAAGTATAGTCGTCGTTTTTGGTAAAGAAGAATATGCTATCCGTTATAGACCCCAGTGTTCTTGTGGTTGTATTATGTGCAGTTGTTCTTTTCCAAATGATTTCGTTTTGGAAATTGTTTTCGCCAAAGATTTGGTCGAGCATGACCTTGACGTAGTGGGAGGCGTGCCAATCGCAGTGGTAGTAGAAGGAGCCGGTGTTCTTCAAGACGCGGTGCAATTCCACGCAGCGAGGCCGCATAAACTCAATGTAGGCTTGCGTCGAGGCGTGCCGGTCCTCGAAGGAACGTTTTTCCTTCGTCTCGCCCCAGAAGACTTCATAGTTGCGGTTTGAGTTGAACGGCGGGTCGATATAAATCAGGTCAACGCACTGGTCCGGGAGTTTCTTGAGTTGTTCAAGATTGTCCCCGCAGTAAATCACCCGCGTATCGACAAGAGATGATGGTTTGCCCGCCGCTTGTACTGCCTTCTTTGGTTTTGTCGCTTTTTTTGCCATAAGCTATTAGTCTAATCCCGGCTTAATCATTTGCAAGAGGATATAGCCAAAAACGTCTAACTTAGCAGGGGATGCCCTGACCCACCGATCAATCTTGCTCATAGATGGCCACTGATTTGCCCGCACGGAGCCCTCCCTGGGTTCAATGCGGGGCCGTGGACTCGATGGTCTGAATCTTAGGTTGAAGTTTCTGGCCGGCGTATCGAAAAGACCGGACGAACAAGACGGCAAATATAATCAACGCCAGCGCCAGGACGACAGCGGTGTACCAGTGGTAGGGCCGGAACCGCTTGAGGGATGGGGCAAAGGCGATCAGCGCAAAAACCGCCGCCACGACGGTGATCGCATCCCAGCTTGCGCGCTGCCAGTAGCTGCCGCCCAGGTTAATCCACATGCCGAATTCGTCGAAGGTCAGGCCCATCGCGATACCGTACAAGAGGGCCACGACGCGGAGCGTCCGGCCGGAGGGACGCCGGAACACAAGATAACCGCCGACGGCCGACAGCAGGATGATGCCATAATTCAAGTGGTGCACGTGCGTGCCTTTAACGTGCAGATACAGATCGGGAATTGAATGAGACATGATCAGGAACACCGTCATCCGAGCGCACGTGAACGTCAGGAGAAACGCGACCAGAACCAGACGCGCAAGGTGAGTTGTCAAGGCGGATTTCGTTTCCATAGTCCTTGAATTCTCCTGCCTGATGCCCTCTTCACGGGCATATCGAATTCGGCGACGCCATTCATGTTTCCGGCGATAAATACGTCCCCGGATTTGGGCATTTATTTTACCGAATCTTTTGCGGTTTTACCAGATTTGTTCGGATATGTGTAAAGAACTTTTAAGTCTCTTATTGATGAAACGGCCGTTGGGATTATGATAGAAAGCGGCCGGGGCTGGATTTTGGTTAAGGGGATTCACTATGAAATATCGAAAATTCGGACGGACGAATTGGCAGGTCAGTGAGATCGGGTACGGCATGTGGGGCATGGGCGGCTGGACCGGCTCGGACGACGAGGAGTCCTTACGCTGCTTACAATATGCGGTTGATTTGGGCTGCAATTTCTTCGATACCGCCTGGGGCTACGGCGCCGGCAGGAGCGAAGGTCTGCTCGGCCAGCTCGTGCGGGCCAACCCCGGCAGGAAGCTCTATACCGCCACGAAGATACCTCCCAGGAACTTCAAATGGCCGAGCAGGCGCGAATATGCCTTAGCGGATTGTTTTCCGGCCGATCACATCGAGCAGTATGTCGAGAAAAGCCTCAAAAACGCCGGCCTCGATTCCTTCGACCTGATGCAGCTCCATACGTGGGAGGATTCGTGGCTGGAGGATGACCGCTGGTTTGCCAAGATGAGCGACTTGAAGGCCCAGGGCCTGTTCCACGCGATTGGAATCAGTATCAACCGGTGGGAGCCGTGGAACGGCGTCAAAGCGGTCGGCAGCGGCCTGATCGACGCCGTGCAGGTGATCTACAATATCTTTGACCAGAATCCCCAGGGCGAGCTGTTTCCCGCGTGCCGGCGGCACAACGTCGCGGTCATCGCGCGGGTGCCGTTCGACGAAGGCACGCTGACCGGCACGCTGACCAAAGACAGCCGCTGGCCCAAGGGCGACTGGCGAAACACCTACTTTGTCCCCGAGAACCTCATCCCCAGCGTCGAACGCGCCGATAAGCTCAGGCCGCTGGTTCCGGCCGGCATGACAATGGCGGACATGGCGATGCGTTTTATCTTAGGCGAGCCGACCGTCAGTACGATTATACCCGGGATGCGCAAGAAACAGCACGTCGAGACGAACCTGGCCGCAAGCGACGCCGGGCTGTTAGAACCTTCCCTCATGGCCGAGCTTCAGAAGCACCGCTGGGACCGCAAACCGACGAAATGGTCGCAATGATTGGGGCTGTTACTTCTGTCATCCGGCCATGTAGTCACCCTCGTGAACGATTTTTGTGTAGTGCCTGGTGGTCATTGCTTTCTCTATATAGGTGACCGTCCCGAATGCCGCCAAGACAGACTTGCCAACGGCTTGCTCACGGATGTCCCCCGATTTCTCCCCGCCTTATCGGGCAGAAATTCTTGACTGAAGGGTAGCAAGTTGAGATAATTAAAATTGTAAATGCTCAAACTAGAAACGGAACACATTTGTGCTCCGTTTTACCTCAAAAGCAATATAATCAATACTCAGTAAGGCATAAAGCCGATTCAATTTGAAATTCTATACAGCGTCAAAGTCAATCCTTTTACCGGATTCGATGTATTTTTTTCACTGTGGTTTTTGGCCAAATTGGCGCATGGTTGCTTCTTATTATTTCCAGACCGATTACTATTCTGCGAGCGGCTTTCGTTTGTGTTCTTTCCAGAATCCATTCTGTCTCCTATCCATATAATCTAAAATATGCACTACTTTTTATACCCTGAAACTTGGTCGGTTCTACTCCACATTTAGACAATATTTCTATGGCTTCTTTCATAGTATATGGTTCGGCATAGTACACGGTTTTGATTCCCGCTGCAACAATTTTATTTGCACATAAATTGCAAGGAAAGGTTGTCGTAACTAATATTAGATTACCATCTCCGGTTTTGCTTATTCCCGATAAACCCAATATTGCATTTTCTTCGGCATGTAAAGCTCGACACATATCCAATAATTTACCAGGCGCCTCTTTTTCGCCAGGCAAATAAGTGCTAAAAATCTCACACGCGCAAGATGAATTACTACATTTGTAATCAGCAAGCAAATCCCTTTTACAACTGCTGCACTGAAGAGTCCTAATTTCACTCAGACTGCCGCAACGAGGGCAATTTATTTTATCGGGTATTTGTTGGCCGCAATTGGGGCAGTTTTTGAATTTTTTCGCATGCTCCTCCTGCAAGTAATCCCGATAACACTTGCCACAGTCACTGAAAATACAGGGCTTGCCTGCAGGAACGTCATTGTATCCTGTAGAGACAATCTGAAATTGCAGATCTCTATCTTCAGGCTTGTCTTCCTTTTTTATATTCCGAACATAAGCAATTACAGCTCCCACTTTCCTTTTAAGGCAACTCGACCTCTTGCTTACACAATACGCCAATGTCATTAATGTTTCTTCAATTTTCGGCGGTCTGTCGTGCGGAGTCTCTCCTCTACGCACTTTGCGCATGGGCTGAATGTAACCTTCTATAAATTTATTGAAGAATTCCCTTTTCTTTCGCTCGCTCTCTTGAACTTCATTGTTGTTGACAATTATATCAGCTAAGTAATTGCACCTCTTAATTTGCTGACCATTAGGAATATCTTCTTCCTCGTCACGTTTGTCCGCGGTAAGGAATTCTTCTTCTGTATTAAATCTATGTTTTGATGCTGTCGCCCCAACTAAGCGAGAACTCCTCACAGATCTATCTGCCTGAACTGAAATCAGATAAAAATTTGGGAATTGCTTTAAGTACTTTACTTCTCCTTCATTTTTGATGCCATCAATTAGAATCACAGTTTTTTCATCTTCTGTAAAATTGACCTTTTCAATATCTGACTCGATCTTTTTTAGGCAAGCAGCTATTAAAAAAGAAAGGTTTGGTTTTCCATCATCTTGAATTACGCTACGTAATTCGTTGCCAATATCCTGAAGATTAGATACCGTCTGCTCCAATCCTCTTTCGGTTGCTATCTTGTTCAAAACATCAGACAATCGATAATAGTGACCGTGATCTGAAAGAATCCCGGACACACCTTCTGAAAGGAATGTGCATCCACTACCAAGAGAGCCGGTGAAGCCAAGTATGAGGCATGAGGCGTCAATAGATTTTTTCTTTCTGGATTTCATTTTGCCCATGTCTGATTCAACTTAGAAATAACAGGAATAGGCGCTTATCATTATATATTGACCTGCAATTCCTGTCAAAATTATAACCTCTTCAACTCGTCATGAAATTACTAACAGATTCCATCACTCCGCCCTTAAAGTTTCTGAAATGATCGCCGAAACAATCCAACGAGCCACACTCCAAACGCGGGGCCATCTTACTTAATTTCCCCTTTCCTTGTGGTCCTTTCGCATCCCGCGCATGGTTCTCCAAACTGCATGACACAGGACGTTTTGGCTTCCTGTCCGCATAACGCGCCTTTGTCCAAGAAGCCCACGCGAAATAGGATATACCGAACGGCGGCAGAATGTCAACTGTGGCTTTGAGATTCTTGCTGTCCTGTACCGTAGCTTTCCTTGTCGGGTGGCCGGGTGGAAAAAGCAGAAATGTCCAAGAATTGTCGTGCGAGTTGCCGATTTAAGTCATGGAAAGATCGCCGGATATACGTGATAATAGTACTATTATGTTCAGTTTTCTCAAAGGACGATTAGTCGCTGTCAGAGTTTGCCTGCTAATAGCGGCTTTGATTCTGATCGGCATCGGGATAGCCACCATTTACGCGGTTGGCCACCCGGCAGAGTCCAGCTCCGCCCCCCAGAAGGAGGACCTGAGCGGCTACTGGAAGAAGCAGGTCATGTTCTTTGTGGTCGGGCTTGCGGGATTCATTGTCGTCAATTCCATCAACTACAGGCGCTTCGGGCAGTCGAGCTACTGGATCTTCGGGATTGTGCTCGTGCTGTTAGCGTTGCTGCTGGTGAGCAAATATATAGTTGAGCTGCCTTTCGCAAGGCCCCGGGCCGGGACGCATCGCTGGCTTTGGCTGACGGTCGGCGGGCATTCGCTGCCGGCGGTCCAGCCTTCGGAGTTCTGCAAGCTGGCGTACGTCATGGCCCTGGCGTGGTATCTGAGATACCGCAGCAACTACCGGAACTTCAAGGCTCTCATCGGGCCGTTTGGGCTGGCGCTGCTGCCGATGGTCCTTATCCTGCCGGAGCCGAATCTGGGAACGGTGCTGCTGATGATGCCGATTTTGTGCACCATGCTGTTCGTGGCGGGGGCCAAAGTCAAACATCTGCTGCTCATTGTTCTGATGGCTGCTCTGGTCAGCCCGATGCTCTGGTTCAAGATGAGGCCCTACCAGCGAATGCGAATCAGCAGTCTGATCCTGCAGAGCGTCTGGGTCCGCCAGCAGGCCGAGGAGCATCCCTGGCTGGCCGATATTCTGGTGGGCACGCAATTCAGCGAGAGCAAATGGAAGAGCGACTGGGGCTGGCATCTGATTCGCTCGAAATACGCGGTGGCGTCCGGCGGGGCCACAGGGTACGGCTTTCGGCGGGGTCCTTTTGTCAAGTACGATTTTCTGCAGGAGCGCCACAACGACTTCATCTTCGCCGTCATTGCCCAGCAATGGGGTTTCATGGGCTGTCTGGCGATGCTCGGACTTTATGTGATTATTGCCGGCTGCGGGCTGGAAATAGCGGCGAACAATACCGACCCGTTCGGCAAATTGCTGGCGATTGGAATTGTCGCCGTCTTTGTCGTTGAGGTCACGGTCAATATGAGCATGACTATGGGGCTGATGCCGATTACGGGCCTGACGTTGCCGCTGGTCAGCTACGGCGGCTCCAGCCTGGTGGCCAGCATGATGTCCGTGGGCATGCTGAACAATATCGGGCGGTGCAGGCCGTTTACCGTCGCTCCCAAGCGTAATCTTTGACCCGCCAAACTTCTTCTGAGAGTCACACAACAGGATTGGGACATGATAAAAGGTTTCAGACAGATCGCCTCGCTTACGATGATCAGCCGAGTCTTCGGCATGCTGCGGGACATGGCCTTCGCGCACTATTTCGGCGCCGGATGGCTGATGACTGCATGGAAGGTGGGTTTCACGGTGCCGAATCTCTCGCGAAGGCTTTTCGGGGAAGGGGCGGCGTCCGCTTCGCTGATCCCGGTGTACAGCGAAGAGCTTCACAATAATCCACCGGGTGCGGCGCAACTTGCCAACACGGTCGTTACGGTCGTGTTCGTGCTGCTCACGGCGATCGTTGTCGTTGGTGAAATGCTCATCTGGGGCAGTTACGGTTTCTTCGAAGGCCGGACCGGGCCTCGGCTGGGGTTGCTTCTGTGCGCCATCATGTTGCCTTACATGGTCCTCATTTGTACCTCGGCCATCCTGGCCGGCGTCCAGAACGTCCATAAGCATTTCGCGACCCCCGCCGCGGGGCCTATCGTGCTGAACGTGTTTATCATAGGTGCTATTCTTTTCGCGGCCCGCGTGCTTAAGCTCGAATCCGAACGACAGGCCTTCTGGGTCGCGGCGGCGGTTCTAATTTCAGGAATCGTTCAGATTGCGATTCAAATTCCTCCCCTGCATGCAAGGGGAATCTCGATAAGGCCCGCCTGGCAGGTTCGCACTGAGGCCTTCAGGAAAATCATCTTTCTGATGGGTCCCATGATAGTCGGTATGGCCGCGACGCAGTTGAACACGCTGCTGGATGACGTCATTGCGCTTTGTTTCATGAGAGAAGGAGGCTACCCGCTAAGCTATGGTGCGCCGTCGTATTTGTACTATGCGCAGCGGCTCTACCAGCTTCCTCTTGGGGTGTTGGGTATTTCGCTGGCGACGGCGATTTACCCGGTGATGAGCACCGACGCCGCTAAAAAGGATTTTGACGCCCTATCTAAGACGATTACTCGTGGAGCCGGCTGCGCTCTATTCGTTGCAATCCCAGCGACGGCGGGGATCTTCCTGGTTGCCAGACCGCTGATTTGCGTCTTGTTTGAGCACGGCAATTTCACGAGTGCAGATACATCAGTTGTCGCCTGGACGCTGTCGTTTTACGCCGCGGGCCTGAGCGGCTATTTTCTCCAGCAGATTATGACGCGTGCCCTTTACTCGCTCCAGGATTCGAAGACTCCCGCTATGAGCGCAGGCGCTGCGGTTGTGGCGAACCTTACTTTGAACCTGACTCTGATTTGGTTCCTGGGGACGGGGGGCCTTGCGGCGGCTACGGCGATCTGCTCGTATCTGCAGGTTGGGATTCTGCTGACCGTGCTGCGCAACCGATTAGGCCGTTCGATATTAGGCGGATTGCGTCTGGCTTTGATTAAGACGCTTGTCGCCACGGCTGTCATGTGCGCGGCCGGGATAGTAATTCTGATTCTGATGAGTGACATGCCGACCGGCAGATTCTACGAATTGCTGAGGCTTGCGGTGGTTGTCCCAACGGCGGCGGTCGTGTACATCCTCTCGGCCAGGCTCCTGCGTATTGAGATGCTTTCACTGCTCACGGGCGGCAAGGCTCATTAAAGCCGCATCAGAATCGTCTCGAGCGGATGCAGACGTTATTGCCTGAATGGTACTTGTTGACGTATAGGTATTTGGCCGATATAGATTTAGGTACACAGACGGGCTGTTTTTTCATTGGGTGTGAGGCAAGAAGGACAAGTGCCTGAAACATGCAAATACAATATACGCTTTTTTGCGCTTTCATGGGGCAAGCCGATATGCAAGGGAACATTCTTTGCAGTCGTTTTAGCGTTTTTATGCAGTCCTTTATCGGTCCATGCCCAAGGATTGCCGGCGGCGGAGCCTTCCGCGGATTTCGGCCGCTCCGTGTTGACGCGCTCGGCGGCGCCTTCGCCCAAGGGCGATACATTGACCTCGCCGTCTGTCAGCCGGACGTTCTATGAAATCGCATACGAGCTGGCCCATTCCAAAGAAACCCGGCCGGCCGAGTTGGATCAGGCCGTCGCGTTTCTGACCGCTGCGATGAAACTCGACAGCCAGGCCAAAGACGTCCGGGCGCTGCTCATTGAGGTTGCCTGCCGGGACACAGAGCGTGATTACGCCAGCCTCGTCTATGATCTGCTTGTTGGCTACGTCGATGAATTCGCCGACCTGGAGGTCGCAAATAAAGCGGTTGACTATCTGCTTGGGCGGATGAACTCCCGTGAGGAGCGGGAGAAACTTCTCGAACAGATGGTCGGTACCGTGGGCAGTAAGAACACCATCCTTGGCTCGGAGCTGACGGGCAGGCTGGGCACGTTGAAGGCTGAAAAGGCGGACATCGAAGCGGCCCGCTTCTACCTTCTTCAGGCTTACAAGAACAACCGCTATAACAAAGCGGCCTTTGTCAGGCTGCGGGAGCTTTCGCCGAAGGAGATTAGTCCGGCCATATATTTTGAGCGCCTCAGACTGGCCGTGCGAGAGAATCCCTCGGACATGGATGCGGCCATTGCCTTTGCCGAATATGCCGAACAGCTCCAGCTTTATGAAACCGCCGCGGCGGCTTACCAGTACTGTGTGGACTTGTTCGGCTATCTTTACCCGTCGCAGCCTCTTCCGGCTCGTATTTACCTCCCCTGGGCGCTCAGCACTTACAACACGCGGCAAAGTCAAGCCAAATGCCTGGACATTGCCCAGCGCGTCCGTCAGGAAGGCGGGTTTGACCTGCGGATGGAGGCCATTGCCGGCAAAGCGGCGATCAAGATCGGCGACATCGAGCTGGCCACACGGATTTTTCAGGCTGCCGAACAAAAGGCCCAGGAGCTGCTGGTGCTCGATAGCATGAGGCGAAGCTCCGCCAATCCCGATAGTCCGGGCGGCAAGCCTTCGCAAAGAGTCTATCCCGAGCAGTTTGCGTGGTTCTATTGTTTTGTCCTGCCCATTCCGAGCCGGGCGCTGGACTGGGCCAACAAGGCCTACAAGGCCGATCCCAACTCGCCGGTAGCGGCTGCGATTCTGTCTTATGCGCTTCTGAGTAATAAAGAGATCGAATTAGCAAAGCCTCTCGCCAGCAATTACCAGCGCAATCAGATATCCGAGCTGACGCTGGCCCAGATTCAAGTGATGCAGGGTCAGACCGATTTGGCCGTCGAGACTCTCAACGCAGCGATTGCGCGAGACCCGGGGTCCTTCGAGAGCGAACGCGCTAAGGAAATCCTGAACCGGCAAGGCAGGAAATATGTTCCGCCGGTCGATCCCAATACCGTTTTGGCATCGTTGCAGCGAGTATTCGGCCAGGCGCTCGCTCCGGTGTTTACCTCGCCCGAGCAGGCCCTTTCCGGCCGGCTTGACCTTCGGGGCGATACGTTCCCTTATGGCTCCGAATTCGGCGGCATGGTTGAGATAGCGAACAGTTCCACCGAACCTCTGGTTATCAGCGACGATGGTTTGTTCAAAGGTAATATAAGAATTGACGCCGCCGTTAGCGGGGCTCTCAATGTGAGCGTACCGAACCTAATATTCACCAAGGTTCGCACGGCGTTGCTGATTGAGCCGGGCCGCAGTGTGCTGATTCCTCTGCGGCTGATGACAGGCGAGCTGCGAAAGACGCTTCTGACTTATCCCCAGGCGTCTCTGGACATAGAATTCACGCTTTATCTCGACCCGGTCATGACAAAAGAGGGCGGGATTGCCAACCGGCTTACCCGCGTAAAACCCGCCATCGCTCGTATGAAACGGCCCGGCATCGAGCTGACCACGCAGTACATCAGGCAGCAGTTCAATTCAATCTCGCAGGCGGACGTGGGCCAGAAAATCAAGGTCGCACAGCTTTTCACCGGGCTTATGGCCGAGCAGCACGCTTTCTCGGATCGGCAGCCGCTTTACAGATTCATGTACGCCGATTGGATGATGCCCCTGTTGAGATCGTCGCTTTTACACGAGTCCGGATTGCTGCTTAATCCTGCCCAGAGCGAGTGGGCCGTCAAAGTGCACACGATGGCCGATATGCTTTCTTTGCCGCTCGACCAACCCCTGCTCAGCGCCGTGGCCGAGAATCTGACTCGCACCCAATGGCCGGTTCGCATGATGGCGATATACCTGCTGGCTAAGGCCCAGCAGGACGGATTCGACAAAGTCCTGCAATGGACCGTTAGGAATGATCCGGACCCGTCTGTTCGCGATATGGCCCTTGCCTTGAGCGCCGCCCCGGCGGGCTAATGGCGGCGAATTGAGGCCGGCTCGACGACCCGGGAAAATCTTACGCAACTTGGAAATTTATGCGAAAAATGGATTGTAATCTCGTTATAATCTTGTAGTATTCCGTACTTTATTAGTAGTCGAGGCTTTGCAGACAAAGAATAGTGGTTTTTTTTGAAAGGGTTGCGTAGATGCCTGCAAAAGTGGATAAGGCAAAATGCACCGGTTGTGAAACCTGTGTGTCGGAGTGTCCGAGTGAAGCAATAAGTATGGCTGCGGACAAGGCCAAGGTCGATAGCGATACCTGTATCGACTGCGGCGTGTGTGTGGACGCCTGTCCGGAGGAAGCAATCAGCATGGAGTAATTCAAGCTGGGCCCCATCGTCTAGGCAGGTCCAGGACACCGGGTTTTCAACCCGGCAACAGGGGTTCGAATCCCCTTGGGGCTATTTTCAATTTACGATTTGCGATTTGCAATTTGCGATTGTCCGGCACTTCGTTTGTTGGAAAATCCGGTCCGTCTGGCGCCGGATTTATCAACTTTCAGACGGAACGCATTGTCGATTTCCGCTGCTTGCCGTCCCGGTCTTTTTATGTAGCCCTGTAAATTCTCATAATGTTACCTGTTCCTTTTTGCCTGTCCGCTTTTGCTGTCCAGCTTGACCATGTGGCTCTTGATGAATTTCTCTATACCCATCACGACTTCGTCCTTTAATTCCGCCGGGCTTTGCGCAACCCAGATGGTGAAATTGTAGAACTCCTGCGTATCGGCCTTAAGCCACTTGCCGTTCCTGTGCAGGAACACCAGCAGGCTCGTCAGCGCAATCCGCTTGTTGCCGTTCTGAAAAGGATGGTTCTTGATCAGCAGATACAGCAAAATGCTCGCCTTGGCAACCAGCGAAGGATAGAGCGGCTTTCGCGAGAACTTCTGAAAAGGGGTCAACAGGCAGCTTTCAAGAACGTGCGGAAAACGCGTCGAATAATCCGGGATCGGCTCGTCGAAAGCCAGCAATTCTCTGGCCAGATTAAAGGCGACGTGCTCAACATCCGCCGTCGTGATGATCTTCATTCCTCACCCAGCTTTCTCAATACTTCGCCGTACTCCTTGACGGCCTTCCTGACGGCCTTCTCGATTTGGCCCTTGTCTTTGGCCGTCGGTTCCCCTTTCAGGACATGGTCCACTTCCTTGTCGGTTATGACGTAAATACGGCCGATCCTTTCGGCTTTGATTTGGCCTTTGCGGACCTTCCGGTAAACCTCGATCCGGCTTAGCCCCAACAGCTTCGCCAATTGAGGTACTGTGATATACTTTTGTTTAGCCATGTACTCCACCGATAGTCATAATGTTACTATGTATCTCTCAGGGTAACATTAGTTACCTGCTTTTATATAATGTAACATTACTATCGGCAAAGTCGAGGATAAAATCCAGGAATTTATTGCCCTTTTTCTGCAAAGGGATTCCTCTTTACATTTCTTTATTGTAGTAGTAACGTTGGATTTAATCTGCTCCCCGTCGGATACGCCGAAAGGCCTCTGGCGGGGTTTTGCTTCTATAGGCGATGCTGAGGAAGCAAAATGAAGATTATCCCTCGGCGGCTCTCGGAATCCGTGACTCGGGCCTATTTGGCAGCAGGACGCCCTTCATTTGGGCAAGACCCACTCGAAGAATGCCTGCCAGAAGCTCTTCGTAAATATTTGCCAAGCTTTCTCAGCCACGTGTTTGACGCAGCCCTTCGTCTTTGTCCATCTTGAGGGAGCACTATTCTTTCCGTTTTTTCGCGCCGGCTGATTTGGCTTCTTTACTCTCGATGTGTTCATAATAGACAGATCCTAAAATGATTCTTCGTTCCTGCAACGGCGCACATTGTCGTTGGTTAAGCGAGAAAGTAACACAAAAGCGCAAGAGGTCAAAAAACGTTCGGATTTTGACTTGGTGCGCATAATCCGAACGCGCACACAATCCGAACGGAACTGCTATCTCACGGGCTTGACCGTGCCTGTAGGGTGGGCGATTGAAGGTATGTGACTAATGCTCTCGCGTGCGAAATGCCTCTTTCTGCTTCGGATTATACCAATCCCTGTCGGGGTCTTTCCCCAGGGCCTTCAGCCAGGCTCGAAAAGATTTCCATTCGAGAGCACACTTCGTCTTTTCATGCCCACGACTTCCTCCGCAGACAACCTGATTCTTACGCTGCGTATAGAAGTGCTTTCGACAAGACGGTGCGTGGCACTGCTGAAGGAATCGCGACTCAGGAAAAGTATTTTGAAATTTCTGCGCCAGGTCGAAGGCAGGCGGGACCAAGAGCGCAGTGGACATGACTGTGAATGGACTACCATCAGTCACTTGACGAAGATAAGGACTCAACACCATGCGGACTTTGAACTTGTCACCGTCCGGTATCATACCGAGTCGCAACAGTCCGTGTGCAATGTAACTCTCCACTGTGTCAATTTCTTCTCGGTACAGCACCATGTCGGCACTAATTTTCTCCCTGATTCCAAGCATGGTCTCGACTGTCGGCTGCATATAAAGCCATAGGCAATTCCACCATGCTTCTTCACAAGCCTCTTTGCCACGTAGCCCACGTTGGAGCCACTTCGCCATTTCTCTCAGACGTGGCCCAATACTGGCTTCAAGATACTCACCCTTCGACCATAGAACGGGTTGCGCGGACCAGTACTCCATGAATCGTGCAAGGTTCTTCTCGTTGGTGGCTATCTTGGTGAAAGCTTCCCCGTAGGTGGAACTGGTCGCCAATGCCTTCAGGATATTCTCAATTGTCTTTTGCCACTCTTTCTCGTCCTCAGCCCAAGGCCCAAGGCGAACACTACGGATAACACTTCCTAACAACCCGAATCGTGAGGAAGCGCTATACATGAACTTCGCCGGTCCATAAGGTTCTTTATTGCTCGATGCCGCAAGATTGAGAACCGCGTCGTAGGCAGGAATGGAGTCAGGGACCTTCAGATTCTTGCCCAACACAGAACAAGGCGGAAACACTTCATCAATAGCCGAACGGACTCGTTCCAAAGGTGATCGTGACTTGTCGCCGAAGCCTGCGAGTTTATGTGGACATTGGCGCTCCCCCACATGCGCCAAGTGGTGCCAGCCGCTGTTCCAGTACGTAAACAAATTCTCTATGTCGTACAGGTCATACTCGCTAATTCTCGCCATGTTCTCGGTTCTTCTGGCCATGATTTCCCCTTTTACGCTGGCGTCCATCATAGACAATTGTCGCTGAAAATGCAATCTGTGACTTTTTTTGTCTTGCTTCGCACAGGCAGGCCAGGTACAGTGTTAATGCTTCCGGGAGGCAGGTTGTCCGGGATCCGAGTCGTGCGAGAAAGGAGTCTCTGCCGGAGACTTGTCAACTTCGTTGAGATCGGTCAAAACGTGGCGGGAAGGCATTCGAGAAAGAGTCCGGAACGGACGGTTTTGCGAAATACGCAAGTGTACTTATCTTTGGAGAGGAAAACGTGAGAACGCGAATTCTTATTCTTACGCTCTGCTTAGTTGTAAGCTGCCTCTTTGGATGCGATAGTGCCCCAGACTACATAGATGGGCGGCCAGCCTCACGCAGAGCTTATGAACGGGAGCCGATCGCTCCCAAACCTCAAGCTCTGTACGACAAGTTGAGTTCTCTCCACTCGGCCATTTCAGACTTTGGCTTCAAGAACATAGCCCTTGGCTCTGACATAATGGACCTGCGCGGGGGATTAGCCGAACGCTACACCGACGTGGCCGGTTCTCGTGACATCGCTGTCGTCCATACAGAAGGGCTCAAACAAATCAAACAGAAGTATTCCTCTCTGGAGGTCGCCCTCCGAGACATCACCGGCCGTCTTGACGCTATTGAGTTAGAAATGCGCTCTGACGAACAGAATTCATCGTCCTGGTATGGTGGAACCGCAGAGAAGTTTGAGGGGCTTGCGGATTTGATCGCGAGTCACCGTCAGTACATGGCAGACAACCGCGACAGAATCGCCGATTTGGAAAACCAAATTGCGGCTTTCAATGAGCGTTACGCGGTGGACCGAGAAAGATACATCCTCAAGAAGAACAGATACCGAGAGCATCTTCTGAAGGGCCTTGCCGCAAATGGTATTTCAGAAGACCACATTTATATCAGCAGAGCTTCTTTCGGCGACGAGCTTCTTATATACGTAGACTCTATCAGAGTCACAAAGGACAGTATAACCGCCTGCCTGAAGGCTTATTTGATAATGCCTCGCTGGCGCTGGCACAGTTCGATTTCTACAAACAACTGTCATAGCATCTTTGCGTACAACGCGCGTGATGAAAACTTGGGCAGTCCCATTGACGTTCGTTCCACCGTACACAAAGAGTCTAACGGGGTCACGGTAGCACTGACGTATCAAGATGATGTTCCATTGGGACTAGGCCACGTTAAACTGGTCCTCTTCAAGCATGTTTTTGAAACCGCCAACGAAGTGACTTTCGTGATTCCCTACAATCGAAGAGAGGTTTCACCGCCGACGCTACCTGAACCGATTGCTAAAGGCCCCATGGCGAAGACTGAGAGGGATTTTGTAGAGCAGATCAAGACTATTGCCTGTAAGAAGGAAGGTGACCATCTCGTCGTTCCAGTGACCTTGGATATTCATGGAAAGTCAGTTGAGGCCGCCATGATGTTAGACACAGGCGCCTCTATGACAACCGTCCCGATGAAGCTGTACCTAAGAGGAAACGCCAAACCCTTGTCGACGCTTAGAAGAGAAAAGTTTGTTACCGCCAGCAGAGTGATTGAGTCTTACATTGACGAAATCGCCGTCGCGACCTCAGCATATTCGAAAACCTCAAGCGTAGCCATTTCTGACTACGATCTTCCGCTCCTCGGAGCAAACTACTTTCAGGGCAATGTGTTCACCGTGGACGTGGAGAATGAGTGCATTTACGTACATCCGAGATAGGCTGAAAAGGAGAGGAAATATGACAAAACAGATAGAAGATGTATTTTGGTTCGCAGTCAAGACTGCCATAGCCACACTGATTATCTTACTCCTCTTACAGGTTTTTCCGGTGACAGTTCACCACAATGGGAAAGTAGATATGGTTCAGCGGGGGTCATGGGATATTGAGATTGGTCAGTCTGACCAAAACTATTGGTGGCTCCGACAATATCCCGACTGATCTGTGTCAAAAACAGCCATTGACCGGCCGTAGGTTACGACAAAGGTAAGAGATTACCCCCGTGTTTCCAGCCGTTCTTCGATCCGCTGGATGCGTTCTTCCATGACAATCGGGGGACACCTTATAATGGCACTAAGTTAAGGGAATTGTGGCCCAAAGAGCAGTTTGTTTATCAGCAAAATCACTGAGATTTCCAATCAAACGGCCCTCTTGGCCAGCCCCGAAATCGCTCAAATATGCTTAACTTAGTGCCATTAGGGACACCTTACTTATTTCTTTCTTTCCCTGATTGTCTTTCGCATTTTGCATGGGGCTAATTCAGGGCAGCCTTCGATTTTTCAGGTTTTTGCGTTTCGGAGAATCAAAGGTGTCAGGTTCTTTCTTGGGGGTTGCTGGCCGTCATGCCTTCTGTGTGACGCTGGATTTGTCGGCTTCGGGCGGAATTGAAATGGCTTGTGTCTTCGGGGCGGAAATGGTACTTTATTGAGGTATGAGCAAAGGCCCTCTGGAAATGGATTGTCGGTTGCTCCGGCAGTGCTGCCGGACCGAATGTCGATTGAAAATCAAAAATCTCCCGCAAGCACCGTCAGGCGTCCCTCACGGGAGGACACCTTACGGCGGAAAATCGAGAATTCAGGAAGGTCCCTCGCCTCGTCCCTTAGGGACAAGCTCGGGACGCCTGTGCGCGCACGGCTGCGCCGGCGTGCTCGGCGGGTTCACGCTCATCGAGGTTCTGGTGGTCATCGCAATCATTGCTCTGCTGCTGGCGATCCTTCTGCCGACGCTGCAGCGGGTCCGCTCGCAGGCGAAGGCCGGAGTTTGTCAGGCGAACCTGCACCAGTGGGGACTCCTTTTCAACACCCTCGCTCAGAACAACGAGGGCCAGCTCCGCGACCGGGATTCCTGGGACCGCTGCCGGACCCAGCAGTTCGCCTATTACCTCGACAACTTCGACTTCGAAGAATTCTGTCCGATGGCCACGCGCAAGACCAGCTCCAACGGGGCCGGCGGCACGTTCCTGGCCTGGCACTGTCCCTACCATCCCTACCGCACGGGCAGCTATGGCCTCAACGCCTACAGTCCGGCCTACGACGGCGGCGAGCGCCTCGGCCGGGCGCCGCGAGTCAAGACGCGCTGGACGAGCATCTATATGAAGGGCGGCGCCAATGCGCCGATCATGCTGGACTGCGCCCTGTGGGCCGGTGATCCGATGCCCACCGACGCCCCCCCGCAGACCGAGGCCCAGGCCGCCACGGACCCGACGATCGGCAGCAACAGTATCCGGCCATTCTGCATCCCCCGCCACGGGGGCTTCGTTAACGGCCTCTTCATGGACTGGTCGATCCATAAGGTGGGTATCAAGAAGCTTTGGACCCTCGAATGGTACCCCGGCTTCGACACGCACGGTTCCTGGACCGGCGCCGGGGGCATCGACGGCGTCAGCTGGCCTGTGTGGATGCGAAGGTTCAAGGATTAGCCGCCCGCCCGGGAGAAGTTCCGCCATTCACAGAGATTCTTCATCGCGAGGATCGCCAGTGTCTTGGATCCGCTGCGCCTGTCAGGCGCCCGTGGGGCCCTCCTCATTCCATACAAACGAATCGCACATTGCGCAGCTATGCGAACAACCAATCCCAGGCCACGATCATGCCGTCAGCCCTTGTCATTGGCAACGTTCATTGAATACTATGACGATACAAAAAAACGATCTTTGACCTGAGATTTAACATGTTTTTAGGACTTGATAGGAGAAAGATCGATACCTGTGGAGATATCTTGGTGACATACCGTATCAAGGATATTTGCCGCTTTGTAAGTCAAAAAATTGGGATCGTTTGGGGGACTATGTCACTTCCTTACATTCTCCGTTTGCGGCAGTTATGCTCGCCATTCTTCAGCTTTTTCCAGCTTGTTCCAGGCTTCGTAGAGGTCGATCAGAACATACCATGATTTCAATATGAGTGAATGGAGGTACGTACGGTTTGATGCTCCGCCTGGCGGCCTTGATCTCGAGCTGGATGTGTCGAATGCCGAACCTTTCGGAAGATGAGTGAAATTTAAATGAAATCTTGGTACTATATTACTTGAAGTGTATAGGATTTTTGAGCGAACTGTATATGAGAAATCCCAGATTATGTAGTATAGGAATGTGATGTCGGATTCGCTTCCAAAATCTTCAGGGCGGATGTCTGTTTTGCAATCTGGTTCACAAGATATGATGAAGCAACGTTCAAGTCAGGGCTTGGAGCGGTTGCTACAGAGCTTTCTCTTTTTTATTCTTTTCTATCTGTATCTCTGGCTCTATGTGGATCTGCGACTGGTATATCATGGGGCTGGCATTATTACAAATTTCCCAGTCTTTTACAAAGGCTGGGGTTTTTTTCTGCCGTTCCTATCATCCCCGGGAGGGCCCGTCGAATATCTGTCCGCTTTCCTTTCGCAGCTCTTCTACTATTCCTGGGCGGGAGCCTTGGTGATAACCGTCCAGGCCTCGCTGATCAGCCTGTGTATCGACTATATGTTGAAAGCTACAAATTCATTGCGAATTCGCGGCATTCGTTTTCTCTTGCCGGTCCTTCTGCTGGTTCTGTACACGCGGTACACTTATTACTTTGTCACAACCATGGCTTTTTTGACTGCGTTGGTTACGGCATGTATATATTTGAAGGCGACTTTATCACGCACTAGGAATTTCAATTGTATAAGCGTTTTTTTGATCCTGTCCGTCATTCTCTACTATCTTTCCGGCGGAGCTTTTCTGCTTTTTGCAGTTACATGTGCCATTTACGAGCTGATGTTCAGGTTCCGGTGGAAAATGAGCCTGTTTTATTTCTTATCCGCTGCTGTTATTCCCTATGCGCTGGGCCTTCTGATCTTCCGGCTTAGCCTCATCGATACTTATAGCACTTTGCTGCCCTTCTCGTGGAAAATTCTGAAGTATGAGGCTCGCAGAAGGGCCGTAGAAATAGTCTATGTATTTTATCTTCTTCCGCCTTTGATACTTCTTGTAACCGGTCTTTGGTGGATACTCCAGGAAAGACTTCACCTCACAAAAGACCAGCTCGGCAAAAAGTCGATAAAAAGGCACCGAAATAAAGTCTCCAACCTGCCGACAAAGATATTTTCCCGGTATAGCCGCTCGCCAAAACTGAGATATGTCACCGAGCTATTGCTTTTACTTGGCGTTACTGGCGGCGCTGTTTTCTTTTCCCGCAATGAAGATCTCAGGGCCCGGTTTAAAGTGGATTACTACGCCTACCACAAGATGTGGCCAGAACTACTCACATCCGCACAACATCACCCCGACGATCCCTTTATCGTTCACGCGGTTAACAGGGCTTTGTATCATGTCGGCCGGCTCGGCTACGATATGTTTTCCTGGCCCCAAGATTCGGATTACCTGTTTCTGTCTGATGAGAAGTATAAATGGATGTACTGGCAAATCTTCGATGTCTTTTTAGACCTCGGTGTTGTGAACATGGCTGAAAATGCGCTGACTGAATGCCTCGAAGGGCTCGGCAGTCGCCCCATGATCCTTCAACGACTGGCCTTGATTAATATGGTCAAAAATAATTCGGACTCAGCCAAGATTTATCTCGGCGCGCTGAGTAAGACTCTTTTTCATGCCGACTGGGCCAAACAGTATCTAGACCGCCTTCGGACCGACCCGAACCTCTCTGAGGACCGTTATATCCAGCATTTGCGCTCGTTGTGCCTGGATAAGGATTGCCCTACTTACTCCCTTTTCAAGGAGAGGACTCTTTCATGGCTCCTGGAGAAGAACGGTCAAAATCGCATGGCGTTTGAATATCTCATGGCTTGGTACATGCTCAACAGGTATTTAGGCAAATTTGTCCAAAAAATTGAACTTCTGCCGGACTTAGGCTACGCCGAGCTGCCAACACATTATGAAGAAGCGGCTCTTATTTATGCGTTCGCAGCAAAGGAATCCTTCTCCCTGAGCGATTATCCATCAAATCCTCAAGTCCGTCAACAGTTCGAAGACTTCAACCGTATTCTAAGGGCTTATGGTGGAAACAAACAAGCAGCCTTCAAAGATCTGTCAAAAAAATTCCGCAACACTTACTTCTTTTATTATATCTATGCACCTAAAAGCCCAAATAAATAGCTCCGTCGAATAAGCGTATGAAGAAAAAATCATATAAGACCAATAAAGCCAAATTCCTTTATGCGACAATTGCATGCGCACTTTTCACAATCGCCCTGCTTCATGTCTGCCGCGCCCCCAAAACCACAATCACACAATACAGTCTTATCGATCAGCCTGCAGAAGTCCTGCCGGATTACTCCGGTAGTGTTATCCCGCCGAATATCGCGCCGCTGAATTTTCTCATACAGCACGAAGGAACCGGCTACTTCGTAAGAGTATGCTCCGAAATAGGAAAACCTATCGAGATATTCAGCAAGACGCCCGGGATTTCGATTCCGAAGCGGGCCTGGCATCTGCTTCTTGATTTGAACCGGGGCCGACAGCTCAGTCTGGATATTTTCGTCAAATCCCCGGAAAACACATCATCTCCTGAAGAACAGAACGAACGCTGGTCCCGGTTTCAGACTCTCACCTGTGAAATTGCGCGTGAGGATATAGATCCTTTCCTCGTGTATCGAAAGATTCAACCGGCCCATGACACCTGGAGAAATATGGGGATCTATCAGCGTAATCTGAATAGTTTTGATGAATCCGTTGTGTTGAGCAACGAATATTTCAAGCATGGCTGCGTGAACTGCCACACTTTCTGCGGACATCGTCCTGAAAAAATGCTCATCGGCATCCGCAGTGCAGACTATGGCAGCTCGGCCTTGTTGCTTGAAGGCAACAGAGTACAAAAGATCGGAACAAAGTTCGGCTATACCTCCTGGCACCCGAGCGGCCGGGTCGCCGCATTTTCCGTCAATGAGGTCAGGCAGTTCTTTCATGCTGCCACCGACGAGGTGCGGGACGTGATAGACTTCGATTCCTTCATAGCGTACTACCTGGTTGACTCAGGAACCGTTAAGACCACAAAAGACCTTGCCCGAAAGGACCGGCTCGAAACATATCCAACCTGGTCCGCCGACGGCCGATATATGTATTTTTGCAGCGCACCGATAACGTGGTCTGACCGGAATGCCGTGCCCGAATCTTACGACCAGATAAAGTACGACCTCGTCCGTTCTAGTTACGACCTTGACCTTGACCAATGGAGCCCATTGGAATCGGTGCTTTCCGCCCGGCAGACGGGCCTAAGTATCCTTCTGCCGCGCGTTAGTCCCGATGGGCACTGGCTGCTGTTTTGCATGTGTGATTACGGCTGTTTCCCTGTTTATCAGCCTAGCAGCGACCTCTATATAATGGACCTTGAAACCGCCCAACAAACGGGTGAGTACAAATACCACCGGCTTGATATCAACAGCGACAAGAGCGAAAGCTGGCACTCATGGTCGAGTAACAGCCGATGGATCGTCTTCAGCAGTAAGAGAAACAGCGGTGTATTCACCAGAATATATATCGCATACGTCGATAAGAACGGCAAGGTACACAAACCGATACGGCTGCCTCAGAAAGACCCGGCGTACTATGAGTCATGCCTCTGGACTTACAGCGTCCCCGAACTGATCACTGAGCCTGTTCGGGTCACAAAAGAAAAACTCGGCAGGGTCGTTCGCAGTTCCCTGAAAATACCTATCGAGATGCCCATTACGATGGCGACTCCCAAAGCCCCAGCACTCCCGGGATATCAGGAGCCCCGGCAGACGGAACGCGAGTAAAAGTGAAGATATATAATGAGCTTGCTTCTAAACAACCTGCAGCGAAAAAAGGCAGGTTAGAGATGAATCGGTAATGCCCAAGTAGTGCTCATCGACAGTATCGGACGACTTGACAGTCACGATGGAACACTCAAGCTGAATGCTCCTTTTAGCAGCTACTATAAGCTCGTGGAAAGGCTGGGATCATCATACTACCACTACGCTACTAACCCCTCCAAAAAGTCACCCTTGAGGCACTTCAGGGACTACGCGAATCCGTAAACCGCAGGATCCGGCTGTGGCGACGAGCGCCGCCACGAAGGTCTGCCACTCAGAGATTCTGCCGATAGCCAAATCAAAGGACAAGAGAAGGCAGCGGCGAGCTATTGCAATCGGATGCAGCGCTTGGGTATCATAGGACGTGTACCGTACCGGAGCACAGGCTGTTAAGTCAAATGGGAAATCCCGGTCCACTATTGTCTGAGAAGACGGATGGCCACAGGCAGCCGAACTCTCTTAAGCTGAGTGGAGATAGACTTAAACACAAAAACCAGGTAAAGCAGGAGTGAAACAATGAATGCCGTCGTCGATCAGGAAAGTAGCTTCGTCCGCATTTTGTTGAAATCACGGATGCTTTTGGCAGTTTTGTTTTCGTTAATGATCACTTCGGCACAAGGAGCGGCGGATTCCGTGGGCAAAGATATAGAGAATGCCTTTGCAGCCCCTGGGATCAGAAATTCCCTGATCGAGCAACGTGCGGATCCGTGGTGTATCCGGCATACGGACGGCAATTATTACTTCACCGCTACAGTCCCTAAATACGACCGGGTCGAGCTGCGCCGTGCGCGCACCATCGCGGGACTCCGTGATGCCGACCCCAAGGTGATCTGGCGCAAGCATGACAGCGGGCCAATGAGTTATCATATTTGGGCTCCTGAGATACATCACATCGGTGGCAAGTGGTACGTTTATTTTGCCGCTGGTCGTGCCGAGGATATCTGGGCCGTCCGCATATACGTTCTCGAATGTACGGCCCCTGATCCGCTGACGGACAAATGGGCCGAAAAAGGTCAGCTCAAGACCAACTGGGATTCGTTCTCTATTGATGCCACCACATTCGAACACGGCGGCAAACGATACCTTGTATGGGCTCAGACTGATCCGAATATCCGCAGCCATACAAACCTCTACATCGCACAGATGGATAGCCCGGGGTCGATTACAGGCCGGCAGGTCATGATAACCAGGCCTGAGTACGAATGGGAGCAGGCCGGCGGAGGGGGCAATGAGGGTCCGGCTGTTCTTGCCCGTAACGGCCACGTATTCATCAGCTATTCAGCCGGTGCTGCGGACCACAACTACTGCATGGGTCTGCTCACCGCAGATGAATCCGCAAACCTTCTCGACCCGAATTCGTGGCAAAAGTCGCCCGTGCCAGTTTTTGAGACTTGTGCGGACAACAGCCAATACGGCCCCGGCCACAACAGTTTCACCGTGGCACCCGACGGCAAAACCGACTTGCTATTCTATCACGCTCGCAACTACAGGGACATTCAAGGCGATTGGTTGGGAAATCCCGACCGCCACACTCGCGTCCAGAAGCTCAACTGGAAACAAGACGGCACCCCGGATTTTGGCAAGCCTGTGCCCGATGGTCCCCTTCCATGAAAGACAGAAGACAGGAGGCGAAAGACAGACTTCTGACCTCAGGCTTTTGTTTTCTATTTGCTGGTGTCCGGTCATTCTAATCCGGAAAGTGACGCTGCTCTGGGGCGTCATCTGGAAGTTGGCCTTGGTGTCACTGACTCCATCTTCGCCCGCTTTTTGTAGGTTCAGGGCAGCCGGGCCGTTTACACCACGCATCGCCCGGATGGTTACCCATTCCGAGATGTGGCATCGCTACGTGCCTGAATCGGGCAACTGGCACGACGGGACTTTCACCCGCTGGATTGCAGCCTTATCGGCTGCTCCAAATCCCCGTTGCCACAGAAATTTTCTTTGAGGCATCCTCGTGCGGTTTCAGGAGCTCACGGAACGTTCTGTCGTATTCTCCTACCAGTTGGATCGTGATTTGGGGCCTGGGAGGCGATGACTTCAGGTTTTGAGTTGGAATTGTTATTACTCCGGTGGTATAGTCATGCCTGTTTGTCGGTGAAAAACCGAAGCGTTGACACAACAGATACATTGGGAATACGACATGACGAAATATCTCAAGATATGTATCAATTTTTTCGAGAACCGGTCGGCCATATATGCCATAATTTTAGCCGGCATTCTTCTAACACCTGAAGCCTTTGTCCGAGGAAACTGGCCCGGGTTCCGCGGCCCCACTGGCCTGGGCTACACGACGGAGGAGAATCTACCAATCGTCTGGGGCGGCCCTGCAAACGAAAACGTGCTGTGGATTTCGCCACTTACCGGTCAGGGGCATGCCAGTCCCATCGTCTGGGATTACGCGGTCATCGTCTGCACAGTCAACTGGCCGGCTGATGTTGAAGACCGCAGAAAGGTCATCCCGGAGCATCATGTGACCTGCTATCGCATGTCCGATGGAGGATTGCTCTGGGATACGCTCGTACCGCCCGGACCCTGGTTGCGCACAGATTTTCGCAGCGGACCAGGCGGAGGCTATGCCGCCGCCACACCTGTTACTGATGGCAAGTTTGTTTATTGTGCGTTCGCCTCATCGGTCTTGGCGGCGATAGATTTCCAGGGTAATATCGCGTGGCGAAAAGAAATCGTTCCCTACTCCTTCGACGTCACTCTTGGCAGCAGCCCGGTCCTCTATGGGGATACCGTCATCCTCTTTTGCGCGATGGCAAAGAAAGAAGACTCGCGTGTAGTCGCGTTCGACAAGACCAATGGCGATGTGAGATGGGAGAGGAAACTCCCACAAATGGATTTTGGGCACAGCACGCCCGTGATTATTCAGATCAACAACAATCCCCAGGTGCTTCTTGTGGCCTCGGGCATGAAGGAGACGGGCGATGCCCTACAGAGCCTTGATCCGACCGACGGGAGACTCCTGTGGTGGTGCCGGGGTGAGGGGGATGCATCATCGCCGGCCTACGGGCAGGGTCTCGTTTACTTTGACGATGGCCGGGGCGGCACTGGTGTAGCTGTGGATTCGACCGGCTCAGGCGATGTATCTGACACGCACATCCGCTGGACCATCACACAAAGAGGCGAAGCACTGAGTTCGCCGATCGTTGTGGGCAAATACTTGTATCGCCTGCGCACTCCCGGCTTCCTCCAGTGTTGGGAAATGGGCACGGGCAAAGAGATTTATTCCGAGCGTCTCCAAGACATATCAACCACCTGGGCCAGTCCGATTGCGGATCCGAAGGGGCACCTGTTCTTCGCAAACGCTGGCAAGAGCTATGTCATTCAGGCCGGCCCTGAGTTTCGTATCCTTGCTGTCAATGACCTTGGCGATGGCAATCACCCATCACCTGCGGCGACGCAGGATAGACTTTTCCTTGTCGGGATGAAGAACATCTACTGCATCGGTACCGAGAATACTAAGACACCCAAATAGTCCTTCAGAACAGGCCCTACCTGGTTCCACTTCTCCCGGCAGACTCAATTTGTTTTTCGGTGAAAGACGGCCCGCTGCAGATTCATCAGATGGCAGACTTGCATGCGAGAAATACTCATGCCGGCTCTATATCATGTATGGTATTGAAAGAGTCCATTGAATCCGATCGCGACAAAAAAATTGCATATTTGTTCTCATAATGAGGTTTGACTGGGCTGGTTTAGGGCAAAATTGGGATTAATAGTGTCATTTTGGTGTCATACCGTGTCAAGGAAATCTGACCTGCTGCAAATCAAAGAATTAGAGCCGTTTTGGGTGACATGTCACTCTCTCGCAGCTTTTGTCTGCGGCACTTTTGCTCGCCACTCTTCGGCCTGTTCCGATTCCAGGCAGGTCTCGGCGCGCCCCGGATGGCCGTCCGGCCAAAGGGTGGCTCTCCGTGGCGTGGCTGAGATCACTTCCGTACAACCGTCGGGACATAGTCGCCTTCGTAGAACTTCACGTCGTCGATCCAGAAGCCGCCCGGGGCCGCACTGACGAGGAACTCGAACTCCGCGGGGATGACGTCCTTGTTGAAGACCGGCGTCGTCACGTGGTATTCCGCCCACGAGTCGGTGATGGTGAACATCTTCTTGCCAAACCCAGGCCATCCGGGCACGTTTTGTTCCGGCTTGAAATAGATGTCCAGGGTGGCTTTCCAAAGATGGAATTGTCGTCTGTCATTCTTGTCCATACTGCGAGTAGTAGCCGCTCTTCGAATTCTTCTCCGCGGCCTCGATCTCCGGCCACGAGGGAGCGTGCCAGAGCTGGAGCTCGTTCTTCCCGTTACGGGCGGCCAGCCATCTACCGTCAGGAGAAAAGGCCGCACCACTGAAACTGGAACCTTGTCCCGCCAGCGCTATAAGTTCGCGGCGAGTGGATAGATCCCAGAGCTTGATAGCCTCCCGCCCGTTGCTACTGGTGGCCAGCCGCCCGCCATCGGGGGAGAACGCCACCCCGTGAGCTCCCAGCATGTGACCTCTGAAAACGTCGATCGGTTGGAACGAGGACAGATCCCAAATCGCCACCGTGCCCTCGTCGGCAACGCTGGCGCCCCGCGTGCCCTCCCTGCAGAAGGCGATTTGGCTTAACGAATGGTGGTGGGCAGTGCTCGACGTAGCCAGGGGTTCTCCCGTCTCGCCATCCAGCCAGCACACTGCGCCCGTCCGAGTACCGACCGCCAGGAGGCGACCATCCGGCGAAATAGCCCCATTCCAGTAAGACTCCACCTCAAAGGTTCGGTCGGCTTGCCACGTGAGGGTATCCCACCAGATCGCCTTCGCCGTTGGGGGCAGACGACTCGGAACAGAGGGGAGGCCTCTTGCCAGTGATAGCAGACGTTTGCCGTCGGCGCGGAACCTGAGCAGGTGGACATTGCCGTTGGGATTCTCCAACTCCTGCAGCAGGCGGTGCTCGACACAGGACCACACCCGGATTCTCCCACTGACACTTCCGCTCGCTAACAGACTCCCGTCCGGCGAATAGGCGAGCGTCAAAGCGTCGGGGCCCAGCGCGGGGAGCTGCTCGACCTCTTTGAATGTTGTCAGATCGAGCAGGCTAACGGTGCCCCCGCGCGCCACCGCCAAGACTTGGCTGTCCGGAGCGAAGGCATACCCACCGAATCGACCCAGCTCGATCAGTCTGGGCTGTTGTTCCTCCGGGCGGGGCTGAGCACTCCAGAAGGCGACGACGCCGTCCTTGCAGGCGCTCGCCAGCGTGGTGCCGTCCGGCGAAAGCCCCAGTCCCGGGACTTCATGGCTGCTGCCACGGAGGGTGGCCAGACACCGCCGCTGCCCTACATCCCAGATCCGGATGGTTTGGTCGCCGCTGGCCGAATACAACCGCAGACCATCTGTGGAGAAGATCAATTGACTGATCCAAGAGGTATGCCCTTCCAGCGTTCCGATGTGTTTGCCGGAGGCGGCATCCCAAAGCTGGATCCGGTCCCCTACGTAGCCACTGCCACTCGCAATGATCGAACCGGTCGGTGACCACGCCACGGAGGAGACGCCTTCCGCGTGGGCCTTCAGCAGCTTGAAATTCGTGGTTCCGCTGGCAAGGTCAACCACTTGAAGATGGCCCTCGGCGTCCCCGGCGACCAGGGCCTTGCTGTCGGGTGAAAAGTCCAGCCAGCCTATGTGCGAAGACCCGGGCCTTATGCCGGCAATGCGGCGCACGACTGTCCATTGGTCAACTTCCCACACGGTGACGTTCTCCGGCGTGCTCACGTTGGCCAGCGGCGCGCTCAAGCTGGCCAGCCGCTTTCCATCCGGCGAGAACTTGAAGACGCTGACGCGTCCGGGAAGGGTGAGCTGGCGGACGAAATCCCAGGTGCCGGTCCGCCAGAGGCGGATCTCGTTTCGGACGCCGGTCGCCAGCAGATCGCCTTGTGGTGAGAAGGCCACCAGGTGACCTTCATTCGGCAGCACGGTCTTGATTCGCGTGCGGCTGGGCACGTCCCAGATGTCCACGAATTCCTGGACGTACCCGGCCACGGCGAGCAGCTTGCCGTCGGGGGAATATGCCACCGAGCCGGCCGGCGTCGGATAGCGGCAGAGCTCGCCGAGAGCATCGCTTCGGCACTCCTGCCACAGGTAGCGCCACTCCCAGCCGCGTAGATCGACTTGGCCGGGTGTGGGTCGGTGGGCGTCCAGGAGCCGCCGGGCACGGCCCAAATCATTCATCGCCAGCGCCTGTTGCGCGAGACTCATGTCGGAGGCGTAGGCTAGCGCTTCGGCCTGTACACGCAGGCTGGTTTCTGCACGCTTGGCCTGTGCGGCACGAATGGCCAGCCAACTGCTCACGAGTGCGCTAAGCACCAGCACTGATGCCACGACGGTGACGGCGGCAAAGACCCCCTTGTTCCGCCGGACCAGCTTCTGGAAGCGATACGCTGTGCTGGGCGGGCGGGCCAGCACCGGCTCATGCTCCAGATACCGGCGGATATCGGCGGCCAGGGCATCGACCGTGGCGTACCGCCGGGCGCGGTCCTTCTCCAGGGCCTTGAGAGTGATCCAGTCGAGATCACCACAGAGCTTACGTTGCAGAATTCGGACGTCCGTTTGCCGCCGGCGGGCCAGCTCGCTGGATTCCTCGACGGACGTTTTGCTCAGCCGCATGCTCGGGGTCTTTGGGTCCTCCTCACAGATCACCTTGCGGATGTGGTCGATGCCTCCGGTGCGAAACGTCTCGGGATCAAACGGCAGCACGCCTGCAAGCAACTCGTAGAGCACGATGCCCAGTGAGTAAATATCCGTGCGGGTATCGATGTCCTGATTGGCCGGATTCGCCTGCTCGGGGCTCATATACGCAGGCGTGCCGATCAGTTGCCCTTGCTCGGTAAACAGCGTCCGCTGCGTGAGCGGCTGGTTGATCGCGCGGGCCACGCCGAAGTCGATGATCTTCGGGATCATCTCCTCATCCTCGATCACCACCAGGATGTTCGAGGGTTTCAGATCCCGATGGATGATGCCTTTCTGGTGAGCATGCTGGATAGCTTCGCAAACGTGCAGAAATAAGTGCAGCCGCTGTTCAACTGTCAGTCTGTACTGGTCACAATGCTCGTTGATGGGGATGCCTTTGACGTGCTCCATCACGAAATAGGGCCGGCCGCTCGGGGCCAGTCCCGCATCATAGACCCGCGCGATATGCGGGTGCTCCATCAGGGCCAGCGCCTGTTGTTCCGCCTCAAAACGGGCGAGCACCCGCCGAGAGTCCATGCCGGGCTTGATAATTTTCAGGGCCACCTCCCGCCTGACCGGTTCGGCCTGCTCGGCCCGATAGACCACTCCCATGCCGCCCTCACCGATTGTCTCCAGCAGCCGATAACGGCCAATCCTGGTACCGGGTTCCTCTGCTGAGGCTGCTACGGATGCCGTAGAGCCGGGGTCCTTCTCAGACTCCACATCCTCCAGGCCTGCAAACAACAGCCGCCTGAGCTGCTCGGGGCTTGCTCCAAATGTAAAGTCCTTTGCCATACTACTTAATACAGGCAGTTATCCGCAAGGCTGCGCGCCTTTGGGAAGAAACTGCATAATTTCCGCCAATTCCTCTTCCAACAGATCATCCGAGACCACGGTAATGCGGATGTGTTGCTCCAAGGTCGAGCGAAAGCGTCGCTTGACGGTAATGACCATGTTAGAAGCTGCCTTCTCGTCTGCAATGTCGTATTTCCGGCTCAGCTCCTCAAGAGAAGGAGCGGCACAACCTGTCAGGCTCGGTTGAACCACGCGAGCATAGAATACCTCCCAATGGGTTGTTAGGCCATCCTTCCGGCAACCAGCCTCCACCTCAGACAGAACCTGGTCCAACAAGGCAGAGACCCATGTGTAATTGTAGGAATCCTCGGGAGTTGATTCGATTATCGTCTGAGGCAATTCCGGGGGCGCCACCATATCCAGAGAGACCAGCTTCTCGGGTGGAATACGCGACCGGGCCGTCTGGCTGTGCCGGACGTTGACCACGTATCGATTCAGAGCGACCAGCAAGAGGGAACGAAAGCGCCCTCTGGACGGGTCGGCCTTGTGGACCAGCTCGCGATTCAGCACGACCTCGTGAAAGAATCCCTGCGTAAGGTCCTTTGCCTGCTCGTTTTCGTAGCCTTTGCGGCGAAGATAGCAGTACACGGGTTTCCAGTATCTGTCCAGCAACAGGCCGATAAGGGCCCGATCCTTGTCCTGGCCGGATTTGATCTGCTCAATCAGGGTCCAGTGTGTGGTGAGAAACGTCTCGCGCTGCCCACCCATCGTCGTCGGATCCTGGTACGCCATACGTCTGTCACTCCGTGAGTCTGAGACTGTCCGGAACATCCGCATGAACCACGGATTTGCTGCTCCATGCCCGCGATAAAAAGCCTGGAAAACATTATACCCCCGTGTGACGTCTCGTCCACCAGCAAATCACCGCCAACGCTCGAATCACTTCCATCCCGCCCGAGAATCAATCCGGAATTTCAAGAATATTCTGACGGTCTGCGCAGCCGCTTGTCATTTCGCCTGAATACATGGTGAAGACCTGGAGCTTTTGAGTACCGCGAGAGCTTTTTGAAATCTTGTTTCAGGAGAAATCAAGTGCATACGCAGAAACAGAACGGATTTACTTTATCAGAGCTTCTGGTGACAATCTCTGTCATCGCAGGACTGATGGCCGTCTCGTTACCATCTATGCAACATGTCCGAAAGCAGGCAAGAGCAATCGGCTGCCAGTCTAATCAACGTCAATGGGGCGTTGGATTCACCATTGATGATGAACCAATCGACTATCTGAGCAGATTCCAACCCTTCCTGAGGACTTATATGGACTATAATAGAATGGCTGGTAATTCTTTAAAAACGGATGCGAATAACATTTATTTGTGCCCTTCTGCTAAAAAAATTGGCAGACCGGTTCCTTCCTTAGCCCCTGAGTATCTACCTCTGGAAGCATGGGACGGCAGCAAAACAAGGGCATGGGCCTACAAATTCATGGGGCAATTATTCACCTCAAGTTATAGCGTGAACGATATGCGTGAACATATACCCAAGAGAGAATCGACTTCGAAAGAAAAACCATCTGAAGTACCCATATTATTTGATAGTACCTTCCGCTTAACTGGATTAGTGGAAAGTGATGATCCTCCACCCCAATACGATGATATGTCCCGGGGGATTCCCACTTACAGGGATACAAGAGCGTGTGCAGTTTGTATCGATCGTCACAACGGTGGTATAAACATCCTTTTCATGGATGCATCTGTGAGAAAAGTCGGACTAAAGGAGCTATGGACTTTGAGGTGGAATAACCAGTTCGATAGAACAGGCCCTTGGACTAAAGCAGGGGGAGTGCAATTACACGATTGGCCAGAATGGATGAGGAGATTTAAAGATTATTAACAGGATAACCTCGCTAAATTGCAAGTTGATCCCGCCGTTCTCGCACAGCAGATCTCTCCATAGAGAGACAAAACATCCGCGATCTCCAAGAGCTAACCGCTCAACGCGAGCGCCAACGTTTTCTGTCTTGAGGCAGTTCACCTATGAAAAGCTCAAAGTCAAACACTAAGGTCCCCATTGCCACAAAATTTCTCTTTGAGGCATCCGCGTTACGAGGTATCAGCCAATGTCACTCACTCATTGATGCCGTTCATTGAAGACGATAACGATAAAATATTTCTTTGGAAATTGCCTCCTTGGCCTAAAATCTAACATTTATTCGGACTCGATATGGGCAAAATCAAGACGTGCGGAGTCATTTTGGTGACACGCCGAGTCAAGAAAATATGACCAGTTGCAGGCCAAAAAATTGAGGCTGTTGTCGGGTGACATGTCACTCTCTTGTCGCTTCCGTTTGCGGCACTTTTGCTCGCCATTCTTTGGCTCTTCCTGGCTTGTCTCAGGCTTCGTAGAGGACGGCTAAATTGTGCCACAACTCGATTGTTTGAGCGCAAGCGAGCAACATTTTTCACACCGTAGCCCTGGTCATCGGTGACGATCAGGATGACGTTGGGAGTCTTCGCTGCTGCCAAGCCGGCCACGGATGCTGTTGTTGCCATTAACAACAGCACGAGCCAGCGCCGCTGGCCCGCGGAACTCATGTGTGTGAAAGAACCTTGCCCGAAATGCTTCATTATTCGAGTGCCCCCCAATCAGCTTTCGCTCGTTGTTGCCGTTGTTGCTTGCTCAGCCCCTGCGAGAAATACGCTTCGGATTTGAGGTAAAGATCCGTCTGCTTCATCCGCGGGTCATGCAAGTCGCGGCTCAAATCGCAGTCGAAGCGGGCCAGGATGCTATGCCGGGTTTCGCGCGTGCCCACATCAGTGATGTGGCATAGGCCCCAGGTGATGCCGCGGCCGTCGCGAGTATTAGTGAAGGCGTCCGGTACATACGGCCCGGCGGCCACTGGCATCAGGCTGGAGACGGCGGCGATCTTGAAGCTCACCCCGTCGGGCGCGTATTGAATGGTGTTGTGCTCAAGGCCGTTGTGGATGGCGAACGCGGCAATGCCTCCCATGAACGGAAACAGCGTAGTTTCGTGGCCGGAGTTCATGATGGGGTTCAACGGATGCTTGGTATACGGGCCGAGCGGATCGTCCGCCGTGGCGAGTCCCTGCGCGCGGACGTGAGGTTGCGCGTTGTTGAAATCGGACTTGTAGTAGAGATAGATTTTTCCCTTGTAAACGAGCGGATAAGGGTCGTGGATGGAGTACTGGTCCCATTCGCCAAGAGCGCCATTGGGAATGACGATTCTGTTGCAGGGCCGCCACGGACCATCCGGGGAATCCGCCACCGAGGCGGTGACGGGACAATCATCGCCGCGTTTGCCGGACATTTCGAGGAAGCCCTGGTAATACAGGTAGTACTTCCCTTTCCAAACCAGGATGTCGGCGGTGCTCACGGAGCGCCAGCCAGGGTGAGGCTTGGGTGGACGAGGAATCGCGATGCCTCATTCCTGCCACGTGAAACCGTTATCGCTGATGGCATACCAGATTTCGGCAAGGTCCCAGTCGGTGGAGGGAACCGTATCGCCGCCCAAGGCAGCGCCCCGCGGCGGCGTGGCAGTTTGGCGATGAGTGTACCAGACGTAGTACTTCCCATTGGCGCGAATCACCTTGGACGGATCGCGCCGGGAGATCGTACCGTCGCCGTTGTGGTAGTCAAATCCCTCGAGCGGCGTAAACTTAAATGTGGAATACAGCTCGTTTGTCTCAGGCGTAGGCCCAAGGTAATCGCTGTAAAGTCGTTCCATCGCCACACTCAGGGGACGGCTCGGCTTCTTGTCCGGAAGCCTGTAGGGGAATCCCGCCGGTTCGGCGGCTCTCACGAGCCAGACGAGGCAGGTGACCACCATGGCGATCAAGAAGAGTGTCCTGACTTTCATAGGCTTTGTCACCACAACGAAGCCGGTATTCACCGGCGAACAGAAGAAAACGACGACGCACCTGCAAACGTGCTCACACTGTTCCTGCGTTTGCCAGCATACTGATTTGCGCCAATTCGTCAAGCCCGTGGGGTTCACCTATTCATCCGCCCACAGCGAGGCCATATTAACCCATTTTGAATCCGTCACTTATGCTATTCTATCAATGGTTTGAGTTCCAGTGATGTTCAGAACATAGTGATGGATCACGAGACACTTCGGAGAGTCCCTGCCGGGTGGTTGGGCCTGCCCGCCATTGCTACAGTCGCTCGTATCCTATGTCTTGATTGGGTGGTTTCTACAGCTTCGTGTAGTCGGTGGAATACTATGTCTAATCGTCTTTTCTCTCTGTGACTCCCGAATTTAGACAATAGCACCATGTAGATCTTAGCTTCTTGCCAGTTGCTATCTGCGGGTCCGGAGAATACAAGCGGTTCTATTTAGGATTTCTTTCTTCTGTTGATGTATTTTTCGCGTCAATGTTCGCCCTTACGTAGCGATATGTTCACAGGTTCTTTTGACTCAAGTTTCAGCCAAACAATAAGATTCGTGCCGGAATCAGTTGCTTCATATCCAATACGGAGTTTCTTGCTCGGCTCCATCCGTTCATCATCAATCTCCAAGTTAACGGGGGCTTTACCCCAGCCCCTCACTACGAAAGCAGGATTGACAATCGTTGAGGCTACCCCGTAATAATCAGGATCGGCAATCAAGTCAAATACTAGTTCCGTTTGATCCTGTCGCCAATCCAAGACATAAGCCTTCTGTGCCGGATCGTAGTACTGAATCTTGTAGCTCGGATGCTCCCTCTGCATAGTAACCTTTGGGGGCACGATCCAGGACCACGCGAGCGGAACAAGTTCCTTCCTGGGATCCTTGGAGTCAACCATTCCGGACAAATAGACCTGCTCAATGGTTTTCTCGGTCTTACGGTAGTGTGCATAGTTCACCATGTGCCCGAACGATACGGTGTAGCTCGTACGAGGCGGGTCTCCCCACACCTGAAAGTCATTGGTAGACGAATCATCGGATTTGTATGGCTGAGTCCTGATGCCATATGGCATTGCAATCGTGAAAGGTCTGTAACGTGACTTCAGATTCACAACAAGAATGTTTGCACTGCTGAACTCGCCAAAATCACGGGGGTAGGGTGTGAAAGAGAATGTCTTGGCCTTTCCCTCGGCAAGAATATCTTCTGAGTGCTCACCGACCGTCTTGATTAGTGTTACAGCATCATTCTCAATATCCTCTTTCGGGCTACGCCCCGTCTTGCCTAAGACCATCGCCTCCATGAACTCATGGATAACACGCGGGGGCTCGCGATCGAAACCGAACGGAAGGCCGCAAGAGGCGAGGCCCGTATAAATCTTGACATGTCTCACGTGTACACCGTCCGGATAGATGTAGTACCACTCATCAACCCAGTCTCCTTCGCCATGTGGAGAACCACTGGGCATATCCTTGTGCGCAATGTGTTTTCCCTCATCTGACACGAGAGCCCCATGAACGCGGACGACAATACGTGCATCATTCCGGCTCTCAACCCACATGCGGGAATACTTGTTGAAATCATCAAAAGAAGTTTCAAAAGAAGCCATTGGGTCATTTGGGCTTTGTATCGGATCATACGTTTCCGCAAATCCGTTGCAGTATTGGATGTCATTCTCTGTTACTATGCAAGGGTAAGCCGGGGCATTGAAACGCATGGATGTCGGCAACAGATCAAAATGGACTTCAACCACACCCTGCTGATGTGGTTTCATTTTGACAGGAGAAGATGGTCCCTTTGCATAGAATCGCTCTCCGGCTATTGCCGAGAAGCATATAGCCAGAGAGATGAGGAATGTCGCCAATATCGTCCGGTGCGTCTTCATCATATTTCCCGCTGCCTAACGCACGGCATGAGGGGCGAGTACAATGAGTCCCTCTGCCGATATCATAACTGCTGTTAACATGAATCAGCAATATTAATGACAAATCAGAACAAGAGCCACAAGTATTATTACACATTCCCCATATGGTGTCACAAACTGTCCCTTTTCACACTCCAGCCTTTAGCTTTAACCGGATAAATGAGCCTTCATAAAGCTATGTCCTGACGCCCCATGATTCTTCAACCTTAGGCCTGGTACTTGGACCAATGCTCCCACGCTCCACTATATCATAGTGTATCAGAAAATCTTCAGGAAGGACACGGGTTATTTACAGAGAGACTTGCCCAAGGGCCACCTATGAAAAGCTCAAAGTCAAACCCTATAGTCTCTGTGGTCACAAAGAATTCTTTCTTTGAGGCATCCACCTTACGACATATCAACCACACTTCGTTACTCATCTGAACAGCTGTTTGGCTTCACGATGCATTATAGTGAACGTCATGAATCTACCTGTGTCACGGTAAATGTCACTCACTCATCGACACTGTTCATTGAAGACTATTACAATTCTGAAAACGACGTTTTTTAGCCAAAAATCGACATTCATGAGCACTCGGTCTGAGCAAAATCAGTGTCTGTAGTGACATTTTGGAGACACGATGTCACCGTAGAATCGCGGTGTTTTTTGGCTCCTGAAAAAGGTCACTCTGCGCGTGTTATGTGTGCGATTCATAGACATCGTTTCCACGGCAGTGATCCGTAAGTAGCCTCTGTTATTGCCCAAATCAAGCTTATTGGTTTTAGCCGAAATCCGCTTTTGCCGCCCTCGTAGAGAGCCGGGCGGCAAAAGAAAGGTGAAGACGATGTTGCCCAGGAAGAACAACTTATATCAACTTGAATTGAAACGATCTGTGTGAACCATACATGTTATGCGACTATTTCACAGCTTCCATTTGGGGCAGTTTCACCCGCCACTGTTCGGCCTGTTCCGGCTTGTTCCAGGCTTTGTAGAGGTCGATTAGGTTGTTCAGAGACTCCTGCGTGTGCGGGTGTGTGTCACCGAGTTTGAGACGTCGGCCTTTGACGGCTTCGAGCAATAATTTCTCGACTTGTTCGTAGTGGGCTTGCTCCTTGTATAGCACAGCCAGGTCATTTTGCAGATGCCCGCATCGCTGGATGGCCGCTATCCAGCTTGAGTTTCTTACCCTCTAATGCTTCATTCAACAAGGACTCGACCTTGTCATCTCCGATTGTCTGTTCATTGACCGTGCCCCATTTGGTTAGGTGAACCCGGGGTGGGGTCCTGAAAGCTCCAGAAATTATCTCCGTCCGGAAACCGCCCGTAGGATACATCCCCGAACTGGCCGTTGAACAGAATCGAGTCAACTATCGTTTTGCCGTCGCTGTCAACCAATACGATGGTTTCGCCGTTCACGCTGAGCTGGTAGTTCGTATGGTAAAGGCCCTGTGTGCCGTCATCGTCGGCGTAGAAGATAAGGTACTGGCCGGGCTTGATGCTGACTCCGGCTCCGATCCGCCATTTGTTCAGGTTCTGGAATTCGTCGGTCAGGTACATGCCTTCGAGATCAATCGTGCCGGCCGTTCCGTTGTAAAGTTCGATCCAGTCGGGGAATTCGCCGGGCTCATCGGGGTCTTCGAGCGTCGTTTGATTGGAGGCCATGAATTCATTAATCACAAGTCCCTTTAATCCAACCGTAAACCGGGCTTCGGTCAGGGCGCCCCACCGGCCGGCATTGAACGTACGTGCCTTGACGGTAGTGGTCCGGTCCAGGACAATCGGCGGCGAGGCGGTACCTGCGATAAGCCCAACCAGCTCCAGGTCGAAACTTATGTCGGAGCTGGTGCCGTTGACCTGGTGGATTTCGACGGCTATGATGTTGTTACCGTTGACCAGAATATCCGGATCGACGTCGTACGTGTAGAATGTCGACTCATCGGCCCCGCCCACCGGCACACCTGCACCCTCGGCCCACGTCAGATAGTTGATATTGCCGCTGGGCATATTGATACGTGCGGCCTCTATGCCGTTGATGTACACAACCGCACCGTCGTCCCGCACGATCCCAAGCGCCAGCTCGGTAAAATTGGAGACGTCCTCGACATGGAAGACGTGCCGAAAGTAAGTTGTGGCATATTTGTTGTTAGGGTTGCGTCCATAACCAACTACAGTCGCCTCGTCGCCGTCTCCGTAACCCAGTTGCGCGGGTCCCTGGGCCCAACGGCTGTCGTTGAAGTTCAGGTAGCGCCAGGCCGTGTCCTGGTTCGAGCCATCGTCCTTGTACCGCCAAACCGATCCCCTGCTGACTAATGTCATATCGGTGGTATCGTCCTTGAAGATTGCTGCATTCGGATTGATGCCTCCGCCCCAGATTCGCGGATCGGATCCATCCAGCGTAAAATAAATCGTTCCCGGCGTACCGTTACTTTGTGACATGAGCAATTCAAACCCGGGTATTATTTCTCCGCCGTGCTGGTTGAATGATATTAGTGCCATATCCGGGAACATACCCACCGAGCGCATTTGGTTGATGACAATCTGTGTCCGGGCGGGAAAGAAAGTGTTGAACATATAATTGTTCTGCCCCTCCCAATCGTCCTTGGTGCGCGGCGGATGTCTCTTGGCGTCGCCCCATCGCACCGACTCAGCAATAATCGCCAGATCGATCTGGTCTGCCCGGGCTTTCCATCGCTGGATATTCGGAGCTGCCGATAAGAGTCCACCATTGGAGAAGTACCTATTCCCCCGGTCGGCGAACTGCATAAGATATTCCGGGTTGTCGGTGAGACGCAGGTGGAGCCAGGCGGGATTAAAATGTCGCCACTGCTGCCCGATTGTTCGGTCGGTGGGATCGGTCAGGAGCCGCCCTTCGTTGAGCCCGCCGTTGGCCCCCAAAGAGTGCTCGGCGTCATGACGGTACCAAGTGAATCCTTCAGGCCGGACACGATTATAAATGGCGAATACGTTGTTGGAGAAATGGGCCCAGCAGCTTACAGGCGCATCGGGGTCACCTGTATAGTATGTGCAGATCATATAATCCATCAGGTTCTCAGGATTGAGCAGTCTCTCGCCGTAAAGATCGGGCGTTCCATCCGGCCGAAGGCCCTGCACGGCAAGGTAGGCCGCGTTGGAGCTAAAGCCGGCGACCGCAGTGTCGTACAACCGCCGATATGCATCCATATTACCGTCTGTTGCCTGAAGCGCTCGTGATCCCGATGAATCGTTTTTGATTACATCATACTCTTCCTTGTCCCCACCCAGGTATGACTCGGCAAAATCGGCATCGGCCCTTTCCTGCGTCTGATAGAGACCCCAATAGTGACCATTGATGTAGAGGTGGTAATATCGGCTGCGCGTGTACGGCTGACCCATGTCATGCTGTACGTCGCGGGAGAAAACGTCTCTGATAAACGTATTCTGGAAACTGCCCTCGTACGACCAGGAATAATTCTGGCTGGTGGCCAGATCGATTTTGTCGAATTCGTCCACTCCCTCACCGCCGAACAGCGGGTACCGGAGCTTTCCTTCCCCATACTCACTGCGAAAGAACAGTCGGAAGGCATGCTTTGGATTACTGCCGCTTCGGCTGAATGCCCCGCGTATCCTCAAACCGGCATCAAGCCCAAATCCCGGCGTCCCGTCCGGATTGAGCAGCTCGACGGACGTACGCCGCTCCCAGTTTCGGCCATCATTACCAGCATGGACGTATATGCCTGTGGATCGGTCGAAAAGATTCGCCAGATCTGTTACCAGCGAGATTGTCGGTATATCGAGCAATGCCTCCTCGATAAGACCGGCCCAACGGGGATTATTAACAATATCAGGATCCATGCCATAATCGATGACCTGGCCGTTAACGCTACCTGTCGGCCAGCCGGGGCCGGGTGCTTGGCCGTTAGGTGATTGTCTTATAACGTCATTGATAAAGATATAGGTTTTCGTAACGACATTTGGATCCTGATAGTTCGGCTTAAAAGCTGCGGCCCGTATGACAGTCGTACTGCTGATTGTAAGAGGAACTCCATAAACAATGCCGGTATTCGATTTAGGAGTTGAACCGTCTAATGCGTAGCGTATCTGGGCTGCCCGCGTGGGCGTGGTGAGTGTCAACTGAAAAGGCAAATCGTAGAATCCACGCTCGACACTGAACTCGACGTCCTGCACTGCATTCGTTAATGATTGGCCGCACACTTCCGGCTCAGTCACACAAAGAACAAAGCATAACGTCAGAAATAAAACAGCGACTAAATGTACTGACCCAATCCTCATCGGAAACCTCACCATGATTCTTCTTTGCCTTTCATCGTCAATTCCCCTCCAAAGATACTACATTATAGCATATTAATGGATAAAGCTAATAGTTCTGTTTGCGTACAAATCTAACGAATTGTAAGATGGTGAAGAGCAGCAGCCTTTCGACTGCCCTGTTCGCGTTCGCGAATAGAAGGTTTTCATGGGAGGACGAACAATGGCAACAGTAAGGCGACATTGCACTCGCCGCCGGTTTCTCGGCGCTGCCGTCTCCACGGTGGTTGCGGCAATCGGACGGTCGGGCCGGGTCTGTGCGGAAGGTCTCGACAAGCCATCGAATCGCAAAATGATTTTGTCGTTCTATTGTGACGACACAGGTCCTCATGTGGCAGGAGCCAAGGCCTTTGAGACCTTTCTTGACTACTGTGCCCGTCAGGGCATCGCCGGCGAGTCAAGTGCTATCCTTGGTGCGAGTGGCCACAACATCTCTCGCGGCCCGAACGAGGAGGAAAAGGCGTACCTTAGGCAAGTCGGGCGAGCGAAGGAATGCGGCATTGATACACACATGGAGCTGATGACGCACCAGGGCCTGTTCGATTTCGATGCCGGTCGGCAGCGGCAGGGCACTGTCCACGAGGGACTGTGGTTGCACGAGCCTGGGATTACCGCAGAGGAATACTATCGCTACTTCGCCGATATCATTGCGGAGGGGCAGCGCACTGCAGTACGGTTCACAGGATTGACTTGGCCGGGCTGTGGGTGCGACACCTGCACTCGCCGGTACGCCGAGCTGCGGGCCGGCGGCCATCGTGCGCCGAATCCTGCCATGTGGCAGGCCCTGCTCAATCTGGCCAAAGAAGGAAAGTTCCGCGGGCGGACCGTCCCGTGCTTCTTCGATTCCAGTGAGAGCGAGGGCACCATTCACCGCAAGGCGAGCGATGGCGCGTTTGGCGTTTACGACCTGATGCCCAATGCTGAAGACCAGTTCGGCATCTGGGAGAACAGCCCCAAGCGAGTCAACCCCGATTACTACCTCACGGAAGACGGCAAGTCGGGCATCCTTGTTCGCCATATCAGGTCCAGGGCGCCTTATTGCATCTGGTACGCTCACTGGCAGGGTTTGAATCCCATGAAGGGCGTCGGCTGGCCGGCGTTCGTCGCGGTGGTGGAACGGATCAAAAGACATCTGGCTGACCGCGTGGTGTGGATGCGCCCCAGCGAGATCACGGATCGCTATCACGCAGCGGGAGGGTGGAGCTTCCTGGAAAACGTGTAGTCGGACAAGGAGCTTCCAGTCCGTCGCCGAGAGCGTTATGATGATGTCCAAGTCCGGCCGAGAAACTTAAGTTCTATACCCTACGGAGAACTCGTCATGAGACAACACTCGCGCACAATAGATTCCGCTCCTCCTTGAGTTCTTTCAGCCGGATGTTGTAAAGGTCACCTATGAAGAGCTCAAAGTCAAACACTAACATCCCTGTTGCCACAAAGAATTTTCTTTGAAGCATCCGTGTCACGACCTCTCAGCCACGCTTCGTAGCTTTTCTGAACAGCCCTTCGACTTCACGATGCATTATAATCGACATCGTGAATCTACCTATGTCATGGTAGAAGCCACTCACTAATGGAAAACGGCCATTGAAGACGATGATGAACTATTTTTGATACGGAAATTGTCCATTTTGGCGACAAATGGACATGTTTGCGGACTCACCTCGGGCAGAATCTGCGTGTGTGGAGACATTTTGGCGACATGATGTCACCTGGAAATCGAGGTGTTTTCCAATTCCTGAAAAAGGTGACTTTTCGAAGGAGTCTGGCATCTTACAGATCGGGAAAATGGGGCCGTCTTGGGGGGCCTCGTGCGCGGCTCAGTGTTCTTGGATTGGCTGGTGGGACTGGTCCAAAGGAATGTTACCAAACGAGAAAGAGGAATACAGAACAGGACGAACGTTCGACTGGACTATCTTTTCTTCTTCTTTAGCCTTTTTCGTCTGGCCAACCCATAAATGAGGAGAGGTAAATTGGGCAATGCAACTGTTAAATCTCTTCCACGGAAAAGTCCGACTTGCCGCGCTTTCTTTGCGATATGGAGAATCTGGGGTAAATCGTAGAACGATGATCGGATGCGGTTGCGGATGCGTTTGAGTTCCGCAAGCCCGTAACGGTCCGAATAAACCGGACCGCCGATGCGTTCGTAATGGTAGCCGGGGGTTGACTCAACCACTTCCTTGAGGGGCGAAAACTTCTCGATGCGGAGTTTATGGAAGTTGATGGAATCCAGCTTGATTTCTTTGGCGAACTTAGGGATGTAAAGCATTTCCTCTTCCGTCTCACCGATGTTGCCGTAAATGAAGAACCCGTGCAGATAGAAGTTATATTGCGTCAGGACTGCAAAGGCGTCCCGGATTTGCTGCTGGGTAATACCTTTTTGAAGTTGCTCCAGGATCCGGTCGTGCGGCGATTCGACCCCGAACAGGAAGACCCGAAAGCCCGCTTTCTCGGCCTTGGCGAGGATATGCGGGTACCTGGCAATGTCAACTCGGGCCTGGACAGCAAAGATCTTCTTGATATTGTTCTCGATAATCAGATCGCAAAGCTGTTCGCTCCGCTTGATATTGGTGAAGATATTGTCGTCGCTGAACATTACGACATCGGCGGTAATCGTCTTGAGTTCTTCGATGACCGACTCCATGGGGCGTTCTGTGTAGCTGCGCTTCTGGCCGAGCGGGTTGAGGCTGAACGTGCAGAACTTGCATTTGAATGGGCATCCTCGCGTGGTCAGGACGGTGTCGAACGTATGCCTGCTGAGTCGAGCACCGCACTGGGACCAATAGTAATCGTGCGTTCGCAACGATCGGTCGGGAAACGCAATGTGCGAGAGGTCAGGCAGTTGCTGGTTTTCGTTGTGGATGACGCTTCCGTTCTCTCGATAGGACAGCCCGAGAATGTCCTTCCACGGAACCCCCGCGACGATCTCCTTGATGATCTCCTCGCCCTCGCCGCGCACAATCATGTCGATATTAGGACAACGCTCGAACAAGTACTCGACTTCCTGTGTGGCCTTGTAACCCCCGACAACGGTGGTAACCTCAGCCGGTAGTCTCGAGACAAAATCACAAATGTCTTTGAACTTCGCATCCCAGCGAATACTGATGCACAGCAGATCGATTTCGGCCCGGATGAACCGGCTCAACACATCGGGATCCTGGTAGGCATTTTCGTGGCGAAGGTCAAGAAGTGTTACCTTGCCGACGAGGTCCTTCATGCTGGCAACAATGTACTCCAGGCCGGTGGGAGGGAACATGCCCATAGTAGACGTGCCATGCCCGAAATACGGATTAAGAGCGAGAACATGTTTGTACTTCAGATTTTCCATATATCTGCCTTCATTGATAGTTACTGAACAATCCAGATTACGAAATCGTTTTTCAAACGTCAAGGGCAAACTCTCTCAAACTTAGGGCTTTTACCATAAGCTTTTCCGTAGCAAATCCTTGTGTAGCCAGAAGCAGGTGTCTATCGCCTCCGTCAGGCCACCCAACAAACGATAGGAAAGAAAATCCGGATGGTCCGGC
>Ga0315295_10000248_pt1 | contig 45905 bp, 42 predicted proteins | sample YL17G14_0_MG_FD_204453 | JGI IMG/M metagenome (GOLD analysis project Ga0315295, IMG submission 204453) | Sediment microbial communities from Yellowstone Lake, YNP, Wyoming, USA - YL17G14_0 | ecosystem: Environmental > Aquatic > Freshwater > Lake > Sediment | place: USA: Wyoming | collected...
GCATGTTGAGGACGTACGCCTTGTCCGCGATGAGGATGTGGGCCTCGACCTTGCCGAACTCCTCGTTCAGCTTCGAGTACATGATGTCGTCCAGGCGGGTATGGGCGTTCCCCTCGGTCTTCATGGATATGGCGAAGAGTGCGGGGTTCTGGATCCGCCATTGAGAGAAGTTGTCCAGGATGAGTTTCTTCTTGTCCTTGGTGGTCACTTCCCTCGGCTCGGTGTCGTAAGTGAGCAGGTTGGACAGGTATTTGTCAACTGACTCGATGAACGGCGTCTTGAAGAACAGCCCGTGCCCCTCCATTACCGCCACGCCGCGGAGCCGCGGGTCCAGGGCGATCGCCTGCGCGATAGCCGGCGTCTTCTCGGGCACGATCGCCTTTACAACCTGGCCGAACCTGGTGACGACCGCCTGTTCCGTCATTCCCACCTGGAAGGTGCACAGGTTGAACGCGACCACCAGCACGATCAGGCACACGCCCGCGATCAAGAGCAGGTTGAAAGCCCTGCTGACCTTACCGGTGTTGATGCTCGGAGACAGCCTCGCGCCCAGCCCGCTGAACGGGTTCCTGAAAGAGAACCGCCTGCGCGGGGGCTGTACCGGTGAGGAATTGGGGTCGTAGACCCCCATGTTACTTGCCTCCTTCCGCGGCGCCCGAAGGCGTCGTGGATGGCCCAAGGGGCAGGAACGTCAGCGTGCTGCCGCCGGGGACCACGTACTTTTCCATGCCGGGGAAGATCTCCTGGACCGTCTCCAGGTACATGCGGGTCCGGGTGACTTCCGGCGATTCCTGGTACCTCTCGAGGATCTGGACGAATTTGGCTACGTCGCCCCTGGCTTCCGCGATGCGCTTCTCCTTGTAGCCCAGGGCCTTGTTGATGGCTTCGGCGGCGTTTCCTCGCGCCTTGGGGATGACCTCGTTGGCGTAGCTTTGGGCCTGGTTCACGTAGCTGGTCTTGTCCTCTTTCGCGGAGGCGACGTCCTTGAAGGCCGCGTCCACTTCCTTGGGCGGCTGGACGTCCTGCAGCTGAACGACGGCGATGACGACCCCGAGGTTGTACTTGTCAGCGATCTTCTGGAGGTCGTCCTTGATCTCTTGCTGGATGGAGAACTTGTTCTCCGTGAGGGCGTCGTCCAGCGTGTGATTGGCGATGACGCGCCGGATGGTGCTCTCCGCGGCTACCCGCAGAGTCCCGGTCTGGTCATCCACCTTGAACAGGTACTTCTCGACGTCGACCACCCTGTACTGGACGATCGTTTCCACGAGGGCCAGGTTCTCGTCGCCTGTCAGCATCAGGGCTTCCTTGACCTCGTCCCTGTACTGGGGCATTTGGGTCTTGGAGCCGCCTTGCACAGTCCTGAACCCGAACTCGAGACGCTTCACCTCGGAGACCTTCTCGATGACCGCGATCTCGATGGGCGCGGGGAGGTGCCACTTGAGTCCGCCCTCGCGGATAGTCCGTGTGAGCTTGCCGAACCGCAAGATCACGGCTTCTTCGCCGGACTGCACCGTGAAGAGGCCCGTCCCGAACCACGCTGCGAGGACAATCAAGAGGATCAGATAGCGCTGTGACTTCACGTTCCGTCCCTCCTTGGAAAGCGCGGCGCAATGGTTCCGCCGGCTCCAAGAAGATAATACGAAGGAAACGGAGGCCGTGATTCGGCGGGAGGGAAAAGTGGTCTCGGCCTGGAAATAACATTCAGCGACTGCTCGTATCTTGGAGGGGCATAGGGGATTGACAGGCATGCCCAGGGGAGATGTGGAACGCGCTTCTGCTAGGCCATTCGTGAAGTGGGCCGGCGGGAAGGGCCAGGTGCTCGGGGAGCTGAAATCAAGGGTGCCGCTCCGCTACGGCCGCTACTACGAGCCGTTCGTCGGCGGCGGGGCGCTGTTCTTCGCGTCGTCTCCCGAGGCGGCGGTCCTCTCGGACAGGAACCCTTTCCTGGTTAATGCCTATGTCGTCATCAGAGACCATCCCGGCGAGCTGGTTCTATCGTTAAGAAAGCACCGGACTGACAGGGACTACTACTACTCGATGCGGGGCGCGGACCCGGCCGCGCTCTCGAACGTGGAGAGGGCGTCCTGGTTCATCTACCTGAATAGGACCTGCTACAACGGCCTTTGGAGGGTCAACCGGAGCGGGCGGTTCAACGTCCCGTTTGGTCGATACCGGAACCCGAAGGTCCTGGACGAGGAGAACCTGAGAAGGGCGTCGGAAGCCCTCAAGCGGGCGATCGTCCTCTGTACCGACTTCGCGTCGGCCTTGGAAGACGTCTGCGAAGGCGACTTCGTGTACCTTGACCCGCCCTACGTGCCGTTGGGAGGGACCAGCGACTTCACCGGATATGTGGAAGGCGGGTTCGACCCGTCCGACCAGGAGAGATTGGCGGAGGTCTTCCGCAATCTCACCGCCGCGGGTGTCATGGCGATGCTCAGCAACTCCGACACCGAGATGGTGAGGTGCCTGTACTCAGGATTCAGCCTGGAAACGATCCAATCTAGACGCCCCATCAACTGCCGGGCCGACCGGCGAGGGGCCGTGAATGAAGTTATCGTGCGGAACTACTGAGCGGATGTCAGGCGCCGCTCTAGCGCTACTGAAGCCTGCCAGACGCAAAGGCACAGCCATTTGATCCGGAGGTGTTTGAATACCCGCCATGGAGTACCGGTACGTCGGTGAATCGACGCTCAAGGCGTCGGCCTTGAGCCTGGGCTGCCGCCAGTTCGGGAAGAAGGGTGTGACGGTCGACGCCTGCAAAGAAGTGGTCAAGAAAGCCCTCGACCTGGGGATCAACTTCTTTGATACTGCCGACGTCTACGGCGACGGGCAATCAGAGGAGTACTTGGGAACGGCCTTGGCACGGGTCCCGCGCGGCTCGTACTTCCTGGCGACCAAGGGAGGCACGGAAAGGCTGGCACCGGGCACGGAGAGGCAAAACGGCGACCCGGCGTTCCTTCAGCGAAGCCTCGATGCCTCTCTCACGCGCCTGAGGACCGACTACGTGGATCTGTACCAGCTGCATAACCCTGACCCGGCAGTGCCCCTGGAGTATACGGCGGAGGCGTTCATGAGGTTCATCGATGAGGGGAAGGTCAGGTACGCCGGGGTCAGCAACATGGACGGCCAGGAGCTATCGGAATGGCTCAAGATCGTGCCCAGGACCGCCTCCATCCAGCTGTCCTACTCCCTGCTCGACCGCTCCAGAGTCGAAGCTGTGTTCCCTGAGGGCCACCACGTGAGAGTCTCGCTCATACCTTGGGCCCCGCTGTTCACGGGTTTCCTGACGAACCCACCCCCGCTCGAGGCGGAGAAACGCACTGGGTTCTACGCCATGCTGCCCATGGAGTTTATGGACAAGGCCCTCGGAGTCTGTTCCCTCGTGAGGGAGATGGCCGCGGATTACCGGACCAAGCCGTCGGTGATCGCCCTGGCGTTCGTCATCCGCCGTCCTGAGGTGGCGACGGTCCCGGTCGGGACCACCAGTCCGATACACCTGCAGGAAGACCTCAGGGTCCTGGAGGTCAACCTCGCGCCAGGTGATATGACCCAGCTGAAAGAAGCTGCCACGGCGGTCCCGCCGCCCGAGCTCCTTACGACCCTGGAGGTAACGGAGGTGCTCGACTGCGGTCGGGTCGCGGTGCTCCCCTTTGGCATGAAGGTCAGGGTGCCGGGGAAGGTCCGGCCCAAGGACAAGATAGAGATCAACTTGTGGGACGGCAGGGTTGTATCGTTCCCCGGGCAGGCCGAACCGGAGTAGGCACTGCTCGAGGAAGCGCCCGGCCCGGGGAGAATAGGTTTGCGTGGCTCCGGATGAAGAAGCATCGCGGGGAGAGGGGGACGCGGCATGGCGACACCTGAGGTTTCGGCTGTCTCAGAAGAGAGGACCCTTCGCTTGCTTAGAGATCTCATCAGGATCAAGTCGGTCAACCCGAGCCTGGTCCCGAGCGGCAATGGCGAGGCGGAGATAGCCCATTTCCTGGGCGATTACATGCGCAAGATGGGACTAGAGGTCCGCTATCAGGAATTGGGGCCGGCCCGCGCTAACGTCATAGGCATCCTGAAGGGCGTCGGGGGCGGAAAGATCCTTCTCCTGAACGGGCACATAGACACCGTCGGCACGGAGGGCATGGACATCGACCCGCTCGACCCCAAGCTCGAGGATGGGAAGGTGTACGGGCGCGGCAGCGTCGACATGAAAGGCGGTGTCGCGGCAATGGTGGAGGCAGTGGATGCCCTCGTGCGCTCCGGCACCCGCCTTCGCGGCGACGTCATCGTTACGTGTGTGGGAGACGAGGAATACGTCAGCACCGGGACTGAAGCGGTTGTCAGGGAGTACCGGGCTGACGCCGCGGTGAACTGCGAGCCTTCGGGCCTGAACGTGGTCATCGCCCACAAGGGCTTCGCCTGGATCCGCATAGCCGTGGAAGGCAAGGCGGCTCACGGTTCGCTACCTTCCGAGGGCGTGGACGCCATAGTGAAGGCGGGGCATTTCCTGGTCGAGCTGGAGAAGATGGGGTGCGGCCCTCTGGCCAAGAAGGTTCATCCGCTGGTCGGGCAAGCCTCCGTCCACGCTTCGTTTATCAATGGAGGCAAGGAGCTTTCGACGTATCCTGATAGGTGCGTCATAGAGCTCGAGCGCAGGACCATCCCCGGTGAGAACCGGGACACGGTGGAAGAGGAGATGGAGGCCCTGCTGAAGCGCCTCTCGTCCCACGATCCGGCGTTCAAGGCCAAGAGTGACGTGTTCTTCTACCGGCCACCCTTCGAGGTCGCCCCTGAGGAGCCGATCGTGCAGGTCCTCAGGCGCTCCTGCGTCGAGGTACTCGGACGGGAGCCGGAGTTCTCAGGGTCGACGGCTTGGCTGGACTCGGCCATACTCAAGGACGCCGGCATACCGACAGCTATCTTCGGTGCCTCGGGGTGGGGCGCCCACAGCGCGGTCGAGTGGGTCGACTTCAGGTCCGTGGTGGACGCCGCCCAGGTCCTCTGCAGGGCCATCTCGGCGTTCTGCGCGTGAGGCGCGACGACATGGGGATAGGGGAGAAGAAAGGCTCCGTAGAGGGCTTCAGGGCCGCCCGGGTAGGCGTGGATGTGGTCGTGTTGCCTCGCGTGAAGCGCAGCCTCGAGCGCCACGGGTCAGCCTTCCTGTCGAGGTTCCTCACCCCCGAAGAAGCTTTGTACTGCCGGGGACCTCGCATGCTCGAACGGGTCGCCGGCAGGCTGGCGGCGAAAGAAGCTGTCATGAAGGTGCTCGGGCGGGGCTGGCCCGCGGTGAGCTGGACCGACATAGCGGTGCTCGCCGACAGCTCGGATAGACCTGCTGCCACGCTATCCGGCAAGGCCCGGACCTTCATGGATTCCCTCGGCCTTGCGGCGATAGACGTCTCCATCACGCACGACGGGGACCTGGCCATAGCGGTCGCTATCGGCGTAACTGGCTCGGCACCGTAAGGGGGCTATAGTATGTACCTGGTTACCGCTGCGGAGATGAGGGGACTGGACCGGAGAGCCGTGGAAATGGGCATCCCGGCCCTCTTGCTCATGGAGAACGCTGGGAAAGCGGTGGCTGCCGAAACGGCGGCCCTGCTCCTCGAGAGGCGCGATTCGGACCTCCGCGAAGTAGCCATCGCGGTGCTTGCCGGGCCGGGACAGAACGGCGGGGACGGTCTGTGTGCGGCAAGGCACCTATCTTCCATGGGATATCGGGTCAAGGTCGGCCTCTTCGGTGCGGCCGGCAGGCTCCCGCCCGAAGCAAGAGCCAACTACGACGCTCTCCGCGCCTACGGGGTTGAGATCCTGGAAGCCGGCCTCAGTCCCGACATGACCCCCGGCGCAGTCCTCGCTCGTCTTACGGGGGCGGCGGCGATCATCGACGCCCTGCTCGGCATAGGTCAAGAGGGCGATCCCCGTTCACCTATCGATGCCGCTGTACGCTGGGCTAACGGCGAGCATGCGGCCGGCACTCCCGTGATCGCGTGCGACGTCCCGACGGGTCTGGACTCCGACACGGGCGCTACTTTCGATCCGGTCATCTCGGCGTCGGCCACTGTGACCATGGGTTTCCCGAAGATCGGGCTCTACAGCTACCCAGGCCGCAGGTACGCCGGCCGGGTATTGGTGGAGACGCTCGGGCTGCCGGGGGCGCTGCTCGGTGAGCGTTTCCCCGCCAAAGCCGTGTTCATCGAGGACGCCAGAGAGATCTTGCCGCGGAGGCTGGCCGACCACCACAAGGGGCTTTCCGGACACGTCACGGTCGTCGCCGGTTCCCTAGGGATGGCCGGCGCTGCGGTTCTGACCGCGAAAGCGGCGTTGCGCGCAGGGGCGGGAACGGTCACCCTCCTTTGCCCCGGCGAGGTCTATCAGGTCTGCGCGTCCATGGCACAGGAGGTGATGGTCCTGCCTTGCGGCGTGGGACCAACGTTCCTGTCTGACGCGCAATCCATCGGTATGGCTGCCGAATTCGCGGGCCGGTCGTCGTGCATGGCTATTGGACCTGGGTTCGGCCGGGGGGATTCGCAAGTGTCGTTCCTTCGCGAACTGCTTCCACAGGTATCCTCCGTGGCCGTTCCCTGCCTCATCGACGCTGACGGCCTCTACGCTGTGGGAGAGCTGGGCGGCCTGTCATATCTTGCAGGGCTCGGGGGAAAGTTTATCCTGACGCCCCACCCAGGAGAGCTGGCGCGCCTCATAGGGGTTGAGACGCGAGCCATAGGGAGAGACCGGGCGTTTTTCGCCAGGAAGTCGGCCCTGGAATCGAAAAGCACAGTGTGCTTGAAGGGAGCCGGCACCTGCGTGGCGAATCCCCCGGGGCAAGTAAGGATCAACACGTCCGGAGATCCCGCGATGGCTACCGCCGGTTCCGGAGATGTGCTTTCGGGGATGGTCGCGGCTCTGGTCTCGCAGGGACTCCCGCCCTTCGATGCCGCATGGCTGGGGGTTTTCTGGCACGGCCTGGCGGGCGAGATGGCGCGGCAGAGGCACGGCTCGTACGGAGTGCTTGCCGGGGACATGAGCGACGCGGTCCCCGCGGCGCGCCAGGTAATCGAGGGGAGGTGAGGCCCGGTTCTCCGGGCTGAAGAGGTGTCCAAGCTCAGAAGAGTGTCTGTAACGTTTCCGGAAGATATCCTGGCCGACATGGACGTCCTGACCACAGAGACGAACCAGAAGCGGTCGGACCTCATACGCGAGGCGTGCTCATTGTACATTGAGGGCAGGCGGCGGGCCCACTTGAGAGAGAAGATGAAGGCTGGTTACCAGGAGATGGCCGAGATCAACCGGCTCCTTGCGGAGGAACTGACGGGCGACCTCGACTGCAACCAGAAGCCCATTGCCGGTGAAACCGAGTCCTCCCAGGGCAGGGACGACGGCACTCCATCGTGGAGGAAGGTCTGATTGGACCCCGTACGAGGAGACGTGTACTTCGCTGACCTGAGCCCCGTCATAGGTTCCGAGCAAGGCGGGTTCAGGCCGGTTCTCGTAGTACAGAATGATATCGGCAACAAGTACAGCCCCACGGTGATCATCTCCGCCATAACCTCGCAGATCCAGAAGGCCCGGCTCCCTACTCACGTCGAGCTCCCCGCTCACTTCTCCGGGCTTGACAGGGATTCAGTCGTTCTCTTGGAGCAGGTCAGGACCATAGACAAAAAGCGTTTGAAGAGGCACGTATCCCATCTGGACGAGGAGATCATGGCCAAAGTCGACGAGTCGCTCGCCATATCGGTGGGACTCAAGCCGGTCTAGATAGAGAGCCGCCTGAGACAGAGACCAGGGAGAGGGAAGAGGAACATGAAGCTCGAGAATCTGGGCTTCCACAAGGCAGACCTGGCGGTTCTACCAACGCCCTTGGAGGCGGCCCCTCGCTTCTCCCGAGCCCTTGGGGACAAGGTCCACGTCTTCCTGAAAAGGGACGATGCGACCGGGCTGGCCCTCGGCGGGAACAAGGCCCGCAAGCTCGAGTTCCTGGTAGGTGAGGCGCTCGCCCTCGGGAGCGATACGCTCATCACGTGCGGAGGCCCCCAGTCGAACCACGCCAGGATGACGGCGGCCGCCGCGAGGAAATGCGGGCTGAACCCGGTCCTGGTGTTGGACGGGAACGACCCGGGTACCAGGCAGGGCAACCTCCTCCTCGATCACCTCCTGGGAGCGGAGCTCGTGTTCGCGGGCGACCGGGACTCGGGCGCCATGATGGCAAAAGTCGCTGAGCGTCTCGAGACTGCAGGCAAGAGACCCTACATTATCCCGCTAGGCGGGTCCAATGCTCTTGGCGCGCTCGGATACGTCGCCTGCATGGAAGAGCTTGTGGACCAAGCCGCCGGGCACAGGATCTCGCCGGATTCCCTCTACGTCGCGACGGGGTCCTGCGGCACTCTCGCCGGGCTGATCCTGGGTAAGATCCTGTTCAACGCGTCGTTCAGCGTCACCGGGGTGGCCGTAAGCCAGAGCGCCCCGCTCAAGGAAGAGCGCACGGTCAACCTGGTGATGGATGCCGCGGCGCTCCTTACGTCTCGCGTTCTCCCTACGGTCCGCGAGAAGCGAGTCTCCGACGAGAAGTACGCGAGGCCGTTTGAGCGGCTGTTCGAGATCATCCCGCAGGTAGTGAAACCCCTGGTCAAGGTAGTTGAGGATCAGGTCGGGCAGGGATACGGGATACCGACTGGGGCGGGACTGGAAGCCATCTCCCTCATGGCCCGGACCGAAGGTGTACTGATCGATCCTGTATATACGGGCAAGGCACTGGCGGGGCTCATCCACGACGTCCGAGACGGAGTCTATGAGGCTGGCGAGACGGTCGTGTTCCTGCACACCGGCGGCGTCCCCGCCGACTTCGCGTACGAAGAGGTACTGACCGAGAGGAGGAAGCAGGAGTGAGACCACTCATAGGCATCACGGCAGGCGTCGACGACGAGCGGAACGCGGCCCTGACCGGGTTCGCGTACATCAACTCGGTCCTTGCTGCGGGAGGCAGACCCGTCCTCATCCCAGTGATGGCTGACGACGTCGCGGATGAGATGCTGTCCGTCATCGACGGCATCCTCTTCCCCGGCGGAGTGGATGTCGACCCCCGCTACTACAACGAGCGGCCCACCCTGCACTTGGGCCGCGTCATCCCCCAACTCGACGCGCTCGAGATCAACCTCTGCAGGAAAGCTATCGCGCAGGGCATGCCTATGCTGGGGATCTGCCGTGGTTGCCAGTTAGTCACGGCTGCAGCAGGAGGCACCCTGGTGCAAGACATCTCGACCCAGGTGGGCGGCGCCATGAAGCACCAGCAGCAGGCGCCGCGCTGGCACGGCACCCACGAGGTCGTCATCGACGAGGGTTCGCTGGTTGCCCTCGTTCACAAGACCAGGAAGATGTGGGTTAACTCGTTCCACCACCAGTCAATCAAGAACCCGGGGGACGGCTTCACGGTGACCGCCAGGGCCATGGACGGCGTTTCCGAAGCGGCCGAGTCCAAAAAGGGGTTCAAGCTCCTGCTCCAGTGGCACCCTGAAGGCATGTGGGAGCGCGACCCCGTGTACCTGGAGCCGTTCAAGGCGCTGGTGAGGGCCGCCAGGGGCGAGGACGCCTGGAATTGATGGAGTCCCGGAGGCCCAGGGCCAGGGAGTCTGGCATATTTACGGGACTCATGGAACCGGGCACTCTGAACGCCATCACTGACGTCCCGGGCGTCAAGGTCGGACACGCGACCCTCGTCCGGGGAGATGGCCCGCTCGTACCGGGCACGGGACCGGTGCGGACCGGCGTCACTGCCATCCTGCCGCACGAGGGGAATGTTTTCCGGGAAAAGGTCCGGGCCGCTATCCATGTAATAAACGGCTTCGGCAAGGCTACGGGCATAGCCCAGGTCCGCGAGCTCGGGGTCATGGAGACTCCCATCGTTCTCACCAACACCCTGTCCGTCGGTACGGCGTGGGATGTCCTTTGCGGCTACATGCTGTCCCGTTGTCCTGAGATCGGCGTGTCCACAGGAACGGTCAACCCGGTGGTCGCCGAGTGCAACGATGGCTACCTGAACGACTTGAGGGGCCGCCACGTCAAGGAGGAGCACGTCTTGGCGGCTATCGACAACGCGTCCGGCGGACCGGTTCAGGAAGGGAACGTTGGCGCCGGAACAGGGATGTCCTGTCTGGGCTTCAAGGGAGGGATAGGTACTTCCTCCAGGCGGCTCAAAGGCGCTGTCTCTGACAGGCACCTTGGCGTCCTGGTCTTGTCGAACTTCGGGCGGGCCGAGGACCTCATGATCTCAGGGGTCCCGGTCGGGCTGCACCTTGCCGAAACCAGGCAGGATCCCCTCCCGCCGGGGTCCATGGTCACTATCGTAGCGACAGACGCGCCCGTTACGGACAGGCAGATCGAGCGCATCTCTCGCCGGTGCCAGAGCGGCCTCGCGCGGATGGGCTCGGTGTTCTCCAATGGCAGTGGGGACTTCGTCATCGCCTTCACCACGAAGAACCGGATTCCCCACAGCGCCAAGGAGCCATGGGAGCCATCTCAGGAGCGCTTTCTCCGTGACGACTCCGTCGAGATGGCATCCCTGTTCAAAGCCGCGGCCGAAGCGACGGAGGAGGCTATACTGAATGCCCTCTTCGCTGCGGAGACGATGACTGGCAGAGACGGCCACGTGCGATGCGGGTTGCCCGTAGAGAGCGTAGGCCGGATTCTCAGAGACCATAGGGCGTTTCGCTGAGACGTCAAACCGGGGCGAGAGACCTCGGAGTATACGCCGGGGCCCTGGCAGACAGCTTGTCAGGGAGGATATCTTTGCAGGCCGTCGAATGAGAACGCGTCACCGGCAAGTCTACGCGCGGGAGGAAAGACATGTCCGACAACGAGAAGAAGCCCGGGCCGGCGCGCCGGAGGCCGTCCTACCTCACAGGTCCCGCCGGTTCGGCGAGGCCGGTTCCGGCCTCCGCGCAGCCTGAGACCGCGCCGAAGGCGGAAAAGGCGCGTAAGGAGCAGGAAGCAGTCAAGGAAGACCGCGAGCTATGCACGTGGAAGGTCTGGCTCCTTCCGAGGCGGCCTGTCATCTCGGCAGCGGTGGTGATGGCGCTCCTGACGTGCGTGGGCCTGGCTTATTGGGCGTTGCCCCAACCAATATTCGTGGTAATCATAGGCATCATCCTCATTAACAGGCTCGCTCCTTATCTCTTCCCGGTCAAGTACGTCCTCACCGAAGAAACGGCTGGCTACAGGACTCTCCTGGCACGGGACGTCCGTGAGTGGAGGAGGATCTTCACTTACTACGACTGCCCTGACGGGGTCCTCCTCTCTAACGACACGAGGACGATGAGGGGCAGGCTGAGGGAAGGGCTCTTCCTGTACTACGAACTGGGCGGGACCAACAGGGAAGAAGTCCTCAACGTGGTGAAGGCCAAGCTTAAGCCCCCCAAGGAAGCGATGGCCCCCAAGGAAGGCCGGGACTTCAAGGGCGGGGTAGGCTCGGCCGTGCGCCGGCTAAGGAAGCTGCGCGGCAAGGAGTAAGCTGCAGAACCACCCCACAGGAGATGCCGCCCGGGAACACGCGGCAAACGCCTGTGGGCAATGCTTTTATCTGGAGGTCCTATAACTTGGATCACTCGTAATCTTTCGAGATATTGTAGAATAATCGGGATACTGCCTGAGAGCGGAAGGGGTGAGATTGTTGTTCAAATTCTCTGAACCAATCACCGACAAGAGGCGCGACGAGATCCTCGACGCCGTCGCGAAAAGAGTCGAGCAGTTCGGAATGCTGGTCCCCGCCATTTTTTTCCTAGAAATGAACAAACCCCTGAGCTATCTTGGTGGACAAGCCATGCACTTTTTCGCGCCGATCGCCGGTGTTTTCTTCGAGACGTTCGAGGACTACGCCTATTTTCTCGACGACAGAAAGAATGTCGAGCTCCTGATTCAGAAGCTCGAGAGTCTTGCGGAAAGGGAAGAGGATGCGCGAAGGAAGGACAAAGAGGCGAGGAAGCGGGAGAAAGGCGCTAAGAGCAGCATGCTCGAAGAGGCCATGAAGATGGAAGAGATCAAGAAGGATCAGGATTCTAAGAATCTTCCGGGTCAGTAAAGGAGTTTCTCACAGCGACACCGTAATATCTGGCTTATGGGTTTTCAGATTTTTCGGCTGGCAGTGAGGGAGGGGAAGAGTTCGTGCCGGAAGAGAAAGCTGCGTTCAAGCTGGACAGAGAGATCAACTCGGTGCTCGCCACTGACTGCGGATCCACCACCACCAAGGCGATCCTCATCGAAAGGGTCGGGGACGAGTACCGCCTCATAGTGAGAGGCGAAGCGCCCACGACGGTGGAAGCGCCGTTCGAGGACGTGACCGCGGGCGCCCGGAACGCTATCCGTGAGGTCGAAGAGCTTACGGGCAAGTCGCTGCTGAACGAGAAGGGCGTCATCACTCCGAGACAGAAAGACGGGGCCGGCGTGGACATCTACATGTCCACCTCGTCCGCAGGCGGCGGCCTGCAGATGATGGTCGCCGGCGTGGTCAAGACCATGACCGCCGAGTCTGCCGCCCGTGCCGCGCTCGGAGCGGGCGCTATCGTCATGGACGTCATCTCGGTTGACGACGGCAGGAAACCCCATCAGAAGATCCAGAGGATCAGGCACCTTCGCCCTGACATGATCCTGCTCTCGGGCGGGATTGACGGCGGCACGATCAGCCACGTCGTGGAGATCGCCGAGCTCATTTCCGCTGCTGAGCCCAAACCCAGGCTGGGTATCGGGTTCAGGCTGCCGGTAATCTACGCGGGCAACAAGGACGCCAGACCCCACATCAACTCGATCCTGGGACAGAAAGTCGACCTCCGTGTCGTCGATAATCTCCGTCCTGTCCTTGAGAAGGAAGTACTCGGACCGGCGCGCGAGGAAATCCACAACCTGTTCATGGAGCACGTCATGGCCCAGGCTCCCGGCTACAACAAGCTGATGACCTGGACGCCTGTGCCCATCATGCCGACACCAGGGGCCGTCGGCATCTGCATGCAGACTGCTGCCCGGGAATACGACCTGTCGGTTATCGGCGTCGACATCGGCGGCGCAACCACCGACATATTCTCCGTGTTCGGCGAGTTCTTCAACAGGACCGTGTCCGCGAACCTCGGCATGAGCTACTCCATCTGCAACGTGTTGCTCGAAACCGGAGTCCCCAACATCAAGAGATGGATCCCCTTCGACATCGACGAGGGCGACCTCAGGAACAGGATCCGCAACAAGATGATCCGTCCGACCACGATCCCGCAGACCCTCGACGAGCTCGTCATCGAGCAGGCGATCTCGAGAGAGGCCTTGAGGCTCGCGTTCATCCATCACAAGAGCCTCGCGGTTGGACTGCGCGGCGTTCACAAGCAGCGCACCATCGGTGACACCTTCGAGCAGACCGGTTCGGGCGAGTCCTACATCAACCTTATGGAGCTTGGGCTCCTGATCGGTTCCGGCGGGGTCTTATCCCACGCCCCCAGGCGCGCTCAGGCGGCCATGATGCTCCTGGACGCCTTCCAGCCTGAAGGGCTCACCATGCTGGCAGTCGACTCGATATTCATGATGCCGCAGCTGGGCATCCTGTCGACCGTCCATCCCAAGGCAAGCATGCAGGTGTTCGACCGCGACTGCCTCATCAGGCTGGGCTCTTCGATAGCTCCCGCGGGCCCGACCGGGACCGCCAAGCCCGGCGACCCGTGCGTCAAGGTCGAGCTCGACATGGATGGCAGGAAGGTAGTTGCCGTCAGCCGCGGCCTCGACGGACGCAAGGAAGTCAAGGTCGATCTCGACATGGATGGCAGGAAGGTAGTCGTGGAAGCGTCCTTCGGCAAGATGAAGCTGATCCCCTTGGCGGACGGCAAGAAGGCCAAAGCGGTCATTCATCCTGCCAGGCAGTTCGACGTCGGCAAGGGTTACGGGCACACGCTGGAAACCACGGTCGACGGCGGCGTCGTCGGAATCATAATCGACTGCCGCGGCAGACCCTTCACGCCTCCGGACAATCCCGCAGTGAGGAACGCAAAACTCTTCGAATGGTTCCAAGCGGTCAATATGTACGCTGACGGCGCCGTTGAGAAGATCATGAAGGTATAGGAGAGGAAGGTAGAAATGGCACACGCATATACGCCTGGACTGAAAGTCACAGAAAGGGCAGTAGTCAGGAAGACGCGCCGCCTGCCTCTCCTCGGTGAAGTGCTGGTCGAAAAGGGTAGGACGGTCTCGCCCGACGTCATCGTGGCGCGGACCAACATACCGGGCAACCCGCAGACTGTCAACGTCGCCAACATCCTCGGCGTCGAGCCCGAAGACATCGGCGACTTCATGAAGAAGCACCAAGGCGAACCGGTGAAGCAGGGCGAAGTCCTGGCCGAGTACAGGTCATTCTTCGGCCTGCTCAGGCACTGGGTGCCGTCCCCCGTGGACGGAACGGTCGAGATGGTGTCTACCATTACCGGCCAGGTGACCCTCAGGGAGCCCCCGATCCCCGTGCAGGTCGACGCGTACCTCGACGGAGTGGTCGAGGACGTGCTTCCCAGGGAAGGCGTGATCATCAGGACCGAGGGCGCATTCATCCAGGGCATCTTCGGGGTAGGTGCAGAGACTCAGGGCGTCATCCGGGTTGCGGTCAAAGGTCCGGGCGACGTCCTCGACGAGAACTGCCTCAAGAGTGAAGACAAGGGCAAGATCGTGGTCGGCGGCTCACTGGTGACTCTAGGGGCAATCAAGCAGGCTGAGCAGGTCGGCGCCGCCGGTCTGGTGGCCGGCGGCATCATCGATACGGATCTCATCGGGTACCTCGGGCACGACATCGGCGTCGCCATCACCGGACACGAGGACATCCCGCTCACCATCATCATTACCGAAGGTTTCGGCAAGATGAGGATGGCGAACAGGACGTTCGAGCTGTTCCAGAACCTGCAGGGCCTGAAGGCCTCCATCAACGGAGCGACCCAGATCCGCGCCGGCGTCATGCGGCCGGAGATCATCGTCTCCGGCTACCAGGCCAGGAGCAAGGTAGTGGAGCAGGACCTCTCCGAGGGCCTCGTCCCCGGGACCCCGCTGCGCATCATCCGCGAGCCCTACTTCGGAGCGCTCGCCGAGGTGGTCGACCTCCCGCCGGAGCTTCAGGTGATCGACACCGAGGCTCATGTGAGGATCCTCCGGGCGAAGCTCCTGGAGTCGGGCAAGATCGTGACGGTCCCGAGGGCCAACGTGGAGATCATCGAGGCGTAGGGGAACGCGGCGGACAAGGGACAGGGGCCCGCAGAGACAGACAGGCCCGGGTGCAAACCTGGGTCTATTCCTTTCCAAGGTTTCGTTACGCCTAGGCGGGAGGCCGCCCGACTGCTTGTTCACCGGCCGCCTGCATGGAATCGACAGTGGCTGGTCTGGCCTACGTCCCGCGCGGACGATGGCTGCTGCGGCCAGTGTCCTGTCGTGACCTAGGCCGCTGCGGCCAACGCTCGGTAAAGGTTCCATGGGCCGCGATCCCCCGGATACTTTACGAGTTGTCGTGTTCATCGTCTCGCAGGGATAAAATCGGCCTTCAGAGAACAATGGTAAACGAGGCAAGAGGAGAGAAAGGAGGTAGCAGGGAGGCCAACGTCATCCCTGCGCCGACTTATGGATAGGGCTCTGTTGGCCGAGTTCATGGCCGAAGAGGTCATCCCTCTTAGGACCAAGTTCGATGACTACCTCCCGGTGGCTCTGGGCGTCCGGCGCGCGTCCCAAATCATCGTGCCCGCGGAGCTGCCCGACGCCAGCATACTCGGGGCCACCATTGATGACCGGTTCCGCCAGAAGATGCGCGGGCGGAGGTTGCCGGGCGAGTCGCTGCAGGACTTCATCAAGGGGAAAGTGGGCAAGTACTGGCGGCGGAATCAGGTCCAAGAAGTCCGGTATCGCATGCAGGCCCTGCGTGACCTCTATGCGGATGTGGTCGCGAAATCGCATTCCTATGAGATGTTCATGAAGTGGGCGGACAAGTTGGGTCTTGACAGGAAGGAGCTGGAGTCCCGCCCCACCATCCGGGAGATCTACTTCTACACCGACCCGTCGGTAGCCACGGAGCTGGACGTGCTCCAGGACCTGCGCAAAGACATCCGGTACGAGAGGATGAGAACCCCGCCGGGCAACGCCCCGGTCTATGCCAGGGCTTTCCCCGAGGAGGTCAACACCACTTACCTCAAGAAGCTGGGCTCCATACTCGGCTTCCCGCTCTGCTGTATCGACAGGTACGTCTTCGACAGGGAGTCGGGCGTGCTCACGCCCGAGGTCAGAGCGTCGAACCAGCTTGAGCACATGGAGAAGCCCGACGACTACGACCCCCACGCCTACTTCACCAAGGACTTCTTCCCGTGTCAGCCCGACTGCGCCAGCGCATCCGAGCTGGGGAAGGCGATGTATGGGAAGCTCAGCGAGATCGACCCGGACGTGGCTCGGAAGTTCAGAGATCACTTGGAGAACAACGTTATCCTGGTGAGGCAGTACCCGGAGATCATCCAGAAGAAGATCGAGGCCCTGGAGAAAGTCGCGGGTAAGACCCAAGAGGGGGATGCCGTTGAGAAGTAAGGAACTGCGGCCGGAACAGAGGTCTCTCTTCGACCCGGCGCCGGAGGCAGAGGTGAGGCCCCAGGACCAGGCAGACGCGACATCGGAAGAGGCCTCGACCTCGTCTCAGGCCAACCTGGGCATGCCCAGCCTTTTCCCTGAGGATAAACCGCCTCCTGCCCGTGCGAGGATCGCCCCGCAGCCTCCACGCGCGTTGACTTCAGGGTTTGCGGCCCGGTGGTCGGACGTGAACGAACTGGCTGACCTCAAGATCAATGTCCTCGCGTGCGGATTGTGCCCTCTCCGCGGTGGCGCCCGGGGCGTCGTGTTCGGTGAGGGCGATCCCCACGCGGGCATCATGCTCGTGGGTGAAGGGCCCGGTCAGACTGAAGACGAGACGGGCCGCCCGTTCGTGGGCAGGGCGGGCCAGCTGCTCGACCAGACGCTCAGGGCGGTAGGGTTCGAGAGGCGGCAGGTGTTCATCGCCAACATCGTGAAGTGCCGGCCGCCGGAAAACCGGCTCCCGCTTTTGCAGGAGGTCGAGGCGTGCTTGCCCAACCTTGAAGCGCAGATAAGGATCATAAACCCCAGGATCATCGTGCTTCTGGGCGCCCTGTCCAGCCAGACGCTGGTCGACCCGTCAATCCGCGTGACCAGGGACCGCGGCAAGTGGTTCGAGAAGGACGGACGAAGCTACCTGGTCGCCTTCCATCCGGCGGCGGTTCTGCGCGACGAGCTGGGCAAGAAGAAACTGCTCCTGGACGACTTCAAGAGCCTCCAGGCTAGATGGGAACAGGTCCAGCGTGGAATCCTTCACGGTCCTCACTGACTCGGCCGAGAGAACGAGGGCGCTGGGGGAGAGAATAGGCAGTAGACTCTCGGGCGGCGAGACCATACTCCTGTTCGGACCCCTTGGAGCAGGTAAGACGATACTATCTCAGGGGATAGGCGCCGGGCTCGGGGTCAGGGGTCTGATACAGAGCCCCAGTTTCGTCCTGGAGAGAGTTCACGCAGGCAGGCTTACCCTGCGTCACCTGGACTTCTACAGGCTGACTGCAGCCGACGTCGAAGAAGCCGGGTTCTTCGCGGAGCCTGACGATTCCGCCGTCGCGGTGGTCGAATGGGGCGAGAATGCAGGCGAGATCCCTGAGGCCGTCCTCCGGTTCCGGGTATTGTTCGTGCCAGGCATGCCTGACCGGCGCAGGATAATGATAGAGGCGGCCTCTCCTCTGTGGGGAGATAGGATAAGGGATGCTATCAGAGAAGCAGGACTACGGGCCTGAAGAGGCCCACCGGCTCCCGTTGATACTGGCGATTGAGACCAGCACGGCGCTCCTTGGGGTCTCGGTGGTCGCCGGACGAGAGGTCCTCTTCCAGAGATGCCTGGTGAAACCGAGGGCTCATTCGATCATGCTCCTGCCCATGTGCCTCGAAGCATTGGCGAGCAGTGGCGCACGAATGGCTGACCTCTCCGCGGTGGCGGTTTCGGCAGGGCCCGGGTCTTTCACCGGTCTTCGCATCGGCTTTGCGACCGCCCAGGGCTTGGCCAAGGCGCGCCGCGCGAGCGTTGTACTGGTGCCGACTTTCGAGGTCCTCCTCGAGCAATGCGCGTCCTACCCTCGAGTCGCCGTTGTCCAAGGCAGGGCCAGGGCACAGACTGTGACGGCCTTGTTCGCGAACTCGGGCGCCGGCTTCCGGGAGGTGATCCCGCCTGCGGCCAGGGGGATGGAAGAGTTCCTGCGGGATATCCGCGAGGCGAGCCCCGGTACTGTCCACGTGACAGGGGACGCTGCGGTTGACTTTGTGACGTACTGCCAGTCGCACGCCGGCTTCGCCCCAGGCGTGCAACTGGTTGCCGTCACAGAGGAACAGCGCCTGCCTTCCCCGGCGGTAGTCGGGCTTATCGGCTCGCGCATGCTCGAAGAAGGGAAAGTCGTGAAGCCGGAAGAAGCTCTTCCCAGGTACTACCGCAAGTCGTCCCCTGAGGTGCTTACGGCGGGGAAGGGTCCTACGGAAAAGGGCGGACGCACGGCGTTGGATAACGCGATCGAGATGCAGATCGAGAAGATGACCGTGAACGACCTCGACCGCGTCCTCGAGATCGAGGCGGTCTCATACAGGACGCCCTGGACGAGGAGGGCATTCACTTCCGAGATCACCGAGAACAGCTATGCTCACTACTTCGTGGCCCGCCACCAGGGGAAGATCATCGGCTACGTGGGGATGTGGGTCATCCTCGAGGAATCCCACATCACGAACATCGCGGTCGACCCCGCCTACCGCCGCCGGAAAGTGGCCCAACGCCTCCTCGAAGACACGTTCCGCAGAGCAAGAGAGCTCGGCGCCACCCGCATAACCCTCGAGGTCAGGGCCTCGAACAGCAGCGCCCAGGACCTCTACACGAAGATGGGCTTCGTGAACCGGGGTCTTCGAAAAGGCTACTACACCGACACCAACGAAGACGCCGTCGTCATGTGGAAGGATGCCTTTGGTCCAAGGCAGCCCAAAGAGGACCAGGTGAAGTGGATGGTGTGAACTCTGAGGGCGCAGCGTGATGATGGGGGCGCTCCCTGACCGAGCGAATCCCGTCAGTCTCCGGCACCGGCTGCCCCCTGTATGTCCCTCCGAGCTCCAGTGGCCGCATCCAGCATCGCCGCCCGGATCTCGTCGGGTCCTGCCACCTCTCCCAGCTTCTCGTAGGCGAAGATGATGCCACGGGAGGACGACACGATTGCCCCGTAGCCGCCCTGGTTGAACGCCCCTTTGACGTCGTCGGCAGTACCCCCCTGGGCGCCGTAGCCCGGCAGGAGGAATATGCAGCTAGGAAGGGCTTTTCGCAAGGCTGCCAGCTCCTCGGGGTAAGTCGCGCCGACCACCGCCCCGATGTCAGAGTAGCCGCAATCGCCCACACTGAGTTGCCCGAGGTCCCTCACGGCAGCGGCCACCTTCATGAACAGGGTCCGGCCGTCTGCCAGGGGAGTGTCCTGGAAGGCTCCTGATCCAGGATTTGAGGTCTTGACCAGGACAAACAGGCCTGATCCCGACTTCCGGGCAGCGTGTACGAACGGCTCCAGGGTGTCCGGGCCCAGGTAGGGATTGACCGTGAGGGCGTCAACATAGAACTCGGAGGACGGGTCGAGGTAGGCAGAGGCGTAGGCGGCGGCAGTGTTCCCGATGTCTCCCCGTTTGGCGTCGAGGATGACGGGGATATCCTGGGAGCGGGCAAGCTTGATGCACCTCGCCAGGGACTCCAGCCCCCAGAGCCCCATCGCCTCGAAGAACGCTGACTGAGGTTTCACCGCACAGGCCGTGCTCGCTGCGACGCTGACCACGACCTCGCAGAAGGCGTCAAGCAGTCCCTGTCTCGACTGCCCGGGGTTTGCCTTCTGGAACAGCGACTTCTCTCCGAAGAGCCTCTTTGGTTCAGGGTCGACGCCGATTACCAGGCGCGAGTCCACCTTGTGTATGCGTTCGTATAGTTTGTCGGCGAAGTGCATAGGTTACCTCCTCATCGCGAGACTCGCCAAACCCATGTGATGGGGCATGCATTCCTGACCACCATTCGACGAGATCACGCCTTCTCCTCCCAGAAGATGGAACAAGCAGAGAGCCGAGGGAACTAGAGCCCCCTCGGTTCTAACTAGGCAGCTACAGTAGTTACCCAGAATCTAGTAACCCTCCAAGAAAGAGCTTGGGGCCTGTGGCGAACAGCCTTCGAGGCTGAAAGGGCGGTCTCGGCAGGAAGACTGGTCAGGAGCAGGCAACAACGCTATGGTCCCACCGATGGTACCCCGATGTCCTCCTGACCGTGCGTGCACTGCTGCTTTTTAGCCCAGTGGAGTACTGCAACTGCGCCGAAAGCCCATCCATCGCTGCATTTCGCATCAGTAGGATCTGGAAACCCGACGATCCGTCGACCTAGTGATGGATTCTGCAGCAGTAGAACCTCAAACCGACCCAGATCCCTCTTCCACTGATGCGTTTCACAGCACTGGAACCCCAAAGCGGGTTCCATCTCCCATCTACCGGTGCTTTTCGCATCAGTGGAGCCATGAGACTCACCGGACTTGCCTTCCGCTGATGCATCTTGCGCCGATGCTGCTCTGAATCACACGGGCACGGCACACCGATGGCGATGGTGACGCTCTAAGCCCGGCCCGATAACCACTCCCTTGACTTTGCGGAACCTCTGTTGAACCAGTACACAAGACTGACTTCTTAGCTAACTCAACATAGGATGTAGGTAGTTACGATTCAGTAGCAGCTATGCTCAAGTACACGTGGTTCTCTGTCGCTATTTTCGAAAATGCCCTACTAAGGCCCTCGGAGCGCTCATCCACCGCCAACTGGGGAAACCTCTTCATACCCCACACGTTTTGAGGAACCTCTCACTGGTTCAACTGGTTCAGACTGGTTCAGACTGGTTCAGACTGGTTCAGCTCCTACGACAGGAACCCCGCGTGCCTCCCGACGAGCTCCATGAGCGCTACGAGGCCGCGCACCGCCAGGCGCATCTTGTCGGGTATCAGGTTGCCGTCGTCGTCGCAGGTACCCTGGCCAGGAGATATGAAGATGTTGGCGTCGTAGGCGATCGTGGCGATCAGGCCCATCTGGGCCAAACCAGCTTGCAGCAGATGGGAGCCGGCGTACATGTCCTCGATGGAGAAGATGGGGAAGCCCAGATGGTCCTTCCAGGTGTTCTCGTAGTTCACCTCAATGGCCATGCTGTTATAGGACTTGGACATAATGAGGCCGTCCCGGAGCTTCGGCGACGCTTTGCCGAACTCGGAGGCCACGATGCCGTAGAGCTGGTCGACCTGGCCCGTGAAGAAGCCCGGGTTATCGCGGAGCTCCTTGAGGACCGCTACCTGCGTGAGAAGCGCCTCCTTGCCCGGGTCCAGTATCACGTACTGGGCCTTCCCGTAGGACGCGGTTGTCCCGTAGCGGTCCCCGTACATCCCGAGGGCTTTCCTGATGTTCACCATCACGTCCTCGCGGCCGATGATGAGGCCGGAGGTCGCTGCCCCGGTCGCCTTGTCCATGCTGTAGATGACCACCGACGCGCCCGATTTCCGAGGATCATGCCCCACAAATGGGAGTCCCCAGGCGTTGTCGACCACGTAGGGGACATTGAAGTCGGCTGCCAGGTCTCCGATTCCCTTTTGCAGGACAGGGACTCCCTCGGTGTCTCTCTCGCCATAGCCGTAGCCCGGCGTATCATAGCCCAGAGAGGAGAACCCCGCCAGCATCGTCTCGTGGGCGGACGCGACTTCGGCCAGCAGATCCAGAACCCATACTCGCCTAAACTGGACCCCCAGATCGGCCGCTACTCGGCTTCGACGCTACCTGCGAGACCTTTCCTCGATGCGGTGCGCGCCGGGACGAAATCCCCCTGCACCGACATCGTCCTCGAAGGCACAGGGGCGCTGGAAGGGTGGTTGCGCGCAGTCGTTTGACAGCAGAACGGCACAGCGGTTTGATCTCGGCCCGCCTGACGTGTTATCTCTATTATGACATGCGAAGTCTGACGACTGGTGATCCCATGCTTTTCCTTGGCATAGATACGTCCTGCGACGATACGTCGTGCGCGATCGTGGAGGACGGCTGGAGAATCCTGTCCAACATCGTGTCCTCCCAGGTCGATCTGCACTCAAGGTACGGCGGAGTGGTCCCCGAGATCGCCTCGCGGAAGCACCTGGAGATGATGGTGCCTGTCACCGACGAGGCCCTCCGGGTCGCGGGTGCACACATGGAGGACATAGGCGCCGTTGCGGTTACTTCCGGGCCGGGTTTGCTGGGATCGCTGCTAGTCGGGCTATGCTTCGGCAAGAGCCTGGCGTCAGGGCTTTCCATCCCCTTAGTCGGCGTGCATCATCTCGAAGGACACATGCTGGCCAATTTCCTGAGGGATGACCCTCCTGGCTTCCCGCTTCTCAACTTGGTGGTTTCAGGGGGTCACTCGGATCTCATCCTCATGCGCGATTTCGGCTCCTACGAGCTCCTGGGGGAGACCAGGGACGACGCCGCGGGGGAGATCTTCGATAAGGTGGCCCGGGAACTGGGGCTGCCTTTCCCCGGCGGGCCATACCTGGACAGGGCGGCGGACGGAGGCGATCCTGCGTCTGTTCAATTCACCCATCCCAGGATCCAGGGCAGCCGGTTCGACTACAGCTTCTCCGGCATGAAGACCCGGGCCTTGCAGGCCTTGGAAGCTTTGCGGGAGGGGAAAACCTCTCGCCAGGGCCGGCCCGGTACTGAGGGCGGGGGAGCGCAGGCGCTGCGTTCCGGACCCGGCCGCGATCCGGTGGTCGCGGGCGTTGCCGCCAGCCTCCGGCGGGCTGTAGTCATGGAACTGCTGTACCACGTACCCGAGGTGCTCAGGATGACTGGCGCGGGGGCCTTCGCTATGTCAGGCGGGGTCGCGGCCAACAGCCTGCTGCGGTCCGAGGCCGCAAGGCTGTGCCAGGACCTGGGGATCCCCCTGTGTGTACCGCCCAGCGAGCTCTGTACCGACAACGGCGCCATGATCGCCGCCGCCGGGTTCCGGCGCCTCCTGGCCGGGAAGACCGATGGCCCGGACCTGAACGCCGAGGCCGGGCTGGAGCTCAAGTCGTGGTGAGTTCCAGAGAGGACGACAGCGCAATGCGGAAGACTCCCAAAGGAACAGTGGGCCCATCGATAGAAGCGCTGATCTACCAGGCGCAGAAGGACGGGATCCTGCCCATCACGTCGGAGTGCGACATGGCCTGCACCTTCTGCTCCAACCAGTACAACCCCCCGGCCTGCGAGATCCACACCATAGGGCACAGAAGCCTCGACGACATCCGGGACTCGATCCCCTGGCTACAGGCCGCACCGGGGCCCCTCGTCATCGGTGAGTCTGTTACCAGGATCAACGAGGGCGAGCCCCTCACGCACCCTGACTTCCGGGAGATCATGCGCATGGTACGGGATAGCTACCCGGACAGGGCCATACGCGTGACTACCAACGGAGCGTTGCTCACACCGGAGCTCATCGACATCCTGCAGGCTCTTGACGTGGAGCTCGTGGTTTCCCTCAACACCGTGGGAAAGAGGCGCGAGATCATGGGAGACCGCGATCCCGAGCGTACCCTCGCGAACGTCCGTAGCCTTGCGGGCAGGCTCCGCTTCGACGGCAGCATCGTGGCACTCCCGTTCATCACCGGCTGGGACGACTTGAGGGAAACCACCGCCCTCCTGCGGGATTCAGGCGCGTCCACGATCCGCCTGCTCCTGCCAGGTTTCTCGTCCCGGCACCCCCTGTTCCGGAAGATGCCCTCCGAAACCTGGAGGAAAGTGAAGGAGCTTTCAGCAGGCCTCGCCCAGGACCTCAGGATTCCGGTGCTGTTCGAGCCGCCCGGCATCACCGACGTCAGGCCCACCGTGGAGCACGTGCTCAAGGGTTCTCCGGCGGAGAAGGCCGGCATACTGCCCGGAGACGCGATCGTCAGAGTGGGAGGCCTGGAGACGTTCTCGCGGAAGGACGCCTTCGAGACGTGCTGGGCCAGGGAGAACCCGCCGGTCACTCTGGAGCGGGACGGGACTCAGATCGACGTGACCCTCAGGAAGGCGAGACGCGAGCCTCCGGGTATCGTCATGTACGAGGACCTGGACCGTGAGGCCTATCTCAACTGGGAAAGGTCTTCGCTCGTCAGGAAGGGGAAGGACGTCCTGGTCCTGACGTCCTCGCTGGCCAAGCCGATCATAGAATCGGCGCTAGAGAGGCGTGGCCTCAAAGCGAAGGTCGTCGCCGTGAAGTCCCTCTTCTTCGGCGGCAACATTGAAGCGGGAGGGCTCCTGGTCGTGAGGGACTTCCTCGCAGCGTACAGGGGAGCCGTCAGCGACGGCTACGCCCCTGTCGAAGTCGACCTGCCGAGGATAGCGTTTGATCCCTGGGGAAGGGACCTGGAAGGCGTCCACTACCGGACCTTCGCCGAGAAAACCGGTCTTCCGCTGGTCTTGGCCGGCTGACCGTCGAACCTGTTTCCGTGGCCTCCTCGGTCCTTAGAGCCCGACTGGGGCGAGGGGACTGACGTGCTTGGCATGGAGGATAATCCCGACAAACTAAAGAATAGCTTTGCTGTTTGGCAAGACGCTTTGGTTTGCATAGGAGGTGTCAAGTCTGAGTTTCAACGCTAAGGAGTTCCTCAAGAAGGCGTCCATGGCGCACGGGCTCAGCGGTTTCGAATTCATGAGCGCGGCGTCCGTGGCCGAGGAGGCGATGGCAGGCCTCGTAGACGAGGTCCGGCGCGACACCCTCGGCAACGTGATCGGCGTAAGGAAGGGTGAAGGTGTCGAATCAAGGCCCAAGATCATGCTCGCCGGGCACATGGACGAGATCGGCCTCATGGTCACAAAGATTGAAGAGAGAGGCTTCCTGAAATTCACCCAGATCGGCGGGGTCGACCCTCGCATCCTGCCGGGCCATGAAGTCATCGTCTACGGGAAACGGCCGCTCACCGGGTTGATCGGCGTGAAGCCGCCCCACCTGACTCCTTCAGATGAGGCGAACAAGGCTGAGAAGATGGAGGACCTGGCCATCGACCTTGGCATGCCCGAGGAAGAGGTCAGGGATCTGGTCAAGCCGGGCGACGTGGTGACGTTCAAGCGCCAGGTCACCGAGCTCATGGGCGACGTCCTGTCGGGCAAGTCAATGGACGACCGGGCCGGAGTCGCCGTCATCCTGGTGGCGATGGACGAGCTCAGGAAGTACAGGTGCCAGGCGGACGTCTTCGCGATCGCCACTGTCCAGGAAGAAACGGGCCTCAAGGGTGCCGCCCTCTCGGCGTACTCAGTCGAGCCGGATATCGGGATCGCTATCGACGTATGCCACGCCGAGACCCCCGGGGTCCCCGAGTGGCGCACCGCGTGCCTCGGCAAGGGCCCTGCCATCGCGACGGGCGCCAACATCCATCCCAAAGTCTACGCAGCCCTGGACAAGGCGGCCAAGGACCTCGGGATCCCGGTCCAGCCCGAACCGGCCCCGGCGGCCACCGGCACTGACGCTTGGGCCATCCAGATGAGCAGGGAAGGCGTCGCCACTGGTCTCATTTCTATCCCGCTGCGCTACATGCATACCTCCGTCGAGACCCTGTCCGTCGGCGACGTGGAGAAGGCTGGGAGGATCCTGGCCGCCTTCATCGCGTCCGTCGACGCCGCCTTCGTGAAGGAGCTGACGACATGGAGCTGAGAGAACTCGCTACCCTCCCCGGCGTTGCCGGAAATGAGAAAGAAGTCCGGGACGCCATCATGAAGGAGCTCGCGACGATGGGTGTCCAGTTCGAGACCGACGTCCTCGGGAACGTCGTCGCGAGAAAGGGGAACACGGGGCCTAAGGTGCTGGTCGACGCGCACATGGACGAAGTCGGCCTCATGATCGTGTATATCGAGAAGAACGGCTTCCTGCGGTTCGCGGCGGTCGGGGTCCCTGCGTCGGTCCTGCTCTCGAAGAGAGTGTACATAGGCAAGGACAAGGTCCCGGGAGTGATCGGCGCCAAGGCGATCCACCTGCAGCAGCCCAAGGAAAGGGAGACGGTCATCCCCGTGGACCAGATCTTCATCGACACCGGCGCCAAGTCCAAAGAGGAAGCCGAGAAGAAGGTCAAGGTGGGGGACTACGCGGTGTTCGACACCGAGTACGAGGAGCTGTCCCCCGGGGTGGTCAAGTCCAAGGCCCTGGATGACAGGGTGGGCTGCATGCTCCTGTTCGAGGTCCTGAAGGAGGAGTGGGAAGGGATCCGGCTCCACGCCGTGTTCGCCACCCAGGAGGAGATAGGCACGAGGGGAGCCAGGATATCCTCCTACCGCGTCGGGCCCGACATGGGTATCGCTCTCGAAGGCACGATCTGCGCCGACATCCCGCTCGCCGACAAGGACTCCTATGCCACTAGGCTCGGTGGCGGGGCAGTCGTATCGGTCATGGATAGGAGCTCGATCCCGAATAGGTCCATGGTGGACCAGCTCGTGAAGCTGGCCAGGGACAACAGCATTCCCTTCCAGTTCAGAGAGGCCACTTCGGGCGGCAACGACGCGGGCGCCATCCAGGCCGCCCGGGCAGGCTGCCCGGTAGCGTCTCTATCGGTCCCCTGCCGTTACATCCACACGCCCTTCGCGGTCATGTCCCAAAACGACTTCGACGCGGCGAAGGCCCTGCTTATCGCATTCTTGAAGAGCGTTGAAGGAGGTTTCAGACCGTGAAGGATCTGGTGAGGAAAGTCACGGAGGCGTTCGGGCCGTCAGGGGCGGAGGATGCCGTCCGCGAAGTCATAAGAAAGGAAGTCCAGCCCTATGTGGATGAGATCAGGGTTGATGCCCTGGGCAACCTCATCGCGCATAAGAAGGGCAACGGCGGGAAGAAAGTGATCCTCGACGGCCACATGGACGAGATCGGCCTGATGGTTACCCGTATTGATGACGACGGATTCCTCCGGTTCGGCACCATCGGCGGCGTGAACCCCTTCACCTCGCTGGCGCAGAGGGTCTACTTCGGGAACGGCACCGTCGGAGTCATCGGTTCCGAGAGGGTGGACGAGCCGAAGGATCTGAAGATGGAGAAGCTCTTCATCGACATCGGCGCCAAGGACAGGAAGGAGGCCGAGGCCAAGGTCCGGGTAGGCGACAGCTGCGCGTTCCTCCAGCCGTTCGTCGACATGGGCGACAGGATCGTGGCCAAGGCAATGGACGACAGGGTAGCCTGCGCGGCCATCATCGAGACTCTAAAGGGCCTCACGACCAACCACGACATCTACGCCGTGTTCGCTACCCAGGAGGAGGTCGGCCTGCGCGGGGCCAGGGCTGCCGCGTTCGGGATCGAGCCCGACGTGGGCATCGCCCTCGACGTTACTCCGACCGGGGACACTCCCAAAGGCCGCAGTGCGAACGTATCCCTCGGGAAAGGCGCCGCCATCAAGGTCATGGACCGGAGCATCATCTGCCATCCCGCTCTCAAGAATTACATGGTCAAGATCGCCGAGGAGAAGGGCATCAAGCACCAGCTGGAGGTCCTCGAGATGGGCGGCACGGACGCTGGGGCCATCCAGATGACGAGGGCCGGCATCCCGGCCGGCGTTATCAGCATCCCATGCCGCTACGTCCATAGCCCATGCGAGATGGTGGACATGAACGACTACGAGAACTGCGTCAAGCTCACCAAGGCTCTCTGTGAGAGCCCCCTGACGTTCTAGCACTCATAGACCCGCGGGGAAGGACCTCGCGTCCTTCCCCTGTTCCTGCCCATCATAACCAAGCTTAAGAGATAAGGGGGAAGATGGGGTTTGCTAGTCGAACTCGAGAGGATCCTCGGACTCTCACAAAAGCTCGGTGCCGAATACGCCGACGCCAGGTACGTCTCGACCAGCCAGGAACCAGTAAGCCTGTCCAGCGACGGGGCGCCTCAGGTCTGTACCTCCAAGAGCGCGGGGCTCGGCCTCCGTGTCCTGGTCGACGGGGCGTGGGGGTTCTGTGCCACTCCCCACCTGGACCCCCGAAGCCTCGAGAAGACCGCAGAGGAAGCGGTGAGGGTAGCTGCGGCATCGGCGCATTTCAAGAAGGGTGACGGTGTCTCGCTCGCGCCGCTGGAGCCTCTGAAGGCCCGGTGGCAGACTCCCCACAAGGTTGACCCCCTGACCGTGAAGGTCGAGGACAAAGTGGGTCTCCTGTCCGATGTCATCTCTGCCGCCATGAAAGTCCCGGGCGTGAGCAGGGCACAGGCCTCCATGATGAGCTTCCGCGAGGACAAGGAGTTCATGTCCACGGACGGCCGCCAAATCGAGCAGACCAGCATCCATTCGGGGGCCGCGATCTCGGCCATGGCCAGGGGGGAAGGCGACGTGCAGTCCCGGTCGTTTTCCGACTACGCGGACGGCGGCTACGAGTTCGTCGAAAGTTTGGACCTCGTAGGTAGGGTGGAGAGACTAGCTACGGAAGTCGTGGAGCTCCTGAAGGCGCCGCAATGCCCCGCGAAGGTGACCGATCTGGTGATGGGTGGTTCCATGGTTGCCCTCCAGATCCACGAATCCTGTGGCCACCCGGTCGAGTTGGACCGGGTGTTGGGGCAAGAAGCTACGTTCGCGGGCACATCGTTCCTCACGCCGGATAAGAGGGGGACGTTGCGCTACGGCTCCCCTGCGGTGCACATGGTCGCCGACGCGACCGCCCGCGGAGGGCTCGGGTCTTTCGGGTTCGACGACGAAGGCGTCGAGGCCCAGCGCACCGACCTCATCGTGGATGGTATCTTCAGGGACTACCTGACCTCCCGGGAACTCGCTCCCATGTTCGGGCAGGAGTCCAACGGCACCATGAGGGCCGTGGGCTGGCAGAACATCCCCCTGATCCGCATGACCAACATCAATCTTGAGCCCGGAGACTGGACGCTCGACGAGATCATCAAAGATACTAAAGAGGGCATCTTCGTCGAGGAACCCAGGAGCTGGAGCCTTGACGACAAGCGGCTCAACTTCCACTTCGGCCAGGAGATCGCCTACGAGATCAAGGACGGGTCCCTCGGAAAGAAGCTGAAGAACGCGGCCCACACCGGCATCACCCCCGAGTTCTGGAACTCCTGCGACGCGGTCGCCGGCAGCCGCGAGTGGCACATCTGGGGCACTCCAGGCTGCGCCAAAGGCGAGCCGGTCCAGGTAATCCATGTAGGACACGGTGCCTCTCCGGCGCGGTTTCGCAAGGTAAAGGTAGGTGTGGGACATTGATCGGGAAAGAGGACTGCCTGAAAGCGCTGGACAAGGTGGTATCGTACGCCAAGAACTTCGAGGTGGCGGCTTCCCTGCGGGCCGAAGACCTGTCCCTCACCCGGTACTACCAGAACCACATCCACCAGAACCTGAAAAGGCACAACCGGACGCTGACGGTGCGGGTCGTCAGGGGGAAGACGTCGGGGGCAGCGTCAACGAACCTCCTTGACGACGGCTCCCTACGGTGGGCGGTGCAGGCCGCCTACGAGAACATGGAGCTTGCCGGGGAGGACAAGGACTTCCCCGGGTTGCCAAAGCCGGAAATACTTCAGGAAGTCCAGACCTACGTCCCTTCCACAGCCAACCTAAAGCCCAAGGACAGGGCCGAGGGATGCGGGGTCCTCATCTCCCTGGCCAAGGAGCGAGGGCTTCAGGCTTCGGGGACGTACTCCTCAGCGGTTTATGAGACGGCGGTGGCCAACACGTCCGGCGTCCGCGCGCACAGCGCTTCCACGGAGGGGTTCTTCCGGACCATCGTGGAGTCAGGCGACAACACAGGCTACGCGGACCTCCTGACCAGGGACGTGAGGGACATAGATTATCGGGCGATCGCCGAGGAAGCCCTGGCCAAGGCCACGCTGTTCCCTCAGGCCATCGACCTCGCGCCCGGCCGCTACGATACCATCTTCGAGGAATACGCGCTCGCCGACCTCATCCGGTTCTTCGGCTACATCGCGTTCGGCGCGGAGGCCAAACAGCAGGGAAGGAGCTTCATGGCCCTGCGTATGGGCGAGAAGGTCATGGGAGACAACGTCACCATCTGGGACGATGGCCTTGACATGAGGGGTCTGGCGACCCCCTTCGACGCCGAGGGGATGGCCAAGAGGAAAGTGGTCTTCATCGAGAAGGGCGTGGCCAAGGGGGTCGTCTACGACACGCGGACCGCCGCGAAGGACGGCGTCAGGACCACGGGGCACAGCGCAGGAGGCGTGGGCGGGTCCAGGTCAGGCCCAATGCCGGGAAACATGTTCCTGGCCACCGGGGACTCGACCAGGGGCCAGATGATAGCGTCCACCGGGAAGGGCCTTCTGGTCACCCGGTTCCACTACACCCACTGCCCTGAGCCCATGCGAGTGGTCGCGACGGGCACGACCAGAGACGGCACCTTTCTGATCGAGGACGGCCGGATCGTCGCGAGGGTCAAGAACCTGCGGTTCACCGAATCCATGGTCGACGCTTTCGGCCGCGTGGAGGCTATCTCGAAGACAGCCAGGATAACCAGGGATTGGTGGAGCACGTTCAGCTCCGTACTGCCGTGCGTCAAGATAAGGGAGTTCACTTTCACGGGAGCGACAGCTTAGGAAAGACGCGAGTACTCATCTAAGCGTCTTTCCGCGCGCGCAAGCAAGACGGAGTCTTGCGGGAGCGCAGTCTGATTCGAGGGTGAGCAGGCTTTCCGCTAAGCGTCTTTCCGCGCGCGCAAGCAAGACGGAGTCTTGCGGGAGCGCAGTCTGATTCGAAAGGCACACGAGCAGACGCATTTCATAACAATGCACCTCCGGCGCAGAATAAGTCGGGGGGTGTTCCATGAAGAGGGCTATGCCGATCCTGGCAGGGTTTCTTCTCGTCGCGTTCCTTGCCGTGTTCGCCTGGTATAACAGCCCGCAAGCCCGCCAGAGCAGGGCACTCCGGCCTTCCAGGCTATCTGGCGGCAGCGAGCGCGACAACCGCACCATAGGAGAGCTGGACCTCGAGAAGCTCTACCCGAACATCATCCTTCGGATGGGGAAAGGACCCGCCAAGCGGGTCGCCCTCACGTTCGACGATGGCCCTGACAGACTCTACACCCCCACCGTACTGGATATCCTCAGGGAGAAGGGCGTCAGGGCCACCTTCTTCCTGATAGGGAAAAGGGTTCAGGAAGACCCGCAGACCGTGAAGAGGATAGCCGACGAGGGCCATTTGATCGGAAACCACACCTACAGCCACGCTCAGCTCAAGCAATCGGGTCCCGCCGTGCAGCAGGAGCTTTCGCAGATGGAAGCCACTTTGAAGCCCCTCGGCCTCTCCGGCAACGGGTTATTCAGGCCAGCGTACGGCGCGGCCAACCCGTCGCTCATAGTGCAGGTGTCTGATTTGGGCTACAAGATCGCCATGTGGTCGGTGGATTCCCTGGACTGGCAGGGGCTTTCGAGTGCCGAAGTCCGCAGGAACGTGGAGAGCTACGTCTCGCCTGGGTCGGTCGTACTGCAGCACAGCGCAGGGGGACCCGGCGAGGACCTATCCGGCTCGGTCGCTGCCCTGCCGGACATCATTGACAACCTGAGAGCGAAAGGCTATCAGTTTGTCACTCTGGCGGAGATGTTCAACCTCGGCGACCGGCAGCCGTAACCAAGCGCTCGTAGTGGAGCTAGGTCCCCGGCGTGAAATACCTCTGGACGGCCCTAAGCAGGCCGCCGGCTACCTTGTCCCACGTGGCAGGCTGCCTCAGGTAGGTTTCCTCACGGGCATTGGAGATGAACATGACCTCCACAAGGGCGGCGGGCGATACGCCCTCCCTTACGACGTACAGGTCAGAGTCCTTTGTACCCTTGTCCAGGGTGCCTATGCTGGCGGTCAGCTCCTTCTGGACCAGCGCTGCGAACCTCCTGGACTCGGCAGCGTTGAGAGTGCGCTCGCATATGTAGGAAGTCGTCCCGACGGTGCTGCGGTCGTTACTGTAATCGTTATGAATGGAGATGAAGAGGTCGGCGCCGTCGGACCAGGCCGCACGCTTGGCCAGGGAGCCTGCGTACTCATTCGGGGCCGGGACCCACTCGGGCGGCGGTTCGGTCGGCATGTACAGGCCAGAGCGAGTTAGAACGGCATTGGCACCGGCCTTCCTGAGCAGGTCGACCAGCCTGACGGCGATCTCCCAGTTCACGTTCCTCTCGGAAAGGCCTGTCCAGCCCGTGGCTCCGGGGTCCTCCATCTCGTGCCCCGGGTCAACTACTATTCTCTTGCCGGTCAGCCCGGGCGCGCCGAAGCGGGCTTCGATGGTGTTGCTGGCCTTCTTCAGGAGGTAGGGCACCGTACCGGGTATCTTGATCGTGACGTCTGTACCTCCGTCCCTGGGCGCGACGCTCACCGACCGGATCACCTGGCCCTCTGCGGGAACGCTCAGGGGCAGCTGCGCGCCGCTGTAGGAGGCGCCTGACAGGAAGAATGTGATCGAGTCTCCGTTCCTCGTCACCTCGGGGACGGCGTAACCGAGAGTACCTATGGTGAGCACATCAGCGTTCCCCTGCGCCTGCACGTTGACTGACGTCACGGACGGCTTGAACTCGAGGACCACCTTGCCGGGCACATTGACCTTCACGGCACACGTGGACTTCTCTTGGAATGTAAGCGCGACGTCGCTCCCGAAGACCTTCAGTCCCGCGAACTCATAGGAGTTCACGGGGAGCGTCGCCGTCGTCTGGAAAAAGGATGAGGTGCTGACAAGCGCCGACGTCCCATCGACGCCCGGAATCACGACGGCGCTGGCGAATGGCCCGGAAACCGTCAGAGTCCTGGCCTTTTCGGCCGCCTCCGCACTGACGGAGAACAAGGGAGCCGAGATTTGGGCAGTACCACTCGTCAGCCACGTGGCCACCCATCCGGTTACGCCCTGGGGAGACACTGCCTTAGCCCACTCGCCCTGCGCCTCCAGGACCCTTAGCACGTCGCCGCTGGACAACATGGCGATGACGGGGAAGCTTGTCCCAGGTCCGGACCTGAAGTTGACGTCAGTGCGGGTGACTGTCATGGTGGGGTACTTGCCGACCGTCCAGGCGGATTCAGAGACGCTGAAGAGTATCGAGGGGTCTTTCGGGGATGACACTCTGGCTTCGGGTCCGTATACCCACCCTTTGGCCCCTCCCGTCGTTTTTACGATGATCCAAGCTCCCTGGCAATCGATCATTTCCGCTGACTCCCCGCGTGATAGCCTCGCTATCACCGCGGAGCCTTTCACCGGGTTCTGTGTGATCCTTAGCGTGTCCTTCGCCGGAAAGACTACCAGGTCGCCGGTCTGGTACCCTGTAGGTGGGATCAAGTAAGGCCTCCCGTCCTCCGCCTCCAGTTGCAGGAGCCCCTCGGAGACCCAGGCCCGCCCGCCCCCGGGGAGTGTCACTCTGATCCAGTAACCCCTCTTCACCTCTGCCGGGTAGATTGAGCCGTTCTGGGTCACAGACTTCACGGGGAACTCCGTGCCTGGACCCTCCCGCATGTTTGCATCAGTATGGGTGATCCTCGCTGTGATCCCGGCGGAGCGCAGGTCGATGTCGACAAGCCACCCGGCTATCCAGCCTTCCGTGCTTTGGTACCTCACCTTGGCCCAGTTGTTTTGGTAACTGAGAACCTCCAGTAAAGTGCCCTGGGAGACCTCCCCGACGACCCCGGTCCCAGTGTCCGGTCCTGAACGGATGTTGCACACGTCTCCTTGGACCGTGGCCGCGAAACCCTGGAAACTAGGTGAGATCGCCTGCGGAGCCGCCGCTGACGCCACGGGAACGGCAAAGCAGGCAGGAGAGATGACGAACGCTGCTACGACTGCCAAGGCAAACACTCTTCTTGCTGCTGGACCCAATGCCGTCACCCCGGTTTCCCCCATCCTAGCAGAAAGTTTCTATCTTTTGGACGGATTTCCTCCAGATGTGTTCCGGGGCCTGTCTTTTCGACAGTCCCTCCATACCATACATCGACGTGCGGCGCGGTTTGTTGGGTCGATTGGGAGCGGGGCATAGAAAGGGGCGCCCCTCGACGCCCTGTTCCGAAGCCTTCGGATCCTGCCATTACGCTACTAAGGCTGCGCGGGTGAGGCAGATAGCTTCTTCCTGTAGTCTTCTATCGCTGCGTGAAGGGCGTCAGCGGCCAAGTTGGAGCAGTGCAGCTTCTGCGGAGGGAGTCCCCCGAGCGCCTCGGCGACGGCGTTGTTGGATACTTTCATTGCCTCGTCCAGGGGGAGCCCCTTCACAAGCTCGGTAACCATGGAGCTTGTGGCGATGGCGGCGCCACAGCCGAAAGTCTTGAACTTGATGTCCTCGATCTTGTCGCCCTTGATCTTGAGCGTGACGCGCATGACGTCCCCGCAGATGGGGTTGCCCACCTGGCCCGCTCCATCGGGGTCCTCTATCTCTCCAACGTTTCGCGGGTGGAAAAAGTGGTCCATCACCTTGTCGTTGTACATGCAGCTGCCGCCTTTCCTCCGGTTTCTATCAACGTAGCGCGTTCCCCAGATCAGTCCCTCGTCAGTCCGATACGGCCATGTCTCTCATGGCTTGGTGAACACCGACATCTCCCTGAGATGGCTCACTATCGGTCCCAGAGTCTTCACGACGTAGTCCACGTCCTCCGCAGTAGTTGACCGGCCCAATGTCATCCGCAGAGACCCATGAGCCATCTCGTGGGGCATGCCCATCGCCAGCAGGACGTGGGACGGTTCCAGCGACCCAGAGGTGCACGCGGAGCCTGACGAAGCCCCGATGCCCATGAGATCCAGGTTCAAGAGCATTGACTCGCCTTCCACGTACTTGATGCTCACGTTGACGTTATGCGGGAGTCTCTGCACCGGGTGGCCGTTCAGGATGCTCTCAGGGATGGTCGTCAGGATGCCCTGGATGAGATTGTCTCGTAGGACAGCCAGCCGGGCCGACTCATCGGGCATGTCCTTACCCGCCAGGTAACAGGCCTCACCGAGGCCGACTATCCCCGGCACGTTCTCGGTGCCCGCTCTGAGGCCCCTCTCGTGGGCTCCGCCGGTCGCCTGAGGGGCGACGCGGGTCCCCTTGCGGACGTAGAGAGCTCCGACGCCTTTGGGCCCGTAGATCTTGTGGCTGGACAGGGTGAGAAGGTCCACGTTCAGGTCGTCCACGTTCACCGGTATCTTGCCCGGGCTCTGGACGGTATCGGTGTGGAAGACGATACCTCTCTCCTTGGCGATCTTGCCTATCTCGCCGACGGGTTCGATGGTGCCGACCTCGTTCTGCCCATGCATGACAGACATAAGGATGGTCTTGGGAGTAATCGCCGCCCGGATGTCCTCGGGGTCCACCATCCCATACTGGTCGCAACCGACGTAAGTGACCTCGAAACCTTCTCTCTCCAGCGACTCGCACGTATGGAGGATGGCGTGGTGCTCGATCTTGGTCGTGATGATGTGATTGCCTTTGCCCTTCTGAGCGTAAGCTGTGCCCCGAAGGGCAAGGTTGTCAGCCTCGGTCCCGCCGGACGTGAAAATGATCTCGGAAGGATTTGCCCCGATGAGGTGAGCCACTTTTTCCCTGGCAAGGTCCACTCCCATCCTGGCTTCCTTGCCCCACCTGTGGACGCTGGACGCATTGCCGAATGCGGCGGAGAAGTAGGGGATCATCACCGCGAGCACCTCGGCTCTCACGGGAGTGGTAGCGGAGTGGTCCAGGTAGACGCGTCGCTGTATCGCGCTGCAATCTACGTTGTTCATGCTGTCGCTCCCTTTTCACGGTTAGCGTTACCTGCGCCCTCCGGTCCCGCCATGGCGCCGTTCTCGCCCCCAGCGACGAGGCTCTCCAGCGTGATGGAGTCGAGCACGGCGTCTATGGCCTGCCCTACTTTCTGCCAGACCAGCCTCGCGCGACAATCGTCAGGGCAGGCGTCCATTTCGGGAACTCCGCCGACGCACTTCACGGGTACAATCGGACCCTCGACGACGCGGATGACGTCGCCCACGGTTATCTTCGCAGCAGGCCTGGAGAGTGAGTATCCTCCCCCGAAGCCCTTCTTCCCCGTCACGAGTCCCCCTTCACGCAGGGGTTTGATGATCTGCTCCAGGTAGCCCTGGGAGATCCTTTGGACTTGCGAGATATCGGAGAGAGACGACAGGGCGTTGCCTGAGCGGGCGAGCTCGTACATCAGGAGGACGGCGTAGTGCCCCCTGGTGGATAGCCTGAACGGCATCGCTTTCCCCTCCTCGTCCGAGCACTAATCCTATTATTATTGTAGGAATATGCGGAGTCAAGTATCCTGTCACCCCAATTCGCGCTAGTTGGCTCTTCGAAATGACATCTGACTCCTCACTGCCCACGCGGTAGGCGGTGAAGCCGTCATAGCCTACACGGTTGGCTAGGAACGTGCCTCAACCACCCTCACTGCCCACGCAGCAGGCTACAGAGTCTTTATGGGTCCTTCCAGTGCCAGCCAGGTTGGCTGTAGCCGCCGAAGCGAGGTTTGCACAGCCAACGTTGTGGGCTATGGCAGTGTCGCTGCCAACGTCGTGGGCTGTAAGACAAGCCGCTGCTCCCTCTCCATGGTGACATTCTCTCAGAGCAGTTGCAGGGTGACACTATCACTGAGCAGTAACGGAGAACCCTCCCAGCCTGGTTATCCCTGCCAAGAGGAGGTATTATAGCTCAGTAGATAGAAAGCAAGCTTCAGATTCTAGAGGCATGCGGGGGATTCACAGTGGGAGTTGACGAGAAGGCCCTGGACGAGATCATAGCCCGGCTCGAGAAGGAGGTCGCCTCCCGCCCCAAAGACATTGGCATCCGGCTGCAGCTGGCCCTCTCCTACATGAAGAAGGCCAGGAGGGAGGATGCGATCCGCGAGCTCAACACCGTCATCGGGCAGGAGAAAAAGAGCGTCGAGGCTCATTACTACTTGGGGATCCTGTACGCGGATTCGGGCGACCTGGATAAGGCGCAGGAGTACTTCGAGAAGGCCGTCGCGATCGATCGCAGGCACTCCCCCTCCCACTACTTCCTGGGCAAGATCATGGCCCTCAGGGGGAACATGGAAGGCGCCATCAAGGAGACCGAGAAAGCGGTCGAGGCTGCTCCGGGCAACGTGATGGCCCACGCCCAGCTGGGGGAGCTGTACATAGCCAGGGGAAGGCCCTCCGATGCCGGGGCACACTGGCAGAAGGTCCTTGAGATTGACCCTTCAAACCTGCATGCCCTCCATAATCTTGGCGCGCTCTATACAGATGCCCAGAGACACGAGCAGGCTCTCGATTTCCTGACCAGGGCCGAGCGACTGGGGTCCGACAACCCCGGTCTCTTCTATAACCTGGGCATCTGCTATTACGCCTCCAAGCAGGCTGATAAGGCGGCAGCGGCTCTCGAAAAGTCGGTCGAGCTGGAGCCGGCGAACGTGGTGACCCTGACCATTCTCGGTGAGGTCTATGCCACGTCAAGAGATCTCGTGAGAGCAGTCGAGACCTGGGAGAAAGCCCTGAAGCTGAAGCCCGATTCGGTCTTCCCCATGTACAACCTGGGGCTCGCGCTCTTCCAGATGGGGCGGAAGGACGAGGGGAGCAATCTGTGGGAGAAGTGCATCCAGACAGACCCCAGTTACGTGCCCGCGTACCGTAATCTGGCTACGGCCTCCGCCATGGCCGGGGACATCGAGGGGGCGATCCGGCGGTGGGAGGCCCTCGCCAAGGTGATGCCCGGAAGCCCCGAGGCGCCGTTGGCCATCGGGGACCTTTCTTTCCGGAGCGGGGACTACGCAAAGGCCGAGGCCTACGCCTCTATGCTCCTGGAGAAGCTGGTGCCAGCTCAGGACCCCTCGGCCCTTAGAGAGCTCAGGGCCAGCGTCGAGCTCCTGTATGGGTCGGTCCTCGCTGCCCGGGGCAAGTCCAGGGAGGGCGTGTCCCACTGGGTGAAAGCCATGGAGGCGGACGCCAACTTCGCGCTGGCTAACAGCGCCTTCATATCGCGTTCCATATGGCCGGGCCTGGTGGACGAGGCCAAGTCGGCCACCAGGAACGAGGACCAGAGAAAGGCCGTCAGCCTCATCGGTAGCCTGGTGAAGGAAGACACCCGCCCGCCCGCGACGCAGACAGGTGCGGAAGAGGTGGAGCAGACGAAGGGAGGGTCCTCGTGGCTTTCCCGGGGAAAGAAGTGAGATCCTCACCTGAAAAAGCTCCCGATAGGGCCAGTGGCGAAAGGACCGCCTTCGACTTGCAGAGCGTTGAGATCCTAGCGCTCGTTGGTCCCAGCGGCACGGGCAAGTCCCACCGGGCCATGACCATCGCCCAGGAACGTTCCTGCGACGCCATCATTGACGATGGCCTACTCATAGCCGGTTCCCGGATCGCGGCAGGCAGGTCCGCCAAGCGAGAGGAGACCAAGACCGCCGCGATACGCCGGGCAATCTTCTCCGCACCGGGGCACGTGCTTGAGGTGCGGGAAGGCATCGCCCAGCTTGCCTCCAAGAGGCTACTGGTGCTGGGCACATCGACCACAATGGTGCTCCGGATCGTCTCGCGGCTCGGCCTGCCGCAGCCCCTGGAGTTCCTGGACATCAAGGAGTACGCCACCCCCGAGGAGATAGACCGCGCTCTCTGGCAGAGGCGGCAGGAGGGCAAGCACGTCATCCCCGCGCCCGCCTTCGAGGTCAAGAAGACCTTCTCGGGATACCTGGTCGACCCCCTGCGGGTGTTCGCACGGTCGAGGGAGCAACGCTACAGCGCCCCCGAGAGGTCCGTCGTCCGTCCGACCTACAGCTACTTCGGCCGCTTCTACATTTCGGACGCGGTCGTGATGCAGATAGCACAGAGGATCTGCCTCGAGATCCCGGGCGTGAAGAGAGTCCTCAAGACGCTGGTGCTGGCGGTGGGAGAAGGCACGATCCTCGACGTTGAGCTGGTGCTCGACTACGGGATCAAGGTCTTCGACGTCATGCAAGCGGTGCAGCGCAGCCTCAAAGACAATCTCGAATTCCTCACAGGCATTTACCTCGAGCGGGTCGACGTCTCCACCAAGAAGATCAGCCTGGAATAAGCTTAGAGAAGGCAAAGGACAGGTCTTGGGCAAATACACTCTTTAGGAGAGGGGGAGACGATGAAGCCGGGATACGGTCTCGAGCTGGTCCAGTCTCAGAAGCTTGCCCTGACGCCCGAATTACGGCAGGCCATTATGGTGCTGCAAATGAACGCCCTCGAGCTCCTGAGCTTCGTCCGCCAGCAGGTCGAGGAGAACCCGCTGCTCGACCTCACCGAAGATCCCCAGGAAGAGGCGCTTCCCGAACCCCCCGACCCGACCGACGAAGAGTGGCTGGCTTACTTCTGCGACTCCTCGGACGCGGGCATGGGCTCGGAGCGCGAGGTCCGGGAAGGACGATTTCCTCCTTACGAGGCCTTCGTTCAGAGAGACGCCAGCCTGAAGGACCACCTCTTCGCCCAGCTCGGCCTTCTGGAGATAACCCCCGACGAGTATGAGCTCGGGGAGTTCATCATCGGAAACCTGGACGACAACGGCTACCTGCGCTGCTCCCCTGCGGAGATCTCCCTCGTCATGGGGAGGCCCAAGTGGAAGGTCGAAGCCATGCTACGCTCGATCCAGAGATTCGATCCTCCAGGCGTGGGCGCCAGAGACCTCAGGGAATGCCTGGCCACGCAGGCGCGCGCCCTAGGCGTGGGTCCCGTGGTCTCGGGGATCATCGATGGGCACTTGGAGGACCTGGCAAGGGGCCGCTACAGAAAGATAGCCAAAGAGATGCGGGTGAGCGTCCAGAACGTCATGAGGGCGAGGGACGCGGTGTTGCGGCTCGACCCCAAGCCGGGGGCGCAGTTCTCCTGCAACGCGGTCACTTACGTCTACCCTGAGGTCTCGGTAAGGAGGACTGGGGAGCAGCTCGCTGTGTCGTTCAACGACGGCATCCTCCCGCACGTGCGCTGGAACTCGGTCTATAGGCGGCTCCTGACTGCCGGCGAGCCGGAAGCCCGCGCGTACCTTCATGAGCAGCTGCGCAGGGCCAGAGCCCTGCTACGGAGCATCGAGCAGCGCAAAGTCACCATGCTGAGGGTGATGGACTGCATCGTTTCCCGCCAAGCGGACTTCTTCCACGAAGGGCCGGGTCATGTAGGACCGCTCACCATGAGGGAAGTTGCCCAGGAGCTCGGGATGCACGAATCGACGGTGTCCAGGTGTGTATCGAACAAGTACGTAGACACGCCGTTCGGTATCTACCCGTGTAAGACGTTCTTCAGTCCGAAAGTGAGGTCTACCGGCGAAGAAGTGTCTCAGTACATTGTCAAGAAGATCGTACAGGCCCTCATCCAGTCCGAAGACCCCAGGGACCCTCTAGTGGACCAGGAGATCATGGAGGAACTGTACAAGAGGGGAGTCCACGTCGCCCGTAGGACGGTCGCGAAGTACCGCGCGCAGCTTGGGATTCAGCCATCTAGCAGGAGAAAAGTCCCCTGAAAGCGAATCAAACCCCGTCCCCACTCCGCGCCCTTCTTGCTGGCAGCGAAACTCCATACAGTTTGACGAATTGTGAGAGCGAGGACTAGAATTGTTATCGTGTGCTCAGTCTTTGAGATGCGCGACAATTCGGCTGCAACCAAAGGAATTGGGGTGGGGACTGGTGGTCAACCTGAGACGTGGCTTCGGCGGGGTGAAGCTGCCCGACAGGAAGGGGCTTTCCGCCCATGCGAAGATCGAGGACGCAGGTATTCCAGCTGAGCTCGTGCTCTTCCTTTCCCAGCATACCGGCGCTCCTTCGAAGCCCTTTGTCAAGGTGGGGGATGCCGTCAAGCGGGGACAGAAGGTCGCCGACGCCCAGGGACCTGTCAGCGCGGCTTTGCACGCTCCTACTTCGGGCATAGTCAAGGCGATCGAGCCAAGGTATCAGCCTGTGCTAGCCTGCATGGTGGACGCTGTCGTGATCGAACCTGACGGGAAGAACGAGACGGTGGAAGGACTTGCGCCGGTGGCCACGAACCTCCACGCGGTCTCCAGGCAGAAGATCGTTGAAATCGCCAGGGAGGCCGGTCTGGTCGGGCTTGGAGGAGCCGCTTTCCCGACGGCGGTCAAGCTTACCCCGCCTCCGGGGACAGTCATAGACACCTACCTCCTGAACGGAGCCGAGTGTGAGCCCTACCTCACGGCTGACCAGAAGCTCATGGAAGAGGAAGCTACCACGATCGTGTTCGGCTTCCGGGCCCTCATGAAGGGCGCCGGTGCGCCGAAGGGGATCGTTTGTGTCGAGGATAACAAGCCGGAAGCCATAGACGCTATGAAGAAGGCGATCGGCCCGTTCAAGGAACTCGACGTTGCCGTGCTGCCGTCGAAGTACCCGCGTGGCGGTGAGAAGAACCTCATTGAGGTGGTTCTGGGCCGCGAGGTGCCGCCTCCGCCGGGTCTGCCGCTCAACGTCGGGGTCATAGTCTCCAACGTCGGCACCGCGTACGCCATGGCCCAGGCCATCCTCACCGGGCTTCCCCTGGTAGAGAGGGTCATCACCGTGACCGGCGAAGGCGTGGCCCGGCCGGCGAACTTCAAAGCTCTCATCGGGACGCCGCTCTCCTACCTGGTCGAGAAGGCAGGCGGGTTCTCCGGCACGCCAGGCAAGGTCATCATGGGCGGGCCCATGATGGGGACGGCAATGCGCGGCCTTGACGTCCCGGTGTTGAAAGGCACCTCGGGGGTGCTTGTCCTGAGGAAGGAGCAGTCCGCTCCGGAGCCGGTGCTGCCGTGCCTCCACTGCGGAAAGTGCGTCGACTCGTGCCCGCTGAGGCTCTTGCCCGTGTGGATAGCGTCTTACGCCGAGAACGGCTACCTGGACGAAGCCGAGAAGTTCCGCGCCGTGGACTGCTGTGAGTGCGGCGCGTGCGCCTACTCCTGCCCGTCCAGAAGGCCGCTGGTGCAGTCGATAAGGCTGGCGAAGGCCCGTATCGCCGAAAGACGCCGGGCCGCAGCAGCGAAGAAACAGAAGTAGGGTCCCATAGGGAGACGGAGGATAAGGCATGGGAGAGAAGCTCTTAGTCACATCATCGCCCCACCTTAAGGGGCCCAAGACTGTCCGAGGCCTGATGCTCGACGTAATATTGTCCCTGGTCCCGGCTTCGATCGCCGCGGTCGTTATCTTCGGCCCCAGGTCTCTCACGGTCATCCTGGCTTCGGTGGTCTCCGCCGTGGCGTCCGAGGCCATCTTCGAAAAAGCCGTGAAGAGGGACGTAACGGTCAATGACCTCTCGGCCGTCATCACCGGGCTCTTGCTGGCGCTGACGTTGCCCCCCGGCGTGCGGCTTTACGTTCCGGTCGTCGGGTCCGCGTTCGCGGTAATCGTTGCCAAGCAGATCTTCGGCGGGCTCGGGACCAACTTCGTTAACCCTGCCTTGGCTGGCCGCGCGTTCGTCATGGCGGCCTGGCCGCTCCAGCTGTCAAGCAAGTGGGTGGCGCCCTTCACCTTCGACGCGGTTTCCGGATCCACGCCGCTGGCCGTCCTGAGATCCGGGCAGACCGCCATACCGAGCATCTCCGACATTCTCATCGGGAACAGGCTCGGCTCTCTGGGCGAGACCTGCGTTCTCGCCCTCTTGCTGGGCGCATCTTATCTTATCGCCAGAGGAGTCATTGACTGGCGCCTCCCAGCCGGATACATCGGGGCTGTGTTCGCCGGCGCGTGGGTCTTCGGGAAGTCCGGCGCTTACTTCCAGGGCGACGGCCTGACCGCTGTCCTCCTGGGCGGCGTGATCCTGGGCGCGTTCTTCATGGCGACCGACTACGTGACCTCTCCGGTGACTGGCAAGGGCAGGCTTTACATGGGGATCGGTGCTGGCATCGTGACGATTCTCATAAGACTCTGGGGCACTTATCCCGAAGGGGTTACCTACGGCATCCTCTTCATGAACCTGGTGACGCCCCTCATAGATAGGTTCATGGTCCCGAGGTACTACGGGTACGTACACGACGTATCCTTGCGCCGCAAGGCCAGGGCAGCTGGGAGGCGAGCTTGAGTGAACGGCAAGAGGTCTCTGCTCCACGACTTCACTAAAGGGTTCATCGAGGAGAACGCGACCTTCAGGATGGTCATCGGCATGTGCCCGACCCTGGCCGTCACGACCACGGTGGTGAACGGCTTCTGGATGGGGATCGCCGTCATATTCGTGCTGACCTTCTCCAACGTCCTGGTATCGGCTTTGAGGAAGGTCACGCCCGACCAGATCCGCATCCCGGTCTTCGTCATCCTGATCGCGACGCCCGTCGTCATCGTCGAGCTCGTGATGAAGGCGTTCATGCCCGACATGTACAGCATCCTGGGAGTCTTCGTGCCGCTCATCGTGGTCAACTGCATAATCATCGCGAGGTCCGAGGCCTTCGCGTACCGCTACCCGGTCATGAACTCGCTGATGGACGGCCTCGGCATCGGGCTGGGATACACCATCAACCTCATAGTCATCGGCGGCATCAGGGAGTTCCTGGGAACAGGCAGGATCGTGCTGTTCTCCCTCGGAAGCTTCCCTGCCAGGCTGCTATTCGACCCCATGGCCGTGATGCTGACTCCTCCCGGCGGCTTCGTCACGCTGGGATTGCTGATGGCGATCCTCAACCTCGTGATCAAGAGGTCTGAGTCCAAGAAGGCGGCGCGGGAAGCGGCGGCACACGACTGAGAGACTGGAGGGACTGGCGTGAGATTCATTTCGATTATCCTGGGCGGGGTCCTAACGTCCAACTTCATATTCATGCAGTACCTTGGCCTGTGCGCGTTCATCGGCCTCTCGGAGCAACTCGAGACTGCCGTCGGCATGTCAGCTGCGGTCATCTTCGTCATGACCTTCGCCTCGACGGTGGCTGCGGCGTTCGAGCAGTTCGTCCTGATCCCGCTGGGCCTCCAGTACCTCAGGACCATCGCGTACATCCTGGTCATCGCCGGCTTCGTGCAGCTGGTCGAGATATTCCTCAAGAAGACCGCGCCGGGTCTGTACAAGGCGATGGGAATCTACCTGCCCCTCATCACGACCAACTGCGCCGTTCTGGGCGTGGCGCTCCTGAACGTGACCGAGGAGTATGACATCCTCTGGAGCACCGTGAACGGGATGGCAGGGGCGCTAGGGTGGAGCCTCGCCATCGTCATCTTCGCGGGGATCCGCGAGCGGTGGAAGTTCATGAACATCCCGGATGTGCTGAAAGGGTTCCCGCTGGCTCTGGTCTCCACGGGACTCATGTCCCTGGGGTTCCTGGGATTCGCAGGGCTCTTCCAAGGCATCCTTAAGTAGGGGGGAAACGAGATGTGGGAAGCCGCTATATCCCTGGGGGTGTCGGGTCTGATCATCGGCGTGCTGCTCGCGGTCGCAGCGAGCAAGTTCAAGATACAGACTGACCCCAAGATCCCCCAGATCCAGTCGGTTCTCCCCGGCGCCAACTGCGGCGCCTGCGGGTACCCGGGATGCGCCGGGCTTGCCAGTGCCATAGTTGAGGGCAAGGCCCCAGTGAACGCGTGCAAGGTCGGCGGGAACGCCGTCGCCGAGAAGATCTCGGGAATAATCGGGGTTTCCGCTCAGGCAATCGAGCCCCAAGTCGCCGTCGTCTACTGCCAGGGCGACTGCGATCTCGCCGAGGGCGGCGCTGATTATGACGGCATTGCCGACTGCCAAGCTCTGAACGCACTCGGCGGCACCAAGACGTGCGCGTACGGTTGCCTGGGCCTCGGTTCTTGCGTGACGGCCTGCCCGTTCGGCGCCATGTACATGAGCGAAGAAGGGCTCCCGGTGGTGATCAGGGAAAAATGCACTGGCTGCGGCATCTGCGTCAAGGCGTGTCCGAGGACGGTCATAGCCCTGATCCCATGGGACAAGGAAGTGCACATCCTCTGCCGGTCGTACGACAAAGGCCCGGTAGTCAGGAAATACTGCAAGATCGGTTGCATAGCGTGCCAGGCCTGCGTGCGGGCCTGCCCGCAGAAGGCTATCGCCATGGACAGAGGGACGCTCGCCAAGATCGACTACGGCCTGTGCGACAACTGCGGCGTCTGCGTGACCAAGTGCCCGGTCAAGACGATCCAGTCGTACGGAAAGAAAGTGGAAAGCGTAGCCTCATAGAGCAGGATGACCGGCGCCCGCCGGATGTAGAGCGTGACAGAAGGTCCGCCGGTGTCTCTGGCTCCGGCGGACTTCATTCTAGGTAGAAGCCCGAGAAAGAGGTCGATGATTCACATGAGACGCCGTGCGCGAGCTCCTGCGGCTGTCACGGCCGCGCTGCTGCTCGTCGTATCTTCAGGTTGCCAGGCCATCTTCGGGCAGGCGCGCCTGACCGAGAAAGAAGCCTACGACATCATGGATACCGATGTCAGCATCAAGGCCTGTGGGCGGAAGGCGTCAGTCGCGATAGATAAAGCCATCGACGAGATGAGGCGGCTGGACAGGATGCTGTCCTCGTATGACCCCAACTCAGAGATCTCCGAGGTCAACCGCCTGGGAGGTATCAAGCCGGTCAAGGTTTCGCCCGAAACGTACCAGGTGATGGAGCGCGCTCTCTACTTCGCGACCATATCGAACGGCGCGTTCGACCCGACCATATTACCGGTAATGAGGCTTTGGGGCTTCGGGGACCCGAAGCAGCACGTTCCCTCCAAAGAGGAGATCGCAAGAGCGCTGGAGCTGGTGGACTACAGGAAGGTGCAGCTTAGTCAGCAGGACAGCACTGTTTTCGTGGGAGAGAGAGGCATGGGCGTGGACCTGGGCGCCATAGCCAAGGGTTACGCGGTTGACAGGATGGCTGATATCATGCGGAAAGAGGGGGTCACTTCATTCCTCATCAACGCGGCGGGAACGTCTACGCCTCCGGGCTCAAGCCTGACAGGACGCCGTGGAACGTCGCCGTGACGGACCCGCGCGACCCGCCGGAATTCCTCGGCATCATGAAAGCCAGGGACATCTCAATCGTGAGC